>Ga0209118_1001089_pt1 | contig 13247 bp, 13 predicted proteins | sample BlaSpr_A8_Ref_M1_FD_187988 | JGI IMG/M metagenome (GOLD analysis project Ga0209118, IMG submission 187988) | Forest soil microbial communities from Thunder Bay, Ontario, Canada - Black Spruce, Ontario site 2_A8_Ref_M1 (SPAdes) (version 2) | ecosystem: Environmental > Terrestrial > Soil > Boreal...
TCTTCAGCCGGTGGCGGTCGTTCGCAACCGGCCCAGACGGCTTGGCGGGACAAGATGCGTATTACGTGACGGCGATCTCAAGCGATGGACTCCACTGGATCGACGAGGGCGACAGTCCCATCGGCTACTACGTTCCGGTCCGTCTCCCGGATGGAACTTATCGCGCGTTTGAAACCAATCCGGCTCCGGCGAAGCTCTACAGATCGACCGATGCGAAGAATTGGTCCGTCGCGGGAACGATCGTTCCACCCGAGTTGAACAACCCGACCTGCCTCTCTGAGAGCGGAATGTTCAGTGACGTCCTGGAGCTACCCGACGGTACGCTCCGCGCCTACTACAACTGTACGGTCGGCACGTTCTTCAACATCAAGGCATCCCAGATCCTGAGCGCGACGTCGAAGGATGGATTGAACTGGCACAAAGATCCGGGTGTGCGGATCAACCCACTCGACGGCCCAGAGATTCCACGCGGGCCGGATGGCCAGGTGAGTCGAGCGGGTGATGCCGGCCATCCGCGTGTTTTCAAGTTGCCCGACGGCACGCTCAAGATGTTTTACCACTCGCTCTACGTGTGCTGCCTGTGGTCAGCGACCTCAGTCGATGGGTTGAACTGGACCAACCGCAAGCCGGAGAACGTGTTCGGAGGCGACGCAGACGTGATCGTTCTGCCGGACAGCCGAGTACGCGTTTTTGTCAACGGAAACCTTGGACTGCCTGCCGATTTCGCTGGGCATTCGGCCGGCGAAAACTGGAGTCGCACGGTGAGTTACATCTACGGTCCGACGAGCTACCGGCTTTCTACGTCTGGACAGCTAACTGTTACCCCGGGCCAGGTTGCACCCGCTCACCTGTCGGTCGTCGTCGAGGGTGCCGGTCCGTCAGTGAAGCTGGACGCTGCTGCCTATGCAGGAATTGGAGGCGTCGAGCTCCACGACCTCCTCAACGGGGCATACACACCGGTGACTGTGAGTTTCAAGCCGCCGGTTGGTAAGGCCCCTTTCACTGCCGACGCGACTTTCACTTGGACCGTAGATCCCCTCGAACAGGACTTTATCCTCGCGGGCGGCATCTTGATCTTCGCCGACAACGGGACTACAAAGCAGGTCGTTCCGGTCAGGTTCGGCTGGGCCGCTGGTCCCAGTTGTGGTCCAGGCACCGGCACACCCTGTCCACCCAGCAACTGCGGACCTGGTACTGGAACGCCTTGTCCACCCATGAACTGTGGGCCTGGCACGGGCACGCCATGCCCTTCGGCGATCTGCGGCCCTGGCACGGGCACGCCATGCCCTTCGGCGATCTGCGGCCCTGGCACCGGCACGCCTTGCCCTCAGCCCACCTGCGGTCCTGGCACTGGTACTCCCTGCCCCAGTGGTCCCGTAGGCAGTTGCGTACCGGGCACTAATTGTCCGGGCCCGCCCACCAACTGCGGCCCCGGGAATGGGCCCCTCGTTTGCCCAACCCCAGAGGTGCCATGCCTTAAAGGGCAGCCGATTCCCGCTCAGGGCTGCGTCACTGGAGGATATGACGGATTTCCCAAACTCTGTCTGCCCAAGGGACAGGACTCATTTGCGCCGGTGATATGTCAGGAGTTCTACTGAGGCTGTACGCGAAGTTGTATGTCCGGCTGAGATTGAACCCGCAACACACCTGGCGCCGCAGGTAACTTCCCGTCGCGGGCACCGTTACTTCAACTGATGCGGCTGAGGACCTTGGCCGTCGGACTCTTTCTCGCTCTCGCGGCGTGCGGGCCGGTTGGTCAGCCGTCCGCGGCTACGTCGCCATCGACCTCGTCGCCATCGTCGCAAACCCCTAATGCGCGGGACACTGAACTCTTTGCCATCGCCACCGGCCTTCCAGGCGGCCAGCTGGTCAACTCCAACCCGCCTCCGGGCCACGCAACAGTGAAGATCGTCGACGGCACCGGCCGCGTGTATGCAGAGGCCTCGTTCGTTCCACCGCCAGCCCCGGTGATCGGGAACGCAGAGCCTCTTCTCCAATCGCCGGTGCGCACCGCAGTTGGGGCCGTCTTCTATGCCGACAGCACCGGCGCGGTGCACAGGCTCAAGGCCGATGGCTCGACCTCGGTGGTTGCAACCTTCCCTCTGACCAACGCGCAGCAAGCATTGAGCTATGCAGTGAGTCCGGACGGCGCTCACCTCATCGCGACCGTTTTCAGCACGCCACCGCTCCACAATCCACCGCCGCAGACGCTGGGCGATCCCCTGTTTCAGGAGGGCGGTCACTGGACTCTCAAGCTTGAGACTGCCGACGCCGGCGGGAGCATGACGACCACCCTTCAACGCGACCTCGGCACAGCGTTTGTGGCGCCGACTGAGATCGTGGGTTGGGACTTGAGTGGCCCGCTTGCCACGTTGACCACCCAAATTGGGGCCCAACAGGCGCCTCCGTCCGCACACCTCTTCGGAACGCTCATTCACCTAGCGCCGGACGGAACTCACCTCGATGCAATTGGTGGCCCCAACTGCACGGTGGTGGATGAGCTTCCCGACGGAACTGTCGTCTGCGACCAGGATGCTCAGCAATTCTCGGTGCGCACCACCGTCGGCCAAACTCTTTGGCAGGCCACCCTACCTTCTGACAGCTACTACGACGGCCTCTGGCTTTCTCCGGACGCCACTGCGGTTGCGGTCCAAGGCATCGTGGTGACGCGCACGAGCGTGGCATCGGCGGCTCGACAGAACAACAATGGCCAGTCACACCTCATTGCACTCGGCTGGCTCGACGCCAACACTGTGGTCGAAGCTGCTCCGTCGGGCGAGCTTTCTCTGTATGACGCGCACAGCCTCACCAAGATCCGTGACCTTGGCCTGAGCGGCCTCTTCGAAGGTCGGCTCTAGATCCCTCGTCCAGAAAAAACAAAAGGCCTCGCAGGATTTCCCTGCGAGGCCTCTTAACCCCTAACTCTTAGGTGCGAACCATCCCGCGCCGGAAGATCATGCGGAACAGGAACAGAAGGATGCATGCTCCGACGAAGGCGACGATGACCTCGACGACGATGTTCGAGATCGCCAGGCCGACGAGGCCGGCGAGCCAGAAACCAACGAACGCGCCGAGGATCCCGACCACGATGTCCCAGATCAACCCGAGGCCGCTGCCGGTCATCACCTTGCCGGCCAGGAAGCCCGCGATCGCGCCGACGAGGATAAAGACGATCAAGTCCATTCTTAGCTAAACCTCCTAACCGCCTTGTGGCGGTGATTTGACAATCGGTCGTTAGGAAAACGGGTGGCTCGATCGTTCCACCCACCTGGCGGGGCCGAGGGATCATTTGTGGTCCCGTGCGGCAGTTGGCGGGCTCGCCCGACGGGATACACCGGGTGCCTGAACCAAAGGGCGCCGGCGCGAACTTGGCGCCTGAATCCAAATTACCTGTTGACAAACCTCCCGGGCAGGACTACGGTTTGTGAAATCAGTTCGGCATTGTCGAACACAAGTCAGATATAGGGGGTCGGGAAACGATGCACTCGATGTCACAGCGGGCGATTGCCGAGGCGTTCGGCACAGCGGCGTTGGTCCTCGTGGGTCCAGGTTCGGTGATCGCGACCCTCACGCTCGCCGGCAAGGCCGTGCCGGCCGTCACCGAGGCTGATCTTCTAGCCATCAGCTTCGCGTTCGGCTTCATCATCACGGCCCTCGTCTACGCGATCGGCAAGGTGTCGGGGTGTCACATCAACCCGGCGGTCACCTTCGCGATGGCCGCGACCAGGCGCTTTCCTTGGAAGGAAGTCCCTGTCTACTGGGCCGCCCAGTTCGTCGGCGCCATCATCGGCGCCTTCGCCATCTGGGGCGTTTTCGGTGCGAACGCGGTCAGCTTTGGGATGGGCCAGACACACTTCGCGGCTGACGCGTCGACCACCGTCTACATGCAGGCGGCCCTCGCTGAGGCTCTTGGCACCGGGTTGCTTCTGTTCGCGATTCTCGGCATCGTCGACTCGAAGTCGCCGACGCAGCTCGCCGGCATCGTGATCGGCGGAGCGGTGGTTGGGATCATCCTCATCTTCGGCCCCATCACCGGCGCATCGCTGAACCCCGCGCGTGCATTCGGCCCCGAGCTGGTGCAGGCGATCGCGGGCGGCACGACCTTCTGGACGCAGTACGTACCCGTCTATCTGATCCCCGGCCTGGTCGGCGCAGCCGCTGCGGCCTTCCTGTACGACTTCCTCGCCAACCCGCGACTGGTCGCGCGACCGATTATCGAAGCCGTCACTCACGACGACTCGCCGCGCGCAGCGGCCGCCAATTAGATCTTTACGAACAGGGAGAAAGCACAATGGCAGTCGAAACCACCCACATGCGTAAGTTCCTCAACGATCCTGCGGCGGTCGTCAAGGAATCGCTGGCCGGCCTGGCCGCGGCCCATGCCGACCTGCTCCGATACGACGTCGCGAACCAGATCATCGTGCGGAAGGACGCGCCGAAGAAAGGCAAGGTCGCGCTGATCTCAGGCGGTGGCTCGGGCCACGAACCGATGCACGGAGGCTTCGTAGGTCTCGGCATGCTCGACGCGGCGTGCCCGGGCGAAGTGTTCACCTCACCCGTGCCGGGACAGATGCTCGCGGCCACCAAAGCGGTCGACGGGGGCGCCGGTGTCGTTCATATCGTCAAGAACTACACAGGCGACGTGCTGAACTTCAAGTTGGCGGCCGAAGACGCCGCCGACGAGGGAATCAAGGTCACTTCGGTCGTCATCGATGACGACGTCGCGGTACAGGACTCGCTCTACACGGCCGGCCGGCGCGGCGTCGGTGCGACCGTGCTGGCCGAGAAGATTGCAGGCGCTGCCGCGGAAGGCGGAGCCGACCTCGCCAAGGTGACCGACATCGTCAAGCGGGTCAACGCACGCTCGCGGTCATTTGGGGTCGCTCTCTCGTCATGTGTGCCGCCGGCTTCAGGCAAAGCGATCTTCGAGCTGCCCGAAGGGCAGATCGAGCTGGGCGTCGGGATCCACGGCGAACCTGGCCGCCGTCGCGCACCGCTCGGATACGCGAGCGAAGTGGTCGACGTGATGGTCGAGGCCGTGCTCTCCGACCTCAAGCCGAAGCACGGCTCGAAGGTCCTCGCCTTCGTCAACGGCATGGGCGGCACCCCGCTGCTCGAGCTCTACCTCGTCTACGGCGAAGTCGACAAGAAGCTTCGCAAGGCCGGCGTGGAGCCGGTTCGCAACCTCGTCGGCAGCTACATCACCTCCCTCGAGATGGCCGGCGCTTCGCTGACCTTGCTCGAGCTCGATGACGAGCTCACCAGCCTTTGGGACGCGCGCGTTCACACTGCTGCGCTGCGCTGGGGAGTCTGACACTACCCTTGATCGTCGAACGGGTTATGGACGCGGCCACGATCAGCTCCTGGATGCGTGAGGTCGAGGCGTCGGTGCGCGTCGAGCGAGACCACCTGGTCCAGCTCGACTCCGCCATCGGCGACGGTGACCACGGAATCAATATGGCCAGGGGTTTCGAGGCCGTCGTCCAGGCCCTCGGCGCCGACAACGGATCACCGCCGGGACGGCTGCTGATCATCGCGGGTCGCACGCTGGTCTCCACCGTCGGCGGCGCAAGCGGTCCGCTGTGGGGCTCAGCTCTTCGCGCCGGCGGGCGGGTGCTTGGCGATCAGACGAGCTTTGACGGCGCGCAGCTCGCGGAGGTCTTGGCGGCGGCCCTGGCCTCGGTCAAAGACCTCGGTACGGCGTCGCTCGGCGACAAGACGATGGTCGACGCGCTCGAGCCCGCCGTGGACAGGCTGCGCGACCGAATCGCGAACGGCGAGCCGGTCGCGCAGGCGATGGACGCCGCAGCCGCAGCCGCGGAAGCCGGGATGCGCGCGACCATTCCTCTCCAGGCAAGGAAGGGCCGCGCCTCGTATCTGGGCGAGCGGTCCGTCGGCCATCAGGATCCAGGAGCCACCTCGACCGCTCTCATCTTGCGAGCGCTTCAGCGGGCGATCACGTCCGAGGCCTGATGGGCGAACGTGCGCTGCGCGGGGTCAGCGCCGCACCGGGTATAGCAACAGGCAGCGCGGTCGTGCTCGACCGCATAGCTGCGCACCAGACCAGGATCATTCCGCTCGCCGATCGAGGAGCCGAGCTGGTCCGAGCGCGGCACTCGCTCGAAGTTGTGGCGACCGAGCTGGAGCAAATCGCGGCGGGGCTGCGCAAGGCAGGCCGCGGCGAAGAGGCCGACATCGTGGAGACAGGGGTCTTGATCGGCGCAGATCCGGGGCTGGCGACCAGGGTCGAAGTGCGCGTACTGCAGTTCGGCCGTTCGGCGGGCGATGCCCTGCGAGAAGCGGCAGAGGAGAGCGCCCAGGAGCTGGCAGGGCTTTCCGATCCAATGCTGGCCGAGCGCGCCGATGACGTACGCAGCCTCGGCCGGCGAGCCGGCGCTCGCGCCAACGGCGTGAGCGCGGCTGTGCTCAGCGGCGTGGTCGTGGCCACGACGCTGGGCCCTGCCGACGTTGCGGAGATCGCGACGAACGCGAAAGGCATCGCACTCGCAGGTGGGGGAGTCACCGCACACGCGGCAATCGTCGCGCGGTCACTCGGCATCCCGATGGTGGTGGGCCTCGGCCCGGACGTGCTGGACCTGAACGATGGGGAGGAGGTCGTCCTCGATGGCAGCGGGGGCGTGCTTTTTCTGCAGCCGGAGCCAGGGCGCGTCGCGGCGGCCAGGGCCGATGTGGATCGACGGCTCGCAGCGCGGAAGGATGCGGTCGCGCGCAGGCTGGATCCCGCGCAGACGAAAGACGGCCATCGGCTCATCGTGCTCGCCAACGCCGCGAGCATTCCCGAGGTCGTCGAGGCGCTCGAGCAGGGCGCCGAAGGCGTGGGATTGCTTCGTTCGGAGCTGTCTTTTCTCGACACGCACGCGTGGCCCTCACAGGGACAGCACGCGGCTTTCTTGAAACCGATCCTCGCGCGTCTCGAAGGCAAGACCGCGACGGTGCGCTTGCTCGACTTCGGCGGCGACAAGACGCCACCGTTCCTTCAGGGGACCGCCAGTCGTGGAATCGAGCTGCTGCTCGAATCTCCTGAGGCATTGAGCTCTCAGCTGGCCGCGATCGTCGATGCCGGCGAGAAGGTAAAGCTCCGGATCCTCGTGCCGATGGTGACGCGTCGAGAGCAGCTGCGAGCAGTGCGTCAGGTGCTAACGGCGGTGCTCGCCGGGCGGCCCTCACCGCAGGTTGGCGCGATGATCGAGACTCCCGAAGCCGCGCTCAGCGCGACCGAGATTGCCACGGAGTGCGAGTTCTTGAGCATCGGCACCAACGACCTAACCCAGCTCGTCCTGGGACTGGACCGTGAACATTCGAAGTCGGCTCCGGTGACCGACGTGAGGGTCCTGCGTTTGATCGACGCCACGGTGCGGGCGGGACGCGCGGCCGGGATTCCGGTCGATGTTTGCGGAGAAGCTGCCTCGGACGCGATCGCGATGCCCATCCTCGTTGGGCTCGGAGTGAACGAGCTCAGCGTCGCGGCGGCGCGGGTCGGCGAGGTTCGCGAATCGATTCGGGGCATGGACTTCGCCGCATGCCGTGAGGCTGCAGAAGAGCGACTACTCGACCAGCCCGCTGACGCAGCTCGCAAGCGCCGCTAGCGCGTCGGGCGCGTCTTCACCCTCGGCGCTCAAGCGCAGAACGGTGCCCCCAGTTGCTCCGAGAGCGAGCACAGCCAGGATGCTCTTGGCGTTAGCTACCTTGCCGTCCAGGCCTACCGTCAGCTGCGACCGAAATCGCAGCGCGGTCTTGACGAACGTCGCAGCCGGTCGCGCGTGGAGGGCGACTCCCTCGGGCAGCGCGACGGTGGCTTCAGAACTTGCTCGCACCGCGGGCTTCCTCTGCGGCCTTGGCAACGTCCTCGAGCGACTGACCGGCCGATGACATGACTGCGGCCGCGACGGCCCCCTCAACGAAGGGAGCGTCGACCAGCCGGATGTGGCCGTTGGTCTTGCCCTGGAGCAGGTGGCGGACGGTGAGGATGGAGCTGCCCAGGTCGGCAAGCACCACGACGCCCTCGCCAGAGTCGGCTCGCGCGATCGCCTCCCTAACCGAGTCCCCGCTCGTGCCAAGCGTTCCGCCCGGACCGCCGCCTGCCGGCTCGACTTTGACCTCGGCGCCGGCGATCTGCGAGGTGAGGTCCGCGAGGCCGCGTGCGAGCTGAAGGCTATGGGAGACCAGTACAATCCCGACCAATTTCGACACTCCCCGGCGAGGGTGAACGCGCCCCGCAATCGCGTTTCCGGACGACGGCCGTAGTCTACACTACCGACAGGAATTCAGCAATGCCGAATGATGCGAAAGGTAGACGCTCCTCCATCCAGTCCCTCGATCGCGCCACAGCGATCTTGAAAGCGCTGGCAAGCGGGCCTCGCCGGCTGGGCGTCAGCGAGCTTGCCGACCGCCTGGGACTAGCCCGGCCGACCGTGCACGGCCTCCTTCAGACCCTCCAATCCCACGGCTTTGTCGAGCAGGACCGGCACTCCGACAAGTACCAGCTGGGTCCGGGGCTGCTTCAGCTCGGTTACTCATACCTCGACCTGAACGAGCTGCGCGCGCGCTCCGTGCCTTACGCGGATCGCCTGGCGGCGCGGGCGAACGCGGCGGTCCGGGTGGGGGTGATGCACGGCTCGAGCGTGGTCGTCGTCCACCACGTGTTCCGGCCGGACTCGACGTTCGGCGTGCTGGAGGTCGGCCTGCAGCTACCACTGCATGCCAGCTCGCTCGGCAAGGCGATCCTCGCTTTTTCACCTGCCCAGGTGATCGATGACCTGCTGTCCGAACCATTGCCTCGCCTGACCAAGCAGACCCTTGACGAGGCGGCGCTGCGAGGCGAGATGGCAACGGTTCGCGACCAGGGTGTCGCGACCGAGCGCGATGAAGCGGTGCTGGGCGAGTCCAGCGCGGCAGCTCCGATCTTCGACCACGCAGGATCTGCGGTCGGGGCCATCGGTGTCGTCGACGCCACCGAGCAAATCTTTCCGAGGGGCCTGGCCAAGGGCCTGGCCGCAGCGGTGAGCGAAGCCGCCCGCGGAGTCTCTCGCGAGCTCGGCGCGCCCCGGTGGCCACACGCCGCCGAGGCGTAGTGCCCCGCACCGGCGCGAGCGACCGGTTCGTCATCGCCCTGATAATCCTTTTCGATGAGGCTCGACTGGGCGCTGCTCGCCAGCGCTGCCGAAGGCCCGCCCAACGGACTCGTGTACATCCTCGGGGCCGGCATCGACACGCTGTGGCGCGACCAGTACCCCGCGGCCTTCGGCGGCACGATGGTGCTTCGACTGCTGACCACGCGCCTGGAGTCCGAGCGTGTCCACAAAGTAGAGGTGCACTGCAGTGACGAGGATGGAGGAGCGGTGCTTGCACAGCCTATTGTCCTGACGATTCCGCCCCGACAGGTTCCCGCCGACCATCCGCATGGTTGGGACCTCGCCGCGCACATCGTGATCAACCTCTCGGGCGTGCGGATAGCAAAGCCAGGGATCTACAACTTCGAGATCATGGTCGACGACCAGCAGGTCCGGACGCTGCCGTTCCGCGCGGCTGAAGCCCAGCGGGGCCCGTCATGACGAGCTGGCTGATCAGCCTGGTCGCCAACTGGGGCTATATCGCCATCTTCGTCACGATGGTCGGCGAAAGCGCGGGCTTGCCGATCTCGAGTGAGGTCGTCGTGCCGCTGGGAGGTGCGCTCGCGTCCCAGGTCAAACTCGGGCTCGGCGGCAGCACGGTTGAGCTCGTGCTGGTTGTGTTGGTCAGCAGCGCGGCGAACCTCACCGGCTCGCTGATCGCCTTCTATCTCACGCGGCGCTACGGCGAGCGCGTCGTGCTCAGCCGGGCGGGTCGATGGATGGGATTGAGTCGCGGCCACCTCCGGCTGGCAAATCGATTCTTCGACCGCTTTGGTCTATGGGCTGTTTTCGCCGGCCGGCTGCTGCCGATCGTCCGTACCTACATCTCGTTTCCGGCCGGGCTGTCCAAGATCGGCTACCTCAGGTTCACGCTCGCCACGGTGGCCGGCGCGATTCCATGGAACTTTGCTCTCGCTTATGCCGGATACAAGTTGGGCCAGCACTACGAGCAGGTGGCCGCGACCCTCGGTCCGTTCGCGATACCGATTGCCATCGGAGTGGTGATCCTGCTGGCGGTGTTGTGGTGGCTCGGCCGGCGGGCCGGGGAAGACGAAACGGAGGCGATTGAGGAGGAGGAGCGCACCAAGCGCCGCTAGGCGAATCGTGCGGCGCTGAAATGCGAGAGGTCGCGCGGCGTGCGACGCTCGCACGCCAGGTCGGCCGCGATGTCGCCGATCACTGGCGCGAACTTGAACCCGTGCCCCGAGCAAGCGCTGATCACGACGACGCGCGGATCTTCGGGATGCAGATCGACGACGAAGTCGCCGTCGGGCGTGTTGGTGTACATGCAGACAGCGGTTCTAATGACTTGCCCGGTGACTCCGCGCAGGTACGTTGCTGCAAAAGCGCGCAAGAGGACGAGATCCGAGTCGCCGACGTCGCGAAGTACATGGTCTGGATCGGTCGCGTCTCCGTCGTGGTGGCGAGCGATCTTCATCGAGACTCCGTCCAGCGTGGGGACGCCGTAAATATCGCCGAGGTCGTCCGTCTGCCGGATGAAAACAGGGAATTGCTCGGGTCCCAACCAATTCACGTCCTTTTCAATTTCCAGCCATGCGAGCACCTGGCGCTCGACGGTCAGCGGGAGCCAAGGGGCGAGCGAGGGCATCCAGGGTCCAGCAGCGATGACCACAGCGTCGAATCTCTCGCGTGAGCCGGGTGTCACGATCTCAACTCCGTTCGGATGGCTGTCCACGGAGGTCACCACGGTCTCGCGCCTCATCTCTCCGCCAAGAGCCACGAGCCGTTCGATCATCGCCGCGATGGCGGCCTCCGGCCGCACGAAGCCGGCCTGCATGTCCAGCACCGCGACATCCCGCGCGCCGATCACATGCCCTGGATAGCGACGGCTCAGCTCAGCGGCATTCAATAGACGTGCGTCGAGGCTGTGCTTGGCGGCGGCGGCGAGCGCGCCTGTGACTGCGTCCGAGTCTGGGTGCCCGATCATCAGGGCGCCGTTCAGGGTCAACAGGCTGGCGCCCGACGCGTCCTCCAGCTCACGCCAGAGCGGAAATGTTTCCTGCAGCAGCGGCACATACCACGGGCCCTCGAAGTACGCCGTGCGGGTGATCCTCGACTCGCCGTGTGATGAGCCAAACGCGTGGGGAGGGGAGTGGCGGTCGAAGCACACAACCTGCACGCCTCGCGTCGCAAGCCTCCAACCGGTCGCGGCGCCCATCGCGCCGCAGCCGACGACCGCGACTCGCAACGCTATTCCGTCGCGACCCTGGCGATGGCCTGGCCGGGTTTCACCGGGTCGCCCACGTGCAGCAGCAGCTGCTCGACGGTGCCTGACACAGGCGATGGGATCTCGGCGTTGACCTTGTCGGTGTGCGCCTCCATCAGCGTTTCGCCCTCAGTCACGTGCTCGCCCTGTTTCTTGCTCCACGCGCCGACGGTGATCTCCTCGGCCCCCTGGAGGTCCGGCATGAGCACTTCACGGAGCTCGACATTCATATCCCTATTGTCCTAGGCGAGCGACACCACGTCGAGCAGGTCCTCTTCCCAGTAGTCGACACGTCCCTCAGGCATGAAGAGGACCCGCTGCGGCCGCAGCGCTTCCACGAACTCGGGGTCATGGCTGACGATCACCATCGTTCCAGGCCACGCGGCGAGCGCCCGCGCGACGCCGGTCCGCGACGGAGGGTCGAGGTTGTTCGTCGGCTCGTCCAGCAGGAGCAGGTTGTGCTTTCCCGCGACGAGCTGGGCGAGCGCCAGCTTGGTCTTCTCTCCGCCCGACAACGTCCCGGCGTCCTGCCGCGCTATATCCCCGGTGAGGTTGAAGGAGCCCAGCAAGGCACGCAGCATGCGCTCGTCGGCATCCGACTGCTCTTTCATGTGAGCCAGCACCGGCACGCCCCTCCGGATGCCCTCGTGCTCCTGCGCGTAATAGCCCAGCGAGACGCCATGCCCCAGATGAAAGCTGCCGGAGTTCGGCTCGGTCTGGCCCGCGAGGATGCGCAGCAGGCTCGTCTTGCCCGCTCCGTTGAGGCCCATGATGACAATCCGCTGCCCGCGCTCGACCTCGAACGTCACGTCGCGAAACACGAGCGGGCCGCCGTAACCCTTGCTCAGGCCGGTCGCGGTGAGCGCGACGCGCCCGCTGTGGGGCGGTTCGGGAAACGTGACCTTGACCTTGCGCTCGCGTTTTGGCGCGTCAACCTTGTCCGCCTTCATACGGTCGACCCGCTTGAAGATCGACTTCGCCGTTCGTGCTCGTTTCGCGGTCTGGCGCCGCATGACCTCGGCAAGCACGCTCAGCCGCTTGATCTCCGACTCCTGCCGCTGCGCCAGAGAGGTGAGCCTCTTCTCCTCGAGCGCCCTCGCCTTCTGGTACTGCGAATACGTACCGCGATACTCGCGCATCCGCCCAGCATCCAGGTGAAGGACGCGCGTGATCGAAGCGTCCAGCAGCACGAGGTCGTGGCTGACCACAATGACGGCCCCTCGGTAGTCGCGCAGGAAATCCATCAGCCACGTCTTCGCGTCGCTGTCGAGGTGGTTGGTCGGCTCGTCGAGCAGCAATAGGTCGGCCTCCGCGAACAGGACCCGCGCGAGCTCGACCCGGCGTCCTTCACCTCCTGACAGAACAGTTACAGGAAGGTCGACTCGGTCGGGCCGCAGCCCCAGGCCCGTGACGATTCGCCGAGCGTCCGACTCGGACGAGTACCCGCCGTCGAGCCGGTATCGCTCTTCCGCCTCGGAGAAACGCTCGACGCTGGCCGTTGAGTGGTCGTTCTCGAGCTGGGCGTGCAGCTCCGCAAGCCGTATCGCGGCTCGATCGAGACCCCGTCCCGACAGGATGTGCGAGAGCGCCGTCTGGGCTGCTTCGGCTCTCGGCCGGGGGTTTTGCGGCACGTATCCGAGCGTGCCTCGCTTCAGGACGATGCCGGCAGCCGGGTCGTCCTCGCCCGCCAGGACTTTGAGCAGGCTCGTCTTGCCGGCGCCATTGCGGCCGACCAATCCGACCTTGTCGCCCGCCGCCACGTTGAAGCTCGCGTCCGAGAGCACCCGGCGCGCGGCGACGTCGATGGCGAGATTCCTGACCTGCAGCACGGTGGCTGATGTTACCCGCCGCCAGATCCAGCGTTTGGTCAGGCAGCTCGGAGATTCAAT
>Ga0209118_1001090_pt1 | contig 13237 bp, 11 predicted proteins | sample BlaSpr_A8_Ref_M1_FD_187988 | JGI IMG/M metagenome (GOLD analysis project Ga0209118, IMG submission 187988) | Forest soil microbial communities from Thunder Bay, Ontario, Canada - Black Spruce, Ontario site 2_A8_Ref_M1 (SPAdes) (version 2) | ecosystem: Environmental > Terrestrial > Soil > Boreal...
CGGAGAGAAGACGATCATCAGCGCAATTCACTGGCTGCCATGGAAGCGCCGCTTATAGTTGCAAATCAATCCATGTCCGCAAGACGGTCCTGATCATGTCTTGCTGGGCGAGTCCGATTTATCTGTCACTACCGACCCTGAACAATCGACAGTCTAGGATTTCGATGCGGCCTCTTGGTCGGAGGACCGATCGCAAAGTATCATCCCCGTCATCACTCTGCCGGATCGCCATTTCCCAGGAGTTGGGACCTCATCCAGATCAGCGACGTAATCTTAATCGAGCATCTCGGGGTTCCTACGATCTGTCTCTGGAGTCACCTTCGGCTACCGGCCGGTTGATAGGCCAAGCGAAGCCCTCGATCAACAAAGGCAGTCTAGGTACATTTGTACCTAACGCTGGCCGGTCGGTGTCTCCGGACGTGCAAGGTAACATCCTGATGACATTCCTTCTCTTGTACCTTCGCGCTTACGCGATTAATGTGCGTCTCGACAGATTCGTGGGGGGTGATGGTTGAATACTGGACGCCCACATAGAAGGACCCTCCGTTTCCCATTAGAAACACCGGTTACATTTTGCTGGAAGAATGGGAATGGGGAGCCCCTACAGGGAGAAGGCCGCAGTCGTGACGTCAGCGAGCATGGTGCGTTTGTTATTGCGCCTATTTGTCCGCCAGTCGGTGCGAATTTAGTACTAATAATTGATCTAGAAGGAATCCCAGATGAGATCGGATCCCTTCCGATTGAGGTCGAGGGTGAGGTCCTTCGGGTCGAGCATTCCCGCGCTGAAATGGAAACGGGCGGCTTTGCGATTGAATATTGATGAGATCGTCCCGGGTGAAATCCAGGGCGGATCTCCCAAGGAATTTGGCAGTGCGAAGCTGCCAAGGATATTGCGGTCGGCGTTAAACAATGAAATGTTTCGCAGCTGAAGCCGACCGTAAGTTAAAGCTTATCACAGACTTACAGGATTAGAGCCTGTAAGTCACAGGGCGGAGCTTCATGCTTTCTGAGCTAATGGCCTTACCTGACAGCAATTTTTGTGAGTCTTCCTGGTATGCGATTTACACTCGCCATCAGCATGAAAAGATGGTGGCTCAGATTCTCACCAGTAAGGGATTTGAGACGTTTCTTCCGTTGTACGAAACCACCCACAATTGGAAAGACCGGACCAAAGCACTCTCGCTGCCTCTTTTTCCATGTTACGTATTTCTCAAAGGTGGCCTCGAGCGTCGTCTGCAGATCGTAACAACGCCAGGGATGTACGGCATCGTGTCAAGTGGAGGCCAGCCGGCTGCGATTCCGGATATCGAGATCGAAGCGATTCGACGAGTCGTCGAAAGCGGTGTGCCGGTCGAGGCGCATCCCTACCTTAAATGCGGAAACCGGGTGAGGATCAAGTGCGGCCCCTTGGCAGGGATCCAAGGGATCTTGGTGCGGAAGAAGAATATCTCTCGGCTGGTGCTATCCGTGGAGATATTGGGGACGGCAGCCGCCATGGAAGTTGCCGCATTCCAGGTTGAGGCAGTAAACGCCATGGGCCCAAGGGATTGCAACATCGGACATGTAGCCGGTTCGCGGCGCACCCGAAATCCTGAAGCCATTGCTCTAGCTTAGAGGATGGGATGCCTGCAACCGAGCATCGATAGCGCTCATGGAAGCGCTGATTGCAACGGGATTTGTCGCCCGGAGCGCTGCGAATTATCTGCGCGCGCAGGAAAGTGGAAGTTCGATTCTAAGAGCGGACAACTCAGATCCGCGGCACATCAATGCTGAAGAAGTTGAGACAGATCAGGATGCAAGCCTCCGCGTCAACGTGAGACTTGCAATCGAGGATGCCATGAGAAAGTGGATGTATTTACCGGCAGCAATATCGCTAGTGTTGTTTCCGATTTCGGTGCAGGCACAAGGGCCGGCGCAAAAGAATAGCAAGAGCGAGAGCGCCAAGGTTCTGAGCGCAGGAGAAACCACTTCGCAGCCTCCGAAGCAAGTGACCGAGGATTCCAACTATTCCATCGCCCCCGAGGACGTCCTCACCATCGACGTATGGAAGGAGCCAGAGATCTCCCGCACTGTCCCGGTGCGCAGAGATGGCAAGATTTCTCTGCCATTGCTAAACGACGTGCAGGCCGCGGGATTGACTCCTACACAGCTTAGCTCCGAAATCGTGGAAAAGTTACGCGCGACAGTCGTACATCCGCAGGTGACCGTGATCGTGATGCAGATGAGTGGCCAGCGGATTTATATTCTGGGTCAAGTGAATCGCGGAGGAGCCTATCCGCTAGTGCCTGACATGACAGCGATGCAGGCCCTCTCGGTCGCCGGGGGATTCACCCCATTCGCCAACTTGAAGAAGATCTACGTCACGCGCACCGAAAACGGCGAAGATAAAATATTCCCGATCAACTACAAGGAAGTGGCAAGCGGGCGCAAGACTCAACAAAATATTCATTTGAAGGCTGGCGATACGATAGTCGTGCCGTAGGGGAAAAACATGGCTAAACTGTTTCGCATTCACAGTTGGGTGCTCCTTCTGGTGATCCCGTATGTGCCTGCAGTCCAGGCACAACAATCCGACTCGACCAAGAATGATCCGCGCGAACAACCGGTCGCACCCTCCCCAGCGCCCTTGCCGGCAGGGAGCACCAGCGTACTAGCACTGATCTCCTCCCAAGTGCCGACTGCGGAAGTCCAGGCAGCGGGCAACAATCGGCCGCTAAGTGGCGTGCAGGAACCGACTCTGGGTCCGAATCTGGGTGCCCGCAACTTCCTAGTGCCGAGCATCAGCGTAACGTCGCAGCTGGCCACGAATTCCACGGGGTCAGGCTACGCTCGGCCGACAGCTTTCAGCTATGTGCTGGGCACCCTGGATTTGAATCGCGTGTCAGATCGCTCCGAACTCCTTCTGCACTATGGGGGTGGCGGAATGTTCTCGTCGTATTTAAACTCGGCTATCCAAGACCTGGAGTTCTCTTACGGCTACCGATGGCGGCGCTGGTCGCTATTGGTGGGCGACCAAGTCAGCTTGCTCTCGGAATCGTCCTTTGGATTTGGAGGCGTCGGAGGCCTAGCATTCCTCAACGGCGGCTCTTTGTTTGGTCCTGGTCCCTTTCTGAATCCTTCTTTGAATCCCAATCAGACAATTCCAACTATTTTGGTGCCACGACTGAGTAATACGGCAGTCGCGCAGATAGAGTACGAGCTCAGCCCACGCTCTTCGTGGACCGCCTCCGGCTCTAACGGGATGCTGAATTTTTTGGGTGCGGGTTTCATCAACAGCTCCGAGGGGACATTTCAAACAGGATATAACTACTCACTTAACCCGCATAGCTCAGTCGCAGTGATCTACCGCTTCGATGCCTTCCGGTTTACGCATCTTCCTCAGAAGATCGAGGACCACCTGGTGCAGTTTGGGTATGCCCGCTATGTGACCGGAAGGATGAGCATCCGTCTCGCCGCCGGCCCGAGCATGGAGATGCTCCGGGGGGTGTTGACAGGTTTCGGGAACCGCCTTTCATGGGCTCTGGATAGCTCCGTGGGTTATCAACTGGATGACACCACGCTCCTGCTTACTTATGATCACCTGGTGACCGGGGGGAGCGGAGTGTTGGTGGGGGCGCAGACGGGCCAGCTTGAGGCGACTGTTGAGAGAAAACTGACTCCGCGATGGCAAGGTTCGGCCTCGCTGGGGTACGCAACCAATCGGAGCCTGTTACTGACTACCACAAACTCGGGCCAGCAACAATTCAACTCCTGGTATGTCGCGGTTCGATTCAATCACCAATTGCGGCCGGGAACCGCCTTTTTTCTGGGCTATGGCGCACGGCGGCAGGCCATGAACGCCGCCGCTTGCGCCACCCTGAATTGTGGAACCAACTTGGTTGGCCAAGAGGTTTCTGTAGGTTTCAATTTTGGCCTGCGCCCGGTTTTATTCCGATAGCCGGAGCGATAGGCAGGACAAACACGCGCGCCAGCAGCGGTCGCGTCTCCGTCGAGAAACCATGGAGCCGGAAATGATGCGCGACCTTCTGGCTGGCCGCGATCCCGGGCCGTTCAAGGAAAAACTTGATTCGATGGAAACGGAAAATCATGCCCTATAGGCCAAAAACAAGATATCCACAGAGAGGCTGGCAATGGCTGACAAACTAGACGAACGGGGTCCACGCGGCTGGGAAGAATATTACGCCATCGCAGTGCGACGGCGATGGTGGATATTGCTTCCCCTGTTTGTGTCCTGGCTGGCGGTATGGGGAGTGAGTTGGTTTTTGCCGACTACCTATCAGTCCGAGGCGCTGATCTCAGCGGAACAGCAGAAAGTGTCCGACCTATACGTCATGGAGAACGTCAACGTGAATCTGCAAAATCGTTTGCAGAGCACTACGCAGCAGGTTCTGAGCCATGCCAGCCTACACGCAATCATAGAGCGCTTTAAGCTTTATGCAACGCCTCCTCGGATGAGCGGGTTTTTCAAGCCCAAGGATCCAGTCGATTCAATGCGGAGCGACATCAAGATTGAGCCCGTGGGGGCACCCGGATACCGCGGAGAGTTTTTTACTTTTAAGATTTATTACTCAGCTGATACGCCCGAGCTCGCACAGCAGGTAAATAGTGAGCTAACGTCTCTGTTCATCAACGAAAATGTCAAGGCTCAGCGACAGCTGTCGGAAAATACGACGGCCTTTCTGGAGAGCGAGCTGAAGGACGCACGCGCCAAAATGGAAGAACAGGAAGCTGGAGTCTCAATGTTCAAGGCCAAACACGCGGGAAACCTGCCCGGCCAGTTGCAAAGCAACGTCCAAATTCTGGCCGGACTGCAAGCACAATTGGCGAGCACGCAACACGCCTTGGACACTTCGAAGCAACAGAAGATTTATCTGGAATCACTGCTGCAGCAATATCAAACAGCGCAAGCGAGTCTAGGCGGGGACTCAACCGTGGTATCAACGCAAGTATTAGAAAAAGAGCTTCAGGACCTGCGCCTTCAAATCCAGACCTTGCGTACTCGCTATACTGACGATCATCCAGACATCGTCGCGCTCAAAGATAAGATCGCCAAGACCGAGGCACTGAGGAAGCAAAACGAGGCGGAAATCGCTTCTAATCGGCAGACCGGCGAGACAACAAATGCAGTTGACTTCTTCGCCGCAGAAGGAGTGCAGCGCGGCTCACCCACTGCAGTGATGCAGCTCCTGAGCCAGCTTAAGGCCAATCAAATGGAGATCAAGAACGAGCAACAGCACGCGAAGGATATTGAGTCGCAGACCGCCGCGTACCAAGCTCGCCTGAATCTGACTCCGGAAACAGAACAAGAGCTGACCGGCATCTCTCGCGGGTACGATGAAGCCAAATTCAACTACAACTCGCTTCTGCAGAAACAAACGCAGTCACAGCTCGCCACGAGCCTCGGACAGCAGCAGCAGGGCCAGCAGTTCCATATCGTCGATCCGCCAAAGTTGCCGGACAAACCGTCTGCCCCAAATCGTTTCCTGATCAGTATTGTCGGTTTGGGCGTGGGATTCGTTCTCGGCATCGGTCTTGCCACTTTTCTTGAATTAACCGACGTACGCTTCCGCCAGGAGAAAGATCTGGAAGGAATTCTTCCGGCTCGTATGCTGGTCGGTATTCCCCACTTGAGCACGCCCCAAGAGGACCATTCTCTCCTCATCGCACGGTATATGGAATGTGGCGCTGCGGCGGTGGTGGCTTTATTGATTTTCATCGGCAACCTCTACACATATTACAACGGGTAAGTGGCGGTGATGTTGAAGTGTCACGGCTTTGATGCGAAACCTTTCCCCGTGGGACGCCATAGCGAAGTGCTCAGCATGAGCTGCGGTATTCCATGCCGGAGAGACAACTCAGAATCAGGAATGGAAACCAAATGAGCCGACTATTTGAAGGTTTGAGCAGAGCAAAAATTCAGCAAAGCCAGTCGGACGCGGTTCCGCCGGACATGGTTCCGGCTGGCCTGGTTCTACCTGGGCCCGCGGAAACAGGGGAGGTGTCGAGCAACGTCATGCCCAAGACGATCGGGTCTAGAGGAACGGTTGAACCTAGGAAGGTGTTCGAGATCGAGAAGGCTCGGTCGGTCATGGTGCAGCCTCCACCGACATCGCGTTTAGTTGCGTGGACTGATCCCAATAGTCTGGGTGCAGAGAAATTTCGAGCCCTTGCCGTTCGGTTAGACGACATGCGCAGGCAACACGATCTGAACTCTTTGCAAGTGACCAGTAGCGTAATCAACGAGGGCAAGACGTTCGTGGCTGCGAATCTGGGGGTGACGCTCGCCAAGTACTCCGGATCTAAGACGCTGCTGATTGAAGGAGATTTGCACAGACCGACGCTGGCATCGATGTTCGGGTTGAAGGAATTGCAAGGACTCAGCGACTGGTGGTCGGGACGAGATCAGGACGTCGCACGTTTCCTGGTCCGGTTCTCCGGCACAGCGTTATGGTTGCTCCCTGCCGGGAAGGCCTGCGACCGGCCCTCAGAAATCCTGCGTTCGGCGCAACTAGCGGAAGCCTTCGCGCAATTGGCGGGCCGATTTGATTGGGTAGTCGTAGATTCCACACCCATGCTGCCGGTCATCGATGCCAACCTCTGGTCGCGATTGGTGGACGGCACGCTCCTGGTCGTCCGGGAGGGTGTAGCGCCGCTCAAGGCCCTGAAGAACGGCTTGCAGTCTCTCGACAATCCGAAATTGATCGGTGTGGTAGTCAATGAGGCCTCCGAATTCGATCAGGTTGATTACGACGGGCAATATTATGGCGCCCGGAAGTACGGTGACAAGCGCACGGGAAAATTAGGATAGCCCCGAGGGCGTCGTGAGACGGACCCCTCGCCCAGCAGGTCTATCTTCCTCAGCGATGCTAGTACTCCCTTGCATTGTAAACAGCCCAGGTAAGGCGTGCCGAGGCGCGTCCCCAATTCCGGGGAGTAGATTTCTTCAGCATTCGCTTTGGCTGCTTTGACTGAATCGAGTTGGATTCCAAACTTCATGTTTCCGATCATTGACGATATCCGGTGGTCGCGTGGGATGGGCCGCGCCCGCCCTCTCGCCCGAGAGAGTGCCGTCTCCGTCAAAAGCCTAGAGGCCGGCGCGCGCACCCTTGGCAACAGAACATCGGAGAAAAATCCATCCGCGGAAATGACGAAGACGAGTTCATGGTTCCCCGCGCTGTTGCTAGCAACATTGGTGGCGATTATGTATGCGCCGGTATTCAGTTCGTTGGCGCGGCAATGGTGGGAGGATCCCAATTATGGCCACGGTGTCTTCGTTCCCGTGTTTGCGGCCTATGTTCTATGGTGCGAGCGCGATCGCTGGCGAGCGCTGACTTTCCGCACGAATAACTTCGGTTTTGCGATCATGCTATTCGCCATCGGGCTGCGGGTTCTTGCAACGCTCGGAGCGGAGCTGTTCACGGCGCGGCTGTCCTTGCTGATCTTGATCTCTGGAATCGTCATTTTCCTGGCCGGTAGCCAGGCCTTGCGGTCGATTGCCTTTCCGATCGGCTATCTAGTCTTTATGATCCCATTGCCGGCAATCGTCTATTACCAGTTGACATTTCCTCTTCAATTGTGGGCTTCACGATTGGGGGCGGGCGGTCTGGTCGCGCTTGGTATTCACACCGTGCGGGAGGGAAACCTGCTCTTTCTCCCGAACTGCACGCTCAATGTGGTCGAAGCTTGCAGTGGAATCCGCTCTCTGCTTTCTTTGCTGGCCGCAGTTGTCGCCTACGGGTACTTGGCCGAGCCGAGTTCGTGGAAACGCGGGACGCTGGCTGTCGCGAGCATTCCGATTGCGATTGGGGCCAACGCCCTCCGTCTGGTCGCGACGGGCGTGCTAAGTTTCTACTTCGGGCCGACCGTGGATTCCGGTGCAGTCCATTTGGCACTTGGCCTGGGTTTCTTCGCGCTGGCTTTTCTTTCGATCCTGGGTATTCATAAATTGCTTCAGCTGGTCTCCAGATATCAGCATCCCGCGCGGGTGCATCTATGACGTCTCTACGAACTTCCGTCGCGGCGCTGGTCCTGGTGGGAGGAATCATCGCGACGCATAGCTTCAGACCAAAGGATGCCGTTGGACCGCAGCGGCCGTTGCGTGAATTCCCCTCCGCCATCGGCTTTTCACACAGTGAGGATCGTCCGTACGAGAATCAGATCGTGAAGGCAATCGGTGCGGATGATTATATCAACCGGGTGTATCTCGGAAGCGCCCCTCCGATTGAACTCTATATTGGCTATTACAAAGATCAACGCTCTGGTGACAGGATTCACTCTCCCAAGAATTGTCTTCCGGGCTCCGGGTGGGAGCCAGTCCATTCGACTCGTGTCCAGATCGGTTCTGTGGGCGGAGCTCCTGTTCTTGTGAACGGATACCTGGTGGCACAGGGAGCGAGCCGGGATATGGTCCTCTATTGGTACCAGTCACATGGACGGATCGTTGCGAGCGAATATTGGGCTAAGTTCTGGCTGGTTGCCGACGCGTTGAAGCACAAGACTAGCGATGGCGCAATGATTCGCATCTGGACTACCGCAGCCGATGGAGAAGCGACCGCCCAAGCGCGCGCGGTGGACTTCGCACGCCGCGTCTATCCGCAAGTCGCTGAATTCCTGCCAGATTGACCGGCTAGCCTGGCGGGATGTAGCTGTGAGCCCAGATTTTACCTCGATCATTCGGTACGAAATCTTTTTTCCCCACATGCGGCATCGCGCAACCCCTTCTCGATGCCGGGCGACAGGTAAAGTTCAATCTCTATTCTCAGTGTTTTCAGATAAAAAGGATGGTACGCAGATGAGAAACATAAACCGACTCTTTACTTCACTTCTTCCTTGGATTGCATCAAGAGGGGAATCGAGGATGCGTCCGAGGCATTGGATTCTTGGTCTTTCTCTTCTCGCAGCCTTATTGAGCTTCGGCTGCCCGAGTAATGATCCACTCCAAGCTTTCAACAACCCGGCCACTCCCAACGATCCAGCGCCAGCCCCTGTTCCGGAGCCAGTTACGGCGCTGCTATTCGGCACCGCACTGTTGATCGGGGGAGCTATTGTCCGGCGCCGGCGCAATGGGAACAAACACTAGATAATTGTCATTAGCGATGCGTGGAAGCCTCGTCAACCGCAACTCCCGCATAACCTGGAGTGTTCCTTGATCCGTTTCCTGCATGCCTACATCCCGAAACGCACGCTGCTCTTAGGAATTTCAGAAGCCTGCTTGATCTCTCTTGCACTTGTGGCATCCGCGCTAGCGCGGTTGGGCGCCGGGGAGGCCAGCTTGATGATCACGTATCAGTACGGCTCTCTGAAAATTCTATTCGTAGCGGTCGCCTTTATGACTTGCATGTATTACTTCGATCTTTATGATTCCGCGATTGTGAGCAATCGGCGCGAGGTTCCTGTTCGTCTAGTCCAGGTGATGGGAGTCGCGTATATCGCTTTGGGTCTCCTCTACTACCTATACCCGCCGGTGAAATTGGGCCGGGGGATATTTCACATCGGTTTCCTGTTCATTGGGCTGTTACTGCTGCTGTGGCGGAGGGCGTTTTCGATCATCAATAGCACGCCGTGGCTTGCTGAGCGGGTGGTAATTTTGGGCGAGGGCCCGCTGGCTGAATCTCTCCTACATGAATTCGAATCCCGGCCCGAGCTGGGAATTCGCGTCGCCGCCCGCGCGCAGATGCTCGGAAACGGAAACAATCCTGGCAATCACGAAGGCGCTGAACTGCCGATCGCTCCTTCGCAGACCAGCTTTTGCGAGGAACTTGCAGTCGATCGTCACGTCCGCGGTATAAACCGCATCGTCGTAGCCATGGAGGAGCGCCGTGGGAAACTGCCGGTTGACTTATTGCTATCGCTGAAGAATCGCGGCGTGCAAGTTCAGGATGGAAATGATGTCTACGAGTCGATTACTGGAAAAGTTCCCATCGAATCCATCCGATTGAGCTTCCTGCTATTCTCGCCAGGCTATTATGCCTCACGCCTCTTTCTAATTTACAAGAGGTTGGCTTCGCTGGTGACTTCGATCATCGGATTGCTGCTCAGCCTGCCGCTGCTTCCCTTCGTCGTTCTAGCCATCAAGCTTAGCTCGCCGGGGCAGATTTTGTACCGGCAAAATCGCGTGGGACGCGACGGGGTGGTCTTTCGTTGCTACAAATTGCGCACCATGCGCTCCGACGCCGAGGCGGATACCGGGCCAACCTGGGCCATGGACGACGATCCTCGAATCACGCCGGTAGGCAGATTCCTTCGCAAGACGCGCATAGATGAGATTCCGCAGTTATTGAACGTGTTGAAGGGCGACATGAGCCTTGTCGGTCCACGCCCGGAGCGGCCTGAGTTTGTCGCAGCGCTCAATCAGAAGATTCCTTACTACCACTTGCGGCACTCCATTCGTCCGGGGATTACCGGGTGGGCTCAGACCCTCTATAAGTATGGAAGCTCCGTCGAGGACGCCAAGGAAAAACTCCGTTATGACCTCTATTACATTAAGAACATGTCGGTGGGGCTGGATCTATTGATCATCTTGAGCACGATCAAGATCATACTTCTGGGGCGTGGCGCCAAGTGACGCCTGCTCTCCTCTCACCACGATATTCGTTCTCGGTTCCCTCAGGACACCATGTCGTAAGCCTCGCGATCGGTTCGGCTAACTTGAACGGACCGATTGAAGTTGCCGTGTAATTATGGGATTCGCGTTCACCATTCTTTACATCGTACTTACGATTATCTCACCGGAGCAGTTCGGAAAGGAATGGGCCACCTATCATGCATTGACGTACCTCGCCGGGATTACTGTTTTAGCTTCTCTGCCCAGCATGTCGGCCTACAATTACTGGAGATCGTCGGTCCAGACATTTCTGCTGCTCGGCTTGGTGGTCGCAATTGCTTTGTCGCAAGTGGCCCACGGATGGCTCGGCGGAGTCTTCGAAAGTTGGCGCACGTTCCTGCCGAGCGCGGCCGTCTTTTTCTTCCTTGTCGTAAACGTGACGACAATTCGAAGGCTGAAGATTGTGACGATGGCCGCGGTGGCATCTTGCCTGGTTGTAGCTGTGGAGGCCTTATGCGGATATTACGCGGGTTATCACGGCGAGATGTTCATCTATCTGAATAACATCTACTCTCCGGAGGGCGACGTTATTGGGCATTTGACGCGAATACGCGGCGCTGGGTTCTTGAGCGATCCGAACGATCTTGCTCAAATTCTTTTGATCGCCCTTCCGCTCGCCTTTATCGCCTGGCGGCGAGGACGCGTGGTTGCTAACTTCTTTGTCGTGCTCGTGCCCGCTGCTTTGCTGCTGTGGACCACCTATCTGACACATTCCCGCGGTGGATTGATCGCGCTGGCTGCAGTCGTGCTTATGGCAGCTCGAAAAAAACTAGGAACAACCGCGTCCATGGTTTTGGCCGCCGTATTCATCCTTGGCATGCTTGCTCTTGACTTCACGGGGGGCCGCGGAATTTCGGCGGCTGACGGCGCCGACCGGCTTGAAGCCTGGGCCAATGGACTGGAAATGTTCAAGAGCGCCCCGCTGTTCGGAATCGGATTCAATGCCTTCACGGACTTCAATGAGATCACGGCGCACAATTCCTTCGTCCTTTGTCTTGCCGAGCTTGGAATATTGGGGAGCACGTTGTGGATGGCATTACTCGTCACGACGACGACGAATCTGAATCGTATCATTGGGATGCAAAAGAAAAGGCCGGCGCGAAGATTCTACGGGCTACTGCGCCTTTTTGAACAGAGGTACATCAACAGCGCCGGCGCGCTCGATCGAGATCCCGTACTTTCAGAAGCAGCCGTGGCATTGAAAAACACCCATGCGTGCCAAGTGCTGCCCGCCATGGCCACCGCCAATACTACGGAGTCCGAAACAACGATTGAACCTGCGCACTCGGCGATTGTGCCACAGCAATGGGTTATAACGATGCGCCTAGCTTTGGTGTCGTTTATGATGACCGCCTGGTTCTTATCGCGCTGCTACACGACAACGATGTACCTGGTTCTGGGGCTGGCCACGGCTACGATCGCCCTTCAACGATGTACCAGCAAATGGCGTGATCGCGGTCACTGGATATTCTCCACCATAGGCGTAGAGATTATGATGATCATTGTGATATACGGCCTCGTTCGCCTTCGACACTGATAATCACAAATCGGCAGTATACGGCCGCGGCGACCACCGTGATGCTGATGCTGTTGCAGTTCATTCCATTAAACGCGCTGACCATCAAGGTCAAGCAGCCTCCTCCGGGGTCCGGCGCAGTAGCTTGCTGCCAACACAAATGAGGACGAGATGAGTGCTACACACGTTCTTGCGTATGCCTTCTGGTGTGCCGCATGCCTAATGCTGTACACCTACGCCGGATATCCGTTGTGGATCTACTTACGTAGCCGCCTGCATCCGCGGCCGCCGCGGCAAGGACCCATGCTTCCCACGGTCAGCATCATCCTTGCTGTCCACAACGGTGCGGCGCTGCTGCGGCTGAAAGTCGATCACCTGCTGTCGTTGGATTATCCGCGAGATCGAATGGAAATCGTGATTGTCTCCGACGGGTCAACGGATGGCACGGACGATATTCTGAAGGAGTTCCCAGATCCGCCGGTCAGGTCCCTCCGATGCTCCGAGCATTGTGGCAAGGCGGCGGCTCTGAACCTGGGAATGCAGTGCGCCACCGGCGAAATTCTGCTATTCCTTGACATTCGTCCCACTCTTGAATGCAACGCCCTGCAATTATTGCTCAGTAACTTTGCCGATCCTCGCGTCGGATGTGTCGCCGGTGAATTAGTGTTGCGCGATGACGGCCACGACGCGGGCGCCAAAGCCGTCGGAGGTCTCTATTGGCGGTACGAACAGTGGATTCGCAATTGCGAGGCAAAAGTCGATTCGCCGCTGGGAGTCTACGGCGGGTTTTATGCGGTGCGTCGCAAACTGGCCAGGGCGCTGCCGGAAGGAACTATTCTAGACGACATGCTGCAGCCTCTTAGTGTCATCTGCCAGGGTTATCGGTCAGTTTTGGACGTGCGCGCGCGTGTTTACGATATTTGGCCCAAGAGTTTGCGCGGGGAATTTCATCGCAAGGTGCGAACGCTGGCGGGCAACTTCCAACTGCTACAACTGGCGCCCTGGTTGCTCTTGCGGCAGAATCGGCTACGGTTCGAATTGATATCGCACAAGCTATTGCGTCTGCTTGTGCCACTCCTGCTGGTGATACTGCTTATGAGCAGCGCGTTGTTGGCAAA
>Ga0209118_1001091_pt1 | contig 13237 bp, 11 predicted proteins | sample BlaSpr_A8_Ref_M1_FD_187988 | JGI IMG/M metagenome (GOLD analysis project Ga0209118, IMG submission 187988) | Forest soil microbial communities from Thunder Bay, Ontario, Canada - Black Spruce, Ontario site 2_A8_Ref_M1 (SPAdes) (version 2) | ecosystem: Environmental > Terrestrial > Soil > Boreal...
GGTCGCCGCCGAGAGGAATGCTGTAGTAAGCGCAGTCGCCCTTGTAGGGGCAATAGGTGTGATGGTCCGTTCGTTTCAGCAGCGTCATGTCGACATCCTCTTGCGGGATGTACTGGACCGCAGCGTAACCAGCCTCTCTCAACGTAAGCGCATTTCGGGTGTCCGCGATGACGCGGCCCGCGACCGTCACGGTGACCCGCGCCGGATTCGGCTCGATCGTAATCGGGTGGTTGGGTCCTGGCAGCTTGATTGATTTGGTTTCCATGGAGGTGGTTGTTCCTGCTGTTGACGTGAATCAGTGGGAGCTTTGTGGGACGAGGCTTGGCGGCATTAGCTGCATCGACGCTCACTCGCTGAAGTCGGCGCCGAACATGGGACGACCGCTCCTTGACTCCGTACGCGAAGCCTCGTCTTCGATCACGTCCCAGTGCTCGACAAGCACGCCGTCGACGATGCGCACGATGTCTGCTGCGATCCAGTTCTTCGACTGACCGTGGCCTGAAAAACGTCCGTGGACGATCACGAACTCCCCTTCCGCCACAATGAGCCCCGGCTCGTACTTCAGCGTCGGCGGGAGGCTTTTTATTAGACTGAAAAGACCTTCACGACCGGGCTCAATGTGAGCGCTATGTTGGATGTAGTTGGGCGACCAATAGCGCTCAGCCGCGACATGGTCGCGCTTGTTGAACAGGGTATCGAACGCCGCGAGGACGAGCGTTTTGTTCTCCGCTGAGGTAGTCCGTTTCATCTCGTTCTTCCTGTTGAAGGCGCTGAGGTCACAAGGCAGTCTTGCCGCCATTGACTCCGATGATTTGACCGGTGAGGAAGTCCACCTTGTCAGAGGCGAGAAACAGGATCGTCTGAGCGATCTCTTCAGGCTTTCCAACGCGTTTCGCGGGCACGCCGGCGACCAGGCCGGCTTTCCGGTCGGCATTGCCCGTAAAGCGGTTCAACAGTGCGGTCTCCACGGGGCCCCGAGCGACCGCATTGACGCGCACGCCCGCTGCTGCACCTTCCAGCGCGGCAGCTTTCGTCAGACCTTCGACCGCGTGCTCGCTGGCAACGTACATCGACGCGCCCGCCGCACCGCGGCTGCCCATGGTCGACGACAAATTGACGATGCCTTCGACGGCGTGCTTGCTCCCGACATAGACGGAAGCCCCCGCCGTACCCTCGTGCCCGTAGGTCGAGGAGATGTTGATGATGCTGCCGCTGCCCTGTCCCTGCATGACGCGCACTTCGCGCTTCATGCTCAGGATCACGCCCAATACATTCGTGTCGAACGTCGCGGCCACGCTTTCCGCGGTCTGTTCCGTGATCGGGCCGACCTGGCCTTCGGTGCCGGCGTTGTTGACCGCGACATCGAGACGGCCAAACCGCGCGACGGTCTCGTCGACCAAGTCGCTGACTTCATCGTCGCGGCGAACGTCGGCCTGGATGAACGCGGCTTCGGCACCCAAGCGGCGCAGCTCGGCTTCGAGCGCCTTGCCTTCCGCTTCCCGGCGGCCGGAAACGACGAGGCGGGCACCGTCCTTGGCAAAGGCGAGAGCGGCGGCGCGACCGATGCCTGTCAATGCGCCTGTGATCAAAACAACTTGCGTATTCATCGAAGGTCTCCTTGAAAGTTCGCCGGCTAGAAAGCGATTCGATTACGAATTCGTCCCACCGGCCACCACATCGGATACGAGCGCTAGAGCTGCTCTCGCGCAATCGACGTCGTTCTGCACCGTGGGCGCCCCGCTTACCCCGATCGCCCCGACAACTTCTCCGTTCACCTTGACGGGAAACCCTCCACCCCATGCCGCCATACGCGCAAGCGTGGGAATGCCGGCCAAAAGCGACGGGTCGCTTTGGATAAAGTTGAAAAAGTCCTGCGTGGAGACGCCTAACAGAGCTGTGTACGCCTTATTCTGCGCCATCTCAATCGTGGGAATTGGGGCCCCATCCATCCGGCTAAAGGCCTTGAGATTGCCTCCGTCATCGAGAATCGCTACGTTTTCGGCAACTCCAAGTTCTCTGGCCTTCGCCACCGCTGCATTCACCATTTTCTGAGCTAGCTCAGAAGAGATACCGTATTTCTTCACCACGTTAGCCATTGGACACCTTCCTTCACTTGATATGCGTTCCGTGTGATTCGTCGGCGCTCTTCGCGCAATCGGGCTGTCTTCCCTACGTGCAAAATCACCTTGAGAGATGGCCGTCCCGTTTCATCGTCAATCAAACTTGCGATTAAGCATTCATTCCGCCCGCCGCAAGGACAAGCGACTTGTTTCGCGCTTCGATGGTCTGATTCATGGCGCCCTCCAGATTCATGGCAACCTGCTCAGGTCGCCGATTGCAAGAACATCGTCACGTGTCGGACAAATAGCTCCTGATACTGGAACTGCGATCCATGATTGGCGTCCGGATAGAGGATGAGCTGCGCATTGGGCAGCTCCTGCTGCAAAATGAACGAGTTCACCGTGTAGATGATCACGTCGCCGCCGCCGTTGACGACCAGGGTCGGTTGCTTGATGTTCTTGAGATAGGCGTAAGGCTCTTGCCGCGGCGCGCCCCACTGTTGGAGTGCGGCGAGCTGGGCCGGTGCGACGTTGTCGTTGACCAGCGGGTCCCGATTCTCTTTGCGCGTCCTTTGTCTGTTGAGAAATGCGCGTCCAGCCGCCTGACTCGTCGCTGAGGGCGCGAAGAGCATGTCCAACCAGACTTCGTCGGGGACCGCATACTTCTTGCTCAAAATCGCCTCGGCCTCGGGTGTCAACCCGCCCATGCGCTCGCCACCGCGCGGGCCGGTACCGACGAGGATCAGACGGCGAACCAGATCCGGGCGGTCGAGGGTCGTTTGCTGCGCGACGAATCCGCCAATTGAGAACCCGAGTAGATCGATTTGCCGCAGCCCAAGCGCGTCAACCAGGGCCGCTGCATATTTGGCCATGCCCGCGATGGTGTTGGGCGTTTCTCCATCGGAACTGGAGATACCTGCGTTGTTGAAAAGAATGACTTCCCGATCTCGCGCAAACCCGTCGGTGACCGCGGGGTCCCAATGGTCCATGGTTCCGAGGAAATGCATACAGAAGACCAACGGTGGAACGCCACCGCTTTTGCCAAAGCGCCGATACGCGAGACGGGCGCCATTGGCTTCGATGAATTGCGTGGGTGCGGTCTGGTGGGTATGAGTGTTCACAACGTTTCTCCATGCGAATTGAATCGAGCGCGGCTGGCATTGGCCGCTTGCAACGGAAATTCCGCCGCCAGAAAGACGTGGGGCAACAACCTCGTCTTAGGCGGTCATGCTAGGTCGAGCTGATACATCGGCGTACCAACGCCGTAACGCTCGATGCTTTTCGGGAATCGGAAGCTTGAGTCGAGCGGTTGCAAAATCGACCGTGACGGCGACGGTGATGTCGGCAATCGAGAAGCGATTACCGGCCACGTATTGGGCTTCGCCCAACTGGTCATCGAAATCGGCGTAGAAATTCAGTACGCGCGCCGTTCCTCGCTCAGCGAGTGCGGGAATTTGCTCGTAGTCATGAGGACCGGCTATGGCTCGACCTTTGAGTCCCGCCACGGAGTTGCGAACGGTCTCCATCACCGCGGCGAAACCTTCGAGTTCCGCGCGTCGCTCCCACATGGTCGCCAGTGCTCTCTCCTTCGGCGATGCGCCGATAAGTGGCGGCTCGGGATAGATCTCCTCGATGTAGCGAAAGATGGCGGGAACCTCACCGATACTCGTTCCATCGTCGAGCACTAGCGTCGGGACCACACGGCGCGAATTGATTGCGCGATACGCATCGCTGAACTGTTCGCCCTTACCTAGGTCCACCGCCACCATCGGTACCTCGATGGCCTTCTCTGCGAGGAGGATGCGTACACGACGCGAGTTAGGCGAAGCTGCCGCTTGATACAGTTTCATTACGTTCTCCCGTGCGATCAAGCGCTGCAAAACGGTCCATGACCGCTTGCGGCTCGTAATAGGCGACCCAAAGAGAGAAAGCTTTCTGGTCTTTGAGAACCCAGTGCTCTGAAATCTTGATTAATTGGTCACCTCCCGTAACACCCACGTTGATCAAAGCGACGACCCGATCCTCTTCGGCCGTGGTGCTTTCGAAGGAGAAGCGGCTGAAGTCGAGAACCGGCACGACTTGCGGCAAGACTTTTCGCAGAAATTGCTCGCCGTCGTGGGCACCGCCCCACGGAAGGTAATTCGGAGCTCGCACGACGAAGTCAGGATGTAAGAAGGCGCCGTATCCGGAAATATCCCCGCGCTGTCCGCCCTCGTAGTACGCACGAACAACGGTCTTGTTGCGCGCGGTCGTGTCAAAACTGGAATTCATTGCGGACTCCTATGTGCCTAGAGCAGCACGCAGAGCGTGCGGCTTGAGGTGCAGGGACCGTCAGCGAAAGGTCGACTTCACCCAGCCGTCTTCCCGCCATCGACGGCGAGAATGTGTCCGGTGATGAAAGGTACCTTAGCGGAGGCCAGAAACACGATGGCCTGGGCAACTTCCTCGGGTTTGCCCGCGCGCTTCAGTGGTACACCGGCGATCAAGCCCGCTTTGCGGTCGGCCGTACCGGTGAATCGATTGAGCATTCCAGTCTCAATCGGACCCGGGGCGACCGCGTTCACGCGCACGCCAAACGCAGCCGCTTCCAGCGCCGCTGCCTTGGTGAGCCCCTCGACCGCGTGCTTGCTGGCGACGTACATGGAGGCACCCGGCGCGGCTTTGCTCCCCATGGTGGACGAAATGTTCACGATGCTGCCGTAGCCTTGCGCTTGCATCACGCGCAGTTCGTGCTTCATGCTCAGCAAGGTGCCCAGTACATTCGTATCGAAGGAAGCTGCGTAGGTATCCGGGGACTGTTCGATGACCGGCCCGGGCTTGCCTTCGGTGCCGGCGGCGTTTACCGCCACATCCAAGCGACCAAAGCGGGTGAGGGTCTTGTCGACGAGGGCCCGCGAATCGTCGTCGCTGCGCACGTCGGAGCGAACGTATTCGGCCTCGGCGCCTAAGGACCGCAATTCGGTTACGAGCGCTTCTCCAACCTCGTCGCGTCGGCCAGCAACGACGAGGCGCGCGCCCTCCCCAGCGAACGCAAGCGCGGTGGCGCGCCCGATGCCCGTCAGGGCTCCAGTGATCAATACAACGGGGAGGTTCGTCTTATCGGTCGTCATGAGGCTTCCTCTTTGATTTAGAAAAATCGCTAACCGGCCCCAATTGGTCGTTCAATGGGCCGCTGCGAGGCGGCTTAGTCGGTGTTGGGAACGATAGGACGGAAGCCGTAGCCCGTCCCTCCCGCACAATGAAATCTTCAAAAAAACAGGCAGCTTCGCCGGTAAAACGTTCAAAAAAATGCTAAGAAAAGCGACTAAAATCAGGCGTATGCCCCAGCATTCCACCACGTCTGTGATCGTGTTCGGCCGCTTCAAGCTCGTGCCGCATCGGCGTGAGCTTCTCGCCGATGACCAACCGGTTGAACTCGGAGGCCGAGCGTTTGACGTATTGATGGCACTTGTCGAGGCCCGTGGCAGCGTTCTGAGCAAGGACGAATTGCTAAAGCGCGTCTGGCCAGAAAGGATCGTCGAGGAGAAGGGCCTGCAGGTGCAGATCTCAGCGCTGCGCAAAGCTCTCGGGCCCGATCGTGATTTGATTCGGACCATCGCCGGGCGCGGCTACCAATTTACGGGCAACGTCGACGACGCCGCGAATGAGTCCGCGGCATTGCCCGCGCCGTTACCGGCAGCGCCGAATGTTCCTGGCCCTCTTACCGAGCACGTGTTTACGGTACCGGCGGTTGAATTTGGTCACTTTGAAATCCTGCCGCATCGCCGCGAACTACTGGCTGACGGTGAACCGGTCGAGCTTGGCGGCCGCGCGTTCGATGTCCTGATGGCACTAGTGGAGGCCCACGGCAGCGTCCTTAGCAAAAACGATCTCATGGCGCGCGTATGGCCGGGAAGAGTCGTCGAGGAAACTGGACTGCAGGTACAGATTTCGACGCTGCGCAAGGCCCTTGGGAGCGAGCGCGATCTGATTCGGACGGTTGCCGGGCGCGGTTACCAATTCGTCGGTGATGTTCGCGGCATCACTAAGGCAGCCGCTTCCGCTTCCCCACTTACGCCGTCATCGGCGCTGACCAATCTTCCGAAGGCGGTATCGGAATTGATCGGCCGCGATACTGAACTGCGTTCGGTGTCCGATCTTCTGCTCACTCACCGGCTGATCACGCTGACCGGCGCCGGTGGCATCGGCAAAACGCGCCTGGCCATCGAGGTGGCGAGGCGAATGCTGCCGCGCAATCCCGACGGAGTGTGGATTGCCGAACTGGGTCCGCTCACCGATCCGGCACTCGTTCCGTCCACGGTCGCCACGGCGTTGGGGCTGACGCTCAATGCGGAGGTGGTTACACCAGAGCTGATTGCAACCGCACTCGGCGCAAAACGAATCCTGCTTGTTCTTGATAACTGCGAACACGTGATCGAGGTAGTGGCACGAATGTGCGATGCATTGTTGAGCGCAAGCTCGGTGATCTGCGTGATGGCCACGAGTCGCGAGCCACTCCGCACCGGCGGCGAATGGGTTTACCCGGTACCACCGCTGGAGGTTCCCGCGGAAGGAACAAAGGATGCGAACGATCTGCTGAGTTACAGTGCGGTCAGGCTGTTCGTTGCCCGGGCTCGCGCAGCGGCGCCGTACTTTTCCCCCGATCAGCACAAGGCAGAGATCATAGGGGCCATCTGCCGTCGCCTTGATGGAATTCCCCTGGCAATCGAATTGGCGGCTGCGCGTGCTCCTGCGCTCGGCGTGGAAGGACTTGCGGCTCGTCTCGACGACCGCTTCGGTCTGCTGACGGGTGGGCTGCGGACCGCGCTCCTGCGGCATCAGACGTTGCGCGCGACGCTCGACTGGAGCTACGACCTGCTGCCCGAGCCCGAGCGCATCATCTTGCGTCGTGTGGCGATCTTCGCAGGATGCTTCACACTGGATTCGGCCGGCGCGGTGGCATCCGGTGCAGACATACCACCGGCCGAAGTCGTCGACTGCATCGTAAACCTGGTCGCGAAGTCGCTGGTCACCGTCGATGTCAGTCGCCCCAATGTGCAATATCGCCTGCTCGAAACAACGCGCGCCTACGCACTTGAGAAACTGGCTCATAGCGGCGAGCTCGAACGGTTCGCACGGCGCCATGCCGAATATCACCGCGACATGTTCGAACGTGCGGCAGATGAATCGAAAACGTGGCCCGTCTCCGAATGGCTCACAGTCTATGGCTGGCAGGTCGACAATCTGCGAGCTGCACTGGACTGGTCGTTTTCCGACAACGGAGACGCCGCTATCGCGATAGCCCTCAGTATCGCGGCAGTGCCCCTGTGGTTTCAGTTGTCTTTGATGGAAGAGTGTCGCGGGCGAGTGGAACGCGCACTTGAAGGCGCGCCTGAACCGGCTCGGTGCACACGCGAACATATGCAGCTCTTTACTGCGCTGGGCGCCGCGATACTGCAAACCATGGGTACGGGCGCGAAACCAACAGCGGCTTGGAATAACGCGCTCAAGATCGCTGAAACCCTAGGCGATACAGACTATGCGCTGAGGGCGCTTCGTGGCCTCTGGGCCGCTTGCATCACCGCGGGTGACCCGGGGTCCGGGCAGGATTACGCACAACGTTTTCAAGCTCTTGCCGTACTCTCCAACAATCGATCCGATGTTCTGATCGGCGACCGGATACTTGGCATGGCGCTTCACTATCAGGGGGATCAGCCAAGCGCACGGCAACACATTGAGCGCATGTTGAATGGCTACGTCGCTCCTGCCGAAGGGTTGGATGCAATCATCCGGTTCCAATTCGATCAACGGATCATTGCACGTGCCTATCACGTGCGAATCCTATGGCTTCAAGGATTTCCGGATCAAGCCATGACTGAAGCACAACGCTGCATTGACGAAGCCGAAGCCCGTGGCCATGCGCTTTCGCTTTGCTATGCGTTGGTTCATGGCGTATGCCCGGTGGCACTGGCCGCGGGAGATTTCGTCACGGCGGACCGATTCGTGACCATGCTCCTCGATCAATCCGCCCGAGTTGGACTCCACGTCTTCAACGCTATGGGGCAGGGGTTCCTGGGCATACTTATGATAAAGCGTGGCGATCCGGATGCCGGATCGCGACTTCTCCGTGCGGCGATTGTCGATCTGGACCAACGCGAGTTCGCCCTACTTCGCACCGGATTTCTTTGCGTGCTAGCTCAAGGCTTGGCAGGTAGCGGGCAGATTGCTGAAGGACTGGCAACCATAAACGATGCTCTGGTGCGGTGTGAGCAATTTGGTGAGCGCTGGTGTATCTCAGAATTGCTGCGCGTCAAGGGCGAACTTGAATTGCTTGGCCCGTCGGCCGACGCTGCGTCGGAGGCCGCAAACCACTTTCTCCAAGCGATGGATTGGGCGCGCCGCCAAAACGCACCCACTTGGGAACTACGTGCCGCTACGAGTCTCGCGCGTCTGCGCCAGCAGCAGAATAGGAACGCCGACGCACGCGAGATCTTGGCGCCGGTCTATGGTCAGTTTACCGAGGGCTTCGGCACGCCCGACCTTGTCGCCGCGAAAACACTACTCGATGTGGTCCAGTAGCCGCGCATCGGTCCGGGACAACGCCCCTGCAAGAACGAACGCCAACTCGTGCGCTGGAATGGCACCAGCGCTCGCGGGCCCTTCGAGGAGTCCAGAGGTCGATCGGGTCGTATCCCACTAGTCGCGAAGCGCGCTCGCCAGATAGTCGGCAAAGGCGCGTGCGGATGCCTACAGGGCGACGCTCGCGGGGCAATCCACTCACATCAAGGCCACCAGCCATGTGCTGCCCGACGTGACCCGCTTGTTCACCCGATGCTGAGCGACACGGACGGGAACCCCTTTTGCACTTACGGAACCTTCCGCGTCGGAGCCCTGCGCGTACTAGCACTAGCACTGATGTACTTCCGATAGGCCGCGATCCAATCCGTCGCGATTTCGCGTTGTGCTTCCACCAACGGCACTTTGCCGTCGCAGACCAGCCGGCAGAGCTTTGCCTCCAGTGTGTCCTTACGATCGGCGCTCCACACGCCGAAGCGCGGCTGCGGCCACAGATTGGCCGGGTCCTCTGGAGCGCCCCCATTATTCCCCCCGAAAGGAAACTCTTCTATTTCCGTCAAGGGGCTTACCATAGTACATATACTCGACGGGTATACTGCGACCGACCGTATGCACGTATGCATACCAATTGGAATCTTGAGAAATTGGCTTGTTTGCGATGACGCTGGACGGCGCTCCCTGGGGGCAGGAAGTCGCTGAAAGCGGATGGCTACGGTCGAAAGGCTGACCGCACCGCCTGTCGGGCTGACGTCGCTCCACAATCAAAGGACGCATCGGCGAGTGACAGGTGTAGGTAACACCTGTGCCCTTCGCACCGGCTACCCGTGGGTCCGCTCGTCGGCCACAGCGGCCATTCGAGTAGTCCCGAAACTGCTCAGTCAGAAAGCGTGTTCAATGACTGCTTTTCAGAGTCGCGACAGACCGTACCCGACCCACTGCGGGCATCCGAGCCAAATCTTGATGAATGACAGCTTACTGATAGCGAAGCTGACGCTCCGGAAAACCACTTGGCCGATGGCACCTCGGCCGAAGCTGCCGTTTGCGTAAGTATCGGGAACGCGTCTGCGGGTTTATTTCTCGAGTAGGCTGCGCAGCATCCACGCGCTCTTCTCATGGATCTGCATGGGCTGCGTGAGAAGATCAGCGGTGGGTGCGTCATTCGCCTTGTCGACCACCGGGAATACCGAGCGCGCAGTGCGCACAACCGCCTCCTGACCTTCGACCAGCAGCCCGATCATCTCTTCCGCCTTCGGCACGCCCGCCGACTCCTTGATTGATGACAATTTCGCATACTCAGCGTAAGTGCCAGGAGCCGGGTAGCCCAGCGCGCGGATGCGCTCCGCGATCAGGTCGATTGCCAGCCAGAGCTCGTTGTACTGCGTCTAAAACATGAGGTGCAACGTCTGGAACATGGGGCCCGTCACATTCCAGTGAAAATTATGCGTCTCCACAAGTCGTCCCCCGCGATCAAAGCAAGGGTGAATGCGCTTCGTTCCGATGTCAGCCGCGATCGGCGCGGCTCCGAGCTCAAGAGGCAAACCGGGGAGACGCACCTCTGCGTGCGCTCCCCGGTGTGCGTCAGCGAAACCGCCGCATGCTTCCTCAGGCGAAAATCCACTGTCCGGTTGAGGCTGCGCTCCGGCAGTCCTCGAAGGAAGACCGTTCAGCCGAGATCACGCTAGGTCGAAGCGATCAGCGTTCATCACCTTGTTCCACGCCGCCACGAAGTCTTGCACGAACTTCTCCTTCGCGTCCGCGCTGGCATAAACCTCGGCGAGGGCCCGCAGCTGCGAGTTGGAGCCGAAGACGAGATCGACGCGCGTGCCGGTCCACTTGACCTTGCCCGTCTTGCGGTCGCGCCCTTCGAACACGTCCTTCGCGTCAGAGACCGGCTTCCACTCCGTGCGCATGTCGAGCAGGTTCACGAAGAAGTCGTTGGTCAGCGCCTCGGGCTTGGAGGTCAAGACGCCGTGCTTGGAGCCGCCGACGTTGGTTCCCAGCATACGCATGCCGCCGACGAGGACCGTCATCTCGGGCGCCGTGAGCGTCAGAAGCTGCGCCTTGTCGATGAGCATGGCCTCGGCGGTGACGGTGTACCTGCCGTTCAGATAGTTGCGGAAGCCGTCGGCGATCGGCTCGAGTACGGCAAAGGACTCGACGTCCGTCTGTGCCTGCGAGGCGTCCATGCGCCCGGGCGTGAAGGGAACCTTCACCTCGACGCCGCCCTTCTTCGCGGCCTGCTCGACGCCCGCACAGCCGGCCAGCACGATCAGGTCGGCCAGCGAGACCTTCTTGCCCCCCGAGGCCGCGCCGTTGAACTCCTTCTGGATGCCCTCCAGTGTCTTCAGCACTTTCGCCAGCTCGTCCGGCTGATTGACCTGCCAATCCTTCTGCGGCGCGAGGCGGATACGCGCGCCGTTGGCGCCGCCGCGCTTGTCGGAGCAGCGGAAGGTGGACGCGGACGCCCAGGCGGTCGAGACCAGCTGCGAGACCGACAGCCCCGAAGCCAGCACCTTGCTCTTGAGCGCGGCAACGTCCTTGTCATCGACCAGCTTGTGCTCCACGGCCGGGATGGGGTCTTGCCAAATGAGTTCTTCGGCAGGAACCTCCGGTCCAAGGTAGCGTGCGCGCGGGCCCATGTCGCGGTGCGTCAGCTTGAACCAGGCGCGCGCGAATGCATCGGCGAAGGCCTGCGGGTCCTCGTAGAACCTGCGCGAGATCTTTCCGAATTCCGGATCGAAGCGCAGCGTCAGGTCGGTGGTCAGCATGGTCGGCTTGTGCTTCTTCGACGGGTCGTGCGCGTCGGGGATGATCTCCGGCGCGTTCTTGGCCACCCATTGCTTGGCGCCGGCCGGCGACTTGGTCAGCTCCCATTCGTACTTGAACAGGTTCTCGAAGAAGTTGTTGCTCCACAGCGCCGGCGTCTTGGTCCAGGTCACTTCAATGCCGCTGGAAATCGTGTCGCCGCCGTGCCCCGTGCCGTAATCGCTCATCCAGCCCAGGCCCTGCGCTTCCGGCGGCGCGCCTTCCGCCTCGGGACCCTTGTGCGATTCCGGGGCGGCGCCATGGCACTTGCCGAAGGTATGGCCGCCGGCGATGAGTGCGACGGTCTCCTCGTCGTTCATCGCCATGCGGCCGAACGTGGCACGGATGTCCTTGGCGGCGGCCATGTAGTCGCCGCTGGCGTTCGGGCCTTCGGGGTTGACGTAGATCAGGCCCATGTGGGTCGCGCCGAACGGCTGATCCAGCTCGCGGTCGCCGCTGAAGCGCTTGTCGACGCCCAGCCACGCGATCTCGGCACCCCAGTTCACGTCCTCGTCCGGCTCCCACACGTCCGGACGGCCGCCGCCGAAGCCGAAGGTCCTGAACCCCATCGACTCCAGCGCGACGTTGCCGGCCAGGATGATCAGGTCGGCCCAGGAGATCTTCTTGCCGTACTTCTGCTTGATCGGCCACAGCAGGCGGCGCGACTTGTCGATGTTGACGTTGTCGGGCCAGCTGTTGAGCGGGGCGAAGCGCTGCTGGCCCCGGCCGCCGCCGCCGCGGCCGTCGGTGATTCGGTAGGTCCCGGCGGCGTGCCAGGACATGCGGATGAATTGCGGCCCGTAGTGGCCGAAGTCCGCCGGCCACCAGTCCTGCGAGTCGGTCATCAGCTTGACCAGGTCCTGCTTTAGCGCCTTGTAGTCGAGGCTCTTGAATTCCTTCGCGTAGTCGAAGCCCTTGCCCATCGGGTCGGACTGCGAGGAATGCTGGTGCAGCAGCTCCAGCCGCAGCTGGTTCGGCCACCAGTCGCGGTTCGTCCTGCCGACGCCGGCGATGTGGTTGAACGGGCACTTGCCGGCGTTCATGTCAGTCTTTGTGTCCATATTTCCCTCCATTCATGATTGCAATAGTCATCAACTTGTTCCGTCGGATAGAACTATCCCGGTTGTCGCCTGCCGCCACGCCAGCGGCGGTGGTCATCACGGGACACCGGGGATGTGGGGCGCCACGGTTTCGTCCCCTTGTCGGATTGGGCGGAATTGCGTCGCCGTGCAACAAGAAATCTACCTCCTTGTGCTGGCGGGTGTATTGATCTTTCTCAACAACCATCCCGCGGCGCACGGCTTGGGATTCAGGTTACGAGGAATTCGCGGCGAGTTCTAGTTGATTATCGACATGGAGTCGATAGCCAATTGCTATCGACGCAAACCCGCTTGGCTTGCCGGGATCAGCCGGCGGAACCGGCCAGATAGGTCACGCAGTCGAGCGCACACGCGTGGATTGCGCGGCGCAATGCCTCGATCGCCTGCGGCCCGAGTACAAGCTGCGCTGAATGGCCGCTGCTGGATGAGATACCGGCCGCTCAGCAACGCAAGTTTTGCGTTTCGCGAATGTCTCTTGATGGCCGACTGCTGCCTGACGCAGCCGCTTCCGCATTGCAAGTCACTCACACTAACTGACAGCCAGGGTACGAACGTCTTCTATGGCCGAAGCAGCGAAGCAGCGGTCATTCGCAGCGGTTAGCTTGAGTGTTTGGATTGGGGTCGACTGCTGGCGTTCGGATGAGGTAGCTTCGGCAAATTGGCGTTGAGACGACAGCGGAAGGCGATCCGTCAATACGCAAGTTAGACGCTGACGCT
>Ga0209118_1001092_pt1 | contig 13224 bp, 10 predicted proteins | sample BlaSpr_A8_Ref_M1_FD_187988 | JGI IMG/M metagenome (GOLD analysis project Ga0209118, IMG submission 187988) | Forest soil microbial communities from Thunder Bay, Ontario, Canada - Black Spruce, Ontario site 2_A8_Ref_M1 (SPAdes) (version 2) | ecosystem: Environmental > Terrestrial > Soil > Boreal...
TCGACCTGTACATCATTCACTGGCCGCAGGGTGGTCCGACCTGGGCGTGGCCCGGGATGGAACGGGCCAAGGAGCTGGGCTACGCCCGCTCGATCGGGGTGTCCAACTTCGAAGTTCGTGAGCTGGAGCAGGTGATGGCTGTGGCAACAGTTCCGCCGGTGGTCGACCAGGTGCAGTTCAGCCCCTTCGAATACCGCCGCAAGCTCCTGCAGGCTGCAGAGAAGGGGCGCGTCGCCGTGGAAGCCTACAGCCCGCTCGGGACCGGTCGCCACCTGGCGGACCCGACGGTCAAGCGGATCGCGTCGCAGGTCGGGCGAACGTCCGCGCAGGTGCTCATTCGCTGGTGCCTGCAGCGGGGCCTGATCGTCATCCCGAAATCGACCCACCGCGACCGCCTCGAAGAGAACGCCGGCGTTTTCGACTTCACGCTCTCAGACGAGGTCATGGCCGAGCTGGATGCGCTCGATGAGACGGGCGGCACCGACCGGGCCCTTGAGAGCAACTGGTGGTGAGCGATTCCAGGCTGGCGCCCGACATCGCAGGCCGCGACCACGTTCGCGGCGCACCGGGCGCGCCGATGCGATTGCTTATCTACGGCGACTATGAATGCCCTTACACGCGAAAGGCCCTGGTCAGCGTGGCGCAGGTTCGCGGCGAGCTGGGCGACTCCTTCAGCTACGCCTTTCGCAACTTCCCGCTGACCGAAATCCACCCGCATGCCCTGCATGCCGCCCTGGCCGCGGAGGCGGCGGAGCTCCAGGGAAAGTTTTGGGAGATGCACGACCTGCTGTTCCAGAGCCAGCGTTCGTTGGCGGATGACGACCTGGCGTCGCATGCCAGGGCTATCGGCCTTGACGAAGACAGGTTTCGCGCCGATTTCACCGACCGGAAGGGCTTACCGCGAATTGAAGCGGACGTCGCGAGCGGAGTCCGGAATGGGGTCGAGGGAACTCCAAGCATCTTCATCAATGGGCAGGCGCACCGCGACTCTTACGAGCCGGCAATACTGATCCACGCATTGAGCTCGGCGAAACAACCCCGCTCCCGGTAATCCTGGCATTTGACTGTTATGGCCTTTGTTCTTCCCGTGGCCCGACGATGCGTTCGCCGGGAGTGCGCTGACCGGACAGCGTTGCCCCGCGCCCGATCATCACGCAGATGAGGCCACATTACTGATGGCGAGCACCTCCCCCACAGCATCCCGACAGCGAGACATCGCCATGCTGGCGCGCCCCCTGAGAATCCTTATCTATCTCCTGATCGTGCTCGCGATCGTCGAGCTCTACCGCCAGGCTTCCACCCTCGTCCTGCAGCTGACCAACATCGGGCTCATCTTCATGTTCGCCGCAGTCGTCGCAATCCTGGTCACGCCGATCGTGGACCGGATCCAGGGGCTGCCGGTCCTCCGCGGGCATCGCGGCGCCGCGGTCCTGGTCCTGTACCTCGCCATCGTCATCGTCATCGGCGGTGCGGTTGCACTCCTGGCGCCCACCGTGGTCGCCGATGCATCGAAGCTCGGTCAGCAGGTGCCCGCGATCGAGGACGCCGCGCAGCATTTACTGGACAAGGGGCAGTCGAGCCTGCGCGCTTTCGGCATCAACCTCAGTTACACGATTCCTCGCGGTGGAGCCTCGCTCGGCGGCGCCATCTCACCGGCGAGCCTCACCACGATCGGCGGCCTTGTGAGCCCGTTGGTGAACATCCTGCTCGTGATCGTCGTCTCGATCTACCTGACCAGCCAGGGCCGGGAGCTGGTGGCCACCGCCCGCAAGCTCTTTCCGGCGCAGGAGCGGATCTTCGATTTCACGATGCTCGCGGTCGGGGCGGCGGTTGCCGCGTACGTACGCGCGCAGCTCTTGATGTCGCTGCTCATGGGGCTCTATACGGGAATCACTCTGTCCCTGCTGGGCGTCCATTACGCGGCCGCTCTCGGGGTCGCGGTCTTCTTCCTCGAGATGCTGCCGCTCGTGGGAGCGCCCATCGGGTTCCTGCTGGCCATCGCCGTGGCCGCGACACAGAGCCTGCAGCTGGCGATCGAGGCGACCGCGGTCAGCCTGGTGGGCCACGCGATCGAGGCTTACATCCTCGGCCCGCGGATAAGCGGCAAGGTGACGCGGATTCACCCGCTCGCGGCAATGGGCGCACTCCTGATCGGGGCTGAGCTCGGTGGCATCCTGGGCTCGCTGCTGGCGATACCGGTCGCGGTGATCGGGAACATCTTTCTAGGAGCGCTGTACGTGTCGTCGCAGGGCCGCGACGGTCTATTGATCGCCGACACGCCAGGCCCGGTCGGTGTCAGCGACCTGCCGAGCCTGGCGGACCAGATCTCCGTGAACACGGAGGACGTACCGCCCGAACTGGGCGCGGACCTGATGGCAAAACCGGCGACAGGTCGATGACAGAACTCGCAGAAGACTCTGATGAATCTCACACGCGTCCCCGAGGCTCCGACGTCAGCGTGGGTTCATGCGCAAGGACGTGGCCGGCGCCGTCGCAAGCCGAACCAGCGCGGGCCGTTGGCCCATCGGCCTTTCGTCTGCGGCTCAACTCCTCGGCGAGGTTGCGGTCGGCATGGTCGCGGGCGCTCCGGGCGTCCTTGCGTATCGATCGGTGGTGGTGGCAGCCGCGCAGCAGGTGGAAAGCACGCTGCGCCACCTCTCGGAGCGCTAAAGCTCGATTTAACTGAGTTCTGCTCCATTTTATTGTACTTATGCAACACTATGCCGCATGGCTCCATCGATTCAGAACCGAATCGGGGTGCTGCGGGCTGAGCGGGGGCTCTCGAGGCAGCAGCTGGCTGACGCGGTGGGGATCAACTACCAGACCGTCGGCTACCTGGAGCGCGGCGACTACAACCCGAGCCTGGAGCTGGCGTTCCGGATCGCGGAATACTTCGGCCTTCCACTCGAAGCCGTCTTCTCTCGGCAACCGTTCGTACCCATGAGCAGCCAGCTCTACGGGAAGGAGGAATCGGCATGACCGAAGTCAGGTCGGAACATCCGGTCATCGCAGCCTGGCACCGGCGACCGATCTCGAGCCGGGTGGGGAGCCGCCGCTTCCGCAGGCGGCTGATCATCGCGACTTACGCTGGATGGCTCGTGTGGGCAGGGAGCGTCAAGTTTCTGTCCTACGGCCCTTTGCCTCCGATTTGGCTCAGCCTGCTTTTGGTTGGGGGAAACTTGGTCGTCCAGGCGGTCTGGGTGACTCGCAGGACGATCATCAACACGCCGGCTCTCCTGGATGTTGAGCTCGATGAACGCCTGGTTCAGAGCAGAAACGCCGCCTTCCGGATGGCTTTCAAGATATTCGCGTGGGCAACACTATTCGGCTGGCCGGTGTCCTTCCTCGCGATCCAACTGCAGCCCAACAACCAGGGCATCCTTAACGCGCTGATTCTTTTTGTTGGAGTCACGATGCTCGCCACCACCTTGCCAACGGTCATCGTCGCCTGGCGAGAACCAGATCCTACCGAGCCCGAACGGCCGGCCGCGGCGCAATGAGCTCGTGAAGTCCCAGAGGTTCTGACCGCCGTTGATGCCAGCCGTCTTCAAAAAGCTGACTGCATTGGAGCTGGGCGCATTTTGCGTTCGCGATGAGCCGATCACCTATGCGGAGGCAGTCCTAAGAGATTTCGACCCCATCAACATCGGCGATGAGTGGGGCCCACCATGGAGCACGACCTGGTTCCACGTCCGGGGTCGCGTGCCGGACGGGTATGCGGGACAGGGAGTGGTGGCCTTGTTCGACCTCGGCTTCGATGGGCCAACCGGATTCACCTGCGAGGCGCTGGCCTGGAAGGACGGAAAACCGTGGCGCGGTGTCGATCCCAACCACCGCTGGCTGCCGATCGAAGGCCGTGACATCGATTTCTACCTGGAGGCGGCGGCCAACCCGCGAGCCACCGAGGCGGGTCCTGAGCCCTCACTCTCGATGCTCGCCTTGCGCCGGGCGCCCGAGCCGGCCTTCGTCTTGCGGCAGGCGGAGCTCGCAATTCGCGTTTCGCCCGATGTCGGGAATGGGGACGTGCGACTCGACTCATCGCACCGCATCACCGCGGTCGGTCACGCGCACATCGACACGGCCTGGGAGTGGCCGATTCGCGAAGCCAGGCGAAAGGTCGCGCGCAGCTGGTCAACGCAGCTGGCCTTGCTGGACCAATATCCCGACTACATATTTGCCGCGTCGCAGCCTCTGCACTACTCGTGGATGGAAGAGACGTATCCCGACATCTACCGGCGCATCAAGGAGAAGGTTGCCGCCGGCCGGTGGGAGCCGGTTGGTGCGATGTGGGTCGAAGCGGACTGCAACCTTCCTTCGGGCGAGTCTCTCGTGCGCCAGCTCCTTTACGGCAAGCGCTTCTTCATGCAGGAGTTTGGCTACGAGACCAGGATCCTCTGGCTGCCGGACGTGTTCGGATACCCGGGCAACCTGCCACAGCTTATGGCGGAGGCCGGCTGCGATTCCTTCCTCACCCAGAAGCTCTCCTGGAACGACACCAACAAGCCCGAACACCACACCTTTATGTGGGAGGGCATCGACGGAACTCGCATCTTCACGCACTTCCCGCCCGCCGACACCTACAACGGCAACTTCAGTCGTGAGGAGGTCGAGTGGAGCGTCCGCAACTTCAAGGACGGCAACAGCTCAAACAGCTCGCTCTATCTCTTCGGGTGGGGCGACGGAGGCGGGGGTCCCCAGGCCGAGATGATCGAGTCGGCGCACCGCCTCGGCGTCGCGCTCGGCCGGGCGGCCGATTTCTTTGAGGTCGCTTCGGCGCAGGCGCGCGACCTCACGACCTCGGTTGGCGAACTCTATTTCGAGCTGCACCGAGGGACCTACACATCGCAGTCACGCACGAAGCGCCTAAACAGGCGCGCCGAGCAGGCGCTGCGCGAGGCCGAGATGTGGTCGGTCGCGGCCGCGGACGGCTATCCGCGAGCTGACCTGGAAGCGGCGTGGAAGCGGCTCCTGACCAACCAGTTTCACGACATCCTGCCTGGCTCGAGCATCGACTGGGTCTACGAGGACACCGAGCGTGACCTTGGCGGTGTTATCGAGACGGCCGAGGCGATTACGTCGCGCGCACAGACGAAGCTGGGTGGCGCCGGGGAGCACATCGTCGTGTTCAACCTCAACTCGCATCGGCGTCGCGAGGTCGTTGATGTCGGAGGTCGACTCCAGATCGTGGAGGCCCCGGCCTGCGGTTGGGCATCCGTACAGGACGGGGCCTCGCTCTCACCGGAACAGACGGTGCTGGTATCCGATCGCGCGATGGAGAACGAGCTGCTCCGCGTCCGATGGGACGAGCGCGGCCTGCTGACCTCGATCTGGGACAAAGTGGCCGCCCGGGAGGTGCTGGCCGCCGGTCAGGTTGGAAATCTCTTGCAGCTTCATGACGACAACCCGGCGCGCTGGGACGCCTGGGACCTGGACATCGAGTACCTGAGCAACAGAGTCGATCTCCTCGAGCTGTCGCGGCTGAAGGTGGAGGTCTCCGGTGGTCTGCGCGGAGCGGTGAGGTTCACTCGCGAGTTTGGCCACTCACGCCTCTCCCAGCTGATGGTGCTCGATGCCGGCTCGCGTGTTCTCCGCTTTGAATGCGATGTCGACTGGCAGGAGGAGCACAAGATGCTCAAGGTCGCGTTCCCGGTTGCGGTCCGTTCGCGGGAGGCCACGTATGAGATCCAGTTTGGTCATCTGGCGCGTGCGACCCACGCCGACACTTCACGGGACAAGGCCCGCTTTGAGGTGTGCGGCCACCGCTGGGCGGACCTGGGCGAACCCGGCTACGGGGTCGCGCTCCTCAACGACTGCAAGTACGGCCACGACATACGGGGATCGGTCATGCGCCTGTCACTGCTCCGTGCGCCGACCCACCCCGACCCGACAGCGGATCGGGGTCTTCACCGCTTCACTTATGCACTGATGCCGCATCCGGGGGACTTTCGTGAGGCGGGCGTGATCGCGGCCGCAGAAGACCTCAACGCGCCTCTACGAGTGGTGCGCGGCAACCTACCCGCAGAGCGGCGGCGCTCACTGGTCGAGGTCGATACGCCCCAGGTGATCGTCGAAACAATCAAACGTGCCGAGGACTCGGATGCGGTGATCGTGCGGCTTTACGAGGCATGGGGGGGACGGTGCCATGCGCGGGTGCGGACCACGCTCAGCGCGTCCCGGGCTTACCTCTGCGACCTCCTCGAACGCAACGTCGATGAGCTGCTGGTCCGCGACGGCGTGGTCGAGCTCGACCTGACGCCGTTCAAGATCCTGACCCTGAAGCTCGAGCCCTGAAATAGGCAACGCCGGAGAGCCAGGAGCGGTTCTCGCGCTCAACGGAAGGTTCAAGCCGGCAAGCCGGTTGTTCTTTGCATGAGGGAGAGCCAGAAAACCATGACCCGTATTCCCGCGGCCGCCGATCGCGCGCGATTGAAGGATGGAGTCCACATCGAGCTGAGCCCGCGGCGTGTGCGGGCTTATTTCGACAACCAGGTCCTGGTCGACAGCGAGAAGGTTCTGCTCGTGTTCGAGACCAGGCGGCCGCCGGTTTACTGGTTTCCGATCGAAGACGTGCGCATGGACCTGCTCGCGCCCAAGGATGCGGCGGGTTCGGGCACCGGGACGCGGCGCTGGCGCTCCAACACCGGAGGCCGTATCGAGGAGAACCTCGCCTGGGATTACCCCGCGCCCACCGGCGATCTGGCGCCGCTCGCCGGCCACATCGCTTTCTACTGGAACGCGGTCGACCGCTGGTTCGAGGAGGACGAGGAGGTCTTCGTTCATCCGCGCGATCCTTACACGCGCGTCGACACCGTCCACAGCTCTCGTCATGTCAGGGTTGAGGTGGACGGACAGGTTGTGGCGGAGACCCACCGGCCGGTCGTGCTTTACGAGACGGGGCTGCCCACGCGCTACTACATTCCGAAGCTGGACGTGCGCATGGATCTTCTCGAAGTGACCAACACCGTGACGCACTGCCCGTACAAGGGCGCGGCGAGCTACTGGTCCTTGCGGGTTGGCGACCAGACGTACAAGGATTTCGTCTGGGTCTATCCGCGGCCAATCCCCGAGATCCCCAAGATCGAGAACCTGCTCTGCTTCTACAACGAGAAGGTCGACCTGTTCGTGGACGGCGTGAAGCAAGAGCGCCCGGTTTCGCCGTTCTCCTGATCCGTTCCCCTCTCCCCGCAGGGAGCAATCAATAAGTCCATCCTTTGAGCGTTACCGCGATGAGTAGAGGAGAGATCGTATGACCGACGCCGAGCGGCCCCACACGACATTCGACTCGGGCCAGCCCGCCACGAGTGACGAGTACTCGCTCACCGTGGGTCCGTCTGGGCCGATCCTGCTGCAGGACGCCTACGTCATCCAGAAGATGCAGGCATTCAACCGGGAGCGCGTGCCCGAGCGGGTCGTGCATGCCAAGGGCGGTGGCGCCCACGGCTTTTTCGAGGCCACAGAGGACGTTTCGCAGTTCACGAAAGCGGTCCTCTTCCAGAAGGGCAAGAGGACCGAGACAGTTGCGCGCTTCTCCACCGTCGCCGGCGAGCTGGGCTCCGCCGACACGGCTCGTGATCCGCGCGGCTTCGCGCTCAAGTTCTACACCGAGCACGGCAACTACGACATGGTCGGCAACAACACTCCGGTCTTCTTCATCCGCGACCCGTCGAAGTTCTCCGACTTCATCCACTCGCAGAAGCGCCGCGCTGATAACCACCTGCGTGATAACAACATGCAGTGGGACTTCTGGACGCTGTCGCCGGAGTCGGCGCACCAGGTGACCATCTTGATGGGTGACCGTGGAATCCCTCGGAGCTGGCGGCACATGAATGGGTACTCCTCGCACACATACATGTGGATCAATGCCGGCGGCGAGAGGTTCTGGGTGAAGTACCACTTCAAGACTGACCAGGGTGTCGAGTTCCTCACGCAGAGCGAGGGGGCGGCCACCGCTGCTGAGAACCCAGACGCGCACATTCATGATCTGTGGGCCTCGATCAAGGGTCGCGACTTCCCAACCTGGACGCTGAACGTGCAGATCATGCCGTTCGAAGACGCCGCGGACTACCGATTCAACCCTTTTGATGTCACAAAGGTCTTGCCGCATGGGGACTATCCCCTCATCAAGGTGGGCCGCTACGTGCTCGACCGCAACCCGGAGGACTACTTCGCCGAGATCGAGCAGGCGACATTCGAGCCGAGCAATTTCATCCCTGGCATCGGGCCGTCGCCGGACCGCATGCTGCTAGGCCGGTTGTTCAGCTATCACGACACCCACCTGCATCGGGTGGGCGCGAACGCGCAACAGCTGCCGGTCAACTATCCGAAACACGCCAAGGTGCACTCCTACAACAAGGACGGGGCCATGCGGTACCGGAACCCAGGCGATCCTGTCTACGCTCCGAACTCGTTAGGAGGACCCGCGGCCGCGCCTCAACTTTTCGGCGAGGATCCGGCGTGGGAGGTCACTGGCGAGATTGTGCGCGCAGCCCAGGCGCTGCACCGAGAGGACGACGACTTCGGGCAGGCCGGGACGATGGTGCGTGAGGTGCTCGACGATGCGGCCCGCGACCGCCTTGTCTCGAACATCGCCGGGCACATCAAGCACGGCGTCGAAGAGCCGGTACTCAGTCGTGTCTTCGACTACTGGCGCAAGGTGGACAACACGCTCGGCGGTCGTATCGAGGAGGCGGTGATTGGGCGCGCAGCCGCAGTTCGGTGAGAACTCTGCGTAGATAGCCGTTCATCAGGTAGATCCCAAATCGCTTGATGAGGCTTCGAATTAACTCAAAACCATCGAAGACGGTCTCGGTGGGCGAAGCCCGGCAGATTTCGCGACCCTGTGCCCCGGGGTTCAAATCCAGAGCGGGAACCACGCCTCCGCCCAGATTGAGAGGTGGATTGAAACTGCTTGAGACTGGCTTTGATACCGGCTCTGCCGAGCATGTGCATCGTTCCCGTCCAGCAACCATTGGAGGAGCAGACGATGTCTGTGCTCAGAAGACTTGCGTTCGTCGTATCGATCGTTTTCGGTGGGTCCCTGGCGCTAGGAGCGGTCGCGATTGCCGCGGGAGGCGGACTTGCCCCAGGCGACTACGTGTTTACCAGCGTCAGCGCCAACGCCCAATTCGGGTTGGCAAAAGGCGGGCCGTCCGACCAGCCGAGCATCAGCGTATTTGTGAATCGGGGCCTGAACTCATTCGAACCAGAGCACCCCAAGGGTCCGAGCACGGTTACCAACAGCACCATGGTCCAACTCTCGATCTTCACCCCGACCGGTGGCCTCGGGGGCTGCTGGGTGATCAATCCGTCGGACTTCACGGTGAGCAAAGACCAGAGGAACGCGAAGCTGCACACGACCCTCACCGCCGCCAATGTGTGCCCCGGCCTCGGGGCCCCGGTTACCGGTAAGAGCGGCGCGGCGCCGATTGCACCCGCAGGCGGCGGGTCCATCGCGCTTCCAATCACCCTTGACGTGACGTGGACGGGGCTTGGCGCCACCAGTGTCGAACGCGACCAGGGCACCTTCCGCTGTCTCAGCTACTCGAGGGACAGCACGAACGTGCTTCACCTCTCGGGCGCGAGCGCCTCGGCGACAGTCTCGGGGCTGAATGGGACTTTCGCCACCGATGTGGCCGGAGTCGACTCGACAGACAGCCATATCGACATCAACGGAACACCTCCTCCGACCTGCCCCGGCGTCTAGACCCAAAGCCCGACTGGCGCGGCATCAAACCGCGCCGGTCGGCTCTTGCCTGGCTGGGCGCTGTGATTCGGATGGGAGAGCAGCTGCTCTATCGTCCCGGGAGATCGCCGGTCCTCGGTGGGGCGCAGGATTTTCTCACCACGAGCGACGTCGAGAGCTCTACGTGATTTGACTCGAGCTGCTCGCCGGCGATGAGCCGCAGCAACATGTTGACGGCCGTCTTGCCGATTTCCACCAGCGGCTGATGGATGGTCGTCAGCGGAGGCGACATCTGAGCGGTATAGGTGACGTCGTCGAAGCCGATGACGCTCACGTCATCGGGGACGCGAATACCGCGCTCATAGAGCACCTGGTAGACGCCCGCTGCCTGCGCGTCGTTGCCGGCAAAGATCGCAGTGGGCGGATCTGGCTGATCGAGCAGATGGCGGGTTTGCTGGACGCCATCGCCAAGCAGGTAGGTGCCTTCGCAGATCAAGGCGGGATCGACCGGGATGCCCGCGCGCTCGAGCGCCTCGCGGTACCCGGCCAGTCTCGCGCGCGATGTGGTGAGATGAAGAGGAAAGGTGATGATGCCGATCCGTCGATGCCCGAGCGAGATCAGGTACTCGGTAGCAGCGTAGCCGCCAAGCCAGATGGTCGATCCGATGGTCGGAAAAGCCGTGGTGGGTTCATTGCGATCGCCGATCGCGACAAAAGGAATTCCTTGCGCCATCAAGGTATCGGCGAGACCGATCTGCTCAAAGGGGAGCAGGAGCAGCACGCCGTCGGTGGACTGATCGAGCAGGCGGCGCAACCACAAACGCTGGCTCGCCTCCTTCTCATTGGTGGAGAAGACGACGAGGCGGTAGCCGCTCTCTTCGAGCGCGTCCTGGATGCCGTGCATGATTCCAACGTCGTAGCCGCCCTCGAGACGCATGATCACCAGGTCGATCAGGTAGCTCTGTCTTTTCCGTAGATTGCGAGCCGCGTGATTCTGCACGTAGTCGAACTGCTCGATCACCTGCCTGATGCGGACCCGGGTCGAGGCACCCACGCCGGGCAGCTCGTTGAGCACCTTGGAGACAGTGGTCGTGGAAACTCCCGCCTCTTTGGCGATCTGCGCCATGGTCGACCGCTTAGCCAGCTTCTCCCGCAAGACGGAGCGCTCCCTTTCCCTTTGAGTCAAAGGGACCTTCAATTCAGGTGAACGATAACCTGGGTTGCTCGCACGAATTCTAATTGGAAATCACTGGATGCTCTTGACAAAGCTGCCGGTCTATGTTTTCCTCTGCCGAAGAACAGAGTAAACGTTTCCCCGAAAATTTGTTCGTCCATCGGCGGCTCGATTTTCAGGAGGTCCTTCATGGGTACGGAACTAAACTTTGGGTCTTCTTCTCTCAGTCGGAGGAGCTTCTTGCGGCGCTCCGCCCTGTTCGTCGGGGCGGGCGCGGTTGGCGTGGAAGCCTTCATCGCCGCCTGTAACTCGACCGCCACGACGTCGGGCGTGGCGAGCGCCTCCGTGAACTCGATGCCGCCCACCAGCAACCCGGGCGCTGTGTTCGTGTTCAACCAGCAGGTCAAGCAGTTTGAGCAGGCGTATGCGAACGAAAAGATCGTGGGCAAGAACGATCCGTACGATCCCACGACCTACTTCGCCAGGCTGGCCGCCGGCCAGCAAGAGGACGGCGTGCAGAGCTACTTCACCGAGCCGCCGCTTCTGATTTCCAAGCACGCGGCGGCCGACATCACCAGCCTCGCGAAGGGCTGGCAGTACTACGCCGATTACGTTCCGAGCATTTCCGCCATCGCCACCGATTCGGCCGGGAAGGTGTTCGGCATTCCCACCAACGGGTACACGCTGGGCATCTACTACAACCGCAAGATGTTCTCGGCGGCCGGGCTCAACCCCGACCAGCCCCCGACAACCTGGGACGACTTCCGCAAGTACGCGAAGGCGCTGACGACCTCATCGGTGGCGGGCTTCGCCGAAACCAGCACGGGAAACCAGGGCGGCTGGCACTTCACCAACTGGATGTACACGGCCGGCGGCGACATGCAATCCGCTGACGGGGCGAAAGCGACCTTCAACAGCGCAAAGGGCGCGAGCGTGCTGCAGCTGCTCAAGGACATGCGCTTCACGGACAACTCGATGACCAAGGAACAGCTCTTCACGCAGGCTCAGACGCTTCAGCTGCTGGCCACCAACAAGGTGGCGATGGTCGTGATGGCGCCGGACCAGCTGAACACCTTGCAGTCGCAGTACGGAGCCGACCTGAAGAACTTCGGGATCGGCCCGATGCCGCAAAACGGCGGCAACGCGTCGCTGGCCGGCGGCAACCTCTGGGTCTTCAACCCCAAGTCATCGCCGGATGTGATCAAGGCCGCCTTTGACTACGTCGTCTACACCAACTTCGATTTGAACGTCCACGAGCTCAGCCTTGCGCAGCAGGCTTCCAACGGACAGGCAGTCGGAGCGCCCACCGCCGTGCTCTTCAAGGGCGATTTCCAATCGAAGCTCACGGCGCTGAACGTCAAGTACGCAAATGTGCCTCTCGACAACTACAAAACGTTCATCAACACGACGAATGGTCTGCGCCCGGAACCCCGCAGGCAGACGCAGAAGATGTACGCCGCGCTTGACCCGGTCATGCAGGCGGTATTGACCACTTCGAGCGCTGACCCGCAGAAGCTCCTGGACCAGGCGGCGTCGCAGTTCCAGCAGGTACTCGACTCCTCGGGATCCTAACGCGGTTTTTCCAACATCTAAAGGAGGACCTTCTATGGCCCTTTCAAGATCCCGCAGGCGAACACCTCTCCTATCGGCGGCCGTTCTGAGCCCCAGGGCGGCCGCCCTTCTCCTGGCCCCGGCGCTCGCGCTCGCGATGCCGGCAGCGGGTGTCGCGAGCAGCGCGCCATCTCCGCGCGTCACCGTCGCTGCGATAGACCCTTCGCTCGTCGCGGGGCGCGGCGCTCAGCTCGGCATCGTCGAGCAGGAGGCGGAGAACGCCGCGACCAACGGCACGATTCTTCCCTTCGACACAACGGCCTACACACTGTCGGGCGAGGCGTCCGGCCGCCAGGCTGTCAAACTCGCGCCCGGCCAGTACGTCGCCTTCACCCTCACACAACGGGCCAATGGCGTGACGATCCGGTATGCGATTCCGGATGCCCCAACCGGGGGCGGAATCGACGCGCCGTTGATCGTGAGCGTCGATCACAACGGCCATGGCAACCCACACGCTCAGACGATCACGCTGACGTCCAAATACTCGGATCTCTACAACCAGTACCCGTTCACGAACGACCCGAACGCCGGCCTGCTCCATCCGGACTGGTGGATCACCGAGTGCTCCTGCGTCCCCGCCTTCACGACCCCGATGCCGACCATCACGAAACCTTTCAGGCCCATGCACTTCTACGACGACCAGCGCGTGCGCCTTGGCCGTACGTACCAGGCAGGAGACGTCGTCCGCCTGAGCGCGCCGGCCGATTCGAACGCCGCATGGACGGTCATCGACCTCGTCGACTTCCAGCAGATCGCC
>Ga0209118_1001093_pt1 | contig 13220 bp, 13 predicted proteins | sample BlaSpr_A8_Ref_M1_FD_187988 | JGI IMG/M metagenome (GOLD analysis project Ga0209118, IMG submission 187988) | Forest soil microbial communities from Thunder Bay, Ontario, Canada - Black Spruce, Ontario site 2_A8_Ref_M1 (SPAdes) (version 2) | ecosystem: Environmental > Terrestrial > Soil > Boreal...
AGGTGCTCCAACAAAGGTATGATTCCCTATGATCAAACGTGTGTTTGCGTTCATTTCCGTGACTGGTTCGCTCTTCGCCCAAGGCTTCGGAGGACCGGTGAACCGCGAAGCCCCGGTGACCAATGTTCCTTTTGAGCGGCTCCTCAAACCAGAACCGCAGAACTGGCTCAGCTACTCCGGCAGCACTATGAGCCAGCGCCACAGCGCGCTCACGCAGATCACGCCGGCCAACGCCAAGGACGACAAACGCAAAGATAAGCAGACTGAGAACGTGGCCCCCTCAACCAGCCCTGCGACTGTTACTACTCCGGGCACAACTCCGGCAGCGCCATTAGAGAAGAACAAGAATAAGCACAACGAAAAGGCCGCGCCTTTGACAACTCCCTCTTCGTCCACTGCGCCAGCGACTGCGCCGACTCCGCCGCGTGAGAAAGATAAACGGAAACATGGCGACAACCCGCCGCCCCCAACCAATCCGCCCTCATCTGGAATAACCGATGGCACGGCGCCGAACGCGCCTGCGCCGGAGAAGAAGCCGAAGAGCGATAAAGGCCCAGTAACTTCCGCGCCAACCGACACCACGAATGCGACCGCTCCAGGTTCGGTGAGAGCTGCGCGCGTGAAGAAGCCGACCGACAACACGGCGCCGGTTGATGCAGCGAAAACACAGACCGCGCCGGAGACTCACGTGAAGCCGCCGAAGAACGCCCCAATGCCTCCGGAACGCGTGGCGCCTCCGCCAGGACCTCCGGCGAACGCGCCCGAAAAAGGCCCAGACACTCGCGTGAAGCCGCCGAAGAACGCCCCGATGCCTCCGGAACACGTGGCGCCTCCGCCCGGACCTCCGGCGAACGCGCCAGTGAAAGGTCCGGAAGCGCCCGGGAAAGACAAAAAGAAGAATGTGCCTGCGGCTTCTCCTACACCCTAACGACGGAAGACTGATTGAATCGAGCCGGCCCCGGAGAAATCCGGGGCCGCCGGGACGTGCGGAAGCACGTCCCTCCGCCCGGCTCAGAGTAATTCCGCGATTTGGACGGCGTTGAGCGCGGCGCCTTTCAGGAGCTGATCGCCGGAGACCCAGAAGGAAAGGCCGTTATCGAGCGCGCAATCCAGCCGCACGCGGCCCACCTCGCAGTTGTCCTTGCCCGCCGTGTAGAGCGGCATCGGGTAACGGTTCTTCTGCGGCTCATCGATCAATTCGAGCCCCGGCGCCTTGGCCAGAACTTCGTGCGCTTCCTCGACCGACGCCGGGCGCTCGAATTCCGCGCTCACCGCCACCGAGTGGGCGCGGTAAACCGGCACGCGCACGCAGGTGACCGAGGCGCGGAATTCCGGCAGATGCATAATGCGCCGGCCCTCGTTCTGCATTTTCATTTCCTCTTTCGTGTAGCCGCCGGGCAAAAACGAATCGACGTGCGGCAGGACGTTGAAGGCAATCGGATGCGGATAAACTTCCGCCACGGGCGTTGTATTTACTGCCGCCGCCGCGACTTGTGATCGCAGTTCGCTAATCGCACGCGCACCGCTGCCGGAGACCGCCTGATAACTGGAGGCAAAAACGCGGCGCACGCCGAAGGCGCGGTGCAGCGGATAGATCGCCATCAACGCTACGGCGGTGGTGCAATTTGGATTTGCGATCAATCCGCGGTGAAGCCGGACATCGTCGCCGTTGATTTCCGGAATCACCAGCGGCACGTCAGGCTCCATTCGGAAGACGGAGGAATTATCGATGACGATGGCGCCGGCCGCGCGCGCGATGGGCGCGTACTGGCGGGAGATATCGCCGCCCGCGCTGAAAAATGCGAGGTCGATGCCGCGGAAGGACGCCGGCGAAAGTTCTTCCGTTGCGATCTGTTTTCCGCGAAACGACACTCTCTTTCCGGCCGAACGGCTCGAAGACAAGGGAAGCAGCCGCTCGATGGGGAAGCTCCGCCGCTCGAGCACCTGAAGCAGTTCCACGCCCACGGCGCCGGTCGCGCCGACAATGGCGATGTGATAGCGTTTGCCCTTCAACACGGCGCATCCTACTGCCACTCTCCAATGAAGAAAAGCGCACAAGCCACGATCCACATTTCGGTCCGGGCGCAGGAGCTCACCCTGAAACGCGGCCGGACAAAGTTGGCAACGTATCCCGTGTCCACTTCTCGTTTCGGTCTGGGATCAAAGGAAGGGAGCATGAAGACACCGACCGGCAGATTCCGCGTCGAGGAAAAGATCGGCGAGGGGATGCCGCTGGGAACCGTCTTCAAGAGCCGTCGCCCAATCAAAGCCACGAAGAAGCTTTTGCGTGAAGAAGATCTGATCATGACGCGCATTCTCTGGCTCGACGGCCTCGACCCGCGCAACGCGAACACGCACGCGCGCTTCATCTACATTCACGGAACGAACCACGAGGAAAACATCGGCGAACCGGCCAGCCATGGTTGCATTCGGATGCGGAATGCCGATTTGGTGGAGCTTTTCGAATTCGTGAAGCGGGGCACGCCCGTCGTAATCAAAGCGTAAAAGACCGCCGCGCCGCCTCTGAAAAAAGTCGAGAAAAGCGTTGCGTCGCTGGTCTTAACTGCCTAAATGACGGCAGCAACCTGCTCGGAAAGGAGGCGAAATATTAAGTGAAAATTTTCAAAGCACTGCTGGTCGTGGCTGTCGCGGTCAGCGCGTTAAGCTTGGGAGCTTGCGCTCAGAAGAAAGAGACTGCGGCTACCACCACCTCTTCCACGTATTCGAAATAACCATCCGAGTTGTCCGGCTCCGGATAGCTTTAACCAAGAGGCCAGGTCGTTTCGCGGCCTGGCCTCTTTTCCTTCGCTGATCTAACTGCCGTCGTCGCACCGGCGCTGGCACTCTTCCAATTCCTGAACTTATCAATAAAATGCCGACCATGCAGTTGACCGGCCGCCCTTTGTCGCTTTCCGAAATCGCGCAGGTGGCGCTGGGCGAGACACGGGTCGAAGTGGCGTCGTCCGTTCACGCGGGAATCCAGGCTTCGCGCCAAGTGATCGAGGAGATTGTGGCCCACGGTGGGGTCGTCTATGGCGTGAGCACTGGGTTCGGCAAGTTGTCGGACATGCACATTCCGGCAGGCGAGCTGCGCCAGCTCCAACTGAATCTCGTGCGCAGTCATGCTTGCGGCATCGGCCGGCCGCTCTCGATCGCAGAAGTGCGCGCGATGATTTTGTTGCGCGCGAATGTGCTCACCCTCGGCTTGAGCGGGATTCGTTTGGAAGTGATCGAGCTTTTGTGCGAACTGCTGAACCGCCGGGTGCATCCGGTCATTCCAGAAAAGGGTTCGGTCGGCGCAAGCGGAGACCTGGCGCCGCTGGCCCATCTTTCTCTCGTCTTGATCGGCGAAGGCGAAGCGTTCTACCGCGACGAACGGTTGCCGGGTTTGGAGGCTTTGCATAAAGCCGGGCTCCAACCCGCGATCCTGGAAGCCAAGGAAGGTCTCGCGCTCTTGAATGGCACCCAGGCGATGCACGCGGTCGGCGGCCTGGCCTTGCTCCGCGCGAAACGTCTCGCACGCGTCGCGGATATCGCCGGGGCCATGAGTTTGGAAGCGCTCAAGGGGACACCGACCGCCTTCGATCCGCGGATTCATCGCGCGCGTCCGCATCCCGGCGGGCTGGCGGTAGCGGAGCATCTCTGCGAATTATTGCGCGAGAGCGAAATCCGGCAATCCCATCTCAACGGCGACCCGCGTGTGCAGGATGCCTACAGTTTGCGCTGCATGCCGCAGGTGCACGGTGCGGTCCGCGGCGCGCTCGGCCATTGCGAAGCGGTGCTGGAAATCGAGTCCGGCTCTGCCACCGATAATCCGCTCGTCTTTGCCGAGACGGGCGACGTTCTTTCCGGCGGGAATTTTCACGGCGCACCGCTGGCGTTCGCGCTCGATTACGCGGCGATCGCGCTGACCGATTTGATGAGCATCAGCGAGCGCCGGACCGATCGGCTGGTCAATCCGGATTTGAGTGAAGGTCTTCCGCCCTTTCTCAGTCCGCACGCGGGGACGCATTCCGGTTTCATGATTCTGCATGTGGCTGCCGTCGCGTTGTTGAACGAAGCGAAAGTGCTGGCGCATCCCGCCAGCGTCGACAACCTGCCGACGTCCGGCGGAAAAGAAGATCACGTTTCGATGGGAATGACGGCGGCGTTGAAGCTGCGCACGATTGTCGAGAACGCGGAGCATCTCCTGGCCATCGAGCTGCTGGCCGCGGCGGAAGGGATCGAGTTCCGGCGGCCATTGAAAGCGGGCGCCGGCGTCGAGCGCGCTTATGAATCCGTGCGGGCAATTTCTCCCGCCGTGGATGCGGACCGCTCGTTGTCCTCCGACATCGAACGCGTGGCTGCCGCCATTCGCAGCGGTGTGTTCGACAGCGAGACGCAAGCAATATGAGCGCGAAGCGAACCATCCGCGCGCCGCGCGGCAGCGAGAGAACGTGCAAAGGCTGGCACCAGGAAGCGGCCTTGCGGATGTTGATGAACAATCTCGATCCGGAAGTGGCGGAGAATCCGGATCAGCTCATCGTTTACGGCGGCACAGGACGGGCGGCGCGCAGTTGGGAGGCGTTCGACGCGATTGTCCGATCGCTGACGAATCTCGAGAATGACGAGACGCTCCTCATCCAATCCGGCAAACCGGTCGGCGTTTTTCGCACGCACGACGAAGCGCCGCGCGTCTTGATCGCGAATTCGAATCTCGTCGGCCACTGGTCGAACTACTCGGAGTTCAACCGGCTCGAGCGCCTGGGGCTCACGATGTATGGCCAAATGACGGCGGGTTCCTGGATCTACATCGGCAGCCAAGGAATCGTGCAAGGAACGTTCGAAACTTTCGCCGAAGCGGGCCGCAAACATTTCGGCGGCACGCTCGAAGGAAAATTTGTTGTCACCGGTGGTCTGGGTGGAATGGGCGGAGCGCAGCCCTTGGCCGCGACCATGAACGGCGCGCTCTTCCTTGGAGTCGACGTCGATCCGGCCCGGATCGAAAAGCGATTGCAGAGCGGCTACTGCGACAAGATCGCGACCTCGCTCGACCAGGCGCTGGAATTGATCGAGGAAGCGTGCCAGAAACGGCAGGCGGTTTCCGTCGGTCTCGTCGGGAACTGCGCGGATGTTTTGCCGGAAATGGTGAAGCGCGGGGTCGTGCCTGATGTTCTCACCGATCAAACCAGCGCGCACGATGCGCTCAACGGTTATGTCCCGAACAGGATGTCTCTTGGCGACGCCTTGAAACTGCGCAGGAGCAATCCCGATGAGTATGTCGAGCGCTCGATGCGTGCGATGGGCACGCACGTCGAGGCCATGCTCGCGCTCCAAAAAAAAGGCGCGATCACTTTCGATTACGGAAACAACCTTCGCACGCAGGCAAAAAAAGCCGGCGTCGAAAACGCGTTCGATATCCCCGGCTTCGTTCCCGAATACATCCGGCCGCTTTTTTGCGAAGGGAAAGGGCCGTTTCGCTGGGTCGCTCTGAGCGGCGATCCCGCGGACATCGCACGGACTGATCGGCTCGCGCTCGAACTTTTTCCAACGAACAAAACCTTGGCACGCTGGATGAAGCTGGCGAAAGAGCGCATCCATTTCCAAGGCCTGCCGGCGCGGATCTGCTGGCTCGGGTTCGGCGAGCGCGCCGAGTTTGGCGTGGCAATGAACGACTTGGTAAAGCGCGGTGAGATCAGCGCGCCCATCGTCATCGGTCGCGATCATCTTGATACCGGCTCAGTCGCATCGCCGTTTCGCGAAACGGAAGGAATGCTCGACGGTAGTGACGCGATCGCGGACTGGGCGTTGCTCAACGCGCTGGTGAACACCGCGGCAGGTGCTTCCTGGATTTCGATTCACAACGGCGGCGGTGTTGGGATCGGCTATTCGCAGCACGCGGGAATGGTCGTGGTGGCAGACGGAACAGAGAGCGCAAAGCGGCGGCTCGAGCGCGTCCTGACAAGCGATCCCGGCATGGGCATTCTACGGCATGCGGATGCCGGATATTCACGCGCGATCGATTTTGCGACCCAGAATCGGATCGGCATCCCGATCAAGCCGTTACCGCGAGATTGAGAGCAGCGACAGGAAGCGTCGTGGACCGGTCTGGCCGCACGCTTGCTCGTCCCGACACTGCCCATTATATTCGCGCTTCGTGGCGACAATAACTGAAGTCGAGAAACTTGCGCTAGATTTGCCTGCGGGGCAGAGAGCCATTCTCGCGGCCCACTTGCTGGGATCGCTTCCGTCTGTCCTGCACGACGAGGATGACGGGATTGCCGAGGCCCTGAAGCGAGATGCCGACCTTGATGCGAACCCCGCATCGGGCGTTTCCCTGGGGCAACTCGACGAACAAGTCCGACGCCGGCGAAACTAATGCGGCTCGTCCTTCATCCGAAGGTTTACTCGGATATCGACAGCATCATGGATTACTACGAGCAAGTGGCCACTTCACAACTTGCGGACGAATTCTATGCGGAGTTGCGATCCTTAATCGCAGAGGCAGCGGTAAAGCCGGAATATTTTTCGATTCGAGAGGGAGATATTCGGCGGGTCAATCTTCATCGCTTCCCTTATCACTTTCTTTTTCGAATTGTCGAAGACGTCGTTCGGGTTCTCGTAGTGCGTCATCACAGTAGGCATCCGGCAGTTGGGACGGAGCGCCGATGAAAAAAATCATCGAATGCGTGCCGAATTTTTCCGAAGGGCGCGACCTGGAAATCATCCGGCAGATCACTGCCGCGATTGAATCGGTGGACGGAATTGCTCTGCTCAACGTGGACCCCGGCGCGAGCACCAATCGCACAGTGGTCACCTTTGCCGGCAGTCCGGAGGCGGCGGTGGAGGCCGCGTTCCGCGGAATCCAAAAAGCCGCTGAGCTCATCGACATGCGGAAGCAGCACGGCGCGCATCCCCGGATGGGCGCCACCGACGTTTGCCCATTCATTCCTGTGAGCAACGTGAGCTGGGAAGAAGCAGTCGCTTGCGCCCACGAGTTGGGGCAGCGCGTTGGCGATGAGCTGAAGATTCCGGTCTATCTCTACGAAAAAGCCGCGAAGGATCCGTCCCGTTCAAATCTCTCCATCATCCGCGCCGGCGAATACGAAGGCTTCTTCAAGAAAATAAAAGAAGCTGCCTGGAAGCCGGACTTTGGGCCCGCCGTCTTCAATGAGAAGTCCGGCGCGACCGTGATTGGCGCCCGGGAATTTTTGGTCGCCTACAATGTGAACCTGAACACGAGGGCGGTGCGAAGGGCCACATCGGTTGCGTTCGATGTGAGAGAAAACGGCCGAGTCAAAACGGAGGATGGCACCCCGTCGGGAAAACCGGTGCTCGATGCGAACGGAGAACCGGTTCGCGTGCCCGGAATGTTGAAGCACGTGAAAGCGATCGGCTGGTATGTGGAGGAATATGGCATCGCACAGGTTTCCATGAACCTGACGAATCTGGACGAAACGCCTCTGCACGCTGCGTTCAATGCCTGCAACGAGGCGGCCAGCAGGCGTGGCCTGCGTGTCACTGGATCGGAAGTCGTCGGCATGCTTCCCAAGAAATGTCTGGTCGAGGCCGGAAAATATTTTCTTCGGAAACAGAAATGGTCGGAAGGCGCCTCGGAAGAAGAACTCATTGATGTCGCAGTCCGCTCGATGGGATTAAGTGAGTTGAAACCGTTCGATCCGAAAGAGAGGATCATAGAATTCAAGATGGAATCCGCTGCCAAAAAATCGCTCGTCAAAATGGACCTGCGCCAGTTCTGCAACGAGACCCTGAGCGATTCTCCGGCCCCGGGCGGTGGGTCCGTTGCCGCGCTGATGGGCGCGCTCGGCGTTTCCCTTGGCGGAATGGTCGCGAATCTTTCTGCCGGCAAGCGCGGCTGGGACGATAAGCTGCAATACTTCAGCGATTGGGCTGTGAAAGCGCAACAACTGAAGGATGAGTTGCTTTTCCTGGTCGATGAAGACACTGCCGCCTTCAACAAAGTGATGGAAGCATTCGCCCTGCCCAAAGAGTCAGCGGAAGAAAAAGCGGCCCGCTCGGCGGCCATCCAGTCAGCCAACAAATATGCCGCGGAGATTCCCCTGCGTGTAATGGAGACGGCGTTCAAATCCTACCAACTCCTCGCCGAGATGGCCGACAAAGGTAACCCCGCCTCGATCTCCGATGTCGGTGTCGGCCTGCTCGCTTTGCACGCTTGTATCGATGGCGCGGCGTTGAACGTCCGAATCAATCTGGCGGGGCTGAAAGATGAAAAGTTGAAATCATCTCTCCAGGGAAAAGTTCAGAAAATCACCGCCGAATCCGAATCCGAATTCAAGAAAATCAGTCAGGTCGTTGAAAGCAAGATCGGCTAGGAACGCTGACTCGTTGTTCTTACCCCATGCGAAGCGCGGCGAGGTGCTGCACTCTCACTCACTGAAGTGAAATTGTGAAATACGAACTGAGCGATCACGCACGGATCCGGATGCGCGAACGAAAAATTGAACCGGCCTGGCTGGAACGAGCGATCGCAAAACCAGACCGGCGCGAAGCAGATGAAGACGATCCGGCGATGGAGCATCGACTGGCAGCGATTGCCGAACAAGGCTACCGTGTCCTCCGCGTGGTGTGTGACCCGCGCACGACACCGCTGAAAATTGTGACGATCCATTTTGACCGGAGCATGAAAGGAAAGCTATGAAACTGACGATTGATCCGGAAGCTGATGCTCTATATTTGCGCCTTAACGACGCTCAGATTCTGGATTCCGAGCAGGTTGCTTCCGGCGTAGTGCTGGATTACGACGCGCACGACAACATAGTCGGAGTGGAATTGCTGCATCTTTCCACCCGCGCCCATCCGGTGGAGCTCGACAAACTGGTTTTTGAAACACTTCGGGCAAATCGGCCCGAAGAAATGGTCGTGCGCGAGACGCCCGAAGAGAATTCTTGATCGACCTTGCCTGGCCCAAGGTCGACTGGCTCAACAGAGACTGAATCGCTCGACGCAGGGGTTTAATAGGAGAAGGCCAGGTGAAATCTTGGCCTCGAAAGTTTTCGGGCGACGACCAAAAGGCGCTGACAAAAAGCGGCGCGATTCGTATTAACTCCTTATGAAGTTGATTGGACGGAACGAAAGCAGCGACAGCAGACGAAGGCTGCCGCTATTGGTCATCGATAAGAGCTTCGCTCACGCGAAAGGAAAGCATCTTGCTGCCCTTTCCACGAAATATTGCTTCTTGGTACCCTCGGCTTTCTACTATGAAGTATTCGATCCAGAATCGGCAACGCGATTAGAAACGTTAGCTGGGTTCAACGAATTTCGAAGAGTGAATCTCCCAAGTCTTCTGCGGAGTGAAATTGAAGCCGGTCAGCCAACACTCGAAGCTGATCTGCCTCTTCTCAGGCTTAATCCGAAAGTCCGCTCGCTCGACTGGAGATTGAATCCCAACGAATCAAGAACGATTCAGCGATATAAGAACGAACGAGTGGAACCTTTGGTCGAGTTTTGGAATTCTGTGCCCGATCACGGGGTTATCGGGTTCTCACGTGTCGAACTAGAAGCAGCCCGAGCAACCCGAGAAGAATTTCTAACACTTTGCAAAACCTTACGCGACCGTGATCGAATAAGGGCGATCGCTGCAGAACTTCGTTTTCCTCACGCGGCGATCTTCGATGAAGCTTGGCTTCACTATCGAAAATTTCAAGCGTTGATCCTTCAGGGACTGATCCTGTGGCGCCGTTATCAAAATCCAGGTGATATGCGTAGCGCAGAAGGAATCGAACACGATACGCACGACATTGAATATTTAATGCTCGGGTTACATATCGGAAATCTTGCGACCCGCGATACAAGCGAAAGGCTGAATAAGGCATCTATGGGATGGAGGTTTAAACTTCTCAGACCTCAGGGCCGGCTTGTGACGCCGGAATCCACGTGTTAACAATCCTAGCGATCTCTAGTCTAGAGCATCTCAGATAGAGAGAGGGATCGCACCACAAAATGGCGTATGACTAAGGCCGGGCTCAAGAACTTTACGACCGAGATCGCCGGCAAACGCCGAGAGGGAACGCGTTTGCAGAAGGACCTCGGAGATATGCTAAATCATCTCGCGGTGATCGAGGCGCGCGAGAAGTCCGCGAATGGAAAACGCTATTCCACCGCAGAAGTGGAACGCGCGCTGGGTCTCTGAGCAGGAGTGATCCCGTAGTGCAATGGTCGAGTGCCATTCCCGCCCGTTTCGCGTTGTCGATTTTTGGCCAATCCAATACGGTGCTGCTTCCAAGGTCTTAAGCAGATCGCAAAATTGAAAACGCTTGCTGTTCTTCACGCTTCGCAACTCGTCACGCTGGCGGGGCCGAGTCGGCCACGAATCGGCCGAGAGCTTGGTGATCTTTCGATTTTCCCGGACGGCGGAATGCTGGTGCGGGATGGGGCGATCGTGGTCACGGGCCGGTCGGACGAAATCGAAAGGCAAATGTCGGGCGATGCGGAAGTGGTCGACGCGACTGGGCGCGTCGTGCTGCCCGGATTTGTGGATGCGCACACCCATCCAGTCTTCGGCGGGAATCGCGTGGACGAATTCGAGATGCGCGCGCGCGGCGCGAGCTACGAAGAAATCGCCGCGGGCGGAGGGGGAATTCGTTCGACCGTGCGCAAGACGCGCGCAGCGACCGAAGATGAGCTGTTCGCGCAGGCGAAAAAGCATGCGCACTGGTTTTTGCGTGGCGGCACGACGACGGTGGAAGCGAAATCGGGTTACGGGCTTTCGGTCGATGAAGAGGTCAAGATTTTGCGCGTTATTCGGCGACTGAACAACGAGACTGCGCTCGAATTTGTGCCGACGTTTCTCGGCGCGCACGCCATTCCGGAAGAGTTTCGCAGCGCGCCCGAACAATATGTGGCGCTCGTCATTCACCAGATGTTGCCGCGCGTGGCTGAGGAGCAACTGGCCGAAAGCTGCGATATTTTCTGCGAGCGCGGTTACTTTGATCTGGCGGCTTCGGAAAAAATTCTGAGAGCCGCGCAGGAGCACGGTCTGCGGCTCCGGATGCATGTCGATCAGCTTACGAATTCGGGGGGGGCGTTCCTGGCCGCGCGCTTGCGCGCGGCGACCGCTGATCATCTGGAGCAAGCCAATGCGGCCGAGATGGCCGCGCTCAGTGAGGCGAAGGTTCAGCCGGTGCTGCTGCCGGGGTCCGTTTATTCTTTGGGCAAGAGCCGCTATCCGCGCGCACGGGAGATGATCGAGGCGGGCCTCGCCCTCGTTCTCGCGACGGATTTTAATCCCGGTTCTTCGCCGACGACTTCGATGCAGATGGTGTTGTCGCTCGCGGCCACGCAAATGAAGATGACGCCGGCGGAAAGTGTGACAGCGGCGACTATCAACGCTGCCTACAGTTTGAATCGCGGCGATGAGATCGGGTCACTGGGAGCCGGAAAGCGCGCGAACTTCGTCCTCTACGATTGCGAAGATTATCGCGAGATTGCGTACTATTTCGGCGTGCCGCTGACGCATTCGGTCTACGTGCGCGGCGAAAGAATAAGCTGGTAGGGACGGCGCGCTGCGCCGTCCGCACGCGCTTCTGGCAGAGCGATCGCGGACGCCGCAGCGCGGCGTCCCTACCTTGCGCATCGCGCGGCTCGCCCGTAACGTCGCTGCGCAAATGAAAGTAGAAGTGGAAAATCAACCGCAGGGTCTGGCCACGCTGCGGATCGAATTGCCGCCGGAAGACGTGCGGAAGGAATGGGATGCGATCGCGAACAACTACTCGCGTTATGCCCGCATCCCCGGTTATCGCGCGGGGAAGGCGCCGCGGCAGGTCATCGAGAAAAAGTTTCGCAAGGAAATCCAAGACGAGCTGACGAAGGCGCTGGTTTCGAAAAGCTACCACGAGGCGATCGCGGAAAAGCAATTGCGGGTCGTTTCCCTGACGGATCTGGGTGACGTGGAATTTGGCGACGACCGTTCGATGCGTTTTCGCGCCACGGTCGTGACGGCGCCGGAGTTTGAGCTGCCGGAATACAAAAACATTCCCGTGCAACTGCCTTCCGCGACGGTCACGGAGGCGGAGATCGATGCGGCCCTGGAACGGTTGCGCGATCAAGCGGCGGATTTCGTGGACGTGGGCGAGCGAGCGCTGGCCATGGGAGATTTTGCCGTGATCGATTTCACGGGCGCGATCGACGGAATCCCCATCAGTGAAATCGTGCCGGAAGCCAGCCAGAATTTGCATGGCGGGAAAAAATTCTGGCTGCATCTCGCCCCGGAAAATTTCCTGCCGGAATTTTGCGGGCAGATCGTGGGGATGAAACCAGGCGACACGCGGAGCGTGCAGGTTCCATTTCCGGCCGAGTTTCCCGTGCCGGAAATCGCCGGCAAAAAGGCGGACTACGCGGTGACGCTGAACGAGATCAAAGAGAAGGTTTTGCCCGCGTTGGATGACGCCCTGGCGGCGAAGCTGTTGCCCGGCAAAACGCTGGCCGATTTGCGCCACACGATCGAACACGACCTCGAGCACGAGAAGGAGCATGAAATCGAGCGGGCCAAGGAACAGCAGATCGTGAAGTTCCTCCACGAGCACATCACCTTCGATCTGCCGCCGAGCCTGTTGAAGAATGAAACCCGCCGGGCGCTGAATGAATTAGTGCATCGGAACCGGGAGCGCGGGATTCCCGATGAAATGCTCAAGGGCAAGGAGAAGGAACTGATCGAGGGCGCGGGCTCACTTGCGGCGCATCGTCTGAAAACGAACTTCATTCTTCATCGGATCGCGGAGCGCGAGAAATTCGAAGTGACGCGCGAAGAACTGGACAAACGCATCCGGGAACAGGCGGCGCATTACAACGTTTCGGTCGAGAAAATGCGGAAGGAATTTGAGGAAAATAACCGCCTCGACGGTCTCGCGGAAGAGCTCTTACTGGGCAAGACTCTTGATTTTCTGAAGGCAAATGTTACCATGGAAACAACTCCAGAACCGGCGCCGGCCAGCAATCCGCCGGAATAAAAACATGACCGCAGCCAACAAAAATTTCTCTCAATCCGTCCTCATCCCGATGGTGGTCGAACAGACCGGCCGGGGCGAGCGGAGCTATGACATTTACTCCCGGTTGCTGAAAGACCGGATCATTTTCATCGGCACATCGATCGACGATCACATTGCGAACCTGGTCATCGCCCAGTTGCTCTTTTTGCAAATGGAAGACGGCAAGAAAGACATCAGCATCTACATCAACTCGCCGGGCGGCGTGGTCACGGCGGG
>Ga0209118_1001094_pt1 | contig 13210 bp, 13 predicted proteins | sample BlaSpr_A8_Ref_M1_FD_187988 | JGI IMG/M metagenome (GOLD analysis project Ga0209118, IMG submission 187988) | Forest soil microbial communities from Thunder Bay, Ontario, Canada - Black Spruce, Ontario site 2_A8_Ref_M1 (SPAdes) (version 2) | ecosystem: Environmental > Terrestrial > Soil > Boreal...
TGTGCGAGCTTCACCATGTCGATGCCCGGCAAGTCCATGCCGGGGACATTTCGTCCGACATTTGTGAAATCGCAAAACCCTTTCAAGGCGGAGTAATCGGCATTCCGCAGCACGACAAAAATCACCGCCGCGTTGTACTGCACGGCACTCCAAAGCGTTTGGATGGAGTACTGGATGGATCCGTCACCCACGGGGCAAACCACTCTCCTCTCCGGACGCGCGAGTTGCAGCCCAACAGCGGCAGGCAGAGCGAAGCCCAAAATTCCAGTGCGCACCGAGTAAAACGAGCCCGGCTGGTCCAGGCGAAGATACCGGTCGAGATCCCCTTTCGACGACGGACATTCTTCGCAGACGACCGCATCTCGCGGCATGACGCGATTTAACACGCTGAAAAGAAAGCGGGGTGAAATGGGATATTCGGGTTTTGGCTCAGGTGGCGGAGGCTGCGCCGAAACCGAGTTGCGTGCTCTTGCCTTGGCGTGGCTGCGAATGTATTTCATCGCGGAAGCCAGGTTGCCGACGATGCTGGTTCCGGCGACTGCGGCAGAAGCGTCGAGCGGCGAATTCGTGATGTGGAAAAGTTTGGTTCCCGGCCGAATCGGATTGCCCGGCACGTAGGCGTAATAAAGAAAAATGGGCGCGCCTAGAACCACCACCGTGTCATAAGCGGCCAATTGATCGGCCAGCGGTTGTTGTGCGGGGAAGAGATCTCCACGAAAGAGAGGATGCGTTCGCGGGAACGCCACTCTCGGACCGATTGGTTCCTGATAAACATCCACATTGAAATGTTCCGCGAGCGCGATGATTTCCTGCCATCCCTGGTCCTCTTCAATTTGGGAGCCGGCGACGATCGCGGGATTGCGGCTGGCATCGAGCGCGCGAACCACGGCATCGAGCGCCACCGGATCCGGCAAAACAGTTTGGTGCACCGCGCGCGAATCCACAGACCGGCATTCGCGCCTCCAGTCGTCCATGGGAATGGAAATAAATACCGGTCCCATGGGCGGCTGCATTGCGAGGTGATACCCGCGCACAATGGCTGCAGGCACGTCCTCTGCCCGTAGCGGTTCGCAGGCCCATTTCACATAAGGCTTGACGACCTCCACCGCGCGGCTCACGAGAAAAGGTTCCGCCAACAAATGGCGTCGATCCTGCTGCCCCGTGGTTACCACCAACGGAGCGTGGCTATATGCGGAATCGATGATGGCAGAGAGACCATTGCCGGCGCTGGCGATCGAGTGCAGGTTGACGAAAGCCGCTTTTCCGCACGCCATCGCATATCCAAGCGCCATGCCTGCTGCTGCTCGCTCGTGCAGCCCGAGGACATATCTGAAGTCCGGAGGCATGTCGCGCAAGAAAGGCAATTCCGTCGAGCCGGGATTGCCAAAGATTACCGTCATACCCAGTTTGCGCAAGACTTCGTAGGTAACTTCGCGAACCGTGGTCACTTCCGCGCTCCGGGTTCGCCGAAGTTCCCGCTGGATTTTTCGAGTAGATGTTCCACTCCGCCTCCGAGTGAATGACACTACATTTTTTGACGGTAGAGAAGCAAGCAGGACGCATTGCAAAGCTGACGAGAGGAATGGATTGAGCGCTCTGAGAGGATGGCCGGTTATCCCCTCCCCAATGCGACGAGCGGAGGGCAAGCCCCGCCCCTACAAAGGTGACTCTTCGGGCAGTGCACTGGTACGGTTCATGAGGAACGAAAAGCGGGCAGGGGACTAGAGAAACTCAGAAATTTGGAGAGGCCGCGCGGGCGGCTAGCTGGCCTTCGGAAGAAGCTATGGATTGGGCGAGGGTGAGTCGTGGGGCGCGTAGCAAGAGGAAGAGTTCGCCGGCCCAGAGTAAAATATCCAGCAAGCGTCCGCGCTGAAGATTGGTCAAAGATTGAGATTGCAGGCTGATGTCGAGGGCCTTTCGCGAGCACTCTTCGATGAAGGCGCGCATGGAGGCCAAGTCGACGGGCTCTGCGCTGAACCTGCGGCCCCGCGGATCAAGGCCCTCAAGCTTTTCATAACAACGCAGAAGGAAATGGTTCAGGCAGAGAGCCTGGTGATCCAGTGCAGTAATCGCGGCGCCGTCACAAGAACCCACCCGGCAGTTTCGTTCCCCGTGCATCGTATCCACTCCAACCAGACCCATTGATTGCACTCTACTACCGATCTCATTCTTTTTCAGAACTTTCTTCACTGTATAAGATGCGCTATGCCAAGCAAATGGTTTCCTCTTCGGAAACCAGACTGTGCACTATGGAACACTCAGCGGCGGCACTTGTTTCTGGCCGAGACATCGGCAAAAAAGACGAGTGCGGCAACAACGACGACAGCGGCAATACGGGCAAGTGCGCGACCAGGGTTTGCACCCGCAGGCAGCGGTCGAGATAGGGCTTCAGCAGGGCGTGCACCCAGCGGGCGTTCTGGCTGCAGAGTTTCGCGCGGTCAGATCCAGCCCAGAGCGTTACGACGGTGACGAGGCGCGCTTCCTGATCGGAAATCATCACCAGGCATCCGGCGAATCCGGTTACATCTTTCAGCGCGCCGGCGATGGCGGCTGGAATCGCGGCTTCCGCGCAGTGTGCTGCTTCGGGCTTGGCCACAAATTCAATGCTCAGAGCAGTCACGAGAGGTGCTCCTGACATGCCATTAGCAAGCGGCTCAGGTTTCGACGCGGTGGTTTGTAAAAATGGATAAGTGACACTTTGTGTCACACTTGAGTAGCGCGTTGGACTTGCCACAATTCCTCCATTTATTGGCCCACCCTTGGGAGAAGGGAGGCGCATCCTCGCCCGTTCAGGGCGGGCCAGGATGCGCCCACTGGGGCACATGGGGACCGGGGAAGGTACCCCACGGATAAGGACTCCCGAGCGTACTGGGGGTTCCTACGGACGAGTAGTGCGTCTGGCGGCGATTCCGTTTCAAAGGTCTGCACGGGAAACATAAGTCTCGTTGCTCCCAAGGGGATGCGACGATATACTCCCCCCACGAATCTGAGGGCAGCGTGGAGTTCTTCAATTTCGACAAAGAGTATGTGGAACGGCTGCGGCAGGGGGATCCCTCGACTGAGCAACACTTTGTCGCCTATTTTGAGCAACTTCTCCGTATCAAGCTGCGGTCCCGGAGGATTGCCCCGGACAGAATAGAAGACCTGACGCAAGAGACATTTATTCGGGTGATCGCCAAAGTACGTGAAGAGGGGGGGGTGCGCCAGCCGGAACGCTTCGGGGCCTTTGTTAACTCCATTTGTAGCAATATCTTACTGGAGTACTACCGTTCGAGTCAGAAGGACCAGACGCCGGAGGAACCGCCGCCCGATATTCCGGATGATAAGGTCCTGGACCTTGAGGGGATGTTCGCTACCAAGCAATCGGCGGAGCAAGTGCGTAAGGTTTTGAAGGAAATGCCCCAGCGAGACCGCGAGCTGCTCTGCGCTATCTACTTGCAGGATAAGGAGAAAGACGAAGTTTGCGTGCAGTTCGGGGTGAACCGCACCTACCTGCGGGTTTTGCATCTGCGGGCCAAGGATAAGTTCAAGGCCCTCTATATGAAAGGCCAGATGGGGATTGCCCGGCGGACAACTGGCTTGGGGAACCAGTGAAACGATTTAGCCCCCCCCCGCACTACTTTACGGATGGCACCAATGGATCATAACGAGGCAATACAACTGCAAGCGGCAATAAAGTATGTGCTCGGCGAACTCTCCCCGGTCCAGCGAGAGGAGTACGAAGAGCATTATTTCGATTGCTCGGAATGCGCAATCGATCTGAAGGCGATGGCGGCGTTTGCGGACACGACGCGGGAAGTGTTGCGGGAAGAGCGGGCGTGCTCGCTCGCGAAAGATCTCGCTCCGGTACGCGGCGGATGGCTGCGTTGGTTCCAGCCCATGGCGGCCGTACCGGTGTTTGCCGCGCTGCTGCTGCTGATCGTCGGATATCAGAATGCGGTCACAATTCCTCATTTGAAGAACACAGCATCCCGAGCCGTGGCAGAAATCTATGGCCAGACCATCTTGATACAGCCTTCCGGTACCCGCCGGGGCAACGAAGCACCTGCGAATGAGGCCCCCTTCGAAGTCCGGGCTAACGAGGGATTTCTTCTGCAGCTTGATTTTATTCCCTCTGCAACATTTCCGTCCTATCTTTGTCAACTGCAAGACGAATCCGGCCGAGTGCTGCAACAAGTTGCCGTCATTGGAGAAAAGGCTAGGCAGGAATTGCATGTACCCGTCCCGGCAGGCTTGCTCCCGCATCCCGGCAAGTACAGCTTAGTCTTCCTCGGCGCTGACCCCGTTTCTGGAAAAGCTGTCAATAACGGCATACTGCAATACTTCACATTTAACGTTGCATTCCGTCGGTAGATGAATAAAATTGGCAGGCTGCGGAGGAACGGATTGTTCTTAGGGAAACTGAGCCTCAGCCCCGACTTGGAACATGTCATCGCCGCGGGCTTTTGTCCCTGAAGAAATACTCATAGCTTCTGCATGCTGTTAACTCGCTCCACCAGTCGAGGAGTCCCCGATGGCACACTTGCACCGAATCCCCTTTCACTTCCACGCCCACGGCCATGCCCTTAGCGGCGAGTTTCGTCATCCACTGTGGTCCCTGATTTCTGCCCAGGCCTCTGCCTCGCTATCCACCATCGGTGGGCACGCGACAGCGCAGGTGGAGAATTTCCAGCATCAGGATTTCGTCCGCTTCAAATCCGCCCACACGCACATCTCGGGCAAGCGGCGGCGCGACGAAACTTTCGTGACCCATGCCAGCACGGTCATAGAAGGTCTTAATATTCTGGGGATGCTCACGGCTGATCGGATCGTTTCACGGCTCACGTCGATCCACAGCCCCAAAGAACCCGAAGGGCATATCATTGCCGAAGATAGCCGGTTCGAGGGGCTGAAGATCAACGGAGAAGACGTGAGGGTGACTCTTCGCCATGATCTGCTGGTCAAATGCAAGACTTTTGGAGATCTCACGAAAGGCATTGCAAGCGACAAGAAATCCGGGAAAATAGTGGCGCACGACGAGGACCGGCAGGTGGCCATTTGCTCGCTAGTGGAAAAAATCGAGACGAAGTTGAAGGGCGTCGATTTAAAGCAGCACCTCATCAAGGTCGAAAATTTCGGAAAAATCTTTTTGGCCGAAATCTTCGCCGAACCGGGAACCAGAACCCTGACGATGCTCCGCCTCGAACTCGGCTCGCCTCACGTGGCGGACATCACGGCGGGCGAGACCACGACCAACGGCAAACCAACCCCTCCGTGAAAGTAGGTTTTGCTGGGATCTCCTTATGGCTAGCGGTACTCAGTGTGTTCGCCGCGGCTTGTCGAACAACCGCCGATCCGCGGGCTGTATATGATCAAATCGACCTTAAGATCAGCCGGGGTGAGCTAGCTGCCGCAAAGAAGGACGTAGACCTGGCTCACAAGCGATTCGGCGCCAGGAACATAGAGTGGAACTGGCGCTTCCGGATTCTTGATGCGCGGATTTTCGCCTCGCAATCCGACTCCTCATCTGCCCTCGCTGTCCTTAGCGGCGATCTTCCTGCGTCGCTTGCTAACACAGATATTGCGGTTCAGAAGCTTGTACTCGAAGGTTTCGCTTACAGAACCGCGCAGGATTTTCACAGGTCACATGAAGCTTTCGTTGCCGCGGAACAGAGAGCTACTTCCTCGTTTCAAAGACTTCTACCCAAGGTGTTGATAGAAAGAGCTGCTCTTGAAGTTGATCTGAAAAACTATTCCCTTGCTAACGAAATGTATGATCGTGCCCTATTCCTTGCCCGCCAGCGGAATGACCGAGACCAGGAAGCGGCTGCACTCGTTAATCTAGCTCGCCTTGCGATCAGTCAAGAACGGTTTGATGAAGCGATCGACCAAAATCAAGCGGCTCTCCAACTTTCCCGGTCATTGGGAAAGCTGACATTTGTTGCGACAGCACTTGGCAATATGGGGTGGAGCTATTTCGAGTTGGGCGACTTTGACAATGCGCTCGATTTTTACCAGCAGGGCGCGCAAGCGTCTGCCGAAAGTGGACTTTCGGGGTATTCAGCCTTCTGGTTCTCGGGCGTTGCAAACTCTTACGTAGCTCTTCGAGAGTACACTCCTGCCGAGGAACTAGCTCGCAGTACACTCAAACGGGCGTACGAACTGAAAGACGCGGAAACGATCACCGTGTGTCTTAACACACTTACCGAAATCATGCTGAAAACGGGGCGGCTCGGCGAGGCGGAGCAACGCAACCAAGAAGCGCTGAAAATGGAAGAGGAAGGCCAGGACAAGCTTGGAATCCTCGAATCGTTGATCTTGGCCGGACGCATTGCAACTGCCAAAAAGCATTTCAATGATGCTGAAACACTTTTTCACCGGGTTCTTGCAGAACCCAGCGCCAGTTCCCCGGTCAAGTGGCGAGCCATGGCCGGCCTCGCTTACGTGTGGGATGACCAGGGAAGATTTGTCGAAGCCGAACGACAATACCTCAAAGCGATCAACACGATCGAGCAAGCGAGACGGTCGGTCAACCACGATGAATTGCGATTGAGTTTTCTTTCCAGCGGGATCGAAGTGTACGGTGGATACATCGATTTCTTGATCCGCCGAGGCAGGTCCACCGACGCCCTAAACCAGGCGGAACTCAGCCGCGCACGCACTCTGGCCGAGGGTCTATCTTTTAACGACCAAGTCGCGTCTTCGCACGCCGCGCCGCACGTCCCGCCCCAGCAGATTGCCCAGCGTTTTCACGCTACGCTCCTGTTTTACTCGCTCGGTGAAAAGCGCTCCTACCTGTGGGCTGTCACGCCTACAAAGACAACGTATTTCACGCTGCCACCGGCCTCGGAGATCGATCCTCTCATCAAGTCTTACCGCGACGTAACGCTCAAATCCGGCGACCTATTGAAGAGCGCTACGTCCACGGGGGAGAAGTTATATGCATCATTGTTGGCGCCCGCAGAGAAGCTGGTTCCCCCCGGTTCGCGAGTGATCTTGCTGCCTGACACCAGCCTATATGGTCTAAATTTCGAGACGCTGATCGTCCCCGGCCCGCAACCTCACTTTTGGATCGAGGACGTCACCGTGACCACGGCGGGCTCCTTGTCGCTGCTGGCATCCGCCGCCAATCGCGCGCCTCCCAAAGAGAAAAATCTGCTTCTCGTCGGTGACCCGCTTCCGGTTCCCGAATTCGGCCCTCTGCCCCAGGCCCCGGCCGAAATGCAGAAGATTGAGCAGTATTTTCCGGAGTCGCGCCGCGCGATTCTGCAGGGGCCGCAGGCCACGCCGAGCGCCTACCTTGGCAGCGAGCCGGGCGGCTTCTCCTACCTCCATTTCGTTACGCACGGCACGGCCAGCCGCGCGCGCCCTCTGGAATCTGCGGTCATCCTCAGCAAAGAACCTTCTAGCGACACTTACAAACTCTATGCGCGTGACATCGTGCAACACCGCTTGAACGCCAATCTCGTGACCATCTCGGCTTGCAACGGCTCCGGCACGCGCGCCTATTCCGGCGAGGGCCTCGTCGGGCTCTCTTGGGCGTTCCTGCGTGCTGGGGCGCATAACGTCATTGGCGCTCTGTGGGAAGTGAGCGACGCTTCCACGCCGGAGTTGATGGATGCGTTTTACCACGAATTATTTCAAGGCAAGGACACCGCTACGGCCCTGCGTGACGCCAAATTGTCCATGTTGCATTCCAACTCGGTTACCGTCTTCAAGAAGCCCTTCTACTGGGCGCCATTCCAACTCTACGCCGGCTCCTAAAGACGCACACTTCCATTACTCAGCATCACCTCATAACATACGAAATCAATTTGACATCACAAGCGATTCTACTTAGGATGCGCCTCACCTAGGAGGTCATCTATGATTCTCTGGTTTCGTTCTGCGCTCGCAGCCCTTGGCCTGATCGGTTCAACGCCGGCCGTCGCACCGTCTAAGGGCCCGGCGAAATCAGCCAATCCTTCGCCCACCTCACCAACGACGACTCAGCAGTCAGGCACGACAGACGGCCAGCCTATGCCGCTGGTCCGACCCTAGGGCACTTGCTAGCGCAGCGAGAGGTAAAGCTCGGCGGTAGCCTTTTGCCTGATCGGTAGGGTGCCTAGGCCTTCCGACGAGTGTCGACTCGCTGATGCTGCCTATAAGCGTAGACAGTTTGGTGAAACTATTGAACTGTGTAAGTGCGGGATTATGTGTGCTCAGACGCAGGGGGAGCAGGAAGAATGCTGGCGCCTGCGCATTCTGCTTTCAAAATGCATCTGCGCCCAAGGAGATTTCGCCAAGTCTGTTACCCTGCTCGAGACCGCCCCAATTGGCGAAGACGTTTCTATTGAGATCCGCGCGCGCGTTCTGAATCAAAGAGGATTTGGCCTCAGCCGAAGTGGCAACTTGGTCGGCGCGAAAGAGGCCCTTGATGCTGCTCGGAGCTTGGAAACTGCCGCGGGCTCACCTGCATTCGTTGCTGAGATTGAAATCAACCGCTCCACTCTCTTCTTTTATCTCGCCAAGCATGACGAAGTCGAAACGTGCGCCCGCACAGCCCTGGTAATCGGTGAAAAACAGAAACTGCCAATGGTCGAGGCCAGTGCGTGCGCCGGCATGGGCAAGAGCCATATGTACCGTGAACGCCAAGCCGACGCCATTCCTTGGTTCGAGCGCGCCTTGGCCCTCTAGGAAAAAGAGGGTGCGACTTCTTACGCAGATATCATGCGCAGCGAATTGGGCTGTTGCCACTTCGCGCTGCCGGAAGATGACAAAGCCTTCGAGTACTTCACTCATGCTCTGCGGGTTTCCCGAGAGGCCGGTGCTTTGGCCAGCGTACACATCGACCTGGCGAACATGGGTTGCATGCACCTGCGCCGGAGCGAATTCGCCGCGGCTATTTCCCCCTTCCAGGAAGCGCTCCAGATCGCTCGCAAGTTTGGCGACGAGCTCTCCGTCTCGAAATGGCTGCAAAACCTCGCGCTCGCCTATTCACAAATGGGCAATCCCGCTCTATCCGCTTGCTTCCAGAAGCAGGCCGAGGAAGCGGCAAAGAGTGTTGAGGTGGAACGCGCTCGCGCCGCGACGTAGCCATCATATCTTGGGCCCATTCTTGATGAAACGATTTCGCGGGCTAGATCACCACTTGTGAGGGAACCGCTGTCCCCGGAGAGTCACTTAGCCATGAATCTAAACGACACTGCAATCAAGCCATTGGAAAGCAATCCTATTTCTTCGCGAGACCTTTCGGAGGAGATGCGTTCGCACACGCGGGTCGAACCGCGTGAGTTCGAATGCCTTCTGCAGCGTGCCATGGAAATCCTGAGTGCGCGAGCACGAACCGCGGCGGCATCGAGGTCTTGAAGCCTGAAGGCAATGCCGTAGGCGGGATGGAAACGACATTGTTCCGGCTATGGCGTCGAACAAGAGGGCGACTCTGCTGCCTACTGGCATCTTTCCTGGGAATGCAGGAGGTTTCTGCTCTCGTGGACATCGGACCGCGGGCAGTGATACGATGCGCGCTCCTAGTCCACTACTAACGTAACGCAATGCTAACCCATTTCCGCAACGCCATTGGGGGTGTGTATGCCGCCAGCCGGATTAGATAACCTGAAACACATCGTCGTGCTGATGATGGAAAACCGTTCCTTCGACCACATGCTCGGCGGGCTAAGCCTGGTTATGGAGAAGGGCGTGAAGAAATATCCGCTGATCAATGGCCTGACTGGAAACGAATCCAATCCGGACATGAACGGCACGATCGTTCCGGTGCAGCCGAATGCGAAATTCCAGGGCCAGCTGGATCATGACCCCGATCACCACTTCCCCGGCGTGGACCTCCAAATATTCGGGGGCACGCCACCGGGGCCCGGCCGCGTCGCAAACATGCAAGGATTCATCAAGAGCTACGCGACGCAGGGCACCAGCATCAACGCTTCCCACGCTATCATGTCGTACTTTCCTCCAGAGAAGGTTCCCGTGCTCACGCGGCTTGCAACGGAATATGCCGTCTTTAACGGATGGTTTTCCTCGATTCCCGGACCGACCATTTGCAACCGAGCGTTCGCGCACTACGGAACTTCCTTCGGCAACGTGGACATGACTTTCTTTTACATTCAGGACCCGATCCAGAGCATTTATGAGCGCATGGTGCAGGCGGGGCACTCCGCCAAGATTTATTATTACGACCAGCAAAGCTCCACGATGGAGATTGTGAATCTCCTGAAGAACCAGCCGCAGATATTTGGCAGCTACAGTCAATTCGTGGCCGATTGCAAAGGCAATACTCTGCCCGATTACTGCTTTATCGAGCCTTGCTACAACGATCATCCGGGGCCCGGCGGCGGCGAAATCCTCGCTTCCGACCAGCACCCCGATCACAACGTGCAAGAGGGCGAAAGGTTAATCGCCAACACTTACAACGCCATCCGCACAAATCAAGCGCTCTGGGAAACTACAGCCCTGTTGGTTGTCTACGACGAGCACGGCGGAATTTACGATCATGTCGTGCCGCCGGCTTGTGAAAGGGACGACAAGAGCGCCCCCGTTGATAAAACAGGAACAGGGGCGCCGTTCGACTTCGATCGTCTTGGAGTGCGCGTGCCGGCTATTCTTGTCTCGCCTTACATTCCCAGAGGAACAGTCGTTCCTGGACCTGAAGATCCAAACAACGGCCTCACTTTCGAACATGCCTGTATTCCCGGCACAGTTACAAACTTCTTCCTGAAGAACTACGACAAGCGCACGTCACGCGAGAAGAACTCCAAGAATTTTCTAACGCCACTGACCGACACTTTGCGGCCGGATGACGATTGCTGGGTATTTGACGTGTGAGGAAGACATGGAAAAAAAATATAAGTTGGTTATGAAAGTCCCCAAATCACCAAAGGGTGCGTACGATCACGGCCGGTTCATCTCCACCCTGATCGAGAACCAGATCAAGCATTTTCACGAGGTCGAGAAATCGCTCTTGAAGCCCGGACAGAAATTGACCGATATCTCCGAGATTAAGACCGAGCTTCAGGCCAGCAAATACTTGCAGAAGATGACCGCGCTCTTGCATCCCCAGGGCGCAGGGATGCCGCGAAAAGCGGCTCAGCCCAAGAAGACCAGGAAAAGGGCGAAAGCGTCTAAGAGCAAAAGCAAGATCAAGAGTAAGCAGGGTAAGCGGAAGCATAGGTGAAGGAGGCCCAGTGCGACATTTATCGTTGGTTGCTATTTTCTTTGCGGCGGGAACAGCCCTGGCGCAGCAGAATCCCCCGCCCGTGGATACTCCCAATGAAATCGACAAGCTGAAGGAGAGTTGTTTCAACCTCAAAGGCATCCCTGGTTGTGCCGAAGAACTCTTCACCGGGAAACCCGTTCACATCGCGGTCGGCAGCATCGCTCCTCAGAACGGGTTTGGGGCAGGCCTTGCGTACCTCGATCACAAGACCACGGACAACTGGCGGATTAGCTGGAATTCGGACGCCGTCGGTTCGATCAACGGATCGTGGCGAGCGGGTTTCTATCTCAAGTTTGTTGACACGCACCAGAAACCGATCGGGGGCGGCTTCGGAACAAAAGGAAAAAAGAAGACACGCGTTCTCAGCGAGCTTCCGGAGCATCCGGTTATCAATTTGTATGCCCAGGCCATCTCCCTCAACAAGCTCACCTACTTCGGTTTGGGGCCGGCCACCGTCCCCGCCGGCCGCACCTTCTATGGCATGACGCAAACGATCGTGGGCGGCAGCGCCGTGAAGCCGTTCTATGAACGGCTGAACGCCAGCGTATACGGCGAGATCAATGGTCGATTTGTAGACATTCGTCCCAGCACCGGCCAGGCAAGTCCCTCGATCGGAACCGTCTATACGGAAGCAACCGCTCCAGGCCTCATCAGGCAGCCCGGAACCCTCCAACTTGGCGAGGGAATTCGAATTCGGCCGGTCTACTTCGATGATTTTCTCCGCCTGAACTACAACCTTGCCTACCAGCAGTACTTTACAACCGGGAATTCGAATTTCTCCTTCCAGCGATTGACAGCCGATCTCTACCATGAGTTCGCGCTCTACAAAAAGACGACCCGTAATTTATTGCCGAGAGACAACAATCCCAACGGACCGGATGAATGCCCTCCGCCCGACGACCCCAGGAGCCATCCATGCGAGGCCATTTCCCGCGACCGTGAAGGTAGCGTGGGACTGCGCTTTTTTCTCGCCACCTCCATGACCCCGGGAGGCAACACGGTACCGTTCTATTTTCAGCCAACCATCGGCGGCGTAGACATCAACGGCAATCCTTCCCTCAGCAGCTATCAAGATTTTCGTTTTCGCGCGCCCAATGTCATGTTCTTTCGCCAGAATTTAGAGCACTCCCTCTGGGGGCCGCTCGGATTTTCCATCCTGGCGGAGGAAGGCAAAGTTGGCTTGAAGCGTGGGGACCTGGGATCCAATCCCTGGATTCACAGCTTTGCTGCTGGCTTGACTCTGCGCGCCGGGGGATTCCCTCAAGTGTTCCTCCTGTTCGCCTGGGGCGGCAATGAGGGCACCCATACCATCGTGAACGTGAACACTTCGTTGCTAGGCGGTTCGGCGCGGCCATCCCTGTTTTGATTTTGGCGACTTTAACCTTCTGCAGGTTGACCTAAGCGGCGGATTCAGCGGCCATCTGCTTGATTTCTTCCGCGCCGTATCCGAGGCTCTGCAAAATTGTGCTCGTATGCTCACCGAGCAGCGGGGGCGGCAAACGATAGCTCACCGGCGTGTTTGAAAACCGGATGGGATTCGCGATGCTCTTTGCCGTGCCGATCGCGGGGTGCTCTAGCTGCACAATCAAGCCGCGTGCGTGCGTCTGCTTGTCATCGATTGCCTCAGCAACCGTGTTGATCGGCCCGGCTGGGATGTCCGCCTGCACAAATTTTTTCAGCCACGTTCCCGCCGATTCCCGCTGGAAAATATTTTGCAGCAGCGGCACAAGGATTTCTCGGTTCTTGATTCTTAGCGCATTGGTGGTGAATCGCTCATCTTTTCCAATGTCGTCTTGGATGTTCATCACCTGAACGAATTGCTTCCACAACGCTTCGGTCCCTACTCCGACCACAAAATATTTTCCATCGCTGCCCCGGTAAGCTTCGTATGGCACGATATTCGGATGAGCATTTCCCCAGCGCTTCGGAGAAACATTCGCGTTCAGATAACTGCTTCCCGCGTTGGCGAGCCAGGTGAGTTGTGAATCGAAAAGCGCCATGTCGATGAATTGTCCGCGGTCT
>Ga0209118_1001095_pt1 | contig 13205 bp, 11 predicted proteins | sample BlaSpr_A8_Ref_M1_FD_187988 | JGI IMG/M metagenome (GOLD analysis project Ga0209118, IMG submission 187988) | Forest soil microbial communities from Thunder Bay, Ontario, Canada - Black Spruce, Ontario site 2_A8_Ref_M1 (SPAdes) (version 2) | ecosystem: Environmental > Terrestrial > Soil > Boreal...
CGTTCGAGCCGCAGATCGACGATCCGCATCAACGGCATCTGGCAGTCGTCCACGCGCTGGGTGAGATTCAGCAACCGGTATTTTCCTTCGACCGCGTTATGATAACTCTCGAGCGAAGGCGTCGCCGTCCCGAGCAGAACGACGCACTGCTCCATCTTCGCGCGCACGACCGCGACATCGCGCGCGTGGTAGCGGGGCGCCTCCTCCTGTTTGTAGGAAGTCTCGTGCTCTTCATCGACCACGATGAGTCCGAGGTTTTCGAGCGGGGCAAACACCGCGCTGCGGGCGCCGACCACGATGCGCGCGCGGCCAGACTGAATCTTATGCCATTCATCGTGCCGCTCGCCCTCGGATAAATGGCTGTGCAAAACGGCTACGATATCCTGCGCTTCCGCGAAGCGGCTTTTGAAGCGTTCCACCGTTTGCGGCGTAAGCGAAATTTCCGGAACAAGGACGATCGCGGTTTTCCCGCGCGAGAGAGTCGAACGGATCGCCTGCAAATAAATTTCCGTCTTGCCGCTGCCGGTTACGCCGTGAAGCAGAATCGGTTTCGCGTTTTCTGGCGCGGCCAGCGCTTCCTCGACCGCGCTCAAGGCCGCCGCTTGTTCCGAATTCAAGGTAAGGTTGGTGGATGCGACGAATTGCTCGTCGGCGTGAGGATCCCGCGCGACCGCCTCCTCGCGCAGGGCGATAAAGCCGCGCTTCTCGAGCGCGCGCAGAGCCTGATTATCCAGCGAAGTTTGCCGGAGAAGTTCGGCGGCGGGAACGGCCTCGCGCAATTTCGCGATCGCTTCGAGCAGCTCCGCCTGGCGCGGAGCGCGCCGCCGCAATTTCTCGATGTCTTCCGGCAAAATTTCCTTCGCGGCGCTGACGAACAATCGTTTTTTCCAGCCGACCTCCGCCTTCCGGATCACCTGCGGCAAAAGACTCCGCATGACCGTCTCGATCGGGCAGCAATAATAGGCGCTCATCCAGCGCGCCAGCTCGACGAGTTTCGCGCTCAATGCCGGCCGGTCGCCGACGAGCGCTTCGATGGGGCGAATGCCTTCCGCGGAAGTTTCATCCAGCAACGCAATCACCGTAGCAAGCGCCGATTTTTCACGGAACGGCACCCGTACCCGGGACCCGATCGCGACGCGTTCCGCGAACGTCTCCGGCAGGAGATAATCGAGCTCGCGATGGATCGAGCGATCTACGATGACGCGCGCGTAGGAGGGTTTGCTCATCTGCTCAGAATCTTAATCGTAATCGTGCTCGTGCTCCTGCTCGTGATCGACTATTTATCCACGAAAGTTTTTCGATCACGAGCACGATCAGGAGCACGAGCACGACTCAATGGCCCGATTCTTATTTAAACTGATCATTTGCGCGCTTTTGGCCGGAGCCGCGGGCCTGCTCTATCTCTCGATGAAATCGGGCGATCCGCTCTACACTCTCATGGAGTGGATCAGTCCCGCGCGTTTTCAGCAACATGACGCGCTCATTCGGGCCGTGGCCGCCGAGCATCATCTCGACCCGATGCTGGTGAAGGCGGTGGTCTGGCGGGAAAGCCGTTTCGACGCGCAAAAGTTCGGCACCGCCGGCGAACGCGGGCTCATGCAGGTGAGCGAGAAGGCGGCGAAAGAATGGGCGAAAGAAAATCGAATCGATAATTTTCGCCCGGAAGAATTGTTCGATCCGAAAATCAATCTCGAAGCCGGCGCGTGGTATTTACGGCGGGCGGTGGAGCATTGGCAAAACCAGGCCGACCCGATTCCATTTGCCCTGGCGGAATACAACGCCGGCGCGAGTCGCGCCCAGCGCTGGGCCGGTGGTGACGACACCAAGGCGATCCCGCCAAATACTTTTAAGGGAAACATCGATTTTCCCGGGACGCGCAAGTATGTGGACTCGATCATCGCGCGCTACGAATTCTACAAGCGCCGGGGGCGGATGTAGCGCGCGGGAATGGGAGCTGTCATCCCGAGCGAAGTCGAGGGACCCCGATGAGCGTCTAGATGTGCTACGGGGTCCCTCGACTTCGCTCGGGATGACAGCATGGTCGCCTTGAATAACAATGGATTGATGGATAAGGCGACGATCGCGGACGTGCTGGAGAAAATCGCGACGTTGCTCGAGCTGAAGGATGAGAATCCGTTCAAGATCCGCGCTTACACGAACGCAGCCCGCTCCCTCGAAACCTTCGGCGGCAATGTCGCCGATCTGCACGATGAGGAAACGCTGGAAAAAATTCCCGGCATCGGCAAAGCAATTGCAGCCAAAATCAAGGAGCTGGTCGAGACCGGCTCGCTGAAATTTTACGAGGATTTGCGCGCGGAATTTCCCGCGGACATTCTTGAGCTTTTCTCGCTCCCGGGTCTCGGCGCGAAAAAGATCAAGGCGCTCTACGAAAAACTCCAGGTCAGCTCGATCGCCGAACTGCACGAAGCGTGTGTGGCCGGACGCGTCGCGGAATTGCCCGGATTCGGCAAGACGACGCAGGAAAAACTTTCCCGCGCGATCGCCGAACGCGAGAAGCACGCCGGATCGTTTCAGCTCGGCGCGATCGCGGGCGAAGCGGAAACATTGCAGAACGATCTGCGGGCGCACCCCGACGCGCTCCACGTCTGCATCGCAGGAAGTTACCGGCGCCGGAAGGAGATCGTACGCGATCTCGATTTTATCGTTGCCACTTCGGCGCCGGCGGAAATCTCGGCGCTGTTCGTCCAGCATCCGCTTGTGGAATCGATCATCGCGCAGGGACCGACCAAATCGAGTGTGCGGCTGCGCTCTGGCATTCAATGCGACCTGCGCGTGGTGAGCGCGGCCGAGTATCCGTTCGCGCTAAATTATTTCACCGGGAGCAAGGAGCACAACATCGTCATGCGCAATCGGGCGCTCCAACGCGGCTGGACGTTGAATGAATATCGGCTCGACCTAGTGCCGGCAGCCGACGACTCAAAAAGGCAAAAGCCGGCGGCAAAAATTCCGGAGGTGCGCGATGAGGCGGAACTCTACCGCGCGGTCGAACTCGATTACATCCCGCCCGAGCTCCGCGAAAACTGCGGTGAATTTGAAGCGGCGGAGGCGGGACGTCTCCCGCGCTTGATCGAAGCGGAAAATCTGCGCGGCACGTTTCATTGTCACACCACCGCGAGTGACGGCCGCAATTCGCTCGAAGAAATGGCCGCGGCGGCGCAGGAGCTGGGCCTGCAATATCTCGGCATCGCCGATCACAGCCGCAGCTCGATCCAGGCGCACGGGCTCGACGCCGCGCAATTGCGGACGCAGATCGCGGCGATCCGAAAATTGAATCGTGAGTTCGAGAACTTCCGGCTTTTCGCCGGCGTCGAGTGCGACATTCTTCGCGACGGCGCGCTCGATTTCGACGACGAGCTGCTCGGCGAACTCGATTACGTCATCGCGTCCGTGCACTCCGTGTTCGGATTGTCCGAAGCCGACATGACCCGCCGCGTCATCCGCGCGATGAGCAATCCACTCGTCACAATGCTGGCGCACCCGACCGGGCGCCTCCTGCTAAAACGCGATCCCTACGCGATCGACGTTCCCGCGATCATCGACGCGGCGGCCGAGACCGGCACCTGGATCGAGATCAACGCCGCGCCGAAACGCCTCGATCTCGATTGGCGCTGGTGGCCGCTCGCGAAGGAAAAAGGAGTCAAGTGCGTGATCAATCCCGATGCGCATCGGACCGAGCGGCTCCAGGAATTGTGGTTCGGCGTCGGCGTCGCGCGCAAAGGCTGGCTGACAAAAGCGGACGTGATGAACTGTCTGCCGCTTCAAAAAATTGAGTCGGCGCTGCGAGCGAAGCGGGAAAGTTTTAAGTTTTAAGGCGCTCTTCCTAACACTTAAAACTTAAACCTTAATACTTTCTTTCTGCGGCAGGAACATCGTCAGACATTTGCACGCGCCGCCGGCTTTGAGGAATTCGCTCATCGGCAACGGGTGGCAGGCATAGCCGCGCTCGGTAAGCGTCGCGACGAGTTTCGGCGCGCCTTCCGGCAGCACGATGTTGCGATCGAGCACGACGGCGTTGCAGGAAAAATGCGCCGCCTCCTCGGGGGAGACGTCGATCAAATCGCGCAGATGATCGCGAATGGCGCGCTGGCCGTATTCGTCGAAGGCCTCGGGAAACCAAAATGCGCCGCCATCCGGCAAGGGACAGAAGCAGGTGTCGATGTGATAAAAGCGCGGATCGACCAGCTCGACTGAAATCACGAGGCACCTCAGAATATCCGCAACAGCGCGATGCGAGTTGATGTCGGAACGAAACTTATAGCCGCAGAAAAGAACGTCGCCGCCGAAGAGCGCGTCCCCTTCGCCCTCGAAATACAAATCCTTTGGCAGCCAGACGATTTCGTAGCCGTGCTCTTCCATCCAACGCGCGAAGTGCGGCGCTTCGCCCGCGCGCTCTTCGTGCCGGAAATTACTCGGGATAAAACGGCGGCCAACGGTGAGGCCGGCGTTCGCGGTGAAGACCATGTCGGGAAGTTTGGGGCGCGGCGGAACGAGCTCGATCTTGCAGTCGAGGCTCGAGAGTTTGTCGAAGAGCCCTTTCCATTGCGCCTGCGCGACGGGCACCTCGGCGCCGCGGGCGCGGCTCATCCAGGGATTAATCTCGTATTCGATCCCGTAATAATCCGGCGGACAGAGAAGCAGCTCACGCATATCCAAAACTTATGAACGCGCAAGACAACCGGTTAGCTCACGCGAGAACGGCGGAACATAGGCATCCTGCCCGTGTGCCCAGCGGACATCTTGTCTGCTGCCTCGTTTGCAGCGGAGTGAAACTCCGCTGGGCGCACAGACTGGAAGTCTATGTTCCGGCGGACAGAGAAGCAGCTCACGCATATCGAGAAACGAGTTAACGCGCGAGAGTAACGGTCAGCTCGCGCAGAAACGGCTCCAGATCGGAGACCAGGCCGAGCGATTGAAAGGAGCCGCGCTCCGTCAACTTGCTCACCGCAGCCGGATTCACATCGACGCATAATGTTTTCACTGTGGCGGGGAGCAAATTCGCGACGGCCATCGAGTGCAGCATCGTCCCCATCATCAACGCGGTGGTGACGCCGGTGATCTTTTCGCGCATCGCATCCTGCGCTGCGAGCGTATCGGTGATCACTTCGGGCAGCGGCCCGTCATCGCGGATCGATCCGGCGAGGATAAACTCGACGCCATGCCGCACGCAGGCCGCCATGATCCCGCTCTTGAGCACGCCGTTTTCGACCGCGCGCGAAATGCTGCCTGCTTCCCGGATAGCGTTGATCGCCCGCATCTGGTTTTCGTGGCCCCGCTCCGCGAGCGAGCCGCGTTCCAAGTTGATCCCGACCGACGTGCCGAAGAGCGCGTTCTCGACGTCGTGCAGCGCAAGCGCGTTGCCGCCGAAAAGAAGATCGACGTAGCCCGACTCGATCAACTTCACCAAATGCGAAACGGCGCCCGTGTGAACGACCGCGGGACCGGCCACGACCAGAATCTTGCCGCCTCCCTCGCGCGCGCGTTTGAGTTCCGTCGCCATTTCCCGGATCACTCCGCTCTTCGGCTTCTCGAGCGAAATGTTCGTCGACATGAATTCGAAAACATCCGTGCGCGAAGTGGAACGCTGCACGGGAACAACTTTGATCCCTTGATGACCGACCACGATCTCCATTCCGCGAGTCACTTCGTGGAATTTTCTCGCGGTGGCCCGCCGCGCCGCGCGATCGACCACGACCGCGCAATCCATCAGCGCCGGGTGCACCTCGATCTCCGCGCCATCCAGGGTGATGAAAGTTTGCTGGTTCGTGGTGACGTAGAAATCCTTGGGGAAAACGCCGTCGGCGGGCGCGGGCGCCAGTTGCACATCGGCTTTCTCGATGACCTCCGCGCCGTGCTGGCGCAACCGCCGCACGATCTCATCGAGCGTTTCGTGCGTCGGCCCCGAGACCTCGATCCGCGCGTAACTTTGGTCGACGCGGTTCTGGCCGATCTTGATTTCGCCGATCTTGAAATCACCGCCCTGGGTCAGGATTTGATCGAGGACTTTCGGCAGGATGAGCGAATCGATAATGTGGCCTCGCAGGACAACGGTCTCGGAAAACATGGGGCCGGAACTTACCTCAGCCCGCCGACTCCGCCAACGACGGGAGTTGCTCGCGCGGCCAATCCTGTGATGGTGCCGTTTGGAGCGAGGAGATTTCTCGAGCATGGCAGCAAACGAAAAACCATCGGCGCGCGATCAATTGCCGGCGGTGATCGAAAAGATCAGGCGGATGCTCGCGGTGCGACCCGAATATTTTGTCACGCATCCTGCGGAGCTGAAAGTTGTGCAGGCGCTTTCCGATTCCGAGTTGCGCGATCTCGCGCAGGAACACGGCTGGCGCTTCGTCCGCCGCGTCGGCGGACGGCAAATCGAATTCTATAACGACGCGAGCGCGGCCTATCGGCCGCTATAGCGCCGGCTTCGGGAAACCGACGGCATAATTAACCCTGTTTCTTGCGAGAGCGCTTCTGCTTGGCCGCGCGCGAACTGGTTTCGAGCACTGTAATCAAGAAGATATCAAGCGATGCGGAATTGTCCGCCGTCGTCCAAACGTGCGCAATCCGTCCGCTAGGCGAAATCGAAAGAAAATCCGGATGTGGAACCCGGATTTTTTTCCGTCCCGGCGCGACAATTTCAAACGGGACGAATGGACTTTGGTGCAAGTATTTTCTCAATTCCGCGGCAGTCATTGCGTGATGTTATTTGACAATTCTATTAGATTCAATGGCTGCCTTCCCCAACGTTGGCCTTTAGCTTTGTGGACCCGATTCTCGGGAGAAAAATCCGGTAAGCGGACTCGTGGCGGAGGCGCTCGATCTTGTTTCGGCCAGACCGATCTCGTGCGCTTCGCGGCCGGCTTCGACGGCTTTGCGAAAGGCGTGCGCCATCCGGCTCGGATCGGATGCGATCGCGATCGCGGTGTTCACCAGAACGGCGTCGGCGCCCATTTCCATCGCTTCGGCGGCCTGGCTCGGCGCGCCTAGGCCGGCATCGACTACCACCGGCACGGTCGCTTGTTCGATGATGATTGCGATCTGCGCGCGCGTCTCGATTCCACGGTTGCTCCCGATCGGCGAACCGAGCGGCATGACGGTGGCGGCGCCGGCATCCTGCAATCGCTTCGCCAGAACGGGATCGGCGTTAATGTAAGGGAGAACGACGAATCCTTCTTTCACGAGAATTGCGGCAGCGGCCAGAGTCTCGATCGGATCCGGCAGGAGGTAGCGCGCGTCGGGATGGATTTCGAGCTTCACCCACTTCGGGAGGCCGGCCGCCGCGGCGAGCCGGGCCAGGCGCACGGCTTCGGCGGCGTTGCGCGCGCCACTCGTGTTCGGCAAAAGGAGAAACCGTTTCGGATCGATGAACTCCAGAATGTTCGCGAACGGATCGCCGCGCCCGGAGATGTCCGCGCGGCGCAATGCGACCGTGACGATTTCGGTTCCGCTCGCAATGAGCGCATCGCGCATCAATTCGTTCGAGCCGAACTTGCCCGTGCCAACAAGGAGCCGCGAAGTGAATTCGCGGTCCGCGATTTTAAGTTTGGATGGCTTGTCGGACATCAACGGCAACGTATCACAAAGATCGAGGGGTAGAAATCGTGGAAGCGCCGTCATCCCGAGCGGATTCGAGGGACCCCGTTGAACGTCGCTCGACTAATGGCGGGGTCCCTCGACTCCGCTCGGGATGACGGCTCCTTTTTTACTTGTACGAACGTTCGTCTCGGTCAACGCTTGTTCGTGACTGGTTTCGATCTGCGCCATGGCGATTGCCTCGAGGGGATGGCCGATATCGCAGACGAGGCAATCGATCTCGTGGTCACGTCACCGCCCTACAATCTCGGCATCGCTTACGGCCGCTATTCCGACCGGCAGGATCGCGAAGGCTATCTGGAGTGGTGCCACCAATGGGCCGCGCAGGTCCGCCGAATCTTGAAACCTGCCGGCTCGCTGTTTCTAAATCTCGGCGCCTCGCCGTCGAATCCGTTGCTGCCCCACGAACTCGTTCTTCGTCTGCGTGATTTGTTCGTCCTGCAAAATACGATTCATTGGATCAAGGCGATCACGATCGAGAACGACGATGGTGAATTAGTTTCGCGCGGACATTTCAAGCCGATTAGTTCGCCGCGCTACCTCAACGATTGCCACGAATACGTTTTCCATCTGACGCCGGAAGGAAAAACTCCGATCGATCGCCTCGCCCTCGGCGTTCCGTATGCGGACAAAAGCAACATCGCGCGCTGGGGTCACACCCAAGGGCGGGACCGGCGCTGCCGGGGAAACACGTGGTTCATTCCTTATCAGACGATCACCCGCCGCGCGAAAGATCGGCCCCATCCCGCAACATTTCCGATTGCGCTGGCTGAGAATTGTATCCGGTTGCACGGGCTTCGAGAAAACTTGGTGATGCTCGATCCATTTCTTGGCATTGGAAATTCCGCGGTCGCCGCCAAGCGCTGCGGTGTGAAGACATTTATCGGCTTCGAAATCGATGAACAATACATGGCCGAGGCACGGCGCAGGATTGGGTAGCGCACGCGTCTCGCGTGCTGGTTGCGGCGTCTCGCCGCAACAATCTTTTCAAACGCTCCGATCAGCAGTTGAGCGAATCCAGAAAAGTTCGCGTGGCGAGGACGCCATCGCCAGCACGCGAGACGCGCGTGCGCTACCCGGAAACTGCGCGATCCGCCTAAAGCAACCGGTCCGTTTCTCGATTCGATTTCGGAATGGGAGGCGGCCCGTTCTGGCTCGGCGCCTGAAATTTCTCGAGCGGCTTGACCAGATTTCCCGGGAGCGGCCGGACACGATCGAAGATGCGCTCGGCGATCGGTTTCGCCACGAGATAACCGGCGGCGAACATTTCCATCCGCGCGTCGAGATTGTCGATGTAGTTGAGCGCCATCGCTTCCGGCGTTTTCGGGGCGACGGGCGAACCGAACTGCGGCTCGCCGTGATGCGCGCCGATCAAATGCAGCAGGTGCATCCGCACGTCTTCGGATGCGGGCACGAGAGCGCTCCAAGCGTTCGCGTTTTCCTGCGTCAGCAATTTTCGCCAAATCGAATTGACCAGCTCGAGGCCGATCGAGATGTGTCCCATCAACTCCCCGCGCTCGTCGTAGCCCATCGTGAAGCCGGTCTCCGGCAAATGGTTTTCCCAGAGCTTGCCGGCATCGTGAAACAACACGCCGGCAATGAGCAGATCGAGATTGAGCTGCGGATAGAGCGGTGTTATCGCGAGCGCGAGGCGCATCATCTGGGCAACGTGTTCGACGAGTCCGCCACGGCGCGCGTGATGATAGGAGCGCGCGCCGGCCGTGCGGCGGAAACGGTCGCCGTGTTCCGCCAAAAACGCTTCACCAAGCGCACGCAGACGCGGATCGCCGATCGCGCGCATCCGTTCTGCGATGTAATCCCAATCCGTTTTTTGTTTCGCGCGAAGATCGGGCGGACCAGCGAGCAGATCGGAGATTTCGTTCGGCGCGAGCGGACGGATGTTCCACTTTCTGGCATCGAGGCCGTACTGCTGATGCTGAACAAATTCTCCGGCCAACTCGACGAATGCGCCCGCGGTGAGCGCTTCACAGGCGCGATACGCTACATGATCGCTCCAAACCCGGAGCGTCATCCGGTCGCAAGCGTCGGCTAGGCTGAGCTCGCAATAGGGTTTGCCTTCGCGCGTCGATTTCGCCGTGCTCGCATCGACCTGCACGTGCACGCGCGCGAGGACGCTGCCGTTCTGTGCGTGCCGGCGGATTTCAGTCAGGGTCAGCAACTCCATCGCAATATTGTTCTCATATAACGGGTAGGATTCGACAGCCAAAAGCTATCTCTCCGCCATGTTCCGGTGGCTATCGAAGATTATAGATCTCTACGAGAGCCACGCCCATGGTGTTGCCGGCGCCCCGGACAATCGCGGTGTACGACCCGGGCGAAAGCTGAACTGAGATGGCCGATTCCGCATTGACTGTTGGCGCCAGACCGCTGGCAATTATTTGCGAAGCCTGAGCGGAATTGTCCTGCCAATCGTTGTCGAAGGCCAGGAGCGCGCCATTCGAATCACGCAATTCCAGAGTGGGATTTGCCAGGGCATTGCGAATTCCGTTCTGGGCCAGCGAAGGACCCATCGCACGCGCGATCACATTTTGAGAGCTCGTCAGCACGATGAAGCCGCCGATGAGAACGTTATCGCCGGTCGAGACAAATCCGCGGCTGGAAACATTTGCCAGCCTGGCATTCGCGGTCGTGCCGAGGTCGTAGACTTCGGCCAGGCCGAGACCGGTCGCGTTGTTCACGCCGCGCACAACAGCCGTGTAGGATCCCGGACTCAAGGTCTCGATAAGCGCCGATTCCAAATCATGCGTCGGTGCAACTCCGCTCGACTTCAGTTCTTGGAATTGGGGGGAATCTTTCCAGTTGTCATTCGTGGCGAGCTGCTGGCCGGTCTGGCTGAAAAGAGTCAGCGTAGGATCGGGCAACGCACCGGGAATTCCTTGTGTCCCGAGCGAAGGACCAATCCCGCGAATCACCACTTTTCTCGCCTCTTTGCCTTGGACAATAAATCCGGCGATGAGGGCATCGTCGCCAGTTCCTATGTTCGCGCGGGTCGAGATGTTACCCAGTTCCGCCGGTTGCACCGAGGCCGGAGCCAGAACGCCGCCGCCGTTCAACGGGTAGGTCCCACCGTGAAGGTACGCGTTCGCGGGATTGTTCACGTTGTAAAAAATCGACATGCCGCCACTACTGCTGATCTTGGCGATCTGATCCACCCCATCTGCCAGGAGAAGAGCATAAACATAGATCGCCCCGCCCGCCGTCGAATTGCCGTCAAGCAACGCCAGCGAGCCACCGCTGGTGAGCGAGAGAACGCCCAACGCGAAATTATCCTCGTAACCGAGCGTGGTTGCTCCGCGGTCCGCCCCGGGCCACGCGACCCGATGCGTCACGCCGTTTCCCGCGAGCGTCACCTGCGCTGCTCCCAGATCGAACTGAAGACTTGCCGCGCTGTTGTTGGTCAGGTTGCCGCTAAAAACAAACAGGTCTCCCAAAGCCCCATGCAAGTATCCGTTCTTGCTGATGAGCAGATTGGCAAAGGTCTGGGTGGAGGAAGAAGTGCCCAGATAATTGCCATCAATCGCTGAGTCTCCAGGCAGCGAAATCGCGGCGCCGTTCACTCGCATGGTTCCGTTCTGCCCAATCGAAAGACTCCCGGTAAAGGACGCCTGTGCTCCGATAACGAAGTTTCCGCCATTGATCGTCACCATGCCGCCGTTGAGCAACGTCAAAGAACCGCCCGTGAGATTGTAGACAGCTTCGGGCGTATACAATCCGACTCCATGGCTGGTGTGCGTGCCGCCGGTTTGGTTGAAGCTCGCTGAGCCGCCAGGATTCGTCCCCAGAGCCAATTGGGATTCCAAGACGCCGCCGCTCATATTATAAGTGCCGCGACCGGTTCCGCTGTAGCCAATCAAGAGACTGCTCTTATTGCTACCCCCGGTCTGATTAAAGACCCCGACTGCGCCACCTACTCCGATCTTCACGAATGCTGAAAGATTAGCGGTTCCGCTAAGATTGTAAGTGCCGCTGCCCTCTGGAAGTCCGAGATTAATGTCTCCCGTGTTGGAGCCGGCGCTTTGGTTGTAGGCGCAGTCGAACTGGCCGCCACCAATGAGTTCCGAAGTGGATTTCATCGCGGTGTCGTTTGCCGCTTGATTGAAATTGGTGCCACCCGTGCTGCCACTCGTTCCGGTGCCCACGGAATTGACGCGCAATTCGGTTAAGGTTGAGGCTTTTGCATCGAAAACAATGTTCATCTGGCCCAGACGGCCTGGGCTGAATTCGCCGACGACGGCATCGGCTCCTGATGGTGGCACTACTCCGGTGTCCCAATTGGCGCCCGTATTCCACGTTCCATTATTCGGCCCGATGTAGAATGTTTCGCCAGCATTCGCCACGCGGACAGTCGCCGGGCCTAAGGCGAAGAGAAGTGCCAAGGCGACTGGGAGGGTGCGAACGAATTTCATATTTCTGCGGCGTTATGCACTGCCGACTGGCAGAAATATTTCTGCCAGATGCCATCGCCCAGCCGACTTTCTATGGAACTCGCGTGTCCGTCAAACTACTACGCAGCGTTTGGCTGTTCCGGCTGCTCGCAATTCAGACAACAACCGCTACGGCTTGGCAGCCTCAATCACGCCGCACGCGATGCGTCCGCCGGAGTTCCCGGTTGGATCGGTTTTCAAGTCGTCTTCTTTCTCATGAACCACGACCGATTTGCCAATGATCGAATCCGCGCCGCTCAAACTCATTTTGCCTTTCCAATCGAGATGGGCCTTGCCCGAAGCATCCGCTTCGATATTGCCGAGATCACCGGCGTGATGCTCGGCTGTCATCGGGCCGCCGTGATGTTGATGCGTGGGATTAAAATGGGCCCCGGCCGAAGCCGCGTCGGGTGCGGAGCAATCGCCTTTTTCGTGAAGATGAAATCCATGCTTGCCCGGTTTCAGTCCGGTAATGTCGGCGATCACTTGCACGTCATCGCCGGTTTTCGTGAACGTCACGGTGCCCGTTACCTGGCTGCCGGACTTCGACTCCAGTTTCGCCGTCGCTTTGGTTACATCCTGCCCGTGCGCCACCAGAGTGAGCGCGCACAACATGCCCAGGGAAATAATTATTGTTTTCATGGCGGTAAACGTACCGCCGGGCGCGGCGAATGTAAAACGTGGCACAGGCATCTTGCCTGTGGGGCCGGTAGGCGTCTCGCCTGCCGTGTCGGAGCCAAGAAACAGGCAAGATGCCTGTGCTACGTCAGTCGATCAGCCGCTGATCGATTCCGGCGTAGGCGTCGATGCGGCGGTCGCGCAGGAATGGCCAGTGCGTTCGATGTTCGTCCACCCGGTTCCATTCGATCTCGGCCATGACGGTCTCTTCGCGGTCCATGCTCGCTTGCGCGATGATTTCGCCGCTGGGCGCCACTACAAAACTCTGGCCCCAGAACTCGATCCCGTCGCCGCCGGCGGGAGCTTCGTGACCGACGCGATTCACCGCGGCGACGTAACAACCGTTCGCGATCGCGTGACTGCGCTGCATCGTTTCCCACGCGGAATATTGCGCCGCCCCGTATTTTTCTTTCTCGCGCGGGTGCCAGCCGATCGCGGTGGGATAAAATAAAATCTGGGCGCCGCGCAGGG
>Ga0209118_1001096_pt1 | contig 13195 bp, 12 predicted proteins | sample BlaSpr_A8_Ref_M1_FD_187988 | JGI IMG/M metagenome (GOLD analysis project Ga0209118, IMG submission 187988) | Forest soil microbial communities from Thunder Bay, Ontario, Canada - Black Spruce, Ontario site 2_A8_Ref_M1 (SPAdes) (version 2) | ecosystem: Environmental > Terrestrial > Soil > Boreal...
ACGCCGATGCAGCCGACCTCCTCGTCGTACGAGAGCGCGAAGTGCAGCGGCCGCTTGAGCCCGCGACGCAGAAATTCGGGAACCAGCGCAAGCCCGGTTGCCGAGAAGCTCTTCATGTCGGTGACGCCGCGGCCGTAAAGCTTGTCGTCCTTGACCGTCGCGACGAAGGGGTCGGTGTCCCAGGGCTGTCCATCGACCGGGACGACATCGGTATGACCCGAGAGAACGATGCCGCGCTCTTTGACGTTTCCATCGCTGGCGGGAAGCGTCGCGAATAGATTTGCTTTGCGCCTGTCGTCGTCGAAGGTCAGTTGCGAATCGATGCCGTGGCCCGCAAGATAGTCGCGGACCCAATCGATAAGCGCCAGGTTCGAATCGCGACTGGTCGTATTGAACGCGACCAGCGTTCGGATGAGCTCCATGGCCGCAAGTTGAGGCCGGACGACAGACGAAGACGCGGGTGCGTTCATATGGAACTCGGGAACTTTCAGTCAGACAGGATAGAAAGCGGGGGTGCCGGTGTCAATGCCGGTAGGAAACTAACGTTGGCAACCAAAGTTCAGGTCCTACAGCGGGCCACCAAAGGTCCAACGGCGATCCAACTGGAGCACGACTTTCGCCAGCATATTCGTGCGCGACGGTAGGCGAGTCATGTTATCGGTCTTGGAGGGAAAGATGATGCGCATGTCCAATCTCGTCCTCGCCGCTTGTTTGGCAATGCCATGTTGTCTTGCGCAAGCAAGCGATTTGCCGATCGAGGAAATCAAGCTTCCGCCCGGCTTCAAGATCGAGCTCCTGGCGCGCGTCGACAACGCGCGCGAGATGGCGCTCGGCGCCAAGGGCACTTTGTTCGTCGGATCGATGCAAGCGGGCAAAGTGTACGCGGTGCAACTGAAGCCGCCCGGCCCGCCCGCGGTCACGGTGATTGCCAGTGGCCTCAAAATGCCGGTGGGGGTGGCATTTCACCGTGGGGCGCTATACGTGTCGGCGGTCGACCGGATCCTGCGGCTCGACAATATCGAGGACCATATCGCCGACCCGCCGAAGCCGGTCGTGGTCGACGACCACTTCCCGAAAGATACGCATCACGGCTGGAAATTCATCGCCTTCGGCCCCGATGGAAAATTGTATGTCCCGGTCGGAGCGCCATGCAACATCTGTGAGCCGGATTTCGATCGCTACGCCAATATCCAGCGGATGAACGCCGATGGCTCGGGGCGCGAAATTTACGCGCGAGGTCTTCGCAATTCGGTGGGTTTTGACTGGGATCCGCGGAGCAAGGAGCTCTGGTTCACCAACAACGGTCGCGACATGCTCGGCGACGACGTGCCTCCCGATACGCTGCACCACGCCCCCAAGCCAGGGCTCAATTTTGGGTATCCATACTGCCACGGCGGTACGATCGCCGACCCGGAATTCGGCAGCAAGCGCAAGTGCGAGGAGTTCACCCCGCCGGCGCAGAACCTGGGGCCGCACGTCGCCTCGCTGGGCATGCGCTTTTACACCGGTACCCAGTTTCCCGTCGGCTATCGGAACCAGATCTTCATCGCCGAGCACGGCTCATGGAACCGCAGCAAGAAGATCGGCTACCGGATCACCGTGGTTCGGATCGAGGGAAACAAGCCGGTCGCGTACGAGCCATTCGCGACCGGCTGGCTGCAGGGTGAGAAGGCGTGGGGCCGCCCGGTGGATGTGCTGGTGATGCCCGACGGCGCGCTTCTCGTCTCCGATGACTACGCCGGAGCGATCTACCGCATCACCTACAGCGGTTAGCGGTGCCAGTAGCGCGCGTGATAATACGGCCGATAGTACGGACGGCCGTAGACGAAGCGCGGACCGTAAACCACCGGCGCGCCGTAATAGACAGGAGCGTCGTAGTAATACGAGTAGGGCGCGTAGGCGACAGGCGGTGCGTACACTACCGGCGGAGCGTAATAGCCACGGTTACCATAACCGACGGCAAAGCCCGGGACGCCAATCGATACACTGAAGGAATCCCTCGCCGATGCGGTCGAGGCGACAGTAGCGCCGCCCAGCAGCAAAGCCGCGGCAGCGATGGTTGCGATGCGATGTTTCATATTTCCTCCTGCATAGTCGCGAAAGGAGCGACACCTATCCAACGCCTTATAGACAGCCGACGTTGACAGCAAGTTTCCGAGCCAGAACAGGCGGTTACAATCAGTTACGTCTCGGCTAATGGTGGTTCGTCTCACCAGCGCTTACCTGGTCACGATTTGACGGAGAATGCCATGGGGTGGTACGGCGTCCTGATTTCTTGCCTGTCCCTTTTTTCCGCAGTTTTTGGTGCCGTCGCCTCGTCCGCCGCGGCCGATCTGACGATCGGCATCGGCGCCGACGTCACCGCGATCGATCCGCACTATCACAATGTGACGCCGAACAACAACGTCGCGGCGCATATCTTCGATTACCTGGTGCTTCGCGATGAGCGTCAGAGGCCGATTCCGGGACTGGCCGAATCCTGGAAGACCATCGATCCGCTGACCTGGGAATTCAAGCTGCGCCGCGGTGTCAAGTTTCACGATGGCAGCGACTTCACCGCCGCCGACGTCGTGGCATCGATCGAGCGCGTCCCCGAGGTGCCCAACAGCCCGTCACCGTTCACCGCTTACACCAAGCAGATCAAGGAAATGGTGGTTGTCGATCCCTACACGATCCGCTTCCGGACCGCGACGCCGTATCCCCTGATGCCGACCGACATGACGCAGGTCGCCATCGTTTCGAAATCGGCCGCCAAAGCGACGACCGAGGACTTCAACAGCGGCAAGGCGGCGGTGGGAACCGGGCCCTACAAGCTCGTTCGATACTTCAAGGGGGACCGGATCGAGCTTGCCCGTCACGACGCTTACTGGGGCGGCAAAACGCCGTGGGAAAAGGTGACGCTGCGTCTCTTGCCCAACGATGCGTCACGGGTCGCCGCGCTGCTGGCGGGCGACGCGCAGGCGATCGAATATGTTCCGACCGCCGACGTCGCCAAAATTCGCGCCGACAAGCGCCTGAATGTCTTCAGGGTCATCGCCGACCGGTTGATCTATCTGCACATGGACAGCGACCGCGACCATACGCCGTTTGTTTTCGACAAGACAGGTCGGCCGCCGGCCAAGAATCCGCTCAAGGATCCGAAGGTAAGGAAGGCCTTGTCCAAGGCGATCAACCGAAACGCAATCGTCGACAAGGTCATGGAGGGCGAAGCTGTCGCGTCGGGCCAATTGCTGGCCGACGGGATGTTCGGAACGACCAGGAATCTGAAGGTCGAGCCGTACGATCCCGAGGGTGCCAGGAAGCTGCTCGCCGAGGCGAGTTATCCCGACGGATTCAGTCTGACCATTCACTCGCCGAACAATCGTTACGTCAACGATGCCAAGATTGCACAGGCCGTCGCGCAAATGCTGACCCGAGTCGGTATTGCGACCCGAGTCGAAACGATGCCATCGGCAACTTTTTTCCCGCAGGCGACCGACCTCAAGTTCAGCTTCATGGTACTCGGCTGGAGCTCGGGCACCGGCGAAGCGTCGAGCCCGCTCAAGGCGCTGCTCGCCACGTACAACAAGGACAAGGGGTTCGGTACGGCCAATCGTGGACGCTATTCCAACCCAAGAGTCGATGCGCTGCTCGAGGAGGCGCTCGCCACCGTCGACGATCCCAAGCGCGAAGCGCTATTGCAACGCGCGACCGAGCTTGCGATCAACGATAGCGGAATTATTCCTTTGCATTTTCAGGTGAATCTGTGGGCTACGCGCAACGGGATCACCTACCTTCCGCGCACCGATGAGAATACGCTGGCGCACAAGTTCCGGCCGGCAGCGGGCAAGTGAGCGCGCAACCCGGCATCCGGGTAAGCAGATCGCGCAGATTATTGGCGCGCCGCAAGCGCATCATCATCATGTATCCTCTGACGTCGAGGTGCTCGTTGATTGCATTGCTGAATTGCTTTGCTTCTGCGCGGCGAGCAATTGCTGAGTTTCGCTTTCGCCGCGCGGCGCGGATGCCGCCTCGGGATCCGCCGCCGACGGCGCGCTGAAGCGCTTTGCGATCAGTCCGGCACGTTCGAGGGTCGCGACCGCTGCGACATCGACGCGCAATGCCCGGGCTCGCTCGAGCACCTCGGCCACCGTTCGATTGCCGTCGACCATGATCAGCACACTGCGCAAGGCGATCCGAAGGCTGCGCTTGCGCTCCTTAAGCTCGCGCACGCCCTCCTCGGTCTTGGCGTATATTTCGCCTTGATTCACGGTCCGATTTTCCGCCGGTGCCGATCGGCGCGTGCCATTCCCCGATGGCGATCTTTATAGACGATAGGTCACTTTCTTCGAGCTCCGAAGGCAGCGTCAAGGTCGCCGGAAGGAGACGCAGGTCGCGCGGCGCGTAGTGTGGCGCAGAGCTTTGTGGAATAATTGACTGGCAACGCTTTAGTCTTCGCCATGCTCAACGAAACCTTGCTTGCCGCGCTCGGCGAAATTCTTCCGCCTTCCGCGCTGCTTACCGCCCAGGAGGACACGCGGCCCTATGAATGCGATGGCTTGACGCTTTTCCGGGCACAGCCGCTGGCGGTGCTTCTGCCTGAAAACGAGGCGCAGGTCGTCGAGATTCTGAAAATCTGCAACGCGGCGCGATTGCCGGTCGTGGCGCGCGGCGCGGGCACGGGTTTGTCCGGCGGCGCGACACCCAACACTGACGGCGTGGTCCTGTCGCTCGCCAAGTTCAAGCGCATCCTGGCCATCGATCCGCTCGCGCGCGTCGCCGTGCTGCAGCCGGGCGTGCGCAATCTTGCCATTTCGGAAGCGGTTGCGATCCACGGCCTCTACTACGCTCCCGATCCCTCGTCGCAGATCGCGTGCACGATCGGCGGCAACGTCGCCGAGAATTCGGGCGGCCTCCACTGTCTCAAGTACGGGCTCACCGTGCACAACGTGCGCCGGGTGCGGGCAGTGCTCATCACCGGCGAGATTGTTGAATTCGGAAGCGATGCGCTCGATAGCGCCGGCTACGATCTGCTCGCGCTGATCAATGGGTCGGAGGGACTGCTGGCGGTCATCACCGAGGTGACCGTGCGCCTGACGCCGAAGCCACGGGAGGCAAGGTGCATCCTCGCCGCGTTCGACGACCTGGCCAACGCCGGAGACGCAGTGGCGGCGATCATTGCCGCGGGCATCATTCCGGCCGGCCTAGAAATGATGGACAGGCTTACCATCAGCGCGGTCGAGCCGTTCGTGCACGCCGGTTACCCGCTCGACGCCGAAGCGATCCTTCTGTGCGAAGCCGACGGAACCCCGGAAGAAGTCGAGGCCGAGATCGACGAGATGCGGGTGTTGCTCGAAGGGAGTGGCGCGACACGCGTTGAGGTATCGCAGAACGAAGCGCAGCGGCTGCAATTGTGGTCGGGGCGCAAGGCGGCATTTCCCGCCGCCGGCAGGATCTCGCCCGATTATTACTGCATCGACGGAACGATCCCGCGACGTTCGATCGCGCCAGTGTTGACGCGAATCGCCGAGCTCGGCAGGGAATTCGGGTTGCGTTGCATGAATGTCTTCCATGCCGGCGACGGCAATCTGCATCCGCTGATCCTGTTCGACGCCAATCGTCCGGGCGATGCGGAAAAGACCGAGGCGTATGGAAGCAAAATTCTGGAGCTGTGCATCGAAGTCGGCGGCACGATTACCGGCGAGCACGGCGTCGGACTCGAAAAGATCGGCGGGATGTGCGTCCAGTTCGCTTCCCGCGAGCTCGAGTGGTTCCACGCGATCAAGCATGCATTCGACGAGGGCGGCCTCTTGAATCCCGGCAAGGCGGTGCCGACGTTATATCGCTGTGCCGAAATGGGCCGGATGCACGTGCACCGCGGCCAGCTGCCTCACCCCGACTTGCCGCGCTTCTAAAACGAGGCGGAAAAGAGCGACATGAAGACCGAGACGAAACAAGATCCCGACATCGTTGCCGAGCTGGTGACGCGGCTTTCGGGCGATTTCGGCGAACGCGCCGTCACCAGCCACGCGGTGCGCGAGCACCACAGCCACGGCGAAGGTCTTGCCGACGCGGCGCTGCCCGACGTGGTTGTCTTCCCTCACTCCAACGAGGAGGTTGCATCGATCGTGCGCTTATGCCATCTCGCACGCGTCCCGGTGATTGCCTTCGGTGTTGGCACGTCGCTCGAAGGGCACGTCGCCGCGCTCTACGGCGGCGTCTGCGTCGACCTGTCGCAGATGAACCGCGTGCTCGAAGTCAACGCCGAGGATCTCGACTGCCGCGTCCAAGCCGGCGTCACTCGCGAGCAACTGAACGCGGAGCTCAAAGGCACGGGACTCTTTTTTCCCATCGATCCGGGCGCCAATGCCACGATCGGCGGAATGGCCGCGACCCGTGCGTCGGGTACCAATGCGGTCCGCTACGGTACGATGCGCGAGAACGTACTCGGGCTGACCGTGGTGACGGCAGACGGGCGCATCGTCAAGACCGGCGGGCGCGCACGCAAGTCCAGCGCTGGCTATGACCTGACGCGACTTTTTGTCGGCGCGGAGGGGACGCTCGGCGTCATCACCGAAATCCAGTTGCGCCTGTACGGCGTTCCCGAGGCAATTCAATCAGCGGTGTGTCAGTTTCCCGATCTCGCCAGCGCCGTCAATACGGTCATTATCGCCATGCAGACCGGAATCAGCGTGGCGCGCATCGAGTTGCTCGACGAGGTCCAGATGGAAGCGAGCATCCGCTACTCGAAGCTTGAGGGTTTTGCCGTCAAGCCTACGCTATTCTTCGAATTTCACGGCTCGCAAGCCGGCGTGCGCGAGCAATCGGCGGCGATGCAGGCCGCAAGCGACGAATTTGGCGGCAGCGCGTATCAGTGGGCGACGAAAACCGAAGACCGGACGCGTCTGTGGAAGGCACGGCATGACGCGTATTACGCCGCGCTTGCATTCAAACCGGGCATGACCAGTTTCGCCACCGATGCCTGCGTTCCCATATCGAGACTGGCCGATTGCATACTCGAAACCAAGGCCGATGTCGAGAAAAGTGGTCTGACGGCGCCTATTCTCGGGCACGTCGGCGACGGCAACTTCCATCTCGTCGTACTCTTCGACGGTGCCGATCCCGCGCAACGCGAAAGCGCCGAGGCGCTCGCTAAAGGTGTCAGCATGCGCGCGATATCGATGGGCGGCACCTGCACCGGCGAGCACGGGATAGGCTGGCACAAACTGGACGTTCTGGCGCAGGAGCACGGCGAAGCGGTCGATCTGATGCGAATGATCAAACGCGCGCTCGACCCGCGCGACATCATGAATCCCGGGAAGACCGTCCCGTTATGACGGGTACAACCGGTGCACCCGCGTTGCTGCGATCGGCAGCCGCCAGCGACTGCCTTTCGCCATGTGGCAGGTGATCCGCACATGTATACGCTTTACATCGGCAACAAGAACTACTCGACCTGGTCGCTGCGCTCATGGGTGCTGATGAAGACGGCCGGCATCCCGTTTCGCGAGCAGCGAGTGGTGCTTTACGAGGCCGACTCGAGCGCGCGAATCCGGGTCCATTCTCCGTCGGCCAAGGTTCCATGCCTGCACGACGGAACGGTGGTGGTATGGGATTCGATGGCGATCGCGGAATACCTGGCCGAGCGTCACCCCGGATTGTGGCCGGCTGATAAGGAGGCACGTGCTTGGGCGCGTTCTGCCGCGGCGGAAATGCACTCCGGCTTTAGCAACCTGCGCAACGAGTTTGGCATGAATCTGCGCCTGCGCGAGAAGCGTATTGCCTCACCCGCGGTCGCAGCCGAGATCGAACGCATCACCGAGATTTGGCGCGACGGCCGGGAGCGTTTCGGTGAAGGCGGTGGTTTTCTATGCGGCTCGTTTGGCATCGTCGATGCATTCTATTGCCCGGTCGCATTCCGGTTCCAGAGCTATGGAGTCGCGCTCACCGGCGAATGCGCGGCGTATCGTCAGCATTTGATCTCGCTGCCGGCGATGCAGGAATGGCTCGCGGACGCGATGCGCGAACCCGAGCATATCGCCCGGTTCGATGCTCCGGCAGCACAGGGACAGCAGCAGTGAACGCCATGCGCCGCGAATGAGCGACCTTCTCGGCGCCTGGCGCGAACGGGTACGCGCCGCTGCCGCCGGCAACGAGCCATTGCGCATCGTCGGTGGAGGGAGCAAGGATTTCTACGGCCAGCAGCTCGTCGGCAGCATCTTCGGCACCCGCGCGTATTCAGGCATCCAGGACTATGATCCGACCGAGCTGGTCATTACCGCCCGCTGCGGCACGCGGCTCGAGGAAATCGAACATGCGCTCGCCGAGCGCGGCCAGATGCTCGCGTTCGAACCCCCGCATTTTGGCGCCGACGCAACGCTCGGCGGCTGCATTGCCGCCGGCTTGTCCGGCCCGCGGCGCCCGCACGGAGGCGCGGTGCGCGATCATATGCTCGGCGTGAGGGTGCTTGACGGCCGTGGCGATGAGCTTTCATTCGGCGGCCGGGTCATGAAGAATGTCGCCGGGTTCGACGTCTCGCGACTCATCGCCGGCTCGCTGGGCACGCTGGGCATCATCCTCGATGCGTCTTTGAAGTGCATGCCTTTGCCGCGGGCGGAGACGACGCTTGCGTTCGAGCTGCCCGTCGACGATGCGCTGCGCAAGATCAACGAGTGGAGCGCGTTGCCGCTGCCGTTGTCGGCAAGCTGCTGGTTCCGCGACCGTCTCTACGTGCGACTGTCGGGCGCCGCCAGCGCCGTCAGTGCCGCGCAGCATCGCCTCGGTGGCGAGGAAACAGAAAACGCTGCCGCGTTCTGGCGCGCCATACGCGAGCAGCAGCATGCTTTCTTCCAGGTCGCATGCAGCGCGCCCCTGTGGCGGCTGTCGGTGCGCTCCACCGCAGCCAATGCCGATCTTGGCAGCGAACAGATGATCGAATGGGGAGGCGCGCTGCGCTGGATATGCGCGGCGCCCGATGAAAGCGCAAAGCGCCTGAGATCGTGGGCGAAGGAATACGGCGGCCACGCGACGCTCTTTCGATCGGCCGACAAGTCCGTGGGAGCGTTCCACGCGCTTTCGCCGCCGCTGCTTGCGCTTCATCAGCGCCTCAAGGCGGCGCTCGACCCGGTCGGGATTTTCAACCGTCGTCGCATGTATACGGAGTTCTGAGCGTGGAAACGAATTTGGCCGATTTCATCAGGGACAGCGCCGATGGACGCGACGCGGACGCGATTCTGCGCGCCTGCGTTCATTGCGGGTTCTGTACGGCGACCTGTCCTACGTACCAGTTGCTCGGCGACGAGCTCGACGGTCCGCGCGGGCGTATCTACCTGATCAAACAGCTGCTCGAAGGCGCGGACGTGACGGCCAAGACGCAGCTGCATCTGGACCGTTGTCTGACTTGCCGCAGCTGTGAAACAGTTTGTCCCTCCGGCGTGCGCTACGGCAGACTGGTCGATATCGGGCGCCGGGTGCTCGAGAAAAAAGTGCGGCGGCCGGCGGGCCAGCGCGTAGGGCGGTGGCTGTTGCGCAAGGGCTTGAGCAACCCCTCGCTGTTCGCTTTCGCGCTGGGCGCGGGAAGGCTGGCGGGATCGTTTCTGCCGGCGTCGCTGGCGGCCAAGGTGCCGCCGGCGCGCGCGGTCAAACCCTGGCCGGCGCCGCGTCATGCACGGAAAATGCTCGCCCTCGCCGGTTGCGTGCAGCCAGCGTTGGCGCCGAATATCGACGCGGCACTGGCGTGCGCACTGGATCGGGTGGACATTTCGCTGGTCCGTGCCCCAGGCGGCGGGTGCTGCGGCGCTGTCAGCGAGCACCTCGGCGCGCGCGAGGAAGCATCGACTTTCGCGCGCCGGAACATCGACGCCTGGTGGCCGCATATCGAGAAGGGCGCGGAGGCGATTGTCGTCACCGCCAGTGGCTGCGGCGTGACAGTCAAGGATTACGGCCACTTGCTGCGCGACGATCCGCAATATGCCGACAAGGCGAGGAGGGTAGGTCAGCTCGCACGCGATCCGGTCGAGGTGATCGCTGACGAATGGAAACGCTTCGCACCGCTGGTGGCGATGGACCACGGTCCGCAGCGGGTCGCGTTTCACTCGCCATGCTCATTGCAGCACGGCCAGCAGCTCGACGGACGGGTGGAAGAAATTCTCGAAGCGATCGGCATGGAGCTGGCGCCGGTTGCCGATGGGCACCTCTGTTGCGGCTCCGCGGGCACGTATTCGATCCTGCAGCCAGTGCTGGCGCAGCAGCTCAAGATCAACAAGCTCAAGGCCCTTGAAGCATCGGCGCCTGACCTGATTGCGACCGCGAACATTGGCTGCCTCAGTCATCTTGCGAGCGGCACGCAGCGGCCGGTTCGTCACTGGGTGGAGATTTTTGACGCGCGCCTGCGTACCCGCTGATGATTCAGGCAGCGCGAACTTGCCGGGCGGACTATCGTCGCTTTCTTGCCATTCCGACCCGATGGATGGACAACGATATCTACGGCCACGTCAACAATGTTGCCTATTACTCGTATTTCGACACCGCGGTGAACGAACACCTGATTCGTGAAGGCGGGCTCGATATTCGCACCGGGCCGGCGATGGGGCTTGTCGTCGAAACGCGGTGTCTTTTTCACCGGCCGCTGTCGTTTCCGCAGATTATCGACGCCGGATTGCGCGTCACCAAGCTGGGCAATTCCTCGGTGATCTACGATATCGGCTTGTTCGAGCGTGGCGCGGACGGCCCCGCGGCAACCGGCTACCTCGCTCACGTCTGGGTCGAACGCTCGACGCGGCGGCCGACGCCGGTGCCCGCTGCTATTCGTGCCGCGCTGGGTCCGCTGCTGGTCGTGCAGAAAAACTGATGGCCGTGGCACCCGAGCCATCCAAGCCGCGCCGCTTTGCGCTGATCGCTGCCGCAGGAGCAAGTGCGCGCTTCGGCGGTCCCGAGCAAAAACAGTACGTATTGCTTGCCGGCAAACCGTTACTTGCACGCACCATCGCTGCGCTTAGCGGGTCGCTGGTCCTGGAGACGGTCTTTGTCGTGCTTGCCGACGACGACACCCTGTACGACGAACGCGTCGGCGAGATCGCGGGAGTCGTTCCGCTGCGTTGTGGCGGACGCACACGCGCGGAGTCGGTGAGAAACGGGCTGGCGGCCATGGGCGATAGGGCGACGGCGGAGGATTGGGTACTCGTTCACGACGCGGCGCGCCCGTGTATCGATGTCGCAACGCTGAATCGGCTCCTGCACGAGCTGGAAGACGAACCCATTGGCGGCCTGCTCGCGATTCCTCTTGCCGACACCCTGAAGCGCGCGGAAACCGGCGCCGGACTTCGCTGCGCGGGTACCGAGGCCCGCACCGGATTGTGGTGCGCGCAAACACCGCAGATGTTTCGCTATGCGATTCTCAACCATGCATTGCGGCAGGCCGATCTTTCCGCCATCACCGACGAAGCGCAGGCGGTGGAGGCGCTTGGACTCAAGCCGCGGCTGGTGCAGGGCAGTCCGGCTAACATCAAGGTGACGTATCCCGAGGACCTCGAGCTCGCCGCGGCGATACTCGCCCAGCGGGAGCGGAATCGAGAATGAACATTCGCATCGGCAATGGTTTGGACGTGCATGCGCTCGTGACCGGTCGAAATCTGGTACTGGGTGGCGTGACGATTCCCTTCGAGCGTGGCTTGAAGGGACACTCGGACGCCGACGCTTTGCTGCACGCGATCTGCGACGCGGTGCTGGGCGCGTTGGGTGAGGGCGACATCGGTGCCCATTTTCCGGATACCGATCCGCGCTACAAGGACGCCGATAGCCGAATCCTGCTGCGCACCATATGGCAGCGCGCTGTCGCCGAGGGCTATTCCCTCGGCAACGTCGACGCCACCGTCGTCGCCGAGGCACCGAGGCTTGCCCCTTACATTCGGCAGATGACGGCCAACATCGCGTCCGACCTGGGCGCGGCCATCGAACAAGTCAATGTAAAGGCGACAACGACAGAAGGGCTGGGATTCGCCGGCCGCGGCGAAGGCATTGCGGCGCTGGCGACGGTGCTGCTGATCAAGAACCGGTAGCTGACTTGCGTCCAGTGAGGGTCACGCGCGCGCAGGTGCCGCCGCCCTCGCGCGGAAGCAGCTCGAACGTCGCCCCGTGTAGCCGCGCGATGCGTTCGACAATCGCCAGTCCTAGCCCCGCGCCGGCTCCGCCAGTCCGCGCGGGCTCGCCTCGAGTGAAGGGCCGCTTCAGGCGCTCGACCTGATCCGCCGCAATGCCCGGCCCACGATCAGCAACTTCGAGCACCGCCGAGCGGCCGTCGGCGCGCGTGATGACGTCGACCGGAGGAGCGCCATAGCGCAGTGCGTTGTCGATCAGATTGGCGATCAGGCGCGATACTGCGGTCGAGCGAAGCGGCTGCGGCGGCAGCTCGCCGCGGTCGAAGCGGACTTCGATCCCGGCCTTACGGTAACGCTCGACCGCCGCCGCGACGATGTCATTCAATTCCCGCATTTCCAGCGGCGCTTCGCGGTCATCGCGGGCAAACTCGAGAAACTGACCAATGATCTTGTCCATCTCGGCGATGTCGGAAATCATTCCTTCATGCGTAACAGCGTCCTGCGCGCCGACCTCGATGCCGAGCCGCAGCCGTGCCAGTGGCGTACGCAAGTCGTGCGACACGCCCGCGAGCAGCAGCGCGCGATCTTCGTCGGCTCGACGGAGCTTGTCGAGCATCTGATTGAAGCCGCGGTTCAGGCTCGCGATTTCGGAAGGGCCGGTTTCGGGCAGCGGCGGCGGCAGCTTGCCGTCGCCAACCTCGGCCACGGCGTCGTTGAGCTGCCGCAGTGGACGCGCGAGATAGCGAGCGAAAAAGTATGCGCTGGCGAGCAGTACCACGAGGGCGATCAGGCTCCATTCCAGAGCCCGGGACTGAGCTTGGTCGACGGGGCGCGGCGGAAGCTGAAACCCGGCCCAATACGCGTGGTCTCCCGCTTTCAGTTTGATCCACAAGAGTTGCAGCCGCGGTTGAATGCGCAGGTCCGTCTCCGGCCCCAGCTCGGCCTTCAGTCTCTCCAGCAGTTCGACCAGCACCGGGTTTTGCGGCGGTCCGCCGACAAAGCGGCGCTCTTCGTCCGGGACGATACGTGCCTGATAGGCGTCGCCGAACCTGGCGAGCGCGGCGGCGGTCGATTTGGGGTCCGCGGTCGCGAGCCCCGCGCGCAGTGCCTTGAGCTGAACA
>Ga0209118_1001097_pt1 | contig 13186 bp, 8 predicted proteins | sample BlaSpr_A8_Ref_M1_FD_187988 | JGI IMG/M metagenome (GOLD analysis project Ga0209118, IMG submission 187988) | Forest soil microbial communities from Thunder Bay, Ontario, Canada - Black Spruce, Ontario site 2_A8_Ref_M1 (SPAdes) (version 2) | ecosystem: Environmental > Terrestrial > Soil > Boreal...
CGCGCTTTGCGCATGTCGTCGCGAGCTTTCTGAAGCGCATCGAACTTCTGTTGCTGCTCCGGTGTCAGGACGGCGCGAATCTGTGTGTGCGCGTTGTCCCGGATCGCCTTGATTTTTTGCCTGGCATCCTGCCGGATAGCTACAATCTGAGGCTTGGCCTGAGCGAGGATCGGTTGGATCTTCGCTTGCTGGTCCGGCGTAAGATTGAAAGTTTTTGTCAGGTGTTCGAGCATGTTGCCCTTGTCGTGGTGCCGCCAGCCCGGACCATTCGCCGCGGGATCCTGGGCTTGAGCCATCGAAATTGTGGTCAGCGTGACCGCGCAGACAGTGGCGAGAGTGATAAGTCTTCGTTTCATGTTTTCTTCGTTGTTTTTTGTTTCCGCGCGAGATCGCGCATTCTTGTGAGGGATAACCCAGCAACTCTTTCGAAGTTGCGAACTACTCTGCGAAAAAATCGCGTCAGGGAAGGTGAGGCCTAAGACCTGGCCGCGCTTTCGAGTTGACCGATGCGGGCCAGACCGGGCAAGACTCGCTCATGTTTAGACGCGTCATGAAATGGTTCCTCCGCATCGTCGCCCTGCTCCTGCTCGTGCTGGCGATCTTCCTGGTTAATCTCGTTTGGTTTCGCCCCTGGAGCCTGAATCTCTTTTACGAAAAAATCTTCGTTCAGCTCCTTTTCGATGAGCCGGAACTCCTTTCGTCGCTGGGCCTGGTGGAGCGGTTTGGCATTACCGCGCACAACGGAAAGCTGGGCGATGTTTCACCCGCGCATCAGCAGCACGTTTTCGATCGGGTTCGCCAAAACCTCGCGGACTTGCGCGCTTACTCGCCAGACCGGCAGACGCCATCGCAGCGGCTCTCCACCCACATCCTCGATTGGTTTCTCTCGCGCCAGATCGAGGGCGAAAAATATCAATGGAACAACTATCCGGTGAACCAGCTCTTCGGCGTCCAGAATGAATTCCCATCCTTCATGGCCAACACCCACCGGCTTCTGGCCAAACGCGATTGCGATTACTACCTCCAGCGGCTCGGCGCAGTTGGAACGAAGTTCGATCAATTGCTCGCGAGCCTGCGCGTGCGCGAAGAAAAAGGAATTTTGCCGCCGCGTTTCGTCGTCGAGAAAGTGCTGAAGGAAATGAACGACTTCGTGGCGCAACCCGCCGCGGAGAACATTCTGTCGAGCTCGTTCAAGACCCGCGCCGCTCTGATCAAGGATCTGACCGACGCACAGCGGGCCGATTATCAGAAGCACGTCGAGAGGGCCGTGACCGCGAATGTTTATCCCGCCTATCAAAAGCTGATCGATTATTTCAATGGCCTCCTGCCCAAGACCACGACCGACGACGGCGTTTGGAAACTGCCGGATGGCGAAGCCTTTTACGCCTTTGCCCTGCATCAAAACACCACGACGACACTGCCGCCTCAGGACGTGCACGATCTCGGCGTCCGCGAGGTAGCCAGGATCGAGGCGGAGATGCGCAGCATTCTGGACGCGAATGGATTCAGCGGTCGGACCATTGGTGATGCCATGGAGGCGCTGGGCAGGGACCCGAAGTTTCATTTTTCGAATGACGATCAAGGCCGCGCAGATGCGCTCGCCGAATACACGCGTCTTATTACCCAGGCGACGGAGCGTTCGCGTGAGCTGTTCGTGACCGTGCCGCGGGCGAAGATCGAGGTGCGACGCGTGCCGGAATTCAAACAGGCTACGTCCGCCGGCGCCTATTACCAGGGCGGTTCGCTGGATGGGACGCGCCCCGGTGTTTTCTACGCGAACCTTCGTGAGATGAACGAAGTCGCGAAATGGTCGATGCCGACGCTGGCTTATCACGAAGGCGTGCCCGGACATCATTGGCAGATTTCCACGGCGCAGGAGCTAAAGGGGCTCCCACAATTTCGGAAGCTGATTCCGTTCACCGCTTACCAGGAAGGGTGGGCGCTCTACACGGAATGGCTGGCCAAGAAGGCGGGCTGGTACGAGGGCGATCCGTTCGGCGATCTCGGGCGTTTGCAGGCCGAGCTGTTCCGTGCGGTGCGCCTGGTGGTGGATACGGGAATTCACGCGAAGCGTTGGACGCGCGAACAAGCGATCGGTTACATGCGCGAGAAAACGGGGATGGGCGAGAAGGAAGTGACCGCGGAGATCGAGCGCTACATCGTGAATCCAGGACAGGCTTGCGCTTACAAGGTCGGAATGTTGAAGATCCAGGAATTAAGGATGCGCGCCGAAAAAGAACTCGGAAAGAAATTCAATCAGCGGCAATTCCACGACGTCGTGCTCAAGAATGGCGCGTTGCCTCTCGACATTCTCGAGGAGGAAGTGAACGCGTACATCCAGGGCACTAAGTAGGGTCAAAACAAATTCTGGAATACGAGCCTGACGAAGGCATTGCCTTCCCGGCCGAAAGTAGGTCCGGAAACGGTGCGCATATAGCCGGCCTCAAGCTTGGCCGTGACGACCGTAAGTTGCACGCCGCCGCCCACCGCCAGCCAGGTTTCGCTCAAGGCGCCCTGGCCGGACAAGCCGGCGGCGTCGACCATCAAGAGCGGCTTGATCGAATAGAGATTGGCTTGATCGATGACGAAGTGGGCCGCGGGCGTTACTTCCTGGAGAATTCGCTTCGCTTGCTTTTCGGCCTCCGCGGCGCTCAAGCCCTGTTCCTGAAGAACGGCCGCAAGCATGCTCGGGCCAGTCACGTCGATCTGGGTCCGGAGGAGTTGCTTGATGGAAATTGGATTGCCGTTTGCGTCAGGGATGTCGGTGAGTTCGTTCGGGATCAAAGGCATCGACCAAGCGGGAATCGGCAAGGTAACATTCAGATTCACATGCCAGAAGGTGTCGCCTCCAGTCGTTAGGCTGCCCGGGCCGCGCAGGCGGCCCTCGTTTTCACCCAAGCTTCTGATGATCGGTCCCGAAGGCATTTTCGTCAGCGCAGTCGAGCTCGAGTTGTCGTAGAGAAATTGGCCGGGCACGTTGCCGCCAAAAAAACGAGAGTAGCTGGGCATGTTACCCGAAGCTCTGCCGCCACCGGCTACAATTTCTATTCCGATGGTTTGATTCGGAGCCAGAGCGATTTCCTTTTCATAGCCGAGACGTCCTACAAAACGCTGGTAAGAGTCACCCGAACCGGTTTGCCACCCGCTTTCTTCCCAAAAGGCCGCCCGCAGGAATCCGTTGATAGCAGGCGGAATGGTATCGAGCAGGAGACGCGCGGTTTGTTCGTTAGCGGTCGTATTCGTTTCGAGTGCAGTCGTGCCATCCAGGAAGCTGTCGCTGGTTCGTCGATAACCGGCGTCGAGGGAAAGATGAGTGTTCGGCGCAAGCTTCAACTTAAGGCTTACCGTGCCCACGCCCGCTTTCCTGGTATGCTCGCTCGCGCCGAGCGGTTCTTTCACGCCATCGAACTCCGCGGTGAACATGAGCTGCTCCAGAAAGGCGTCCGTGCGCTGGTGGCTGTAACGCAGGCCCGCATCTCCGCGATAGAATGATTTCTCGAGCGATTTCGTGCCTTCCGCGCGCAACTCGAATTGCTGCGTTGCCGCCGCGGAATTTCCGGCATCGGACAAGTGCAACAGATCGCCACCGAAACTGGCTGAGATCGCCGATCCGAAAGCCCGGTCGTAGGAAAGACCTACCGTGGGATTGAGAGCCAGGAGGGGCTTCGGGACATTTGCGTAAAACGTCGGTCGCGGGGTTCGTGGAATCGGCAGCACATTGTTGCCGACCTGCACGAGGGAAATGTGAAGGTAGTAGGGCCGGAACGTAACGCCGACCGTCCCATCCTTTGGCGTAGTGTCGTACTTTACGTCGATGTAGAGCACCCCGACTTCGCCTTTTGAATGAAACCCGAGGCTGGCATTGGAACCGGAAGTGATGGCGTTCCTGAGCGCCTCCATCGCCTGGGAGAGCTTCTGGTTCGTCAAGAGGTCTCCCGCCGCGAGCGGCAATGGAACGTGGTCGGCCCATCGCCCTTCCACCTTGACGTAGCGCACCCGGAGATCACGAACTCCATGCGTCTTCGCGCTGGTCAGCGCTACTTTAGTGTCCTGGGATGCCTTGTCCTCGTTTGGACCGAAGTTCAAGTTTACCGGCGTGGCATCTTGGGCGAAGCCTCGCCCTACGAATAGAAGGCCAAACGCAAACCAAGTCTGGGATTTCACAAGTGGGGCAAGAGGCACAGCCTCATCTCGATTAACGCCAGCGCCGGTTAAACGTCGACGTTAACTACCTCGGACATTGCACCGTGAATGGCTTGTTTCTGCGCGGGAGTGGGATTCTGATTCCCGACCACGGCTTTCGTCGCAGGATAAACTTTTTTGATCAGGATATCGGCTTGCGCTGGTTTAACTCCGGTAGCGGCCATGGTCTGGACAGCCTTCTGCTCCACGGGCGTGCCGGAAGTGAACGAGACATGCACCAGTTGAACATCCGGGCTGCCGGCGACGACCTTGTAGAGGTCGAACACAATTTTCCAAATGGCATCCGCGGTCGGCGTACAATCGCGTTCCACACTGACATGGAACTTGAAGCCGGCCTCCGGGCTAAAGACCATTACGTCGAGAAGGAAGGGCCTGCAGATCTTGGGACCGATTGGAACTACTTTGGTGGAGGAGGTAGGCATATGTTTGGGATTGGTTGGGGTTGTTGCTGAGTTCGCGCTGATGGAAACAGAGGGGGTTTAGTCATGTGGGAAGTGGCCCTTGGAATAGGAAAAATCCGAGTTTGCATCAAGAACAAAGTTGCTTTCGAGAGAAAAGAAAAGAGAAAGGAAGGCTGACTTGAGCCAGTTCAACAAAATCCCGAGCATCATCCAAATCCTCGTCGCCGAATGGCTCGCGGTGATGTTCGTGTTTCCCTTCACGAGCAAGCTGTATGAACGACTCCATCCCTCGGTCGCTTATCACAGCTTGCCGCTCGATAAAGCTGACTACGTCTTCTTCGCGATCGGGTTGCTGCTCTTCGTGTGGCTGCTCGCCACGATCTTCCGCCCAGCCGTGCATGAGACCACGTTCATTCCCGTTTTTCATTCCGGCGGCGTCTATGTCTGGAACCCGGAGATGCGCGCCGACTATCTCTTCAGCTCCACCCATCCGTCTTATGTCTTCATCGACTTGTTAGGTTCAAGCCTTTGGTGGTTCGCCCGCTGGGCCTGGTCGGAAGGGTGGCAGGAGCGCACTTACCAGGGAACGATCCTGGTCGCAATGGCCATGGTCATTCCGGCGTTGCGTCTTTTCGCCTGGTATGGATTACGTCTTCGGCCGCAAGGCGACAACGATGTCCAGAAGGAAGTGCGCAACTCCTGGAAGCCGGTGGCTCTGCTCTACAGCATTTTGCTTTTGCTCGCGTTGGTGGCGGCGGCCGTGATTGTTCCGAGCGAACGCCGGAGCAAACGCGAGCAAGCCCGAAAAGAGGCGAGCCTTACCGCGATCGATTCTGAAAATTGGAATGGCTGGCGAACCGTTTCATCGTTACGCGAGGAAACGAAAGAAAACGCGAACGCCACCCGGGTCGTTAGGTTGCGCGCGCTCCAGAAGAGTTCCGCCGCGATGACGTGCGGGAACAGCCCCGGCCAGATCGATTTCGCGACCGTCGTCGCGACCCTCGGCCGCGGCGACGACGTTTTGATTTTCAGTTACAGTGGCGTTACCGGCCTGGTGCAGCGCGCGAACGGAAACGACGGCAAACCGATCGAAGCTATTGGCCGGCTCATGCGAATGCAGGACAACCATCCGGCCTGGAAGAAATACTGCGGCTTGGAAGAGTTATCGCCGAAGCCGCGCTGGTTATTTGAAGAAGAGAGGCCGTAACACAGACATTTTGTCTGTGCGTCTCCCGGGCTTGTAGCCAGGTCGTTGCAACAGGCAAGATGCCTGTTGTCCGCACAGGCTTGGAAGCCTATGTTCCGCGCTTCAAAGCTTCAACATCCACCGAGAACTTCTCGATCTGTTCCTTAACATCGTGGACAAAGCTCGCGGCGCCCGCGCCGTTCACGACCCGATGATCGAACGTCAACGATAACGTAATGAACTCCGCGGTCTGATTCTTCTTTCCGTCGCTGATAGTCTCGAAGTGAGCGGAACCGACAAACAACGTCCCGACTGATGGCGGCACCACGATCGGCGCGGCCGCTCGCACCCCGAAGGCGCCGAGGCTGCTGATCACGACCGGAGCATTCATCGCATCTACCCGGCCCGCGCGCGTCTCCTCCACAGTCTTGTTGTAGCGCTCCACAAAGTCCGCCCAGTCGCGCTTGTTCGCGTGCGTGACCACAGCCGTCGCCAGGCGATCGTCATCGAGCGCCACGGCAATCCCGAGATCGAAGTCATCGTTCTCGATGATGCGGTCGTCTTCCAAGATGATCCGGCGAAACGGCGCGTGTTTTTCCATCGCGCGCACCACCGCCCACGCGATCATCACAGAAGGCGACGTGGCGTTCTTTCCATCTTTTTTCTTGGCCGCTTCGCGCGCTTTGCGAATCGTGTCCCAGCGCGCGTCGATTTGCAAATTCGCCGCGACCACGCGGCCGAGCCGGCGCACGATCGTCGGCGAGAGAGCGGGCTCGATGCTCGCGCTTTTCTTCTGCGCCGCTACAGGCTCCGCGCCGTTTGGTTGTTGGGCGGACGCTTCCGCCGCCGTTTCAAATTGCTCCGCGAACGAATCGCCTTCGGCCAGGATCGTTCCAAGTTCCTGACCGATGTCGACGGTCGCGCCGACTTCCGTTTTCCATTCGCCCATCGTGCCGGCAAACGAAGACTCGATCGGATACACAGCCTTGTCCGTTTCGAGTTCGCACAGCGGATCGTCCAGCTCGATCCGGTCGCCCGGCTTCTTCAAAAGTCCCACGACCTTGGCGTTGCGGATCCCTTCGCCCATGATCGGCACGGTGATCTTTTGCATACGCTGCTTTGTCGTCCCCGTTTTCGTTTGTGCAACTTTCACTTTTGTCGCGGCCGCCTCCGCGCGCTGCTGAACGGGCGCGATCGTCACGCGTTCGGCCTGCGTCGACATGGAGCGGCGGACCGCAGCGACGATGCGCTCCACGTCGGGCAGCGCCGCGTATTCGTAGATCGGGTTGTAACCGATCATCACGTTTCCTTTGCTCACCAAAATCGGCGGGCTCATCAGCTCGCTCCAGATTTCCGGCTGTCCCGCGATGTGCGTGATGATCATCTGGCCGACGCTGCAATTCTCCGTGTCCTCCTGCACCACGATCAATCGCCCCGTGCGCCGCACCGATTCCTCCACCGCCTCGCAATCCCACGGCACGATCGAGCGCAGGTCGATCAGCTCAACGCTCGCCTCGTCGCCGATTTGCTCGAGCGCTTCCAACGATTTCTCGATCGTATTTCCCCACGCGACCAGCGTGATATCCGAGCCCGTGCTGCGGGTGCGCGCTTTGCCGAACGGGACCGCGCGGATCGGCTCCGTGTATTCGTGTTCGGCCCAGAGCAAATGTTTCGGGATCAGCACGAACGTCGGATCGTCGCAGTGCATCGCGGTCCAAAGAAGACCGGCCGCGTCTTCCGGCGTGCTCGGGATCACGATGTTGATGCCGGGATAATGCGCGAGCGCCGACTCGTTCGCCTGGCTGTGCCACAAACTGCCGCCGGGAAGGTAGGCGCCATAAGGCGCGTAAATCACCGCCGGACATTTCCACGTGCCGAAGGAACGCCAGCGCAAGGTCGAGAGATTCGTGACGAGCTGGTTCCAGCCCGGGTTGATGAAGTCGATGAATTGCAGCTCGAAGACCGGCCGCTTCCCGTAGGACGCGAGCCCGCACGCGACACCGAGGATCGTCGATTCCGCCAGCGGCGAATTGTAAACCTGCTTGGGAAATTCCGTCGAGAGCCGCTGGGTCAAGCGAAAGACGCCGCCTTTCGGATCTTCGATGTCCTCGCCGAAAATGATTCGCCCGGAATCTTTCTCGAGGCCCGCCCGGAGTGCCTTGTTGATGGTATCGCCGATCCGGTATTTGCCCGGCGGAATAATTTCGTCGGTTAGCTCCGGCGGATCGGATCTGACTTCCAGCTCCAGCTCCTCCGCGGACGGATCTTCCTCACGCTCCGCCTCGGCGAATTCCTGCCGGATGCGCTCTTTGATTTCCTGGTCGAGCTTCACGTACTCCTCTTCGGTGATCACGCCTTCGGCAATCAACTGTTCTTTCCAGCATGTGAGCGGATCGCATTTCTCCAGGTTCTGAAGTTCTTCCGCGCTGCGATAAAGCTTCTGGTCGTCGGTGCTCGTGTGGCTGGAGAGCCGCTCCATCGTTACCCACAGAAATGTCGGCCCCTTTCCCGCGCGCAGTCCTTCGATCGCTTTCGCCGCTACGTCGTAAACGGTTTGGACATTCGCGCCGTCGACTTCGAGCCAGTCGTTAGGCTGGAGAACACCGAGCGCGAGCGGATTGATCTCGCGCGTCGGACTGCTGATCCCGTAGGCGTTGTCCTCCACCACGAACATCACCGGCAATTTTCTCTCTTTCGCAAAACAAACCGCCTCAAAGAAATCGCCCTGCCGTGTCGCCGCGTCGCCGATTGTCGCGACGACGAAATTCGGTTTGGCGTCGAGCTTGAGGCCCCAGGCGATGCCGCACGCCGGCAGAAGTTGCGCCCCCGTCGGCGTCGGGACACTCCAGATGTGGCGTTCGGCGTAACTATAATGCGACGGCATCTGCCGTCCGCCGCTCTGGCCTTTGCGTTTCGCCATGTAATCGAGCGCCAGCTCGCGCGACGCCACGCCGCGCCCGAGGACCAGCGCACGGTCCCGGTAGTACGGGCATATGTAATCGTCCGCCTCCATCTGCACCGAGATCGCCGCCAGCGCTTCGTGCCCCATGCCGGAAACGTGGAAATGCCCTTTGCCCTGGCGATTCAGATTCTGCTCGCGCAGATCGCCATGCCGGCTTTCCAGAATCGTGGTCAGCAATTGCAGCTTCTTTTCTTTACTCAGCGCGGACATTTCGGAAACGTTGATGGTTGATCGTTGACGGTGGAGCGGGCGGAACGCATCGTCACGTTTCGCGCGCAAACTCTCAACTCTCAACTCGCGCGCATCAACTCCGAGTTCCGCTCGTTCCCCGCAAGGAGCGGCGGTTTACAAACCGCCGTCTTAAAACATAGGCGATTTGGAAATCGCCCCTCCTTGTAAAAACGTCTCCTTTGCGACACATGTCTTCGAGTGAGTACGGCGCAAAAAGTTCAGAGCCCGCCAGACCGGGGCAGGGGAGTGATCGCACGCTACCGGCAATTTCTTCCCGTCACGAATTCGACGCCGATCGTTTCGTTAGGCGAAGGCGGCACGCCGCTGATTTTCTCCCCGCGCCTCAGCGCCATCGTTGGCCGCGGCTGCGAAGTTTATTTGAAATACGAAGGCCTCAATCCCACTGGCTCGTTCAAGGACCGCGGCATGACCGTGGCCGTCTCGAAAGCCGTCGAGCGTGGCGCTGCCGCGCTCATCTGCGCGTCCACCGGAAATACCTCCGCGTCCGCCGCGGCCTATGCGGCGCGGGCGGGAATCCGTTGCGCCGTCGTCTTGCCCGCGGGGAAAATCGCCAGCGGCAAATTGGTCCAGGCTTTCGCCTACGGCGCCAAAGTCGTCGCCATCGACGGCAACTTCGATGATGCGCTGCGAATCGTGCGCGAGCTTGGCCGGCGCGACGATTTCGCGATCGTGAACTCGATCAATCCCGATCGAATCTCTGGACAAAAAACCGCCGCGTTCGAAATCGTCGACGATCTTGGTGACGCGCCTGATCTCCACCTTCTTCCGCTCGGCAACGCCGGAAACATCACCGCCTACTGGGCCGGTTATCGCGAATACCGCGGCGCGGGAAAATCCAGGACACTTCCGGCCATGATCGGCTTCCAGGCGGCCGGGGCCGCGCCGATTTTCCATGGCCGCGTCATCGAACAGCCGGAAACAATTGCCTCCGCCATTCGGATCGGGAATCCGGCAAGTTGGGAATCCGCGAATGAGGCGGTGCGTGATTCACAGGGCGCCGTCGGCATCGTCACCGACAGCGAAATTCTCGATGCGCAATCCTGGCTGGCCACGCACGAAGGAATTTTCGCCGAGCCCGCGAGCGCCGCTCCCATCGCCGGCCTTTTCAAATGTTGCGACCCATCGCGCAATCCCGCGTATCCATTCACGAAAATTCCGGAGGCGAGCCGAATTGTTTGCACCGTGACCGGCCACGGCCTGAAAGATCCAGACGTGATCTCGAATCGCCTGACGGCCCTGAATGCCGTCGCGGCGAACGAGCAGGAGGTCCTGCGCGCGATCGAGGAGAGTTGACAGCGGCATAACATAAGCGAAAACCATCCCGTTCCGTGATCCTTCGCTCTTACTCCGGCCCGGCTTCGCCATGCGACTGATCGTCCAAAAGTATGGCGGCACTTCGGTGGGAACGCCCGAGCGCATCCGCAACGTCGCGCGCCGCCTCCTCGAAACGCAACAGAGCGGCTGCAAAGTCGTCGCCATCATTTCCGCGATGGCCGGCGTGACCGATAACCTGATCAAGCTCGCGCGCGAGACTTCGCCGCAGCCGGCGGAGCGTGAGATGGACGCACTCCTTGCCACCGGCGAACTCGCCGCCATCGCGCTCACCGCCATGGCCGTGAACGCGCTCGGCGGAAAAGCCGTCTCGCTCACCGGCGCCGAAGCCGGCATCCTGACCGACCGCGCCCATACCCGCGCGAAGATCGCCAACATCGCGCCGAGACAGATTCACGAATTGCTCGCCGACGATTACATCGTGATCGTCGCCGGTTTTCAGGGTCAGAACGCCGAAGGCGAAACGACCACGCTTGGCCGCGGCGGCTCCGATCTCACCGCGATCGCGCTGGCCGGCGCATTGAATGCCGACGCCTGCCAGATCTTCACCGACGTCGATGGCGTCTTCACCTGCGATCCGCGCGTGGTGACTGAAGCGCAGAAGATCGACGAAGTTGCTTACGACGAACTTCTCGAGATGGCCGGCGCCGGCTCGAAGGTGATGCAATCGCGCGCCGTCGAGTTCGCGAAGAAATTCGGCGTCGAATTCGAAGTGCGCTCGAGCTTCCACCAGAACGCCGGGACCATCGCGAAAGAGGAAACCGCGAACATGGAAGATATCGTGATCCGCGGCGTCAGCCTCGATCGTAAACAAGCGAAGGTCACGATCATCGGCGTGCCCGACCAGCCGGGCATCGCGGCACGGATCTTCTCCGCCATTTCCACCGAGAACGTCGTCGTGGACATGATCGTCCAAGATGTCTCCGAAAGCAGCGCGACCAACGTTTCCTTCACGCTCCACGAGTCCGAGCTGCCGCAGACCGAGCGATTGCTTCGGCCCGTTGTGACCGAGATCGGCGCGACCGGCCTGACCACGCAAAGCGGCGTGGCCAAGCTGAGCGTGGTGGGAATCGGGATGCGCTCCCATTCCGGCGTCGCCGCGCGCCTGTTCGATTGCCTCGGCCGGGGCGGGATCAACATCCAATTGATCAACACCTCCGAGATCAAGATCGCCGTCCTGATCAACGAAGCCGACATCGACCGCGCCGCCCAGCTCACCCATGCAGAATTCGGCCTGGCCAAATTCATCCCATCCCAAACGCCGCTGTCCGCAGACGAATAGCCATTTTTGGTGGGAGTTTCCGGCTCGCGGTGTCGGAATTCGTGAGAAAACGAAACAGACTTATCGTGCGTAAGAACTAACTAATGCCTCTGATTGTAAGCGAACTACCAATCCCAGTTCGGATGAGTATCGCCAGCATTCGGCGAGATTCGCGCGTCCGCGCAGTGGCACATGCTTCCAGCCTGTGAGAACGCTCAAGTGTGAATGCCACCCGGGTCAGTCCGCACAGAGACGCAAATGGGATTCGCGTTGCATTCTTCCAAGTGAAATCCGTGAAGTCCTGCGTCTCCAATTGTCGGCGAGCTGGCAAACTGCAGCGCCTCCGGGGCCGCGACGTTCAGATTCGCCCACGGAAAACGGAGAAGTTGCTTTGCGATCCATACCAACCGGGATCGCCTGGCTACGTCCTTGGAAGCGCTAGGAAGTGGAGTCTTTGCAATCGGTGCGCCAGTTCAGCCGGGGCTAAGTGTCGGCCAAGGGTGCGCGGCCAATGAGAGGGAATCGCACATAGCCCGATTGTCCCAGCACCCCAACGTTCACAACATCAGACAATATATGTCATATAAAGTCTAGAGGTATTGCCTCCGATTCGGTATAGCTCCTATGGAGCCGCCGCCAATTCTCATTCAGGGGGTTCCCTGAATGAGTGCGCCGAACTCAGTCCGGCTCGTCCATCGGCGGAACATCAATAAAGGATCCGCCTGCTACTTTGAAATACTCCGCTTTGGAGAGTTGCTTTAATTCCTCGATATCAACGCTCTGGAGCGTAAGCGGCGGCAAATCCTCAAAAAGATCGGGCGAAGTCATTCCGAACCAAAAGACCAGCACGGTCATTAATCCATGCAGCTTCTCATCTTTAGGCTTCAACTCTGCGTATGCCCTCACACCGGCCAAAAGATAAACCCCCGTCCACGTGGGATGCAGTTCGTGGATCGCGTCCGGGTCTTTGCGGGCGTGCTTAAAGAAGACTTCATCCGATCTAGCAGTTCCCTGATCTGCCGCTCATATCCTTTAGGCATGATCTTTTCATCAAAAGGCGCCGGCCTCCCCATTTTCCTATGATGATAAAGGTCGCTGAGGATGCCGAAAGCGGCGGCGGTAAGCGTGTGCGTCGAAATGATGTCCGCGTCCTTAAACCAAAGCCAAATCGCGGTTACGAGTTGCCGCTGCGCCGACTCAAGCTTTGTGAAGCAAAGTATTTCGTCGGGACTGTTCAATGAAGTCTCCTAACCCAATCGAACTAGCGAACCCCTACCGTAGCAAATCGCGCTAGCACGGTTTTCAGGAAGGCCGGGCGCTTAAGGGATCCGAGGTCATCTATGCGGATGCCGCATGTGATCTTCTGAGCAAGCTCGTGCGGCTCGAAAAATCCCGGAAGCTCAAAGCTCGCTCGAATCGTAAACGCCCGAATAAACGGAGTAAGGCCGTATAAATCCTGATGCAAAAGAGCAGCATCGCTAATAATCAGCGTGCCTATGTAGGGCTGGTAAGGCTTCTCGACCTTTTGGTCAGTCCATCCGTGCTAAAGAAATTTTGTGGATCCCGGATTATTTTCTGAACCCTCGGTG
>Ga0209118_1001098_pt1 | contig 13175 bp, 11 predicted proteins | sample BlaSpr_A8_Ref_M1_FD_187988 | JGI IMG/M metagenome (GOLD analysis project Ga0209118, IMG submission 187988) | Forest soil microbial communities from Thunder Bay, Ontario, Canada - Black Spruce, Ontario site 2_A8_Ref_M1 (SPAdes) (version 2) | ecosystem: Environmental > Terrestrial > Soil > Boreal...
CCGGCCGGGGAGGGTCGCCCGATCCCCGGGCCGCTCAAGCCGCACATCGCCTGCCCGACTACCAGCGGCACCGGCTCGGAATGCACCGGCATCGCCGTCTTCGACTATCTGCAGCTCAAGGTGAAGACCAGTATCGCCTGGCGCGCGCTGCGCCCGACGATGGCCATCGTCGACTTGACGGCGACCACTACCCTGCCGGCGAACGTCGTGGCGGCGAGCGGTTTCGACGTTCTCTCGCACGCCCTGGAGTCGTACACCGCGTTGCCTTACACCAAGCGTGCCAGGGCAGATCGGCCTGCGCTGCGTCCGATGAGCCAGGGAGCGAATCCATGGAGTGACATGGGCTGTCGCGAGGCGCTGCGCCTGCTCGGCGAGTACGTGGTGCGCGCCGTGCACGATGCAAGCGACCAGGAGGCGCGCGAGCAGATGATGTATGCCGCGACGCTCGCCGGCCTCGCCTTCGGCAACGCCGGGGTGCACCTGCCGCACGGCATGTCCTATTCCATTGCCGGGCTGGTGCGCGAATTCCAGCCCGCCGGCTATCCCCAGGATGAACCGCTAGTGCCGCACGGCATGGCCGTGATCGTCAACGCACCGGCGGTATTCCGCTATACCGCCAATGCCTGTCCGCAGCGCCATTTGGAAGGCGCTGCGCTGCTCGGAGCGGACACGCGGGGCGCGAGCGACGAAGACGCAGGCGAAGTGCTCGCGCAGAAGTTGATCGAGTTGATGCGCGCAACCCATATGCCCAATGGCGTGGGCGGTGTGGGATACGGGAAGGCCGACATCCCGGCGTTGGCGCAGGGTGCCTGGCTGCAGCAGCGCCTGGTGAAGAATTCGCCGAAGCCAACCAGCAAGGACGATCTGGCCCTTATCTATGAAGGCGCACTGAGCTATTGGTGATGAATAGCCACCCTCAGCCGGGCGCCCCGCAGGAGCGCCGTTCAGCGGGCGTGCCGGCGTTCGCGAGCCGGCGCGATCCGCTCAACGCGGCCCGCAAAGCCGGGCTGTCGTGAGCGCGCTTCTCAGCGCTTTGCAAGGTACAATCGCTGCGGCGACCGACGCTCCGTTGCTAAAACCGCGCCTCGAGCCGGTGCGCGGCGGCGATATCAACGGTGCTCGACGCATCGAGGACGCGAGGGGAAGACGCTACTTCGTCAAGACCAATGACGGCAGTGACCGTGCTAAGACGCTCGCGATGTTCGAAGCGGAACAGGCAGCGCTGGAAGAGATCGCGGCCACCGCGACGGTACGCGTGCCTCGGGCATGGTGCGTCGGCGCGGCGGAGGACGATGCGTACTTAGTGCTTGAATGGCTCGACTTGCAACGCCTGGACGAACACGCCGCCGTGCGGCTCGGCGAACAGCTTGCTGCGTTGCATAGGACCACGTCGCCGACTTTCGGCTGGCAGCGCGACAACACCATCGGCAGCACCCCGCAGATCAACACGGCGAGCGAAGACTGGATCGAATTCTGGCAATTGCGTCGCCTCGAGCCGCAATTGCGCCTCGCCGCGCTGAAAGGATTTCGCGGCCGCCTGCAGCGTTTGGGAGAGAATCTGCTCTCCGACTGCCCGACCTTCTTCCTGAGCTACCAGCCGCGACCGTCCTTACTGCATGGCGACCTATGGGGCGGCAATGCCGGCGCATTGGTCACCGGCGAGCCGGTGATCTTCGATCCCGCGAGTTACTTCGGCGATCGCGAAGCGGATCTGGCGATGACCGAATTGTTCGGCGGGTTTCCGCGCGACTTGCACGATGCCTATCGCAACGCCTGGCCACTCGACGACGGCTATTCCGTGCGGCGCGATTTCTACAACCTCTACCATGTGCTCAATCACGCTAATCTGTTCAGCGGGGCTTATGCGGCGCAAGCGGAGCGGATGACTGAGAGGTTGCTCGCGGAACTGCGGTAGAGTTGAAGAAATCATTTGCGATTTGCTGCGCCGTTGCATGGAAAAGGGTCTGATGCTTATTTGGAGTAGCTGATGAACGAGACAACGGCCGTCCGCGCCCCCGTCATTCGCGTCGGTTTGATTTCTGACACCCATTCACTGCTGCGTCGCGAAGCACTCGACTCGCTCGCGGGGAGTGATTTTCTTATTCACGCCGGCGACATCGGCAATGCAAGCATCCTCGAACAGCTTGCGGCGATCGCTCCGGTCACCGCGGTGCGCGGCAACAATGACGGAGGCGCCTGGGCTGCGGCGATTCCGGAGACGGACGTGCTGCAGGTGGGTGAGGTGGTCATCTATGTCATCCACGATCTCGGGCAGTTGGATATCGATCCGGCTGCGGGTGGCTTTCAAGTGGTCGTTTCAGGGCACTCGCACCGACCCATGCATGAGATGCGTGAAGGCGTGCTATACATGAATCCCGGTAGCGCCGGTCCGCGCCGTTTTTCGCTGCCGATTTCCGTTGCGCATCTGCTCGTTTCCGGGACCGAAGTGAGGCCGCAGTTAATTGAGCTGAACGCGTAGGCTCAACGGAATCGGCGTTCGCCCGCAGGGACGTTGGCCGGTCATTGGCGACGTTCTGATTCGCCGAGACCTGATCTGGATGGCCGACAGTTGGGATCTGAGTGTCGAAAGCGCCATCGGCCGGCACGGAGCGGTCGAACCCATGCAACCTGTTGGTTACGTTGCGCAAGCTACGTGACGCTTACCGGGAAGGTGTCAGGCAGCCTGCGGCAACCTAATCCTAATCCAAATCTACGAGTGAGCTTCGTTTTGCCAATGGATTTCATGCAACGGCACGCGGAAGCGTGAAATATAGCGTGGCGCCTACATTGACTCGGCCAGTCTGGGCCGAACGCCGTAGCCGGCGCCGTTGCGTGAGCTATGCGACTCACGCAAAGCAAAGGGGTCCAGGTAGCCGGCGGCCACTCGACCTACGCTCGACGTGTGCGGCAAAATAGCCGCGTGATCGTGGCTGTCGTCCGTGGCATTCGCCGCGACGGCCGACACTCGGCAAAAACGCGCCGACCTTGAGAGCGAACTACGGCTTTCGATCCACAGGCAGGCAAGCCCGCCCGCTTCCGTCGGGAAAGTCCACCACGCGTACCGGCACGCCGTAGAGGGCTTCGAGTTGCGCCGCGGTGATGATGTCGCGCGGTGCGCCGCTCGCGAGGACCCGGCCTTCGCGCAGTGCGATGATGCGCTCCGCGCATTGGAACGCTTCGTCCGGGTGGTGGGTGGAAAACAGGACTCCGATGCCACGTTTGGAAAGAGCCGTAATTTCACCGAGCACGCGGGCACGGTTGCCGAAGTCGAGGCTCACCGTCGGCTCGTCGAGCACCAGAAACTGTGCGCCCTGCGCGAGCGCCCTGGCAATCAAAGCAAGCTGGCGTTCGCCGCCGCTGATGCGGGTGTAGATCTGATCGGCCAGGTGACCGATCCCCAAGGCGGCAATCGCCATGCTCGCCGCGTCACGATCGGCTGCGGACGGCGCGCCGAACAAACTCATGTGCGCGATGCGGCCCATTAACACCACCTCGCTCACGCTGAACGGGAACGTTCCCGCATGCGCCTGCGGCACATAGGCAAGGGCGCGCGCCAGTTCGGTGCGCGCCCAGTCGGTGATCGGCCGGTCGTTCAACAGCACGCGCCCGCCATGAACCGGCAGCAGGCCGAGCACGGTGCGAAACAGGGTCGTCTTGCCGCTGCCGTTGGGGCCCAGCAGGCACACCACTTCACCGGGCGCGACGGTGAAACCTACGCCCGAGCCGAGGGTTCGCCCGGGGTGTCCGTAACTCAAATTCTCCGCGACCAGCATCATGTCCAGCCGCGTCGCGCCACGGCCAGCAGCCAGATGAAGAATGGCGTGCCGATGAGCGCGGTGAGCACCCCGGGAGGCACTTCGATCTGCGCCATGGTGCGCGCCAGGGTGTCCACGCCGAGCAAATAGCCGGCGCCGATCAGGAGCGCCATGGGCAGTAGGCGGGCGAAGTCCGGCCCCACCAGCATGCGTGCCATGTGCGGCACCAGCAGCCCGATCCAGCCGATGATCCCGGACACCGCGACGCTCGCGGCCGTGACCAGCGTGGCGGCCACTGCGACGACGATGCGCATTGCCGTGACGTTGACGCCCAGGGAGCGCGCTTCGTCGTCCGGCAGGGAAAGCAAGTTGATGCGCGAGCGCAGCAGCCACAGCGGCAACACGCCAAGCAGCGCGAGCGGCGCCACCAGTTTCACGTCCGCCGGTGCGATCGAGGCAAGGCTACCGAGCAGCCAGAAGGTGATCGCAGGCAACTGGTTGTAGGGATCGGCCAGATACTTGATGAGCGCGATACCCGAGCCGAGCAGCGTGCCGATGACCACCCCGGTAAGGATCAGGGTCAGGGTGTTGTCGTAGCCGCGCAGCGCCGAGCCGACGGCAAACACCGCGGCCACCGCGACCAATCCTCCAGCGAAGGCGAATAGTTGGATGGCAATGACGCTTTGCGAAAAGAAAATTCCGGCGACTGCGCCGAGTGCCGCGCCGCTGGAAACACCGAGGATGTCGGGTGAAACCAGGGGATTGCGAAACATGCATTGATAGGCACTTCCTGCGCCCGCCAGTGCCGCCCCGACCAGGAGAGCGGCGGCGACCCGCGGCGCGCGCACTTGCAGGACCACGGTTTGAACGTTCACCGGTAGATCGGGCGCGGAACCGAGCAGCGCGCCGAAAATTGTTCGGAACACATCTGCGATGCTGACCGCGAAACGGCCGACGCACATTGCCGCCAGCATCATGGTGGCGAGCGCCACCAGGATCAGCGCATAGCTGAGCAGCGGCCGGCGCTTCATACGGGGGCGGATTCGCTTGATCGAGAATCCAATGCGTCCGCCCAATCACAGCGCGCGCAAGGAGGCGTTTTGCCGCCGCATTGCGGACAGGCGGGCGCGGTCAAGGCATCGTTCCGTCGGCCAGAAGGGCGGCGAGTTGCGCCGCGCTCGGCTCTTGATGATAGAAGAGGCGATAGAACTCCAGGATCTTCGGCCGCAGATCTTCCTTGAACAGATCGGGATAGAGAGTCTTGGCCAGCCATTGCAGGCCGATCATCCGGTTCGGTCCCGGCGGAAAGTCGAACCAACCGAAAGGCAGGTGCGGCGACAGGTAGACGCGCCTTGCCCTCACTGCGCGCACCGACGCCCACGCCGGATGATTGCGCACGACGGCGTAGAAGTTCGGATCGATGGTGACAATGACCTCAGGATCCCAAGCCAGCACTTGCTCCAAGGATACGCCCGCCAAGCCGCCGCTGCCTTGGCCTATTGTGCCGGCCACGTTGATTGCACCCAGCGTATCGAGCACTTCGACATTGATCGATCCGGACAGCGCAGTCTGCAGCCCGCTCGGGCTGCGCGCGTAGTAGACGCGCGGGCGTTTTTCCAAGGGCACGGTGGCGACACGCTTGGCAATTTCGGCGAGCGTATTGTCGACGTACTGAGCGAGCTCCTTGCCGCGCGCTGTTTCGCCGAGCACGCCGCCCAGCGTGCGCAGCGTTTGCGCGGTCTGCGCAAAGCTCCCGTCGAAGAGCAGATAGGAAATCCCGGTCTGCTCTTGCACCCGGTCGGCTAGCGAAGCGAAGGTCGCCGCCAATGAACCGGCGTCGACGATTAGATCCGGTTTTGCGGCCAGCACCACTTCAACGTTGGCCGTGTTGCCCCGGCCGGTGAGGCGCCCCAGTTCCGGCAAGTCGCCATACTGCGGCGGCAGAAACGCCGCTTCTTCGGGGCGTAGAGCGCGCGTCCAGCCAATCAGTTTCGGCGCCGCTAACGCATACACGAACAGCGAAGCCGGCGCTCCGGCCGCGTAGACGCGCTTTATTTCCGCGGGAACGGCAACTTGCCGGCCGGTCGAGTCGGTGATGCGCGTTTCCCCGGCCGCGAAACCCACGCCCGTGCTGACAACGAGGCAGGCAGCGAGGACGACATTTCTCATTGCGGCGAGACGTAAGGGCAGAGTAGCGATGGGGATAGACATGATGATGGGCGCTCGGCTGTGTAGCGCAAGGTCTGCGCCGATGGCGAGCGTACAGGGCGCGTCAGGTCAAGTAAACCGCGCGCCGTGCCTCATCAAAAAACTAGCCTTGTCTGGATTTTCACCTGGCCCGCGAGCAGCGGCCGCCCTGCGTGGGCCTAAGGCGCGGATGGTCCGCTCTTCTACGATATGCACTGCAGGGGCGGCGAAGTGTCCGTGTTGGCGCAAAGTAGCACGCGGCGTGGCCAGGGAACGCGCCATGCGCCCGCTGGCAACTGAAGACGCTGTACCTGCATCTGTTGGCGGCGGCGGAAGCGTTCCGACTGGGACTGCGGCTTGGCCGTCCGTCCCATCTTTCAAGGAGAAGACGCGCTTCGAGGCGCACATCTTTATCTCGCTCCTTGCCTGCCGCCTACATGTCAGCCCCGCGGGCCGAGCGCGACATACACCTGCCGAGCAGCGACGGGCAGGAATTGCCCATGACGCTACATGCAGCCCGAGCTGCAATTGCTGTTGGACGAATTTCACCGGCAGCTGGCCGCTCCGCTACCCCCAATGGCTCCGCGCGGTCGATGCGACCCAAGCTTTGCTGCTGTAGTGCAGACCTTTGAGAGGAACGGGCCATCTTTCAACCCCTTACCTCCTTCACCCCCCGCGAATCCGCGAAGACGGGGTTAGCGGAGGGCGCGGCTAAAGGCGGGAATGCTCGTCAGCGCCTCGCCCTCGCGACTGCGCCGGGCAGGTTCCTATGTCGGGCAGACCGCGTATCATAAGCATAATCGCCCTCGCGGCCGCCCGTGCGCTCGTGCCGCGCACATGGAGTTCCATGAGAGCGAGGATTTGGCTTCATCCGTAACAGTGGAATCGGTTCGCCAGAATCGATCAAATCAAAAAAAGGAGGAATCAACGTGAGCGTCAAACTAAACCTGACTGTCAACGGCAAGGCGGTGAGCGCGGACATCGACCCGCGCACGCTGTTGGTCCAGTTCATCCGAGAAAACCTCGCACTCACCGGCACGCACGTGGGCTGCGATACCAGCCAGTGCGGTGCCTGCACGGTGCTGGTCGATGGCAACGCGGTGAAGGCCTGTTCTGCACTGGCCTTGCAATTCCAGGGCGCACAGATCACCACTATCGAGGGCATCGCTGCGCCGAACGGCGACATGCACCCGATGCAAGCGGCATTCAAGGAGTGCCATGGTTTGCAGTGCGGATTCTGCACACCGGGGATGGTGATCAGCGCGATCGACCTGGTCCGGCGCCACCCCGGTGCCAGCGAAGCGCAGATTCGCGAGCAGCTTGAAGGCAACTTGTGCCGCTGCACCGGCTACCACAACATCGTCAGGGCCGTGCAGCTGGGCGCGGCCAACATGAAAGGGGCCTGAGATGAACGCACCCGTCAGTGGGAGTGGCATCGGTGCCTCGGTACGCCGCAAAGAGGACTACCGTTTCCTCGTCGGCGGTGGCAAGTACACCGACGACGTGACGATGGCCAGGCAGACCTTTGCCTATTTTCTGCGCTCCCCTCATTCGCACGCGAAGATCGTAAAAGTCGACAAGACCGCGGCATTGCAAGCACCCGGAGTCGTGGCGATTTTCACCGGGGAAGACTTAGCGGCCGACAAGATCGGCGGCTTGCCTTGCGGTTGGCTCATCCACAATATCGACGGCTCGCCGATGAAGGAGCCACCTCATCCGGTGCTTGCTCAAGGCAAAGTGCGCCATGTCGGCGATCAAGTGGCGATGATTGTTGCCGAGACGTATTTTCAGGCGAAGGATGCGGCGGAGCTGGTCGAGGTGGAATACGACGTGCTACCGTCCGTCGTCGACGCGACCGGGGCGCTGAAGGCTGGTGCACCCACGGTGCATGACGACGTGCCTAACAACCGCTGCTTTCTCTGGTCGCTCGGCGACAAGGCGGCGACCGACGCCGCCTTCGCCAAGGCCCACCATGTCACCAAGATCGACATCATCAACAACCGGCTCATCCCCAACGCCATCGAGCCGCGTGCGGCCCTGGCCCACTACAGCCGTGCCGACGACAACTACACCCTTTATGTGTCGAACCAGAATCCGCATGTCGAAAGGCTGCTGATGACGGCTTTTGTCCTCGGCCTCCCCGAACACAAGGTGCGCGTGATCGCGCCCGATGTGGGGGGTGGCTTCGGTTCGAAGATTTATCTCTATGCCGAAGAAACCGCCATGACTTGGGCATCCAAAAAGGTGAATCGCCCGATCAAGTGGACTTGCGACCGCTCGGAGGCTTTCCTCACCGACGCGCACGGCCGCGACCATGCGACGCACGCAGAGATGGCCGTCGACCGCGACGGCAAGTTCCTTGGCCTGCGCGTGAACACGGTGGCCAACTTGGGCGCCTATCTTTCGACTTTCGGTTCTTCGGTGCCGACCTACTTGTACGGCACGCTGCTGGCCGGCCAATACAAGACGCCCGCCATCTATGTCGAAGTGGATGCCGCCTTCACCAACACCGTACCGGTTGATGCTTATCGCGGTGCGGGACGGCCGGAAGCCACCTATGTCGTCGAGCGCCTGGTCTCTGCCGTGGCACGCGAAATGAATATCGACCGGGCGGAGATTCGCCGACGCAATTTCATCACCGAGTTTCCTTATCAAACACCGGTTGCGTTGCAATACGATACGGGCAACTACAAAGCTTGCCTCGATGGTGCGATCGAGTTAGCCGACGTGGCCGGCTTCCCAGCGCGACGCGCTGAAGCAGAGAAGCGCGGCAAACGGCTTGGGCTGGGCTACTCCACCTACATCGAAGCCTGCGGGCTGGCACCGTCCAATGTCGCGGGTGCCTTGGGGGCGCGCGCCGGCCTGTTCGAAGCCGGCGAGATTCGCGTCAATCCTACCGGCAGCGTCACCGTGTTCACCGGCTCGCACAGCCATGGACAGGGACATGAGACGACGTTCGCACAGGTGGTTGCCTCGCGGCTTGGCGTCGACATTGAAAACGTCGCCGTCGTACACGGCGATACCGGCCGCATTCCGTTCGGCATGGGCACTTACGGATCGCGCTCGCTCTCCGTGGGCGGCTCGGCAATCATGAAGGCGCTGGACAAAATCGAGGCGAAAGGCAAGAAGATCGCCGCGCACCTGCTGGAAGCGGCGGATACCGACATCGAGTTCAAGGATGGCAAGTTCACGGTGGCGGGCACTGACAAGAGTGTGACCTTCGGACAAGTCGCGCTGACCGCCTATGTGCCGCATAACTACCCGCTCGACAAGCTCGAACCCGGCCTCAACGAAACGGCGTTCTACGATCCCACCAACTTCACCTATCCCGCCGGCGCGCACATTTGCGAAGTGGAAGTCGATCCGGAAACCGGTGTGGTGCAGGTGGTCGGCATGACCGCGGTGGACGACTTCGGCAACATCATCAATCCGATGATCGTCGACGGTCAGGTGCACGGCGGGCTGGGTCAGGGCATCGGCCAGGCGCTGCTCGAAAATTGCGTCTATGACCAGGAAAGCGGCCAGCTATTGACCGGCAGCTATATGGACTACGCCATGCCGCGCGCCTTCGATCTGCCCAGCTTCAAGGTCGATACGCGAGTTACTCCCTGCACCCACAATCCGCTCGGCGTAAAAGGTTGCGGGGAAGCGGGGGCCATCGGTTCGCCGCCGGCGGTCATCAACGCCATCATCGATGCGCTCGGTCCGCTGGGTGTCACGCATCTCGACATGCCGGCCTCCCCGCAACGGGTGTGGCGGGTGATTCAAGATGCGAAAAAGAACAAAGCAGCTTGACTCTCAGGAGAGACGAATATGTATGCATTTGAATTTCATCATCCAAGCAACGTGAACGAAGCCGCCGCATTGCTCGCGAAATCCCAGGGCAAGCTGGTTGCCGGCGGACAGAGTCTCGTCGCCGCCATGAAGCTGCGCCTCGCGAATCCGGGGGTGCTTGTCGATCTGAGCGGTATCGCAGAATTGCGCGGGATCAAGTCTGACGGTAAGGCGCTGGTGATCGGCGCGACCACAAGGCATGCGCAAGTAGCGGAATCGCGCGACGTGAAAGAGGTGATTCCCGCGCTCGCGACGCTAGCGGAAGGCATTGGCGATCGCCAGGTACGCAACATGGGCACCATCGGCGGCGCGCTCGCCAACAACGACCCGGCGGCGTGCTATCCGGCAGCGGTGTTGGGTCTCGGGGCGACGGTGCGCACCAACAAGCGCACCATTGCCGCAGACGATTTCTTCAAAGGTATGTACGCGACGGCGCTGCAAGACGACGAAATCATCACCGCGGTGAGCTTCCCTGTTCCACAACGCGCTGCTTACATCAAATTCCGCAATCCGGCATCGCACTTCGCCATGGTCGGCGTGTTCGTAAGCCAGGGTACGGATGGCGTGCGCGTTGCGGTCACCGGCGCCGGAGCGGGAGTGTTTCGAGTGAAAGCGATGGAGCAGGCGCTCGCGAAGAACTTTTCGGCTGACGCGGTGAAAGCGATCGCCGTTCCTGCCTCGGAGCTCAATTCCGACATGCACGCCAGCGCCGAGTACCGGTCGCATCTGATAACGGTGCTTACGGGACGCGCGGTCGCGCAGGCGCTGGGCAAATAGTCGAGAGCAGGTGAGCAGTACTGGTACGTGAGCACATGACAGCACGCACAGATCAGACGGCGGCGCCGCCTGATCTGTGCAAACCACCTGGACGCCGTGAACCATTCCGCTCGCGTCGTCTGCCAATCCGGCTTAGAGCCCCGACCTTTTTAAGTTGACCTGATGACAGCTGACAACCTGCCCGCTTCCGTCGACGCAGTGCTGGACCTGCTTGCCAAGCAGGATTACATCGCCGAACGCCGTCTTGCCACAACCCTCTTCCTCAGTTTGCGCATGGGGCGCCCGCTCTTTCTCGAAGGCGAGGCGGGAGTAGGAAAAACCGAAATCGCCAAGGTGCTCGCTGCAGGCTTGGGACGTAAGTTAGTCCGTTTGCAGTGCTACGAGGGGCTCGATGTCGCGAGCGCGGTTTACGAGTGGAACTATCCGCGGCAGATGATCGAGATTCGCTTGGCCGAGGCGGCGGGCGACACTACCAAGGACCAGCTGGCGACCGATATCTTCACCGACCGCTTCCTGATCAAGCGTCCTCTTCTGCAGGCGCTGGCTGCGGACCCGGATGGCGCGCCGGTGCTGTTGATCGATGAACTCGATCGCACCGACGAACCATTCGAAGCGTATCTGTTGGAAGTGCTGTCCGACTTCCAAGTGAGCATCCCGGAGATCGGTACCCTCCGTGCTGCGACTCCCCCGATCGTCGTCGTCACCTCGAATCGCACCCGCGAAATTCACGATGCGGTAAAGCGCCGCTGCCTCTATCACTGGGTCGACTATCCGGACAAGGAACGCGAATTCGAAATCGTCCGCCGCAAAGTACCCGGTGCTGCAGAAGCCTTGAGCCGCGAGATCGTCGCCTTCATTGCCCGGCTGCGCAGCATGGACCTCTACAAGCTGCCCGGCGTGGCGGAGACGATCGACTGGACGCGCGCGCTCACCGCTCTCGACAAGACCAGCCTCGACCCAGAGACGGTCAGCGCGACGCTCGGTGTGGTGCTCAAGTATCAAGACGATATCGGCAAACTCGACATTGCCGCCGCAGCACAGTTGGTGGATGAGGTGCGCGCCGAGGTGGCAGCATCGGGAGGAGCCATTTTGGCTGGCCTGGAAAAAAAAGATTCGCGATGACGCAATATTTGCGTCTTTTGGGATGGCTACCCCTAGCTAGTCTGGCGCCAGGGCTGCTTCATCATCGCCCCAGTTCCCGGAGGAGACGACAGTCAGTTACCGGGCCATGGCTCCAATCGCGTTTGCCAGGTCATCGGCCCTTCTCTTTGGCGGGCCCCTGCCGCCCCCACGTCATGTCAACGTTAGGGTTCCAGGAGAAATGGGTCTAAAGTAACCGGATCGAAAAATGGGCAATCGCGCCAGTAGCCGATTGCGCTGTCGGGCGCTATTGCGGAAAGCCTCCTCACGCTGATGAAACACCGAAGGGAAAAGCGCTGCCAGGCAGGCACGGTACACCGTTTATCAAGACATTCTTCGCGCGGTCTCCGATATCCATCGATGGGTTGCAGAAGCATTAGGTATTCGGCACCGGGAAAAGGGTTGATGATTCATGGACGCAGAAAAGATCACGGTACGCGTAACCGAGACCGGCCAGACCATGGATGTCGTGGTCTATGACAAGCGGGCCGACCGGATACAGGTGGTGCTCGGTGAAGGTGTTCACAACGTCAGGTGCGACCTCACCCCGACCCGAATGGGGCTGTCATACGCCGGGAGTGTGATGGGGCGGGAGATTGTGTACGAAAGAAGCCGCGAGAAAGTCCAAGCCGATCTCGACCTGCTCAATCCGGCCTTGCGCAAACCCAGAGGACGTTGATTGCTACGGGTACCGGGCAGTGAGAAAATTTCGGGGATCGGTGGAGGTCCTGGGTTGCGGGCCCTCATCATCGCCTGAAGGGCGAGCCGGCGGCCGGCGTGTCTACTTGGACGACAGACGATTCACACCGGAGTGGAAGCGTTGCCGAATCGGCTACGTGCCGCATGCCGCATGCAGCAGGAAATTGTCGACTATGACAGGGCATTCCGCCTTTCGTCCGGGCGGACCCTGCCTCTTCCTGTCGGAAAGTCTATAAACGAGCGCAGACGCACGGGGGGCATTGAGGCTGGCACATCGCGGGAATCGAATAGATCGATTTCGTGATCGAGCAACTCGTTCAGAGTGTCCTCGAAGGTGCCGGGCCGAAATGCCTCAGAAGGTCAACGGCAAAATGCGGCAGCTGCCTAGCTGCTTACTTCAGGGTGCGGCTGAACAGTGAAACTGTCTCGTGGGTGCTACCGAGCGGGCCATCCGCTCTTTACGTCGCCCCGCAGGGGTGAGTCGGTAGGGAGCCGGCCCGGTAGGCTTCCCCAGGGGCGCAGCTCTGGGGAACTCCCGTATCCCGACGAAGGTATGGCCGAGCTCATGACCTAGGCCTTTCACCCATGTAATGGAGGTTGGCGCGCAAGGACGAATTCTTCGATTACGTTGCTTCGGTCGAGCTGAACGTTCCACAGCGAACCGAGGCATCGCCTTTGCAAACTCCGCGACGACCAGGACATCTAACACGGACCTCGTTGAGGAGGGGGCAGTTGGGTTGTGCGCGTTTGCCGCAGTAATGTCGAAACTTTTTTTCATGGTGG
>Ga0209118_1001099_pt1 | contig 13170 bp, 9 predicted proteins | sample BlaSpr_A8_Ref_M1_FD_187988 | JGI IMG/M metagenome (GOLD analysis project Ga0209118, IMG submission 187988) | Forest soil microbial communities from Thunder Bay, Ontario, Canada - Black Spruce, Ontario site 2_A8_Ref_M1 (SPAdes) (version 2) | ecosystem: Environmental > Terrestrial > Soil > Boreal...
GCATACGACAATCTGATGAACGTCGTACCGTCAGCATGGTCCACCACCGAAAGGACCTCGCTCCTGAACTTTAGTCCTATTGGTGGAAACGGCTATCCGACTTCGTTGCAGTACCGGGCGAACGCCTACGACAATATCTTCAGATACGCTGTCGCTGGTTTGCCGGCGGTGGGGGGCGGGACTGTGCTTGACTTGATTAATGATTCCACCAGACCGCCCCCTCTCGGTCTTGGTTCGGGTCTGATGGTCAACAGAATTACACCTTTTGTGCGAGATCCGATTTCGAACGGCGCTGCCCAGAACCATGGCCCGTCGCCGACCGTTACGCTGCCGACGGCATTGACCACGGCGAGCGCTGCGACCTTCACGCCGCCTTCGGGACGCTTCGTGAGCTGGCAATCGTAAACCAAACCGAGATCGACGATGTTCACGGGAATCTCGGGATCGAAGCATTGCCGCAATTGATCCCACACGGCTTTTTCATCGACCTCGCCAGTGAATGGCTCCGCAGGTTTTTCTGCGCCGTTCGACGCCGCGGGTTTTTCGAGCCCGAGCGCGTCCAGGTCTTTTTCGGCGACGCGGGCCAATCCCTGGTATGTCGCGATAGTGTAGCTGCCGCCGAGCGTTTGCGTGATCACGCCTGGCGTGCCGGCGGGAATTGTCGTTTTGGCTCCGCTTGGGATCAGGATCGCCTCGCAATCCCGCGTCAAAGTGAACTCAGTATTGTTGTGCATGGGTTTAGGGAAGCTCGTGCTGCTTCTCGATTACAATTTTCATTTTACCACCGGTTTCCTGGCCCGCGTTGAGCTGGCTCAGCAGCGTAGGTCCGCTCGCAATCTTTGGCACCTGCTTTTCCGGCGAATGTTCTTCGCCGCTCAAGGCCGAGCGCAGCGCACCCTCGACCAACTGCGCGCAATGAATTTTCACGGGCGGTAACGGCCCGAGCGGTGCGGCAAGTTCTTCGCCCGACATCGACCTCGCTTCCGCGATAGTTTTTCCCGCGAGCATCTCCGTCGCGACGCTCGCCACTGCGATCGCCGTTTGGCAGCCGAAAGTCTGGAACGTCGCGCGATCGATCACCTTGCGGCCGCCTTCCTCCTTGAATTTCACCCACATCCGCAACATGTCGCCGCAATCGGCGCTGCCCATCGTACCGATTGCATCCGCGTCTTTCATCTCGCCGAGGTTGCGCGGATTCTTGACCGCGTCCTCGATCCGGGTTTGGAGATCGTCGTTCATATTCGTCTGTCATCCCGAGCACAGTCGAGGGACCCCGTTCATGCTTGTTCGACGTGATAACGCGGCAACTTCGGATCGACCTCCGCGCTCCACGCATCAATTCCGCCCCGAAGGCTTTTCACGTTTTCAAATCCGTGTCCCTGAAAATACGCCGCAGCGTCCATGCTTCGCGCGCCCGTGTGATCGTAAACCACGAACAGGTCGGTCCTCGATTCCTTGCTCAAGATTTCCTGCATCAATTCCTGGGTGAAAAGATGCGAGCCGGGCAGCTTCACTGCATCGAATTCTTCCCGTGTGCGCACATCGAGAAGATAAATCTTTTCGCCGCGCGAAAGTCGCTCCGTCAGCTCGCTCGGCTCGATTTGCATCGCGAGGTCTGCTTCGTGGCTAGTGATGATGTGCTCGGCCACTTCATCCACGTTGAGGTTGTCGTTCCGGGCGCAGACGCCGGCCAGCGTTTCATCCGGGCTGAACCCGCAACTGCTGCAACCGCCGATGTGATACTTGCGGAAGAGCGCGCGTTGCGCGCCCGGGAACTGCACGAGCAGTTCCTTCATGGTGATGCTGGGATCGATGGCGACGGCAGAATCCATATTCATGAGCAACCTAAGGTCGAGGAGGTAATGTGCAAGAGCTTGGGGAGCGCAGGCTGCCAGCCTGTTCTTTTCGGCAGCCTGCCGAAAAGCTTTCCGTCAATTCGAGGTTGCGCTACGCGAAGATGTCGTCGGCAAGCTGCCGACGACTGCAGGCTGGCAGCCTGCGCTCCCCAGATCAGAGCTTCGCCGGATCGGCGAGTAACTCCGTGACGCGCTTCAGCAAACGCCCGGCACCGCCGCCATCGAGGCTGCGATGATCGAAGCTCAGCGTGACCTGCGCTTCCGTGCGCGGAATGAATGCGCCTTTTCCTTCATCCCACGCGGGAACTTTTTTTCCAACCCCGAGTCCTAGTAACAGCGTTTGGTCCGGCAACGGAATCGGCGTGCCCCACTCCAAACCGAAACTGCCGAAATTCGAAATGGAAGCAATTCCACCCGAAGTCATATCACTGGTGAGCCGGCGGCGGCGCGCGAGATCGACCAGCTCCGCATAACGACTCGTCAGGTCAGCGAGTGAAGTTTTGTCGGCGTTCCGAATCACGGGAACCATGATGCCGTCCTGCGCTTCCACCGCGACGCCGATGTCGATCGATTCGGAGCGAATCGCGCGTCCGCCAATCAGGCGCGCGGCGGCGTTCGGCTGCTCCGCGAGCGCGAGCGCGAGGGCGCGCAACGCGTAGAGCGCCAGCCCCGGCTTCGGATCACGCTTCGCGCGGTCCTGCAAGACGGGATCGACACAAACGGAAAGGCCAACCGTGGCGAGCGGTCGAGTCCAACTGCGCCGCATGGCATCAGCCACGCCGGTGCGGATCGCGCTCGGCTTTTCAGCCGGCTGCCCCTCGATTCCGCCCAAGAACTTCTCGAGATCTTTTACCGTCACCCGACCCGCGTTGCCGCTGCCGGCGATCCCCGCCAGATCGGCCTGGGTCAATTGCAGCTCGGCCATGCGCGCGCGAACTCGCGGCGAAAGATAGCCGGCGCCCTTTGTGCCGGCAGGAACTGGCAGCACGCCAGCTTTATCGACCTGAAAATGCGACCCGGCTGCCACAGGTGGCAGACCCGCTTCGTCGATTTGGAAGTGCGAGCCGCTTCCGTCTTGCGTCCGCACCGCCTTCGCCGATTCCTCTTCGCGGCCGGGCACCTCCTTCGCCACGTCGTCTTTCGGCAATTGCGGCGCGCGCTTCTGGAAACGCGCGGCATCGGCTTCGCTCGCCTCCACATAACCGAGCACCGTACCGACTGCATAAGTTCCTTTCACCTCCGCATCGATCTTCGCAATCTCACCCGCGCACGGCGTCGTCACACCCATGACGGCCTTGTCGGTCTCGACCTCAATGATCTCCTGGTCGGCGGAAACTTTGTCGCCCGGCTGGACCTTGATCGCGACGATGGTCGCTTCGGCCATCGATTCGCCGAGCTGCGGCATGGTGATTGGAATTTTCGGCATAAGATTATTCAGCGAGAACCTGGCGCACTTTGGCCGCGATCGTTTTTGCATTGGGCCGATGCTCGCTCCAAAGATTCGGGTGATAAGGGATCGGTGTGTCTTTCGCGTTGAGGCGCACCGGCGCGGCATCGAGCAGATGAAATCCTTCGCTCGCGACGCGCGCGATCACTTCCGCCGTCACGCCACCCCACGGAAACGCTTCGCCGACGCAAAGCAATCGCCCGGTGCGCGCGACCGACGCGAGCACGGTATCGGTATCGAGCGGTTTGACCGAGCGCAGATCGACCACTTCGATCTCGATGCCATCGGCACTGAATTGCTTGGCGACCGCGAGCGCTTCATGGACCATCGCGCTATTGGTCACGATGCTGAGATCGCGGCCCGGCCTGACGATTCGCGCTTTCCCAATCGGCAATTTCTCCGTCGGGAGCGAGTCGGCCTTGAGGTGGTAATAAAGATACTTGTGTTCGCAGTAGATGACCGGGTCGTCGATCGCGACCGCGTCAATCAACATGGTGTAGGCATCTTCGACCGTGGCCGGTGTGACTACGACCAGCCCGGGATAATGCGAGTAGAGGCCCTCCATGCTCTGGCTGTGGAATGGACCGCTGCCTTTTGTTCCACCCGACGGCAGGCGAATTGTGATAGGGCAGGGGACTTGCGTGCGCCAATACTGGGTGCCGGCGTTGTTGAGAATCTGGTTCAGCGCGATGCTGGAGAAATCCGCGAACTGCATCTCGACGATCGGGCGCATTCCTTCCATGGCCGCGCCGATCGCGGTGCCGACCATGGCATCTTCGCTGATCGGCGTGTTCAAGACGCGTCCAGGGAATTGTTCCGCCAGACCTTTCGTGGCTTTGAACGCGCCGCCGAATTTTCCGGCGATGTCCTGTCCGTAGATGAAGACGCGTTTATCTTCGCGGAGGAGGTAAGTCTGCGCCTCGCGGATTGCTTCGAGGTAAGTAACGCTCACGGAATTTGGTCGGCCAGTTCGCGCGTCGAGACCGCGCACCAATCTTCTTCGCTGCCGACGGGCGCGTCTTCCTGCTGCGCCGTCGCGACGGCCTCGTCGACTTCGGCCGCGAGCTCGGCCCGCATTTGTTGCAAGCCTTCGCGATCCAGGAGTCCCTGTTCGAGAATGAACTGCTCAGTGCGTTGCAGCGCATCCTGGGCGAACGACTCGCGTTTGATGTCGTCGGTCACGTAGCTCGCATCGTCATGCTCACCGTGACCGGCGAGACGAAGAGTCGATGCGACGACGAGCTGCGGTGGGCGACCAGCCCGCGCGCGCTTAACGGCGGCGCCGATAACTTCGAGGCATTGCGTCAGGTCGGTGCCGTCGACCGAGCTGCCTTCGTAACCGTAGCCTTTCGCGCGATCGACCAGATCCGCGCAGGCAAATTGGCGATCGTTAGGCGTGGAATAGGCGTAGTGATTGTTGGTCGCGACGATGACCAGCGGCACATGCTCGACCGCGGCGATGTTCATTCCTTCGTGCGTCGCGCCAGTCTGCATGCCGCCTTCGCCAATTGTCGTTAGCCCAATAAAACCTTTCTCGCCCTTCATCCGCTTCGCCAGCAATTTGCCGACCACGACTGGAATCATCGCGCCGAGATGACTGATCATCGCGAGCTGCCCCGCCTTCGGGGAACCGCGATGAATATTCCCGTCGCGTCCCCGCATCGGGCCGAGTCGCGAACCAAGATAAGTGCGCGCCACGTCAACGAGCGGTTCGCCAAAGGCCGACCGCCCCGCCTGATCGCGAATGAGCGGCGCGAAGACATCGCCCTTCTGCAGAAAAAGGCCGCACGCCACGCTCACCGCTTCCTGGCCTTTGCCGAGGTAAACGCCGCCGGTGATCAGGCCGCCCCGGTAAAGACTCGCGAGTTTATCCTCGAAGATTCGGGTCTGAAGCATAATGCGGAACGCCTCGAGATACTTCTCGTGCGGCGCTGTTTTCGATTTGGAAGCGCCGCGTTCCGCCGTTTGAAGCATCTTCGATTTAGCCATTGAGCCGAAAGCGGCGCAAAGTGTTTTTTCCTGTCATCCCGAGCCGCGCAGACGGCGAGGGACCTCACAGTCGTACGGAAGACCTTCGTTTAACCACTTCGCGAACCGCGCAACTCGGCGTTGAACAATGTCAGGAATTGTTTGTGTGATCGAAGAGCTTTTGAGAGGTCCCTCGGCGTCTAACGCGCCTCGGGATGACAAGCAGGGTTACGCACGCAAAAGAACGTTACCGTCTCGCCGCGAGATCGCGGGAACGCTCTTCGGCTTCGCCTGCGATCGCAAACTGTCCCTGGCGCGGCTGTTCGTGCGCCGTCGAGCCATTGCCATTCGACGCCGTCCGCCGCAACTGCCCATCGCTCCCGCGGTCAGCCGATAATTTCATTCCGACCAGTTTGCTCACGCCCCGCTCTTCCATCGTGACGCCGTAAAGAATGTCAGCCTTCGCGATCGTGCGTTTGTTGTGCGTGATGATGATGAACTGACTCTGCGAAACGAAGCGCTCCAGCACGCGGATGAACCGATTGATGTTACTCTCGTCCAGCGGCGCGTCCATTTCGTCCAGAATGCAGAACGGGCTCGGTCGCACCATGTAGATCGCGAAAAGCAACGCCACCGCCGTCATGGTGCGCTCGCCGCCGGAGAGGAGCGACACGCTTTGCAATTGTTTGCCCGGAGGCCGCGCCGTGATCTCGATGCCGCAGTTGAGCGGATCGTTTTCGTCCTGGAGCGAAAGATCGGCCCGCCCGCCATCGAAGAGCTCGCGGAACATCTCGCGGAAATTGATCCGGACCTGCTCGAACGTTTCAGCGAAAAGTTTTTGCGTCGTGCTGTTGATCCGCGCAATGACGTCGAGCACTTCACGGCGCGCGGCAACGAGATCGCTGTTTTGCGTTTCGAGAAAACGGTAACGCTCCTCGAGCTCGTCGTACTCATGGACGGCCTCGAGGTTGACCGGTCCCATGTTGTCGAGCTGCCGGGTGAGGTCGGCGATCAATTGCTCGAGATTCGGCTCGCCAACTTGCGCGGGCGTTGCCGGTTCCAGGTCCTCCAGGATTCCGTTCGCGCCGTTCTCGCTCGTCGCCGCTTCCGTTTTCGCCCGGCGTTTCGTCACGACACTTAGCGTTTTTTGAAACGCGAAGGCATCGGTCGTGAATGATTGCAGATCAATCTGGTAACGGCGCCTCACATGCTCGGTCAAATTTTCGGTGCGTAATTGCAGCTGCGTCTGCCGCACTTCTTGTTTGCCGCGCAAATCGCGCAGGTCGTTGAGGGAATCGCGCAGACCACGGAGTTGCGACTCCTGTTCGTTCACCGCCGCGAGCCGCGAGCTGCGTTCGCCTGTAAGTTCAGCGACGAACTTTCCGGCTTCTTCCAGCGCGGACGTTTGCTCGGAAATGCGGGCCTCGGCCTCTTGAGATTCGGTCGCTTGTCGGGCCAGCCGCTCTTGATAGGTCGCAATATCGGCGCGCCGCGCGGCGACCAGGTCGGCCAGCTCGGCTTCACGTGTTGCCATGGGCTGGCGATGATTGACCAGGCTCTCGTGGCGCTGCCGTTCCGTCGCCACGGCGAGACGCAGTTCATTTAACTTCTCGGCCGCTTCCTCCTCCTGCGCCCGTGCATTCTCGCGTTCCTCTTCGGCCACGGTCCTGCGCGTTTGTTCTTCGTCGAAATTCTTTCGCTGCGCTTCCAGGTCCTGTTCCATCTGCGCGATTCGCGCGTCGGCGCTCTGCACCTGTTGTTCCAGAGTGGTCCTCTCCGTCTGCAAACCTGCCAGCTTTTGCTCCGCATCCTGCACCGCGCGCTCCGCCGAAAGAATTTCAACGCCGGCTTCCGACTGGTTTTGGTGCGCGCTCTCGTGGCTCTGGCGCGCGGCTTCCACAGCGCGATTGGCAGCTTCGAGCTTCTCTTTCGTGTGCTCTCGCGCAGTGATCAGCGCGCCTCGCTCGGTTTCGAGCGATTCGCATTCCTGTTCGAGGCCGGTCAGAATTGCTTTTCGTCCCAGGAGCGACTCGCCCACCGCGATCGGGCTTCCGCCGAAAATGATTCCTTCCACGGAGATGAACTCACCGCGGAGCGTCGCGAATTGCAGATGGCCCGCGCGCTTCTTGAGCTCAAGAGCGGCGGCAAGATCGGAAACGATCGCCACATCGCGCAAGAGCTGCCTGACGAGTGGCGCCACCGCCTCAGGCGCCTCGACTTTTTCGATGGCCCACGCCAGCGCGCCTTCGGGAAGTTTCGCAGGCGGTTTGTCCGCCACCTGCGCTGACAACGCGGGGATTGCGAGTGCGGCCTGCCCCAGTTTCTTTTCGGCGAGCGTCGAGAAGATCTCCGCGGCGAGATCGGTATTCTGCAAAACAACGGCGTGCATGCTCCGGCCAAAGGCCGCTTCCAGCGCCGGCACGAATTCACGATCGACATTGAGGCTGGCCACGAGCGCGCCCGCGATCGCCGGACGAATGCGATCCGGATCGTCCAGACCTTTCAGGATCGCCTGCGAACCTTTCTCCAAGCCTTCGCCTTCCGCGGTCATCTGCCGCAACACTTCGAGACGCGCCTGCTTTTCGGCGAGCAAGCGTTCCACGCGAATGATTTCCTTCTCGGCCTCCGCGAGACTGCTGCGATGCTGCTGCGCCTGCTCTTCCGAGGCACGCAAAGCCTGGCGCAATTCCTCCGCGGTTTGCCGCTGGCTTTCCATGGCAGCTTGAGCGCGAGCGAGATTCGCACGCGTTTCCTCAAGGTGCCTCGTCGCCTCATCAAAGCCGCGGCTCAGCTCCACGATTCGCGCCGCGGTGGCATCGCGCCGCGCCACGATGCCGGTGAGATCATTCTGCAAACCGGTGATTCGGCTTTCGGATTTCGAAAGCGACATCTCGAGCGAATGCAATTCTTCCTCTCTTTGTGCGCGCTCGGCTCGAGCCGACTGCAACGTTTCCGTGAGCTGCTCGACCTCGCGGTTTTTCGTCTCGAGAAGTTGATTGGTTTTCGCGATCAGCGCGTCGGCCTCGTGCAGCTGCGACTCCTGTTCGCTCCGTTTAGTTTCTGCGGCGCCGATGTCGCTTTCGTAACGAGCGATCAATTCCTCGAGCTCTTGCGCGCGCTGCCGGTTGAAATCGATCCGGTTGCGGAGTGCGGACAACTCACTTTGCACGCGCTGCACTTCCGCGCGGGCATTGCCGATCTCGCCGTCAATTTCATCCAGGCTGCTCCGCTTCTCCGCGAGCTGGTTCTCGCTCGTCTCGATTTTTTCGTGCGCGCTGCGTTCGGCTTCCCCCAGGCGCGCCACTTCCGCGCGGCCGCGCCCGGCCTCGGCTTGAAGTTCATCCAGTTGGCGCCGCGAATGGTGGGTGTCGAGAACCTGAAGATCCGCCAGCAGCGTCTGGTAGCGGCGCGCTTTGCCAGCCTGCCGCTGAAGCGAACCGATCTGGCGCTTCACTTCCTTAATGATGTCGCCAATCCGGAGAAGATTTGCTTCGGTCGCCTCGAGTTTGCGCAACGCTTCGCGCTTTTGCGTTTTGTATTTGGTGATTCCCGCCGCTTCTTCAAAAACGGTGCGGCGATCTTCCGGGCGCGAGCTGAGAATCAAATCGATCTTGCCCTGCTCCATGATCGAGTAGGCGCTGCGCCCGACGCCGGTGTCCGCGAACAGGCTTTGAATGTCGCGCAACCGGCAGACCGTTTTGTTCAGGAGATATTCGGAATTCCCATCGCGATAAACGCGTCGCGTCACGCGCACGTCGTGCCAGTCGACGCCGAGTTCGCTGCCGCAATTCGTGAAAGTGAGCGAGACCTCGCCGAATCCGAGCGGCTTGCGCGTTTCGGTTCCGTTGAAAATAACGTCGGCCATTTCGCCGCCGCGCAACGCCTTGGCCGATTGCTCGCCGAGCACCCAGCGCACGGCATCGAGCACGTTCGATTTTCCGCAACCGTTCGGCCCGACGATGGCTGTGACGCCTTCGTGGAATTCGAAAATAGTTTTATCCGCGAAGGATTTGAAGCCGACGAGCTCGAGCGATTGGAGATGCATGTACAGAGGCGGGGCGCGCCCGCTCTTAATAACGGTATCGAGCGAATCGAGAGCAAGCAAATAATACTAAATAGCGACCGGCGGAAGCGCCCGACCACAAGATATGGCGCAGGTTAGCCGCGGGCGGACTTTCGGGTGCGAATCCCCCATTGCACCAGATAGAGGAGTGAGCCGACCGCGAAGACAGCGCCGTTGACCAAAAACTCGCGAGTCGTGGCGTGCCACAAGATCCAGATGATGGCCGCAATCGAAAGCGGTGGGATAATCGATGCGCCGGGAAAATGAAACGGCTTGGTTTCCGTGCGCACATCGCGCCGCATCAATTCCCAGGCGGCGGCGCAGCATATTATATAGAGCAACAACGCGGCGACGTTCGCCATGATCGCGAGCGACGCGAAGGTGGAGGTCAACGAGAGAAGAAAGGCAACGAGGCTGTAAAGGAGGATCGCCACATCCGGTGAGCGCCACTTCGGATGCACATGGGCGATCCAGTGCGGCAGGACACCGTCGCGGCCGAACGCGAAAAGGATTCGCGGCGAGCTGAGAATATCGCTCGCCACAAAACCGGATGCGGAAATGGTCGCGCCCGCCAACAACAAGAGGCGTCCGAAGTTTCCGAGAAACGAAACGGCGGCTTCGGCAAGCGGCGCCGCTGTTTTATCGGCAAGCTGCGGCCCCAAGGTTCCTTGCGCCACCAGTTGAATCAAAATGTAAAGAGCGGTCGTGATCGCGAGGGCGAGATAGATTGCGCGCGGCACGGTTCGCGCAGGATTTTTCACTTCGCCGCTCGGAATGAGCGCGACTTCGATGCCGAAGAACGCGAAGAGCAGAAGCAGAATGGAATCGCCGAGTGCCTTCGTGCCGGGCCAGCCGGGCCATGCCAACGCAGCCGGTTTGATGAAGAACACGCCGACGGCCACGAACACCAAAAGCGGAATGAGCTTCGCGATGGTGACGACACCGACCGCGCCGGTGCCGGCCCGCACGCCGCGAATATTAATCGCGGCAAGCAGCGCATAGATAACAAACATCAGCGCGGTGCGCGCCGCAGAACCGCCAAGCCACGGCGCCAGCGTCACGACGGTGCCGGCAAAAAAATTCACTACCGCCGCGACGCTCAACAATGCGGTCGTGCAGAAAAACAAACCGGTGATGAAACCGACATAGCGTCCGAACGCCACTTCGGCATAAGCGTAGAGTCCGCCCGTGAGCGAGACGCGGCTGCCCGCGAGAGCGAAACAAGTCACGAACAGAGTCATCGCGACCCCGCAGGCGACGAACGCAAGCGGCGCCGCCGCGCCCAATCCCTGGGCGACGAGCGCCGGCAACGCGAAGATACTCGCGCCGATCGTGGTGTTGATGATGTTCGCGGCCAGGCCGGGGACGCCAATCGCGCGGACCAGTTGCGCATCGGCGTTGCGCGGCGGTTCCCAGGACATCCCGAGACACTGACCGCGACCGCGGATCGAGACAAGTCTGTCATTCCGAGCGAAGTCGAGGAATCCCGTGGCGCGACGATCGACGTTCTGCGGGGTTCCTCGACTTCGCTCGGAATGACGGAACTCGCGCGCGTCAAACGAACTCGTAGCCAAACCTGCGGAACTTGGTTTAGTTTGCCCACTATGCGCGACAGTCATCTCGAAGATTATTATTCCTTTCTGCGATTCCCGAGTGTTTCCACCGATGAGGCGTATGCCGGAAAGGTGAAGGAATGCGCGGAATGGTTGGTGAAAAAATTGCAAGCCATCGGCCTCGAGACACAGCTCGTTCCGACCGCAGGTCATCCGGTGGTTTGGGCGCGAAACAAACATCAGCCCGGCCGCCGCAGTGTGATGATCTATGGCCACTACGATGTGCAGCCGCCCGATCCGCTCGAGCTCTGGGAGTCGCCGCCGTTCGAGCCGGTCCTGAAGAATGGTTATGTTTTTGCGCGGGGCGCGACTGATAACAAAGGCCAGATCCTCTCGCACATCCTCGGGGTGCAGGAAGCGCTCGAGCAGAATGGGGATTTGCCGGTCAATCTGCATTTCGTCATCGAAGGCGAAGAAGAAATCGGGAGCGGAAATCTCGGCAAGTTTCTTTCGGATAACCGCGAGGCGCTGCAATGCGATGTCGCGGTTGTTTCCGATACGGGAATGGTCGCGCGTGGCGTGCCGACGCTGAGTTACGGCCTGCGCGGCGTGACCGCGCTCGAAGTGAAAATCACGGGCGCGAAAATGGATTTGCATTCCGGCGTTTTTGGCGGCGCGGTCGCGAACCCGATCACCGCGCTCGCGCGTTTGCTGGCGACACTGCATGACGAAAATGCGCACGTCGCCATTGAAGGATTCTACGACACCGTGAAGCCCCTCGAAGATTGGGAGCGCAAAGCGTGGCGCGAATTGCCGGTCGATGGCGACAAGGCGATTCTCGAGGAAACCGGCGCGCCGGCACTTTTCGGCGAGAAGGGTTACAGCACGCTCGAACGAATCTGGGGCCGGCCCACCGCGGAGATCAACGGCATCGGCGGAGGCTATCAGGGCGTGGGAACCAAAACCGTGATCGCGAGTCACGCCATGGCCAAGCTGACCTTCCGGCTCGTGCCGAACCAGGAGGGCGACAACATTTTGGCGCTGGCGGAGCGGCATTTGAAGAAACATTTGCCGCCCGGGGTGACGATGGAAATCACGCGCGGCCACAGCGGCCCGTGGTATCTGACCGATCCCCATTCGGAGGTGGGGGAGGCGGCGCTGCGGGCGTTACGGGAAGCGTTTGGGAAGGACCCGGCCGTGATTCGCGAAGGCGGCAGCATTCCGATCGTTTCGCAATTCCGCAGCATTCTCGGAGTGGAGACGTTGTTGATGGGATTAGCGCTGCCCGATTGCCGCGCGCATTCGCCGAATGAAAATTTCCCTCTCGAGAATTTGGAGGGCGGCATTCGCCTGAACAAAGCCGTGCTGGCCGAGCTGGCGAAGAAATAAACGCTGCAACTGTGTGTCATCCCGAGCGGAGCGAAGCGAAGTCGAGGGACCCCGTAGAATGTCGCTCGACGCGCCACGGGGTTCCTCGACTGCGCTCGGAATGACGGCGAGACGGCGCGCATTCGCCATGGGACTGGGCGTTCTCGCAGGTCTCGTAATCGTGACAAACTTCGCCGTCCGCGCACCGGCCGAGGAGTCGTTAGGCAACAAGCTTAAGAAAATTTTCGCACCGACGCCGACTCCGGCGCCGCGAAAGCATCGCAAGAGTTCAACCGTCAAAAAGGAAACCACGGAGAAATCACCATCGCCCAAGCCACGCGCCACCCCAGAGAAATCCCCGACACCTTCGCCGGCGAAAAAACAAAAAGCGTCGCCAAGTCCTACGCCCTCCGCGAAGTCAGAGGCGAGCGCCTCCGCTTCGCCGAAGAAAAAGAAGAAGACTTCTCCGAGTCCGACGCCGGAAAGTTCGCCGAGCACTTCACCCCGAAAGAAAAAGAAGGCGTCGCCATCACCAATACCGGTAGAGTCGCCGTCGTCTCCGCTCACCCCCTCGGCAATGCCGGAAGCCAGCGCATCGTCTAGCCCAACACCGTCGCCCTCGCCGAAGGAGAAGAAAAAAGGCGCGCCCGCCACCATTTCCGCGAGCAACATCACCGGCTACGACGCTTATCCCGACAAGGTGCGCAAGATAATCGACGCCGCTCTCGAACTGACCACGCGCAATCTCGATTACAAATACGGTTCCGCCGATCCGGCCAACGGCGGGATGGATTGCTCTGGTTTCGTCTTTTACGTCCTTACCCAAAACGGTGTCCGTGACGTGCCGCGCGATTCGAGCCAGCAATATGTCTGGCTGCGCAAAGCCGGGACGTTCAAGCCGGTGAAGGTCGACGA
>Ga0209118_1001100_pt1 | contig 13162 bp, 10 predicted proteins | sample BlaSpr_A8_Ref_M1_FD_187988 | JGI IMG/M metagenome (GOLD analysis project Ga0209118, IMG submission 187988) | Forest soil microbial communities from Thunder Bay, Ontario, Canada - Black Spruce, Ontario site 2_A8_Ref_M1 (SPAdes) (version 2) | ecosystem: Environmental > Terrestrial > Soil > Boreal...
AAGTAGTTCAGCGCGCCGACGTTCAGGACATGATCCGCAAGATAAACTTTTATGTGGACCCAGAGGCCGAGAGCGCCGGCTACGACAAGATGACCTCCCTGCTGAAAATCCATTTGAAGGACGGGAGAGTCATCACCGGCCGAGCTGATTTTGGGAAGGGTAGCCCGGCGAATCCTATGACTTTTGAGGAAGCAGCAGCAAAATTCAGGGGATGCGCCGAATTCGCAGACTGGCCTAAGCTTAAGTCCGAGAAAATAATCGCCTACGTTAGGGCCTTGGATTCGGTTCCGGATGTAAGTACGCTTTCGTCGTTATTGTGAGCCGAGAAAGGTTGAAGATCCGCGCACATGAAAACCTTCAATATCGCAGTCATTGCTGGAGACGGCATCGGGAAAGAGGTGGTGCCCGAAGGAATCCGTGTGCTGGAAGCCGCGGGGCAGCGCTTTGGTTTTCGATTGAACTGGCACGCCTTCGATTGGAGTTGTGAAACTTACGTTAAAACTGGAAAGATGATGCCCGCCGATGGCCTGCAGCAGTTGCGGCCTTTCGACGCTATCTTCCTTGGCGCCGTGGGGCATCCCAGCGTGCCGGATCACGTCTCGCTTTGGGGACTCTTGATACCCATCCGCCGTACTTTCCGGCAATACGTGAATTTGCGGCCCGTGCGTCTTTTTGCTGGGATTGAGACTCCGCTCAAGAATTGGAAACCCGGTCAGATTGATTTCTGCATCGTCCGGGAGAACAACGAAGGAGAATATTCTAGCATTGGCGGGCGTCTCTACGAGGGCACTGAAGAGGAGATGGCCATTCAACAAACAGTTTTCACGCGGCGTGGCGTAAATCGCGTGATGCGATTTGCTTTCGAATTGGCCCGCAAAAGAAACAAGCATCTGACTTCCGCAACAAAATCAAATGGGATCATTCACACCATGCCGTTCTGGGACGAATGCTTTCATGGAATGGCGGCTGAATTTCCGGATGTCCGCACGGACCAATACCACATCGATATCCTGACCGCTCACTTTGTGCGCCATCCGGACTGGTTTGACGTCGTTGTTGGCTCCAATCTTTTCGGTGACATTCTCTCCGACTTGGGCCCCGCTGTGGTCGGATCGATTGGCATTGCTCCCTCCGCAAATCTCAATCCGGAAAAAGAATTTCCATCCATGTTCGAACCCGTCCACGGCTCGGCCCCCGACATCGCCGGAAAGGGAATAGCCAATCCCATCGGGCAGATTTGGTCGGGCGCCATGATGCTCAGGCACCTGGGCGTCCCGGACGCCGCGGACGCCATCGAGAATGCGATCGCGGAGATTCTGGCGCAATCGCAAGTTCGTACTCCGGATATTGGAGGTACCTCGACGACCAAGGACTTGGGGGCGGCTATCGCCCTGCGGGTGAGCAAATAGAAGCCTTCACTTTCTGCGTGTTGGCCGTTGTTGCCACAGATCGTTGAAATCTCAAGCGGAACAGAATCAGCCGTGCTTCCTTTCCGGCGACAAAACGTCGAAGCCGTTGTAAGTAACCGATCTAAGCCACGGCCGTTTCGGTCTCCCGTATCTCGCGGTACGGTTTAGAGAGAATCGCCGCCAGCAGCCCACAAATGGCCGCGAAACGATAACCACCACCCTGGAATCGCGCGATTATTCGTTACGTGAATCAAATACGTGCTGATGGCCGGCGTAAGCTCCCGAAAATCGCAGTCGCGAAGCGGTAAGCGTGCCGAACGCAGCGGCGTCGTATCCGAACACCATGAAATCGTACATTCCCAGGAATTTCCGCTGGAAACGCGAATCACAGACCAGCTATTCGCTTTCCGATCGGAGGACGTGAGCATCGGGCCGCTTTCCGCAAACGCGCTACTAGACCGCCTAACGGGCTGAGCCGGTCACTTACCGCCGGTGACGACATAGGGTGCAGCTAGTCGAGGGAAGAATGATCTCTTAAGTTCGTATGCGGCGCCTGAAAGGGCCATTAGAATTTTGCTCCCATTGACGGCGAACCAGAAGGTCGGGAGTTCGAGTCTTCACGGACGCGCCACAACGTTGAATTGATCTATTCAAAGTGAACTTGCATCGGGGAAGTGAAAAGACACTCGGGGGTATAGTTCGAATTGATATTTTTTCCGCTTGCCCCATCAACAGTTTACGGCCGAGAAGCTGGTCCCTTCCCATGAGCCGCAAACACTGTCGCGAAAACGTCCAACGTCACCGGCCTCGCCTCTTATCTCGGCGCATTGATTGGTGCCCGCGGGCTTGTCGCTCTTGGTTATTCAATGCCCAGGCGGTGCTGCATCTGCTCCAGCGTGATTCCCTTGGTCTCCGGATAAAAGAACAGCACCACGAAGAATTGCACCACCATCATGGACGCGAAGAGCACAAAGGGGTACGCACCCGAAGATTTTGCAAGCTGTGGAAACGTATAGGCAATGATGGCATTCATGATCCAGTGCGAAGAGCTCCCAAGTGCTTGTCCCTTCGCGCGCACGCGGTTGGGAAATACTTCACTGATGTAAACCCAGATCACGGCTCCCTGCGAAATGGCAAAGAAGGCGATGTAGGCCACCAGCAGCCACAGGAGATAGCTCTGGTGGCTCTGAGTGAAAAATACCCAGGAGACGCCGGCAAGACACGCGGCCGTGCCAACCGATCCAATCAACAAAAGAGTCTTGCGTCCCAGCTTGTCGATGACCGTCATCGCCAGCAGGGTGGCAACCAGGTTCATGCTGCCGACGGCCACTGCTTGTAAGTCTCCGGATATCTTGCTGAAGCCCGCGGCCGCGAAGATGTCGTTCAAATAGTAGAGAATGGCATTAATGCCAGAGAGTTGATTGAACATCCCAATCGAGATCGCCAGAAAGATGGGGAGCCGGTATTTCCTCGCGAAGAGAGGCTCAGACGTTTGCAACCGCTCCAGATGAATGGAGTCTACGATCTCTCGGAGCTCGGCTTCCGGATTCTCCGCACCCATCAACTGGAGAACCGAGCGTGCTTCCTCGACGCGATTTTGCGTGACCAGCCAGCGGGAGCTGGGAGGAATGCCGAAGAGCATCACTAGAAAAAGGACGGCTGGAAGCGCCGCCACGCCAAACTGCCAGCGCCATTCGGCCGCGCCAAGACCCATCCGCGCGATGCAATAGTTCGAAAAATAAGCCAGCAAAATGCCGATGACGATATTGATCTGAAAGAGGCCGACCAGTCGTCCCCGCAACTTCGCAGGAGCCAGTTCAGCAATGTAAACTGGCCCGAGGACAGAGGAGCCCCCAATCCCGAGCCCTCCAATGAAGCGCGCGGCAAGAAGTACGTACCAGTTCCACGCGAAGGCGCATCCCAAGGCAGACAAAACATAAAAGACAGCAAGCAGGCGCAGCGTCTCGCGCCCTCCCCATTTTTGACCAGGGATGCCCGCGGACATCGCGCCAACTATCGTGCCTATCAGCGCCATGGAGACGGTGAGGCCCAGGGCTCTGGGGCTCAGCCCATAAACAGCCGTGAGCGAGTGCGTCGTGCCGGCGATGACGGCCGTGTCAAAACCAAACAGCAGACCGCCGAGTGCACCAACGACGGTGGCTTTTCGCAGAGGGGCGTTCAGTTTGAGCTCCTCTCGGCTGGCGTCGCGGGCAAGTTCGACGCGAAACGGATTCGCACCGTCTTGATCTCGAACGGCTTGGTGTCCACCGTCACAGTGCCCTCCTGAAATGCTAGATCTGCCACCAGCTTCTCCAGGAGGTCGCTCTCTGCCGCGGAGCTAGCGCTCACTGGAAGTTGCAGCTTTATATCACTTTCTTTTCCTGTCCACTCGTAAAATCGCAAGATAAGGCCTCCCTCATCCCCCACCTTCTTCAGCGCGGTGAGGCCGTCCTGCATGGGGGAAAGAGCGAGAGTGATGCCGAGAAATTCATAAACCGGCCCGCAGATGAGTACCAAATCGTCGTAGAAGGTGAGGCTATGGCCCCCTTCGTCCGGTCGGACGAGAAATTCTTCCAGGCGAACGCGCATCTTCAGCTTAAGAGAACGAAGCAGAAGATTTCACCCAGCCATGTGCGCTATGAACGCGACGCGCGTTTGAACAGTGCTTGAAATTCGATCCAAAGAACGTCAAAGCGGAAGACGACTTAGGACTGTCGTTCGCGGGTCTTGGCAGCAACAAGGAAGCCACCACGGCCTACCAAACCGCGATTGTCTGGCAATTGCAGTTGCCGGTCAAGAATCCTGGACCGCACATCGATCTGGGAAGCCTGCTTCGCGATGAGAACAAAACGGATGAGGCCATCGCGAATCTTCTCCCAGCTGTAGAGATTTCCCCTCGAGATTCCAAGGCCCATGAACTTTTGGGCAAGGCCTACGCCCGGCTGGACGAGCTGCCGAAGGCACAAATGGAACTTGAAAAAGCTCTCGAGTTATCTTCCCAAAGTACCAATCTCCACTACATGGCGGCCCCCGTTTATAGAAAGCAGGGACTTGCCGAAAAGGCCAAACTCGAATTTGACCGCTGCGCTGACATGCACGGAACACATTCTTCCCCGGAGACTCCTCGCCCGTGAAAAAATTCAAGCAGCCGAGGAGGAATCCGTTGGAGCTATGAAGGAGAATTGAATTCCGTGCCGGCTGACTGCGAACTTGCTTGCGTGGTCGCCTCCCTCAAAGGCCGTTCCTCTTTCACACTCAATACGAACGAGACGAAAAGCGGCTACGATACAGGTCTTGCGGATTCGGTGCAAGGCGCAACTGCCGTGGAAGAAACAGTCGTCATAATCCAGATTCAAATGCGCGGAAACGCCGTTCGAGCTCCCATTGCTGGCTGGCTTTTTCGCTAGGCTTGAGAAAATCAGCGCAGCGGGTGGAAAACTTGTCTGCGCCCAGCGAATTCTGCGCGCAAGCGGAAACGGCGCGAGTGAAGACATCCGGCGCGCTCCACAAACTGGCGCCGGGCAGGAAGCTGTGTTCCAGGCTGGTGCGGACCATCCGCTTGAGGTCAGCGTAGTGGAGATCGTAAGTCTGGACGGCGCGGACGTATTCATGCGTCAGGTCGATGCGCGATATGCCCTCATCGTCCGATGAAAGCGCCAATGGGACACCGAACATCCGGTAGAGCAAAAAGGGGTGATCCTTGCCGCTCACGCCGAGAATCACGTCATTGCTTGTCAGGCTGATTTCCACCATCACGTGATTCGCGGCCATCTTTTTCAAAAGCGCGTGAGGACTATTCTCGTACATGATGTCCACGCCGTGACCGATGCGCTCCGCCTGCGCCTGTTCGACGGCGAGGCGAATGTGGCAACAGAGACCCTCATACGGCACAAAGCCCGGCGCAAGCTCGCCCGCATGCAAGCTCAGGTGAATCTTCGGATAAAACGCGTGAAGGAAGCCGACGATGCGCATATGCAGCGCGTAGTCAGACATGGCCGTGTAGCCGTCCTCGGGCATGACCAGATTGATACCCACGAATCGCGGATCAGCCGAAGCCGTCTCAAAGCAAAGCAGCGTTTGCGCGAAGACCTGCTCTTTAGGGAAGCCGCGCAAAACTTGGCAGAGATAGCGGACCTGGACATGGCAGGCGGAAGCCGCATCCGGCTGCTCACAGCGTTCACGCTTCAGGCGGAGAGCTTCGGCCTGGTCGAGACCTGTCTTGGCAACGTCCACGTCGCCGCGCAATCCGTGCGCCAGCAATTCGTCGCGCAATTGGTTGAAGTCCTCGTGCCAGCCGATTTCTCTCGCGATTGCAGAGGTGTGACTGAAGTCCGGCGTGTGCATCAGTTCGAGATACTGTTCATTCTGTGCGGCAGCTCGAGTGGCGACCTCATCGATCCACTCACCGAGATGGCGGTGATCGGTACCGCCGAATTTCGAGAAGGCATCGAAGAAGTGATCGTGCCCGGTCACCCCGGGGGAAGGCACAAACCCTCGCATGGAAAATGCATCCACCAGCGCGTCGTAGAGATCTTGATCTTTGAACGCGTTGGCCGCGGGGACTTTACCCTCTCCGCAAGCGGGTTGGTCCGCTCCGCTGCTTGACGGGGCTTGCGGCTTCGCGAAGGCAAGCTTGGCAATCTCGACGCACAAATGATCCTCGGCTGCGGCGCGAATCCAGGATTCCGCGTAAACAGCGCCGCTCAGATGATTGTGCAGATCGGCGCCCTTCGGCATGCCGAGGAGAAAGTGACGAAGCTGAAGCGGATTCTGCCGCGCGGCTCGGAGTTGGAGCTCGGTGCGCTGTTCGGAACTCGTCGCCACGTCCGAAGAATGCGGAGCTTTGGTTTGGGCCAAAGCAGATGAGAGGAAGAGCCACAAAAGAATAAAAAGACGGGACGATCTGGAGAAAAGGATGCTTCGCGAGAAATTCATTTTCAAGTTTTTCATGTAGGTCTTCTCGAGGAAATCGCCGCACGGTTAAATTGGCCACGGAACAATTGGATTTTTGCGACTGCAAGCTGTGATATAGAGTCTCATTCGCGCGCAGCACAGCATATCAGGCAGATCAAGAGGCCCGGAGATTTTATGAGCAGGCTCCATAAGCGGTTGGTTCTGGTGTTGATCGTGCTTGGAATTTTCCCCGTTCTGCTTCGTGCCCAAGCGACAACGTCCAGCACGCCGATACGCATCAAGGTCGTGGTGGTCGCCATGTTCGAACGCGGCGAGGACACCGGGGACACGCCCGGGGAATATCAACTCTGGGTCGAGCGCGAGCACCTGGATCAGATCATTCCTCTCCCGGCCGGGTATCACCATGTGCGGCTGAACAATGACGGAGTGCTGGGCATCTTGACTGGTGTGGGAACAGGCAAAGCAGCGGCATCGGTAATGGCTGTCGGTTTGGACCCGCGATTCGATCTCACGAAAGCGTACTGGATTGTCTCCGGAATTGGAGGAGGAGATCCCGCAGATGTATCGCTGGGCTCGGCGGTTTGGGCTGAGCATGTTCTCGACGGCGATCTGGCTTACGAGATTGACGCCCGCCAGATTCCGGAAAATTGGCCGACGGGCTACGTGCCGTTGCGCAAAGCGACGCCCTACGAAGAACCCGTTCGCAAGGAGCTTGAGGGTGAGGTCTACGCGCTCAATCCGGAACTTGTCTCCTGGGCGTTTCGCCTGACGAAAGATGCAGCACTTCGCGATTCCGATTCTCTGCGCAGTTCGCGAGCGCGCTTCGCCGGATTTCCGAATGCCCTGAAGCCGCCGTTCGTCACGCGGGGCGACACGCTCTCGTCGAGCACCTTCTGGCACGGCTCAAAAATGAATGAGTGGGCCAATGCCTGGACGCGCTACTACACTGGCGGCAAAGGGAACTACATGATTTCGGCCATGGAAGACACCGGCACGATGCAGGCGCTCACGTTCTTGAGTCAAGCCGGCCGCGTGGATCTGCAGCGTGTTCTGGTCCTGCGCACAGTGAGCAATTACGACCGCGAGCCGCCCGGCGCCAACGTTGCCGACAGCCTGAAGACCATGGTATCCGGCAATTACTCTGCTTACTTTCCTGCTTTGGAAGCGGCTCAGGCCATCGGCGGTAAAGTGGTGCGGGATATTGTCGAACATTGGGCCGATCGCGAAACCACGCTTCCGCATTAGCGGGAGCCCGGGGCATCTAATTTTCCTGCGAGCCGTGAAAGCGAACAGTGCCTCCGCGCTGCTGCCGTTGACGTCGCGACGCTCCCGGCCTATAGTGGCGCACATTTTTATTTGAGGGGAACCCCGCTTGCTCGAGCGTGTATTTCATCTTGAAGAAAATCAGACTACCGTGCGGCGCGAATTGTTCGCGGGCCTCACCACCTTCATGACGATGGCCTACGTCGTGGTGGTGAATCCGCGCATCCTCGCCGAAGGCGGCATGCCCGTCGATGGCGTTCTCTTCGCCACTTGCATTTCCGCCGCGATCGCCACGCTCATCATGGGCCTGTGGGCCAATTACCCGATCGCCCTTGCTCCGGGCATGTCCCTCAACGCGTACTTCACCTACTCCATCGTGCTCGGCCGCGGCGTGCCCTGGCAGACCGCGCTCGGAGTCGTGTTTCTTTCGGGCTTGCTGTTTCTAATTCTCACGCTCACCAACGTCCGCGAACAGATTGTCAACGGCATACCCAATTGCCTCAAGTATGGCACCGCCGGGGGCATCGGCTTATTCATCGCGTTCATTGGACTGCGCAACGCCAATATCATCGTGGCCAACCCCGCCACCTTCGTCGGACTCGGCAAGATTTCCAACCCGCAAGTCCTTCTCGCAGCCGGCGGTCTCATTCTCATCGCCATCCTGATGGCCCGGCGCATCAGCAGCGGCATTCTCCTCGGGATCGTAGCCATCACCCTCGCCGGCATTCCTTTCGGCCTCAGTCACTGGCCAGCGCATTTTTTCTCGCTGCCGCATCCATCCGGCACATTTCTCAAACTGGACCTTCGCTCGGCCACAAAACTTGGCTTTGGCGAACTGATCTTTGTGTTCTTCTTTGTCGATCTCTTCGACAATGTGGGCACCCTGGTTGGCGTCTGCGAAGAAGGCGGCTTCCTGCGCGACGGGAAACTTCCCCGCGCGAGCCGCGCGCTGCTCGCCGACGCTTTCGGCACCATGTTCGGCGCGCTTACCGGAACGTCCACGGTCACCAGTTATATCGAAAGCGCTGCCGGAGTCGCTGCTGGCGCGCGCACCGGTCTGGGCAACGTCGTGATCGCCGCGCTCTTTCTTGTTGCGATGTTTTGCGCGCCGCTAGTCGCTGCGATTCCTGCTTACGCTACGGCTCCCGCGCTCATCCTCGTTGGCGCACTCATGTGCGGCGCCGTCGCGCGCGTTCGCTGGGACGATTTCAGCGAGGCCTTCCCCGCATTCCTAACGCTGGTCGCCACGCCTCTGACGTTCAGCATCGCCACGGGCCTCAGCCTCGGCCTGCTCTCCTTCACCTTCGTCAAACTCGGCACCGGCCGGCGCCGCGAAATCAGCCCGCTCATCTGGGTTCTCAGCGCGCTCTTCCTGCTGCGCTACGCCTTTCTCGGCACAGAATAGACCGAACCTCCCGCCCACACAACATCGGGTAGAATCAATCAATTACGAAATGTAAATTTCATAAGTCCTTTAGTTTGAAATTCATGCACGCAATGGGGGGTACTCCCCTCCAAAAAAAAGGCATCGGAATGAGATACCGCTCAGCAGGATAGTTTCGCGAGGGATTCGGCAAGCACGAGCGCTCCCCGGGCGATATCCTCCGGCGCGGCGTACTCGTCGGGGCGGTGACTGTACCCATTGCGGCAGGGAATAAACAGCATGCCGGTCGGAGCGATCCGCGAAAGGAAAAGCGAATCGTGGTAGGCCCGGCTGACCATCTCCAGAAACGGGAAGCCATGCTCGCGGCAGGAACTGGCCAGCGCCCTGCGCACTTCAGGAGCGCATTCCGCCGGCGCATCCGCGTTGAGCAATTCCGGTTGAATCGAAACCTGGCGCTTCGCGGAAATGTCTTGCGATGCGCGCTCGATCGTTTGCCTCACGCCATCGCGCCGCGCCAGATCGGTGTCGCGAATGTCCAGCGTCATGCCCACGCGGCTCGGAATACTGTTCACCGCGCCGGGAAAGACTTCGCAAACGCCCACGGTAGCAACGGTGTCCCCCGCACCGCTTGAGCGCGCTGCGTTTTCGACAGCCAGGATCAGTTCGGCCGCCGCGCAGAGCGCATCCTTCCGGTCCGGCATCAGCACTCCGCCAGCGTGCCCGCCAGCTCCCTCGATCGAAATGCGCAGGCTCGCGGGCGCCGCAATGCTCTTCACGATTCCCAGAGATGTTTGCGCGCGTTCGAGGAGTGGGCCTTGCTCGATGTGCAATTCCACGAATCCCTTGTAATAGCCTGTCGGTAGTTTCACATCCTGAAGGTTTCCGTTGAGTCCCGCTCTCCGGCGAACTTCGTCCACCGATTCGCCCTCGCGATCCTTCATTTTGGCAGCGGCCGCCGCTGAAAGAGTCCCCGAAAGCAATCGGCTCCCCAGGCAGCCGACGCCGAAGCGCGTCGGCTCTTCGGTGGCGAACACGAGAAGTTCAAGCGAGTTCTTGGGCCGGAATCCGCTCCGCTGCAGCGCGCGGATTGCTTCGAGTCCGCCGAGAACTCCAACGACACCGTCGTATTTGCCGGCATTGGGAATCGCATCAATATGCGAACCCGTTCCGACAGCAGGAGCCGCAGGATCGGCGCCACTCCACCGCGCGAAAATATTTCCAATGGCATCCTGCCGCAAAGCGAGCCCGGCTTCTTCACAGCGCGAGATCACCCAAGCGCGAGCTTTCAGATCCGTCGGTGTGAAAACAATTCTCGTCACCGCGGGCGGCTCCGCGTCCGAAAAAGCGGCCAGCGTCTCCAGTTCTGAGATCAGTCGCTGCTGATCAATTTCCAATTTCATTTTTTCGCGCCGCCGAGAGGATCGCGGTTCCAATTTTTGTAGATGAGATACTTGGCAGGCACCTTGCCGATGGCGCCGAACCATTGCGGGCACCACGGCCCCATCCAGATGAAATCGCCGGCCGCGACGGGGTACCACGATTCGCCCAGCCGGTAGATGCCGCTTCCTTCAAGCATGATCAGTCCGTGCTCCATCACGTGCATTTCCACCATGCTGAGCGAGGCGCCGGGCTGGTACACCATGGTGTTCACCGCAAAATCAAATTGCGGCTCGTCGGGCAGGAGGTACTTGACCTGCAAATCGGAATCGCCATCGAGCGCGTGCGAAGAGACCGCATCTTCGTTGGAGACCAGCAGGCGTTGCGGCTCGGTTTTCTCTATCCGCTCGTAGTGCTTTTCAACGACGGCAACACGGCTCTTTTTCTTGGCGACCACCCGGTGGGAAAAGCCTTCGGGCAAATAGGCATAGCCGCGCGCGCCCAGCTCGTGCCGCTTTCCCTCGGCGTCAAGCGTCATGGCGCCTTCCACCACATAGAGGAAACGCTGCGCGGAAGTGTTTCCCAATTCGCCTTTCGCTTCAAATTCGGCGGTGTATTCGGTGAACCCTGCACCAAGCGCGGGGCCAACGTGAACGATCGCGGAAGCATTCTTCATGCCGGGCAGAGCGGTGCGCACAAAGGTGTCGGGAGTGAGAAGCAGGTGGTTGCGTTGATGAGAGCTGCGCGTTTGACCTAGATTATGCACGGCACGTCCTTCCCAGAAATTCCTGCGAAGCCGCAAGCTGCGTCAGCAAATGTTGTCCGCACTCGAGTGCTTTCGCGACGTCGTCCAGATGCGCCAATTCCGCCGGATCGTGGCTGATGCCCCCGGGCGTGCGCAAAAAAATCATCGCCGGGGGAACTTTTTCCGCCAGGATCATGGCATCATGACCCGCGCCGCTGGCCATGCGATGGGGCTGGCAACCGGCTTTTTGAATGGCACGTTCGATCTGCTCCGCCAGAAAAGGATCCATCGCCACGGCGTGCTGCGCGAGGAGCGTCCGCCAACTCACGGTCACACCGCGCCGCGCGGCGCTCGACTCCGCTTGCCGAATCAACTCATCCAGCGCTTCGGTCCGCGCACGATCCGAAGCGTGACGAATATCCAGTGCGGCGCGCGCTTCGCCAGCAATCACGTTCGTCGCGCCGGGCTTTGCTTCAACAAATCCCACCGTCGCCACGATTCCCGATGTGCGCTGTGCCAGGTTCTCCACGGCAAGAATCCACTCCGCAGCCGCGGCAAGCGCATCGTGCCTCAGATTCATCGGCGTCGTGCCCGCGTGGTTCGCTTGCCCTGAAAATGTGAACTCCAAACGGTTTTGGCCAACGATGGCGTCCACGACTCCGAGCGGCCGACCCAAAGTTTCCAGCACGGGTCCCTGTTCGATGTGAAATTCGATGTATCCCAAAACATCATCTCTCAGCGCAGCCTTGGAAATCTCATTCGGATTCAACCCAAAATCACGAATCGCTTTCCGGACAGAAACGCCGTGCTCATCCTTGCGGCCGAGAAGTTCCTCATCCACTCGGCCCACCAGCGCGCGGCTTCCGATGAACGGAACTCCAAACCGCACTCCCTCTTCCTCTGAAAAGCCAACGACCTCGATCCCAAAGGGCAGCTTCATCCCCTCGAGAGATTCCACCAGCCCCACCGCCAGCACAACACCCAATATCCCGTCGAACGCTCCCGCATTCGGCACCGTGTCCAGATGCGATCCCACCAGGATCCGCGGCGCACCGGTCGACGTTCCCGGATAAAACCCCCGCAAATTTCCAACCGCATCCACGCGAACCTGCGCTCCGAGTGGTTCCAGCCAACCGGCGATTTCCCGATGGCAATCCCTCATGGGTGCCGACAAAAAAGTCCGCCGCGTGCCTCCTGCGTCTTCTGAAAACGACGCTAGCTTCCGGCAGCGGGCGATCACCTCTGCTGCGAGATTTACAAAACCACCGGTCGTCTGCACTGGATTCTACCTTTGCCCACGGCCTACGCCCGTTGGACTCATAACTCCCGGATAAGCTTCGCTGCCACCCAGCCCGCCACAACGAGCGCCAACAGAATCTGCCAGCCGTACCTGTTCCCGTAGGTCGCAACCGGAAAATGATTGCTCAACATCAGAAAGACGACCGGCACGGCCATGAACGTATTGTGCTTGGACCGCAACTTCGCCTGCGCGCCCAGCGACGCATCGAACTTCTCGCCCGCTGCTGCCGCCGCGATCATCCCGCGCTGCGCGGGAAGAATGCGCATCCACACATTCGCCGTCATGATGGTGCCGAAGATCGCTCCCACGTGGATGTACGCAGCGCGGCCGCTGAACACGTGCATCAATCCCCAGGCCACTGCCGCCGTCATCACCAGACCAAATCCTGCAAACGCGGCCTGCGACTTTCCGAGCGGTGACCGCACGGCCAGATCGTAAATGAACCACCCCGTCACCATGGCACCCAATCCGATCGCAATGCCCGCTGGCTTGGGAATGTCCGCAACGTCCGGATCGATCAGCCCATCCCCCAGGTAATACACAAGGACGAGGAGAACCACGCCGCCCAGCCAGGTCATCAACGCTTCCCATCGAAACCAGTGGACTTGCTCGGGAGCCACGCCCAGCGACTTTTGTTTCTCGACAGTGTAAAACCCTCCGCTGTGCACCATCCACACCGCCGAAGCCGTCCCGTTCGCGGCCGCTTTCTTTTCGAGTTTTCCAAACTGGCCGTCGAGCCACGTGAAGTAGTACGTCTGCCCGACCCACAT
>Ga0209118_1001101_pt1 | contig 13156 bp, 12 predicted proteins | sample BlaSpr_A8_Ref_M1_FD_187988 | JGI IMG/M metagenome (GOLD analysis project Ga0209118, IMG submission 187988) | Forest soil microbial communities from Thunder Bay, Ontario, Canada - Black Spruce, Ontario site 2_A8_Ref_M1 (SPAdes) (version 2) | ecosystem: Environmental > Terrestrial > Soil > Boreal...
TGATTATTTCAATCTCGCAGCGGGAGTCGTGGCACTCCATCGGGGTTACAAGCTTGCCTAGGGAGCGCCTGTCGTTGCCACGATAAGGGCGAAGCAAAGGCTCCTTTATTCACTTTGAGGGAGGCATCTCGCCACGCCCGTCGACATCCGCCCAATCGTTGTAAAGTTCCACCGCCGTGACTTGGGATGTCCCCGCCGCCCGCAGCGGAGCAATGGGTCGCCCGATGCTATCATGATCATCCGACAAGCATCTCGCTCCCCATGTTTGCCACCTTAAGCAGCGCGGTTTTGCTTCCCCTCAATCATGTACTCGCTCAGTCGGCCTGGGCGCGCGCGCGTTTGGCTGCCTTTGCCGGTAAATGTGCGACCATTGCCGTCTTTCCGCTGCAACTGCGTTTGCTCATCACTTCAGAAGGCTGTGTCGAGGCCGCAAGCGGCGGAAGCAACACCGATGTCACCATCGTAATGAGCCCCGCGTGCGCGGTTCGCGTCCTCCTCCGGGACCCGACTGCGCAGGGAGAAGCAAAGATTGAAGGCGATACCGCCTTTGCTGGAGAGATCGTCTTTCTTGCCCAGCATTTGGGCTGGGACTATGAAGAGGATCTGAGTCAGGTCGTTGGCGACGTGGTAGCTCATCGGGTGGGTGAGACGGCACGCAGAGTGGCGGCCTGGCAAGTGGAAGCAGCGGAAAATCTGGCGGAGAATTTTCGCGACTATTGGGTGCAGGAACGACCACTGATCGCTTCCCGTACAGCGATCGAGCGCTTCAATCACGAAGTCGATCAGCTGCGCGACAGCACTGAGCGATTGGCCAAGCGAGTAGAGTCGCAACGCAAGCGCTGAGCCGAAAACACCGGCCCTTGGGCTGGCCATTCGTGGGCTCTCCAGCCGGGAGAACGCTTGCCGTTCCCTTTTCCCTTGACGCTATTGTCGGAAGCTCTTGAGCCGGTAGAATCCTCGCGATGCGCGCTTTTAGACTAGCAAAAATCCTCCTCGTCATCTTTCGCTTCGGGCTCGATGAATTTCTACTTGGCCACGAACGGGTACGCGGGTTGCGCCTACTCGTGCGTGCAATGTTCTTTTGGCGCCGGCTCGCCGCGCCGCGCGCCGTGCGGCTGCGCCGCGCCCTCGAGGCATTGGGGCCAATCTTCGTCAAGTTCGGCCAGATGCTGTCTACCCGCCGCGACCTCCTGCCCATGGACATTGCCGATGAGTTGGCACGCCTGCAGGACCGAGTCCCACCGTTCAGTTCCGAGATCGTATTGGCTACTTTGCAACGCGTGTATGGCAAGCCGGTAGAAACGATATTCCGCGAATTCGAGCGCACACCGGTGGCGAGCGCCTCCGTGGCGCAAGTGCATCTTGCGATATTGCACGATGGGCGCGAGGCCGCGGTCAAAGTGCTGCGCCCGGGCATTCAGCCGGTGATTGAACGTGACATCGCGCTACTCGAGGCCGGGGCGAGTTTGGTGGAATTTTTGTTCGCCGAAGGGCGCCGGCTGAGACCGAAGGATGTCGTTGCCGAATTCGAAAAAACCATCCACGACGAGCTCGATCTCATCCGCGAAGCGTCCAACGCGAGCCAGTTGCGGCGCAACTTTCTGGGCAGCCCGCTATTGAGAGTCCCTGAGATATTTTGGGACTACTGCCAGTTTGAAGTGATGGTTATGGAGCGCATGCATGGCACACCGATCTCGCAGCTCGAGTCCCTGAAGGCGCAGGGTATCGATCTCAAGCAATTGTCGCGTAATGGTGTTGAAATTTTCTTTACCCAAGTGTTCCGAGATGGCTTCTTTCACGCCGACATGCACCCAGGCAATATTTTCGTCGATGCGAATGGACGATACATCGCGCTGGATTTCGGCATCATGGGTACGCTCACCGATAGCGACAAAGACTACCTGGCGCAGAATTTTGTGGCGTTTTTCCGCCGGGACTATAAACGTGTGGCCGTTGCGCATATAGAAGCCGGATGGGTACCCGCGGGGACACGGGTCGATGAATTTGAATCCGCGGTTCGCGCCGTCTGCGAGCCTATCTTCGATAAACCGCTCAGGGAAATCTCGTTCGGCAAAGTACTGCTTCGGTTATTTCAGACTTCGCGTCGCTTCAATATGGAGGTTCAACCACAGCTTATGCTGCTGCAGAAAACACTGCTCAACGTGGAAGGGCTGGGGCGCGATCTCGATCCCGATCTCGATTTATGGAAAACCGCTCGACCGCACCTGGAGCAGTGGATGAAAGAGCAGATAGGCTGGCAGGGGCTGGTCCGGCAAATACGAGAAGAGGCGCCGTTGTGGGCGCGCATGCTGCCGCAAATCCCGCGCCTCGTCCATCGTGAGCTGAATCACGATCACAACCGAATAATCACGATGCGGCTAGCAGAGATTGCGGAGCAGCAAAAGGGCCGTAACGTCTGGCTTGGCCTCATCGCATTACTGCTCTCTGGTCTCCTGGCGTGGGAAGTCTATCTGCGGCTGACGTGATCCGCCGTTGTGCCCGGTCGGCAGAGCACCGTTTCGTCGGGCGAAGCCGGCACGAAAGAGAAGAAGCGGTGTAGGGTTAGAAGAACGAAGGGAGGGGCGGAATGCCCCGAACCGACCGGGGCAACACAATCGACGCCGGTGGAGACTTTGCTAAGACGCGAGGATGGCAACAATGCGTGCCGTTCAGGTCCTCGAAGCGAGAATCCCCTGAGCGACAAGCCCGCTGCAGCTTTAGCAGTGGGAGAATTCACGCGCCGTTTCTTATCCGGATTTGTGCCGTGCAGCGGTTGGCCACGCGTTACGGCACACCCGGTCTGAAAAGAGAAAATCGCCCTGGTCAGCGGCACCGACTGGGACGATTGTCTTGAGGCGTCGGCTTACGCTGCCGGCCGCGGGCCTATCGCACCTAGAACTGGGCGGGCAGCGGCTCGGCCTCGGTGGCCCGTAAAGCGAGACGCGACGGCAAATAGTCGGGTGCCTGAGCAATGGCGCGACCGGACAGCAGTACCGTTTGCGCTGAATTGTCATTGACGGCGAGCGCGTCATTGGCGTGATAAAGCAGTTCAGCTGAACCGGCCATTGCAACGACCGTGACAGCTACAAGAGTCCAGGGCTGAAAGGATTTGAAAGCCATTTGTTTCTCCTTGTTGGTTCGCTATTAATCAGTGCTGTTCAGAGTGCAAAGAGTGCTGTTGCGCAAGTACACTTTAGGCGTCCGCACTGAAAAAAAATGTTAGGCGGTATACAAGCGGCGGAAATTCTTTGCTTTGAACGCGGTTTGCGCCTTGCCTGACGAGCTTCTGGATCATCCATTTAGACCTGTTAGTGCAGTACTTCACCGGTTCAAAGTCTTCCGCTCCGATCGCCGGCAAACGAAGGCCGTGGCTGCGCAACGGCGCATCTTTGTTACAATGATCACTACTTTCGACGGGCAGCGGGGACGTATGCCGGAAGTATTCGCGTGAGGACACTCTCATGTTGCTCTGGTTCGTTATCATCTACTGGATCATCTCCGTCGCAATCGGCCTATACGCCGCGTTACGTGTCCGCAACACCAAGGATTTTGCTATTGCGGGCAGGCATCTTCCCTTTTACATGGTGACCGCCACGGTCTTTGCGACGTGGTTCGGCTCGGAAACGGTGCTGGGCATTCCCGCCACCTTCCTGAAAGAGAACTTACACGGCGTGGTCGCCGATCCGTTCGGGGCGTCGTTGTGCCTGATCCTGGTCGGCCTGTTCTTCGCCGCGCCGCTCTATCGAATGAACCTGTTGACCATCGGCGATTTCTACAAAAAACGCTTTGGTCGCGGTGTCGAAGTGCTGACCACCATCGCCATCGTCATTTCCTACCTAGGCTGGGTCGGCGCCCAGATTACGGCATTGGGTCTGGTATTCAATGTGGTTTCCGACGGTGCGATCAGCAAGCTGGCTGGGATGTGGATCGGTTCCAGCACCATCCTGATTTACACCTTCTTCGGCGGTATGTGGGCGGTCGCCGTTACCGATTTACTGCAGATGATCATCATCGTGTTGGGCATGCTCTACATCGGCGGTGAGGTGAGCGGCATGGTCGGCGGTGTGGGAGTGGTGGTGGACCATGCGAGGGCAAACGGCAAGTTCGACTTCTGGCCGCCGCTCGATCTGAAGCAGATGATCGGCTTCTTTGCCGCGTGGATTACGATGATGCTGGGCTCGATCCCGCAACAAGACGTTTTCCAGCGGGTGCAATCGTCGAGGACCGAGAGGATCGCGGTATGGGGTTCGGTCACGGGCGGCTGCCTGTACTTTTGTTTCGCCTTCGTACCCATGTTCCTGGCCTACTCCGCTACCCTGCTTGATCCCAAGTTGGTGGCAGACCTCGTCGACAAGGACCCGCAGCTCATCCTCCCTCGCTTGGTGCTCGACAAAGCCCCCCTGTTCGCCCAAGTGATGTTTTTCGGCGCGCTGCTCTCTGCCATCAAGAGCTGCGCCTCGGCTACCCTGCTCGCCCCTTCGGTCACGTTCACGGAAAACATCTTGAAACCGATGATGGGTCAGGTAAGCGACCGCAAGCTGCTGTTATCCATGCGGGTGGTTACGCTGGTGTTCACGTTTCTGGTAACGCTCTACGCCGTTAACTCCAAGGCGAGCATCTTTAAGATGGTCGAGAGCGCCTATCAGATCACTCTGGTCATGGCTTTCATACCGCTCGCCTGCGGAGTCTACTGGAAGCGCGCCACGACCCAGGGCGCCTTACTCTCGATTTTCTTCGGCCTCGTCGTGTGGCTTGGAACCCATTTGTTGGGACCAGAAGATCCTTTCCTACCCGCTCAGTTCGCCGGGCTTATCGCGAGCGCAGTGGGTATGGTTGTCGGATCCCTGCTGCCGGCGCTGAAGGGCGTGACGTGGCTGCACACTCCGGCTTTCGAGGTTGCCCACCCTACCCGGCACGCGAGCACCGCGCCGAGCGAACGGGCGTGAAGGAAATTTGACGCATGCTCGACTTTGCGCCCCCCGAATCGTGATTTACGCTCTCGGCGACAGCGAACCGCGCTTTCTCGGCGATTACTACGTTGCGCAAAATGCCGTGGTGGCGGGTAATGTGCTTCTGCACAACAACGCGAGCATCTGGTTCAATGTGGTGATCCGCGGTGACAACGAGCTGATTACCATCGGCGAAAACTCGAATGTGCAGGACGGCTCGGTTCTGCATACCGACCCTGGCTACCCACTCACGATCGGCAAGGATGTCAGCATCGGCCACATGGTGATGTTGCATGGCTGCACCATTGGCGACGAGTGCTTGATAGGCATCAAGGCCGTGCTCATGAATGGGGCAGTCGTTGGGAAAAATTGCCTGATCGGTGCCAATACCCTGATCCCGGAACGCAAGGTCATTCCTGAGGGTTCGCTGGTGCTCGGCTCTCCCGGACGCATCATTCGTCAACTCACGGACGCCGATATTGCCACCATTCGGGCAAACACCTGGCATTACGTGGACAACTTCAAGCGCTACCGCGCGGAATTTAAGCCCGTCAGTTGATCTTCCGAGCGCGGAATGGCCCCGCTTTCCGACGCTTCAATCCTCTCGTTCCGCAGTTCGTCGCCTGCGCCTTGAGTCGTTTTCAGCCGGCTCCTATCCTCGCTCCATACGCCGATCGGAACGAACTGCCACATGAGGACGACGACATGAAAGCAAACCGTTTTGTCACTTTTGCCATTGCCATAGTCACCGTGTTACTGATCGGCGGGGGTGTTGCGAGCCAAGTGCTGATCGTCGCGGAGGCCCTCGGCACTCGCGTAATGCCGCAGGTCGATCCTGTAATCCAGGAGGCAATGGCGGGGCGGGACGCGCCGGGCCAAACCGGCGCCAGGATCATGGTGGCGGCGTGTCGAGACCATACGCCGCTCCAACGCTAGTCTGCAAGAGAACCGCCAATATCGTTCGGGTCGCCGCAAATCCTGCGCGCTGGTTGGCGGAGGACGGGGGGCCGCCAACGGCAGGCGGCGCCACGCGATTACCGCTCCCCCACGATAGCCCGTAGCACGGGTATGATAATCGGCAGTTGATGCTCCGTTCCCCGCGTGGTCGATTGAACAATTTGCAGGCCCCTCATCGTGATGCTTCTGCAGGCGGCGGACTGAGTCGCTGGACTGCGCTGTTCCGCGGCCTGACGTGGAAGACAGCAGCCATGGTCTTCTGCAGTAACATGGCCATCGCCGCCTTGCAGTATTGGCAGTGTTGGGATTGCGACGAGGCCAACTACGACTATTTCATTTTCTGGAATATCGTCGGCTTTGCGCTGATGCTTGCCTTGCAGGCGGGCGCGAATTGGCAGACGCGCCGGTTGCCGCGCTGGCTGGTGATGGCGCTCTCGGTGATGGCGGGTACTGTGCTCGGCACGTTCATCTGGTGGATCTTCAAGGGGCGCGATTTTACCCTCATCTTTACCGAACACGATCTGCGTTGGCGGCTCGTCAACAACCTCGCTTCCGGGGTGTTTATGGGAACCATCGGCGCGATCGTCTTCAGCGCACGCATTCGAGTGGCCTTCGCCGAGAGCGAGCGTCATCGAGCCGACGCGGAGCGCCAGGCCCTGACCCGGCAAATGATGGAAGCACGGCTGAAGCTGTTGCAGGCTCAGGTCGAGCCGCATTTTTTGTACAACACGCTAGCTAACGTACAGGCATTGATCGAAGTCGATCCCCCAAAGGCGGCGCAGATGATCGAACACCTGATCCAATACCTGCGCGCCGCACTGCCACAGATGCGCGAGAACGGCAGCACCTTGGGCCGCGAATTGGACCTGGCGCACGCCTATCTAAGCATTATGAAAATCCGCATGGGAGAGCGTTTGCACTTCGAGGTCCAGGTCTCCGACGCTTTGCGTGACTTGTCTTTCCCACCCATGATGCTTGCCTCTGTGGTCGAAAACGCAGTGCGGCATGGCCTCTGCGGCTCGGCGCCAGGCGGCCAAGTCAGGATCCGTGCTGAACAAACTGCCGACCGCCTCAGAGTTTCGATCATTGATGATGGTGAGGGCTTTCAAGCCGACGCCAAGGAAGGGGTTGGCCTGTCGAACATTCGCGAACGCCTGCAAGCCCTGTACGGTGGCGCCGCGCGGCTGCTGATCGAAAAAAACGCCGACGACGCTCCGCCGCATGGGGTTAAAGCCACGATAGAGGTCGCTATCGCGCACGCGTAGGATTCCTCTGCCGGCTGCTCTTCGGGCTGCGCTCGCGTCGGATGGCGCTGCAAGACACTCCGACGCGCCGCGGTACCTCGGATGGGCGCGTTGCGGGTGCTGTGCGGGGGGAGTTGCAGAAGTTCATCGCGGCACGACACCGCAACTTTTATCGCTCGCTTTGGAACTGTCGCCATCGTAAATAGCGTGAACTCGCAGCCCTCCGCGATCCTTGCCGAAGATGAACCTTTGCTGCGCGCACAGTTTGTGAAGCGGCTGAGTGACGCTTGGCCCGAATTGCAGTTGTTAGCCCAGGTGTCCAATGGCACCGCAGCTTTGCAGGCGATCAGGGAGCATCGGCCGGACGTGGCGTTTCTCGATATTCAGATGCCGGGAATGACCGGCTTGGAAGTGGCCCGAGCGGCGAAGGGTATGTGCCACTGGGTATTCGTTACCGCCTATGATGAGTTTGCGGTCCATGCGTTCGAGCAACAGGCGATCGACTATCTGCTCAAGCCCCTTTCCGTTCTCCGCCTTGCAGAAACAGTTGCGCGATTAAAGGCCCGCCTGCACGCCACGCCGCCAGACCTGGAAGCGCTGATCGAACGCCTGCAATCCGCCCTCGGTTCCAAGACAAAGGACTATCTGCGCTGGATAAACGCCTCCCACGGAGCAACGGTAAAAATGATTTCGGTGGAGCATATCTGCTACTTTCAAGCCGACGAAAAATATACTCGCGTCGTCACTGCAGAGGCGGAAACGCTCATCCGCAAACCCATCAAGGAATTGCTCGAAGAACTGGATCCGAGGCTGTTCTGGCAAATCCATCGTTCGACCCTCGTCAACGTCAATCTCATTGCCGGGGTCGCCCGCGACCTCCGCGGCAACCCCGAGGTCCGCTTGAAGAATCGCCCCGAGAAACTCACCATCAGCCGGCCTTTTGCGCATTTGTTCAAGCAGATGTAGGTCGGCGAGCGGCGCAGCAAGCCTCGCTTGCGGGATGCGACCTGCGATCAGAGCGGGGCGACGGAGGCGGCGTCAAACGAAGCTAGCGCCCAGCAGACAACTGCCACAAGGTGGAGAGACGCATCGCCATCGTCGTATGGGCCTAAAGCATCGGCCCCCGCGGGGGATGCGACCCAAGATTCAGGCGCGCCGCGAAGCTGCGACCACGGCGAATTTCAAGCATGGACCAGGGCTCCCTGGCGCACGAAAGACACCAACCTCATACAAGCCCGCTCATCCCGCCCCGCTGCAGAGCAGTCCTGAATTCCCACCCTTCGTCGGTCTCCCATTGCCTCGCCCCCGCGGCGCTTTTACCGTATGCCCGCAGCTCTTTGTCGGGGAGAGGAAGAATGTCCGTCCTGCAGTTCGTCCAATCGGCTCTGCCGTTACTTATGCTGCTAAACTTGGCCGCGACGCTGGTCATCACGATCGCTACGCTGAGCGAGACCGACGACGCTTAGCGCATCCCGATAATCATGTTCAAAAGACTGGCGAGACTGATCGGTGAGCTTCCCTGGTGGCTGTTGCTGCTTGGCGGCCCCGCACTGATTACCGCTGCCGCTATCTACACAGCCAGAACCGGGACTCCGAGTTTGGTGGAAAACGCCAGCACACCGGAAATGAAGGCTGCGATCAGCCATGAGATCAAGCGCGCCGAGGGACAAGCGGCGCTCGACATCGGCCGCCAGGCGATTCTGAAAATCCAATCCGTCACCTCCGATGCCGAGACGCGTGCGGAACTGGAAGACGCGCTAAGGGAAATCGAGCGGGCGAAGGCGGAACTCAATCAACAAAAGGAAGAGGTAAAGGCTGCCCGGCGTGGCGTTAGCGCGAGCGTCCGGGAAGCGGCCAAGGAGGTGGGAGCGGCAGAAGCCAAGGCAAATGCCGCAGTCAAGAAGGGCGAGGCGCAAGTCGCAAAACGCAATAAAGAGCTGGAGGCGGCTGTCGCAGCAACAAAAATCCCATCAGCCGGAGAGTCCGCCGAGGTTGCCACGGCGAAGGTTGCGGAAGCCGCAAGCGACTTGGGGGAAGCCCAGCGAGACCTGGCGCAAGCGAGGCGGGACGCCGAGGATGCCCGGCGCGAAGCCGAAGCAAGCGCCCAGGAAGCCGTTGCGGAGCAAAACGCTGCCCAGCGGGACGCGGAAACGGCATTGAGACGGTCGGAGCAAAATCTCGCGCGCGCGAAACGCGATCTGGAGCAGAAATTACAGCTGGCGCAGCCGAGCGGGCTCGAAAAAAACGAGAGTGCCTCAGCAGATGCTGCCACCGCGACGGCACAACCGCCCCCGGGCAATGGCAAAGCCCCTGGGTCGACGGCGGGAAAGGCGGCGCACCACATAACGATTCAGCTCGACGCCGGCAACCCTGCCGATCTGCCATCACTCGCTCCCGGGGCCGTGCTTCCTCCACTGCCACCCGAGCTCAAGGCATTGATCGGTTCCCAGGTGCACAGCGACATTCGGCGCGTGATATTAGGCAGCTCCACGATCCTCATTCTGGTCTTGCTATACATTTCGTTCATCATCGCGAAGAGCGTGATTTCGGTGAACCGTGCGCTCAAGGCGCGGGCCACTCGCAGTGAACAGGAGGCCCAGCAAGCGAGTCTGTCCAGGCAACTCATGGAGGCGAAGTTGGCGGCGATGCAAGCGCAGATCGAGCCGCACTTTTTATTTAACACGTTGGCCTCGGTTGATCATTTGATTGAAACCGATCCTTCAGCGGCCTCGCGCATGCAGAAGAACTTGATTGCCTATCTGCGCGCTGCCATTCCCCAAATGCGCGAGAGCTCCACGACACTCGGGCGCGAAGCCGAATTATGCCGCGCGTACTTGAATATCCTGCAGGTGCGCATGGAATCGCGACTCCGCTTCGAAATCGCCATACCCGAGGAATTAAACAATGCGCCCTTCCCGCCAATGATGTTGCCAACGCTCGTGGAGAACGCCATCAAGCACGGGCTGGAACCCAACCCGGCTGGCGGCGAGATCCGCATCACCGCCGTAGGTCAGGACGGCAAACTAAAGGTGAGCGTGGCCGATACCGGTATGGGTTTTTCCGACAAGCCCGGCAGCGGCATGGGCCTCGCGAATATTCGCGAGCGCCTGCAGGCCTTGTACGATGGCAAAGCCGGCCTTACCATCGAGCCGAATTCCCCCGAGGGTACGATCGCCACCATAGAAGTTCCCAACCAGCCCAACGATGCCCATAAAAGCCCTAATCGTCGATGACGAGCGATTGATGCGTGAGCAGGTGCGCATCCGGCTGAGGCGTGCCTGGCCGGACTTGCAGATCGTCGCGGAGGCGGAAAATGGTTTCCAGGCGCTGGAACTATTCGAAGCGCACACGCCGGACCTGGCCTTTCTCGATATCCGCATGCCCGGCATGTCCGGGCTGGAAGTGGCGCGAGAAATGGCTGGCCGCTGCCACATCGTCTTCGTGACGGCCTACGATCAGCACGCGATTGACGCGTTCAAGCACGGCGCCATTGACTACCTGCTCAAGCCGGTTGAAGAAGAGCGGCTCGCGGTGACCGTGGCTCGCCTCAGGGAGCACCTCAAAAAACCCCCGCCACCGATGGACGATCTTCTCGAGTCGCTCACCCAGCGCCTCAAAGGTGACCAGAAACGTGCTTACTTGCGCTGGATTAAAGCGCAAATCGGCGCCCACCTGCGCCTCATCCCAACGGATGAAATTGTCTATTTCCACGCCGAGGACAAGTACACCCGCGTCTTCACCGCCGCTGCCGAAGCGCTGATCAAGAAGCCGATCAAGGAACTGACCCAAGAACTCGACCCAGACAAATTCTGGCAGATCCACCGCGCCACCATCGTCAACGCAAGCGAGATCGCAGCAGTCGCGCGAGACGCACGGGAGCGCCTGCTGGTGAGCCTCAAACACCGCCCCGACAAACTCGAAGTGAGCCGTAGTTACATCCATCTGTTCAAGCAGATGTGAGTGCCTGCAGAAAGTCTTCCGGCTTGTCTCGAGAAACGCTCGATGCCCAACCAGCGGCTTGCGATGAAACGTGGCCCCGGTGTGGTCGGCAAATCGATCCCCCGCTACGGCGAGCAGTCGCCGTCTCGAGAGTGTTTGGCCCGCCCCGAGATATCGAGGGCCGGTTGGGATATCGATCGGAGGCGCACCGGTGGGCCATGTGGGCTGAGGGGGCACCGCGCGGGCGCCGGGACCGCTTCCAGCAATGCGGCGCACTACGGCTTCTGGCGCTGCTTCGCCACCCAGAAGACGAGAGAGGCTATTACCAGGGCAAGCACTGCGACCACGATCATGCCGCCATCCTTGCCGCCTCCTATGTAGCCCTGGATTGGCGGCACCAACACTCCGCCGCAGGTACCCACGGCCTGCAGAGTCGCCAGCGTGGTGCTAGAGGTCGCGGGCAGGGAATGCACGATCAAGCCATAGGTGGTGGGAAAGATCGGACCGCAGGCCAGGCCGATTGCAAACGACAATCCAAGAGCCGCGGCGATGGCGTGAGGAAACGCGACCAGCGCGAGGGCACCGCCTGCCACCGTGAGGGCACAGGCAAAGAGCAGGCGCCGCTCGCCCATGTGACGCAGCAGCAGCACAGCGGCCATGCGTCCACAGGTCAACCCCGCCCAGAACAGCGACGCGGCGAGAGCGCCTTGTGTGATTGGGGCCCTGCCCGCGACCGTGAGCTGTGTGAATACCCAGGCGCCGAAGCCACTCTCCGCGCCCACGTAAAGGCTAAAGATCAGTGCGTATGGCAGATATCGCTGCCAAGTCCGCGCACGGTCCGGTGTGACCGCGTAGTGATCACCTAAGCGCAGCGGTGTGCTCCAGAATAGCGGCAACAGCAATCCGGTGAGCGCTGCGGTGCCGTAATAGCCTAGAGCGAGACTACCCCGTGACAGGACCAGATCGACCACCTGCGGGCCCAGGGCCGAGCCCATCCCCCAGGTGGCGCCGAGTAGATTCAAGCCGACGCTCGGCCGCCTGAGCCCGGCTTTCGCGACGATGAGGTTCGGCGCTGCCGACCAGCCACCCACGCCGAGACCCAGCAGCAATTCGGCCACGATGAAGACGGTGAAGGAGCGGGACAGGCCAAATAGCACTAGACCCAAGACCATCAGCGAGCCCGCACCGCACAGCACCGAGCGGATATCGGTGCAGTCCGCGAGCCGCCCTCCGAGATAGATACCCAAGGTTGCGCCGAGGAATTGAGCCGCGACCAACAGCCCTCCCTGCTCGATCGGCATTCCCAGTTCATGAGTGACCACGTCTTTAGCCGGACCGACCATCGCAGCGGCGATGCCGAGGACAAAGAATGCCGCGTAACAGCCAGCGAGCAGTCTCGGCGAGACGGCGTGTGGTTTCGATAACGCGGGCGCTATTGACATATAGGATCCCTGCCCTTGGTGCGCGTGCCCGAGGCTACGCGCGGGACTGACGCTCGGCTGCGCACCACCGGGCTGTGGTGAGCGCAGCGGGGTCCGGTTGGAGCGCTCCTTCCGTGCCGAGAGAGCACCTCCAGCGCTTCCGAGTCACTGCACGAACCCGTCGCGATTGTCCACCTGTTCCAGGCAATAAACGAGGGGGCCGCGTTTCAGTGCGATGCGGCGCAGCTTCAGGCGAATCGCCGGGTGGGCATGAACAGGCCCCTCCGGCATCGGTCGATGAAGCGCAGCCTGATCGCCCCGCATCCAGCTTCGCGTGATCGTGAGGTATCCAGCCGCAGGATTCGCTGCTACCTCGACGGCCTCGCCATCGACCCTTGCCTTAGCGCCGCTGCAGCGAAACTTTGCCCGGGCAGGCGAAGCATCCGGCTCGATAGTGCAGCAGCCCGGTGGGTTTCCAGGGTGAGTGCGCCGAAAATGCGCCGGCGAGCAAGGCTAGGCACCCACCGTATACGCCCCTATGCTACGGTGTCAGGTATCTCCTCGGACCAGCGCCCGTACATTCTCCCCATGTCTAGCGATGACTCATCCCCGCGACCCCTCGAGGTATCAGCTGGCGGCGCCGGTC
>Ga0209118_1001102_pt1 | contig 13138 bp, 14 predicted proteins | sample BlaSpr_A8_Ref_M1_FD_187988 | JGI IMG/M metagenome (GOLD analysis project Ga0209118, IMG submission 187988) | Forest soil microbial communities from Thunder Bay, Ontario, Canada - Black Spruce, Ontario site 2_A8_Ref_M1 (SPAdes) (version 2) | ecosystem: Environmental > Terrestrial > Soil > Boreal...
TCCGTGAGCGTGTCCACCACGCCGTCGTTCGCGGTGCGCTGGCTCCTGCCGCGCCTGCCGGCGCTACAGCGCTCCTACCCGCGGCTCGAGGTTTCAGTCGTCGTCGACCAGCGTCTGGATGAACCCGGCTCGTTCCCGTCGGACCTCGCAATCCGCACCGGGCAGGGCCCCTGGCCCGCGCTCCTCGCAGAGCCGTTGATGGACGAGTCCGTGTACCCGCTCATGAGCCCCGCCCTGTGGCGGCAGAGCGGACGTCCCAGGGATCCTGCGCAGTTGTGTCGGATGCGCCTGCTGCACGATCGCGATCCGAACACGAGCTGGCAGTTGTGGCGGCAGAAGTACGGTCCGGCGGCACTGGATGTGCGGCGCGGCCCGCGCTTTGCGTCCTCCGATCTGCTCCTGCGTGCTGCGGCACAGGGCCTGGGAGTCGCGCTTGCCCGTCACCGCCTGGCGCAGGAAGAGCTCGCCTCGGGCGCGCTCGTCCGTCCCTTCGAAACGCGCGCTATCGACCTTGGTGTGGCGTATTGGATTGTCCGCCCCCGGGGAAGCGCGCCGCGTGAGGCGGTGAAGATCCTGGTGGCGTGGCTGCGGCGAGAAGCGGAACGAGCGCCGATTGATCCACACTGATGTCCCCAGGAAGCCCGTGACCCTGCTTGCCGAGCTGGTGCGCACGTCGCAGCGCGTGAGCGCCACTGCCGCTCGCCTGAGCAAGGTGCGGGAGTTGGCTTCGTTCCTCCGGGCGCTGCCGCCCGATGAGATCGAAACTGCCGCACATTATCTGTCGGGCGAGACGCCGCAGGGCCGAATCGGCGTCGGCTATTCGACGTTGCAGGCCACCGCGTCGAACGCGGCCGCGACCGCGGAGACGCTGTCGATTGCGGAGGTGGATCGCCGCCTCACGATGATCGCCACGATTCGCGGCGCGGGCTCGGCAGCCCGACGGGCGCAGGCGCTGCGAGACCTGTTCCAGCGCGCGACAGCCCCTGAACAGCAGTTCCTGCTGCGTCTGCTGGTCGGCGAGCTGCGGCAAGGCGCGCTGGCCGGAAGTATGGTCGAGGCCATCGCCGCGGCCGCTGAACTGCCGGTGGCGCAGGTGCGCCGCGCGGCGATGTATTCAAAGAGTCTGGGAGCGGTTGCCCGGGCGGCGTTGCTGGAAGGAGCCGATGCGCTTGGCCGATTCCAGCTGGAGCTGTTCTCGCCGGTTGCGCCCATGCTCGCCCAGACCGCTGCCGACGTGGCCGAGGCACTGAGAGAGCTTAAAGGCGAGGTGGCGTTCGAGTGGAAGATGGACGGGGCGCGCATACAGGTACACAAAGGGGGCGATGACGTGCGCATCTATACGCGCGCGCTGAACGATGTTACCGGCGCTTTGCCGGAAATCGTCGCTGTGGTGCGTACCTTCTCCGTGCCTGCGCTGGTGCTCGATGGTGAGGCGATCGCATTCGATGCATCGGGCCGACCGCGTCCGTTCCAGATCACGATGCGTCGCTTCGGCCGCAGGCTCAACGTCGAAGAGTTGCGCGGCGAGCTGCCGATCAGGGCTTTTTTCTTCGACTGCCTGCGACTCGATGCGCACAGCATCGCGGACCGTCCGGCACGCGAGCGCTTCCAGGCGCTTGGCCAGGCCGTGCCCGCTGCGTTGCAGATTCCACGGCTCATCACCTCCTTCGAGCCGACGGCGCGCGCCTTCTATGAAGCCGCGCTCGCAGCCGGTCATGAAGGTCTCATGGCGAAGTCGCTGGATGCGCCCTACGAAGCCGGCAATCGGGGCGCGAGCTGGCTCAAGATCAAGCGTGCGCACACCCTCGATCTGGTGGTGTTGGCTGCCGAGTGGGGCCACGGCCGCCGCACCGGCAAGCTTTCAAATCTGCATCTCGGTGCCCTGGAGCCGGACACGGGCGAATACGTCATGCTCGGCAAGACTTTCAAAGGCCTCACGGACGCGATGCTCGAATGGCAGACGAAGGAGCTTCTGGCACGGGAGACTCACCGTGACCAGTGGACCGTGTACGTGCGGCCGGAGCTGGTTGTGGAAATTGCCTTCAGCGACCTGCAGGCGAGCAGCCGCTATCCGGGCGGCCTGGCGTTGCGGCTCGCGCGGGTGAAACGCTACCGGGACGACAAGCGGGCCGAAGACGCCGATTCGATGGAAATGGTGCGCAAAGTCTACGCGGCTCAGTCGGGCGCGTGACTGCCCTCCTGGTTGCATAGCCCCAACGCATCGCGACGCGTGAGACGCATATCACAGGTGATACTTGATCGCGCCGTCTACCTCGGCCAGATATTTGGCGGCGATCAGTCTGTCAACGAGTTCCTGAATTGCTGATTCCGACATCTTCTTCGCGAAGTGCGAGTGCAAATGTGCCACCAGAGCTTTGCGCTTTCTGGGTCGCTTGTTCCCCGGCATGGCCGACAACAATTGAATTGCAGCCTGCTGCACTGGCACGGTTCTTTGACTGCCGGCGGCTTCGGTCGATTGCCCTACAGAGGCAAAGGCCTCTTTGACGGAAGTCGCCCGTCGCACGGCAAATCCGCGTCCCTCAAGATGCTTGATCAGCGGATCGAAACCCTTGTCATTTGAAAGAATCACGCACCGGGCCTTCGGAGAAGTGGTCAAGTATTCTCCGAGATAGAACGCAATGTAAAAATCGAGAGCATTCTTGCCTCGTCCCTCGATGTCGATGGGAACGAATCGCTCACCAAGTCTGAGTGCCGCTCTTAGGAATTCTGTCGGAACCGAGCGTTGTGATGCGCCGAAGAAAAATGGAATTCGAACTCCGGCCGGGATGGTGGCCAAGTCAACTTTACCCACATTCTCGTAATCAACCAGGAGTACGTGTTCGCTCACCTTGGTCTCCCTGGAGTCGCTGGAGCGTGATTATAGCGAGAGAAGTCACCGGGTCCTCAGATAGCGACACGTCGCCGTCGTGCGACGTTGCCAAGGGCGGGTGCTTGCGGGAAGCTTGACGCGTGCCGCTGCCAATCGCCTATGTCTCCTGGAGTTCGGGCAAGGACAGCGCCTTTGCGCTGTACGAAGCCGGGCGCTCAGGTCTCGCCCGGATTGCGGGCGTGCTGACCACGATCAACGAGGTCTATGACCGCGTGGCGATGCACGGCGTACGCAGCGCGCTGCTCGACCGGCAGATTGTCGCGCTGGGCCTGCCCTGCATGAAGGTGCCGTTGCCCAGTCCGTGTCCGAACGATGTGTACGAGACGCGGATGGCGCGCGCCTGCGCACAGCTCAAGACCCAGGGCGTCGAGCAACTGGTGTTCGGAGATCTGTTTCTCGCGGACATTCGCGCCTATCGCGAGCAACAGCTCGCGGCGGCCGGGATGCACGCTGTGTTTCCGCTGTGGCAGCGCGACACCGCGGTCCTGGCACAGACGATGATCGCGAGCGGCCTGGTGGCGCATATCGCCTGCCTGGACCCGCGCCGGCTCGACCGCCGTTTCGCGGGCCGCCGCTTCGACGACGCGCTGCTGCGCGAGCCGCCGCAGGCGGTCGATCCTTGCGGGGAGAACGGCGAGTTTCATACGGTGGTCACGGCGGGACCGATGTTCAGCGCCCCGATCGCGGTCGCGATCGGCGAGACGGTCGAGCGGGACGGCTTCGTGTTCACGGACGTCGTGCCATGTTAGGCGCGCGGCCGTGGGGTCTATGCACCATCAGGACGGCGGTACGATTACAGGGAGATCATGCACCATGAAATCAACACGCGGGCTATTGCTGTTGGCGGGATTCGGTGTACTGGCGGGATGCGCAACTTCCGCGGCAGACCGTGCACAGGTGATAAATCCGTATTCTCCTCGATACGGCCATCCATATCGACATGGTCCGGTCCCGACGCGCACTGCGCACGCGAAGATGCAAATCTGGTGGACCTCGCATCAGGTGACGCAGGTATTTGCGCCGGGCACCGGGAGTCAGACCCTGAGCTTTGGGGGCGGCATCGATAGCATTGGTGTAACGAGCGGCACGCCCAAGGTGTACCTGGTGATTTACGGATCGCAGTGGGGCAACGCGAGCAGCGACGCTGACGGCAATGCGATGTTTAGCGGCGATTCAAATGGCGAAGTGCCACGGTTGCAGCAGTTGTTCAGGGGGCTTGGCACCGGCGGAGAACTCTGGTCCGGCACCATGACTCAATATTGTGACGGATCCCAGGTGAACTCCGGCGCGACGAGCTGTGCGAGCAACGCCCCCCATGTGGCCTACCCGACCGCGGGCGTTCTTGCCGGGGTTTGGTACCACAACTCGATCGCTTCACCCGCCTCCGCGACGGGCAACCAGCTGGCCAACGAGGCGATCCAGGCGGCGGCACACTTCGGCAACACGACTGCGGCGTCAAATCGCTACGCGCAGTACGTCATTCTTTCCCCGCCCGGAACGAATCCGGATGGATTCAACACTAGCAGCGGCAATTTTTGTGCCTGGCACGATTACAACGCTGACGCGACACTTTCCGGCGGTGCGGCGCCTTCCAGTCTCGGTGATATCGCGTTCACAAACCTGCCTTATGTTACCGACGCCGGTAGCGGCTGCGGGGCGAGCTTCGTCAATAGCGGTGCAGCCGGTGCACTGGATGGAGTCACTATAGTTGAAGGCCACGAGTACGCAGAAACGGTCACCGACCAGAATCCAGCAGGAGGTTGGACGAACCAAACCGGCTCAACCTACAACGGCGAGGAAAACGGTGACGAGTGTGCCTGGATTCCGAGCGGTCAGGGTGCATCAGCGAACGTGGCAATGGGGAATGGCAGTTACCCCATGCAAAGTACCTGGTCGAATGACACCAATCGCTGCGATATTTCGCATCCAGTCGTACATTAGCGCCAACGGGCGACGCCAATCCGCAGCTGGCGCCGCAGTTGCGCCCGCGGACGCGCGAAGGATTGGCGATGCTACGGGGCGGCTTCCACGTACGCGGCTACCGCCTGCATCTCGTGCAGTCGCAGGTTCTGCGCCACGCCGTGCATGACGGCGACGTTGCGCATATTGCTCTGGAACGAGGCGAGCTGTTTCAGCAGGTACTGGGCATGCTGACTGGCGAGTCGCGGGAAGTCCGCCACTCCGTGCGCATCGGGCCCGTGGCAGGCGCCGCACGCGGGGACGCCGTCCGACTCGACGCCGTGTTCATAGACCTCGCGCCCGCGCGCGATCAGAGCGGCATCCCCGCGCGGGCTCGGTTCCGGCTTCTGCTTCGAGTAATAGCTCGCCAGGGCGTCGATCGTGGCGTCGTCCAGCTCGGCCGCCATGCCCCACATGTAGCCAACCGCATCGGGATCGCCACGAGTCTGGCCGCGGAACGCCTTCAATTGAGCGGCCAGGTAATTGGCGTTCTGCCCCGCGAGACGCGGAAATTTCGGGTGCGTGCTGTTGCCATGTGGGCCATGGCAGGTGCCGCACACCGTGACCGCGAGCAACTGGGCGTGGGCAGCGATGGCCGGGTCGGGCTCGTCCGCGCGGGTCAGGGTAGAGACGGCAGCGAAGGAGGCCGCACCGGCGAGCAGCAGCAACACGCGCAGGTGACGCTCGGGCCGGTGACGGCGAATGTACCGGGTATCGATAACACCCATGATGAGGACCTCAGTATGCGAACCACAGCAACAGATACAGGGCATTGTTGTCGGAGGCACTGCGTCCGACCCCATCGTAGTTGGTGCCGGCGCCGTTGAACTTGGTGTAGCTGACGTACTGCGCAGACAGCTTGACGTTGAGCCACGGCAGATAGTTGACCTCGGCGAGCCAGCCGCGGGTGTCGGGCGAACCGTTCGCGCTCGTTATGACGCCAGGCCCACCGGCCGGGGTCGCCGCATACAATCCGGTGTCCACACTCCCGGTGGTCGAGAAGTAACCGAGGGTGCCACCGAGACGTCGGCGATAGTAGTACGTGGCCCACAGGCGTGTCGTGGTCAGGGTATTGGTCGGGTTCGCCGCGGCGAGGGAGGCAAAACTTGCATCCAGGCTCATGGATTCGTGGATGCGCGTTCCGGCGACAGTTACCTGATGATCATCGGCCACGAACTGATACTGCAGATCCTCGGCCACATCCTTGAATCGGTTGAACGGGCCGTGCAGCGGCACCGCGGCTCCCGGCGCACCGCCCGGCAGCAGCTTGAAGTCGCCCCCGTAGGCGCCCACCTCAATCGAGTGCCGATCCCAGTTGTGCTCGTAAGCCAGCCGCCAGTAGGGCGCAATACCCTCAATGACGTTGGAGATCGTGCCATCCAGGGGCCCGGCGGCGCCCGTCAGCGAGTTGGTTGCTCCCTGCTTCGCCGATCGATAGCCGCCGAGTTCGGCGTACAGCGACTCGTTCCAGAAAACGTATGCGCTCAGACCCGCGACGTCCTGGGCGAGCCCCCCGTCAATCTCGGTTCCCGCGAGCGATGACACGGTGGCGTTGCTGCTCGCGTAGGGGAACCCGAATGCCGGCGTGGAATTCCACAGATCCTGTATGGTGGGATTGTTGTTGAGGGACAGTCCGTAGGTCAGACTCTTAGCGTCCGGCAGCGCTATGGTATCGGCGAACCGCAGATCGGTATTGTCGATGCTGATGGTGCCGCTGTCGTTCGCGTACGTGAGCTGAAAAAACGCCCCGAAGTGCGGGGCAATCTTGCCGGCGTAGAAAATGCTCAGCTGCTGCGGGAAGCCGGCGGTGCCGTTCTGGGCGACGCTGGGCTGGCTCGAGTTCGCGAGGTCAGGCAGCCCAGTCTTGAGCTGTGTGTAGGAGACCTGTGCCATGATCGAGAGCGCCGGTGTCTGCGCCAGTTGCAGCAGCTCTTCCTTCTTCCCCGTGACATCGCGCACCTGCTTCAAGTTGGCGAGGAGATAACCGCTCGCCTTGAACACGCGCCCGAAGTGAGTGAGCTCGGGATAGACGGTGTGACACGCCTCGCAGGCCATTCCCGTCTGTCTTGCAAAGCTCGGTACGGCAAACGCGGTCGGTGTTGCGGCCAAGGCCGTCACCACCATCAGACTTCCCGCGCGCAGTTGTTTGTATCGCATCTCGCACCCCCATTCGAGCCACCCATACCTCGTGCCAGCGATCGGCAGGAGCTAACTCGCGGTGTACGCAGCGGCCAGCCTGGAATGTACCTAACACTCTGCGTACAGATCAAGACGCGCCTGCGTGCGACGCAGCAAAATCAACAGCCGGGTCTCACACCAGACCCCGGACGCCCTCGACGAGCCGTTCGACCTCCTCCGCGGTCGTGTACGCAGCGCAGCCGGCGCGCACCAGGCCATCTCGTTCATGACCCAACACCCGGGCAACAGTGCTCGCGTAGAAGTCACCGTGGGACACGAATATGCCCCGGGCCGCAAGTGCAGTGGCCACATCGCCGGCATCCCGTCCGACGAGCGTGAACGATACCGTGGGCGTGCGGTCGCCACCCGGCGGCAGACCGTAGAGCTCAACTCCGGGAATGGCGCGCAACCCATCCCACAGCTGCCTCAGCAGAACCGCTCCGCGCTGCTGCAGGCATTGCGACACGCGGCCGAGCCGCTCGCGACGTGGCACGTCAGCCACCGAGAGGGAGGCGAGAAAGTCGACCGCCGCGGCTGCCCCCACGATGCCTTCGTGGTTCAGAGTCCCCGTCTCCAGGCGATCCGGGGCCTGCGAGGGCGCGGGTTCGAGTCGGGGTGCGTCCAGTTTCTCGAGCAGCTCGCGTCGCCCCCACAGCACCCCGACATGCGGCCCATAGAACTTGTAGGCGGAGCAGGCAAAAAAGTCGCAGTTCCAGGCTCGGACATCCGCCATGTAGTGGCTGGCGTAGTGGACCCCGTCGACGAACGCCAGCGCACCCACCGCATGCGCCTGTTTGACGAGCCGCGCCACATCATTGATGGTACCGAGCGCGTTGGAAGCTGCCCCGACCGCCAACAGGCGCGTCCCAGGGGTGAGCTTCCTGGCGACGTCTTCTTCATCGAGGCACCCGTCCTCGCGTCGCATCCTGATGGTGCGCACGTCAACGCCGCGCTCTTTTACAAGTGCGCGCCAGGTGTCGGAGTTCGCGTGGTGGTCGAGCTCCGTCACGACCACCACATCCCCCTCTCGCCACTCGCGCCCGAGTGCACGGCCGAGATGGAACGTGAGCGTGGTCATGTTGGCGCCGAACACGATCTCCTGCGCAGAACCCCCGATCCAGTCCGCCAGCGCTCCGCGCGCCTCGAACAGTGCCTGGTCGGTTTCCTGGCTGGTCGCAAACGCCCAGCCGGTGTTTGCGTTGTGGTGCAGCAGGTATTCGGTCATGGCGTCCACCACGCGGCGCGGGACCTGCGTCCCGCCCGGACCATCGAAATAGGCCACCGGATGACCCTTGTGTGTACGCGAGAGCGCCGGAAAGCGGCGGCGGATCTGTTCGACGCTGGCAAACTCCGGCATGGCCACTCCTCAGGCACCCGACGGGTGCTCGACCTACATTGATACTATCGTCAACACGTGAGGGGAGGCCAACGGACATGAGGACACCGCAGGCGCGAATCGATCAGGCGCATGAGAGCTGCCCGATGGCTTGTGCTGGCTGGCCTCCTCGCCCTCTCGCAGGCCGCGGCGGCCGGCCTCCTCGCACTCGAGCCGGTCCTGGTCGAGGGACGGGTGCTCATGAAGGCCGAGCCGCAGGGCGCATACAAGGCCCCGGTGGTGCGCCCGTTGTCGGGGCCGCTCGGCCCGGCGCTGGCGCATGAGGCGCGCACCGGAACCACTGCGTTCATGCTGGGCATGCGGACCCCTATGTGAATCCTGTGGTCGACGCGGACAGCGATTTTGCGCGGCGCGCCGGGCTTACGGCGGAGCGTGGGGCGCAGCTTCGGGCAGGAGCCGCAGCGATCCTCGCCGCCGGGCCGCTGGCACGTGAATGATTTCCACCGGAGGGAACAGCATGACGGCCGACGCACCGTTGGATTCTCAGCTCCTGTATCTGGAGGACCTGGTGCCGGGTCAGCGATGGCTGAGCGGGACCTGCAGGGTGGACGAAGCCGCCATCCGGGCGTTTGCCGAGCAGTTCGACCCGCAGCCGTTCCATCTGGACCCGGCCGCGGCGCAGTCGACGTTCTTCGAAGGCCTGGCGGCGAGTGGCTGGCACACGGCGGCCCTCACCATGAGGCTGCTGGTGACCGGAGGACTGCGACTGGCAGGGGGACTGATTGGAACCGGTGGGACGCTCAGCTGGCCAAAGCCCACTCGTCCGGGGGATGTCTTGCGGGTAGAGACTGAAGTCGTCGAGGTCAGGCCATCCCGTTCGCGTGCGGATCGCGGCATGGCGACGTTCCGGTGCTCGACGCTGAATGAGCGTAACGAGGTCGTTCAGCTCTTCATGGGGAACCTGCTGGTCTGGCGCCGTAAAACGCCCTGACCCCGGCGGCCGCTCGCGGCGCGCCGGCGGGCGCGAGTCCCGCCGGCGCTTTGGTTACGAACGCAAGCTGCCCTCAGCCGCCGCCACCCTCACGACCGAAGCGGAACAGGTCGAACAGGTCGCCGATGGCCGGCATGTTGCGCGGCACGTAGGTGTTGTCGTTGTCCTGCACAGGATTGGGCAGATTGTCACGACTGCGCTCGCTCAGCGTGCCGCTGAGCTGCCAGTTGCGTTCGATGAACTTCACGAACGAGGAATGCTCGTTGTACACGTGGCTGATGTGCCCGCCCGTCGAGAATGGCGACACGGCGATCATCGGAATGCGCGGGCCGGTGCCGAAGAAATCAACCGGCTGGATGAATCCCGAGTCGTAATACCCGCCGCCTTCGTCCACCGTGACGAAAATCGCGGTCGTGGCCCACAGCTCCCGGTTGCTCTGCGCGAGCCCGATGATGTTCTTGGCAAACGCCTCGAACGCCCTTGCGTCCTTCCAGCCACCCGCCCTGGATCCGGCCGTGCATGAAGCGCTGACGGCGTTTGTCGAACGCCGCCGTCGGGAAGGTGGCGCCGCGCCCGCCTCGTAGACGCCGGAGGAACTCAGGCGAGCTTGCGTCGGCTGCGCAGCGCCCATCCCAGCAGCGCTCCCGCTGCCGCGCTCACCGGCACCACTGCGGTGTGCCACACAAGCACATGCAGCGCTTCGAAATTGACGCAGTGCAGCTCCAGCATCGTCACGCCGCACAGACCCGCCAGCGCGCCCCCCACGAGTCCGGCCGACACAGAATTCACCGCAAAACCGCGCCGCAGCAGCCACCAACTCAGGAAGGCTGCGGGGATGGCAAGGAGAAGGCCGGTGAGCAGGCACGCGATACCGGCGGAGATGAAGTGCTCGGTGCGATAGTTGCGGAACAGCAGCGCAAACACACCCAGCAAGGCCACACTGACAATTATCAGGAGCACGCCTGGCCTTACGCGATGCCGGCTTCCGGGAATCAGTTCACCGACGAACTCCTTCCCCGCCACCCATGCCAGGATACCCAGCGTCGAAAAGATCAGCACGCGCTCCAATAGACCCAGCTTTGCGATTCCGTGGAATCCCGTCCGAGCGGCTCCCGCCAGAGCAACGGCTGCGCAGATGAGAACCAGCCCGCCTGTCAGCACCCATGTCGGTGGTAGGGGGCGAACAGGCCGCAACGACGCATGGATCGAGTGGGCGACGCGTTCGAGCAACGCCGGCTCTACCTCATGCGCAACGCGAGACGCCTTTTCCAGGACTTCGTCAACCTCTTCGTCTTTCACGGCAGCCCCCCGCTTGGCCCTTTCTTAAGGCCCATCACGCTCATCTTTTCCCGCAGACTCTTGTATGCCCGGTGCACTTTCTGTTTCACCGACCCGACGCTGCAAGACGTCGCCCGTGCAACCTCCTCCAACGACATACCCGCCACCTTCATCATCCGAATGACTTCACGTTGGCTCTCCGAAAGGGGTGCCAACAGTGCCTCCAGATCGTCAACCTCGCCATCTCCCCTCGGGAACGGCGCCGCCACGTTGGGCAGTTCCTCCAGGCTGCGCTCGCGGGCGGTGGTCCGGCTGGCCCTTCGGTAGTGGTCGATGCGCACGCGCCGCGCGATCGCATAAAACCACGGGAGCACCGGTTCGCCCGGCCGATAGGTGTGCCGCACCCGGTGAATGCGCAGCCAGGTCTCCTGCAGCAGGTCATCCGCATCTGCACGGCTTGAAAATTGCGCAAGAAAAAACCGATGTAGCTGCGGACCGATGCGCTCGACCAGCGCCGTAGCGGCGGCGAAATCACCCGCCTGGTAGCGGGCCATCAGTGTGTCCAGATTGCTGCCGGGGTCCATGGTGTTCGCTGCAAGCGCCAGAAAGTTACGTTGTCGTCTTAAATTTCGGAGTTTCTTGATTTTCGGGCTGTCAGTGCGCCGCAGCGTAACTTTCCACTGGCCCAGAGCGAATAACCCACCCGTCAAATACTCCTGCTGCAGGGTTCAAGACTACACCACATCCTGGATCACGCAGCCTGGGAGAGTGCAAGCCATTTACGGAATGTCTCAATGAGGAGATGACGATGAGCTCTCAGAAACTCAAGAAATTCGATCTGCATCACGCCGCCACTATGCTGGCGGCCGCATTGCTCGCGACCACATTGGCGGTTGCCGGCGAGCCTGAACGTAGCGTGTTCGTGCTCACGAGCACCAACAGCGCAAACGCCAACGATGTCGTCGTGTTCAAGCTGGATACGGCGGGAACGCCATCACTATCCTTACTGAGCATGTTGCCGACGCAAGGAAAAGGCGGCGCGAGCGGTAACGCCGGAATTCTACAGTTCAAGAACGACCTCGGAGCCGTAGCAAACTACGGATCAAATAGCGTCAGCCAGATCGTACGGCGTGACGACTTCTTTAGTGTCGGAGGAACGATAAACCTGGCGCCTAATTGCGTGAAGCCCGATTCTGTCGCCCTCACCAAGGCACATCTTTTCGTGGTCGGCGCGAACTGTGCCGAGAGTCATGCGTGGCCCTCAGGCAGCCTGGACGGAGCCATTGCCGGGCTCACCGATCCTTCCGCTGCACAGATAGCGGTCGGCAGGGACTGGGCGGCTGTCACACTGACGTCAGGATCCGTCCTTCAGCTGCCTCTCAGGCAGGATGGGGCACTCAGTGGCGCGACTGTGCCCGTAACGCTCCCCAGCACGGCGAACAATACCCCGCTGGGGGCCGCGTTCTGGGACGATATCCTGGGATTCACTCCAGCCCACAGTCCTGACAGCTTCGCTATCGTGGACAAGAACCGGGACGTCTTCCCGATCACCGGACCGACACCAGCGTATCCCGCCAACGCCCCCTGCTGGGTCGCCAAAGGGCCGGGGAACGTCTGGTACACAGCCAACTCGCCCGGTCATGCTATCTCCATATTCCTGACCGACGGCGCAGGCGGGGTATTCTACAAATCGATACCCTTACCGGGAGCGCCGACCGACATAACGGTGTCTCGTGACAGCAAGTGGCTCGCGGTCATTTACGGTGCCGGCGGCAGCGGTTATGTCGCCGTATTCGCTATCGACGCGTACGGCGACCTCACACCTGCGGCGACGTCGAGCCCGGTTGGTGTCGCCGGCTTCAGCGGAGTAGCCATCAGCGAGTAACTCTGTCATTCATTTTGTCTTGCCCGGCGGGTGTTGCCCGCCGGGCAACCTGGCGTCGCGCGGATCCCGCGCCAAGGCCTCAACGGACCTGGAGACCGCTCACCAGGAGATAGACGGCCAGCACGACTCCCACGGCCGCGATTACCAGATTGATGATGGAGCCCAACCCGATCAAGTAGCCGGACGCGACGTCCTGGCTCGGCAGCGTCTTTACGAATCGGCCATAGCCTGCGCTGGAGGCGAAGGCGATGCCGGCACCGAGCAGGATCAGAGATACACCGATCACCAAAGAGAACACGTTAGGTTTCGGCGTCTCGGCTCCACGTCGCATGGCCGACAGTAACAGACTGAAGCGCTCGATTACGAAACCGAGACCCATCAGGGCCAAGCTACTGCGCTGCCATGCCAGAAGCGTGCGCTCCGCCGCAAACAACACACGTGGGTCAGGTGGACTCGACATGATGAGATATCCCGGGTTTGCCGATTGAGAGGACCTCCGCGCCACCGCGATGGCGAGGTCGCGCTGATTCTATCCGACTCGAGGGCGCGGATTTCGTCACGGCGGTTGGAGTGTCAGGAGGCGGATACGACCGCCGCCTCCACCAGCGCACCCCGCGGGGC
>Ga0209118_1001104_pt1 | contig 13131 bp, 10 predicted proteins | sample BlaSpr_A8_Ref_M1_FD_187988 | JGI IMG/M metagenome (GOLD analysis project Ga0209118, IMG submission 187988) | Forest soil microbial communities from Thunder Bay, Ontario, Canada - Black Spruce, Ontario site 2_A8_Ref_M1 (SPAdes) (version 2) | ecosystem: Environmental > Terrestrial > Soil > Boreal...
GGACCCGGTCGGTGGTCGGCCGGGTCGAGCCGGGCGCGACGAGCCGCCGACCCCCGGCGGTGCCGGCGATGACGCGCAGACCGGACCGGGTCACGGGGCCACTGTCCCACGCGTGTCGCGCCCGCCCGGTGCGTCCGGCACGTCGGGCGGGGTGCGGGTCAGCTCTTGAACAGGAAGTCGGCGGCGTCGTCGGGGTACAGGTCCTCGAACTCGTGGCGCAGCGACGCGTGGTCGGCGAGGGTCGGGTCGGCGGCGAGGAGCCGCTCGGCGACGCCCCGGGCGTCGACGACGACCGGCTCGTCGCGGGGCAGGCGACCCAGCTTGAGGGCACTCATCCCCGACTGCCGTTCCCCGAACACTGCGCCGGCCCCGCGGATCTCGAGGTCGCGTTCGGCGAGCTCGAACCCGTCGGTGGTGTCGCGCATCGCGTCGAGCCGGGCCCGCCCCTCCGTTGTCGTCGGGTCGGCGAGGAGGAAGCAGACCGAATGGTGCGCGCCGCGGCCGATGCGGCCCCGCAGCTGATGGAGCTGCAGCAGTCCGAACCGGTCCGCGTCCTCGATGACCATCAGGCCATTGCGTTGCGCCACATCGTTGATCGCGTTGCAGAACGCGCATTGAAAGCGTGGATGGACCTGGTCGAGCTCGCGAAAGCTGCCGGCGACCTGCGGGCAATAGGCGCAGATGAGCAGCCAGTCCATCTCGAACAGGCCCACCTTGGCGGCGTGCACGAACAGCTCTATCGCGTCCGCGAGCGTGAGCGCATCCATCTTCTGCCCCGGGCGCAGACCTGCGAAACGCGGCTTCTCCTCATCGTCCTTGGTGCCGATCTGTACGAACGCGCCGTAGCGGCCCATGCGCACGGTGATGGGCTTGCCGGTGGCAGAGTCCCTGCCGAGCTCGCGCGCCTGCGCAACCTGCTCGCGTGTGACGGTCTTCTCGATCTTCTGCACCTGGCGGATGAATGGCTTCCAGAACTTGTCGAGCGGCGTGGTCCAGTCTTCCTCGCCGCGCGACACCGCATCCAGCTCGTCTTCCATTGCCGCGGTGAAGCCGTACTCCACGTAGCGATGGAAGTGATGCGTGAGGAAGCGGCAGACGATCTTGCCGATGTCGGTCGGCACGAAGCGCCGGCTGTCCATTTCGACGTATTCGCGATCCTGCAGCGTCGAGATGATGGACGCATAGGTCGAGGGCCGGCCGATGCCGTGCTCTTCCAGCGCCTTCACCAGTGAGGCCTCGCCGTAGCGCGGTGGCGGCTCGGTGAAATGCTGCTCGGCGCGCAGGGCGCTTAAGTGCACCGCATCGCCTTCGCTCATCGGCGGCAGCAGGTGATCGGAATCGTCGGCGGCCTTGGCGTCATCGGTGCCCTCCTGGTACACGGAGATATAGCCGGGCTTGACGAGCGTCGAGCCGTTGGCGCGCAGCAGGTGACGCTGCGTCCCGTCGGGCCCGGCGAGCATATCCACGGCGACGGTGTCGAACAGTGCATGACTCATCTGGGACGCGACCGCGCGTTTCCAGATGAGCGAGTACAGCCGGTACAGATCGTCCTCGATCTTGCCCTCGACGTCGGCGGGCGTGATGTGGGCCGCCGTCGGGCGAATGGCCTCGTGCGCCTCCTGCGCATTCTTCGACTTGGTCTTGTAAATGCGCGGCTCCTCCGCCACCTCATCCTTGCCATACAGCCGCGCGGCGACCTCGCGAATCTCCTGCACCGCTTCCGCCGCCAGCGACACCGAGTCGGTGCGCATGTAGGTGATCAGCCCCACGCTGCCTTCGCCGATGTCCTGTCCCTCGTACAGCTGCTGCGCGAGACGCATGGTGCGCCGGGCATTGAAGCCGAGCTTGCGGGCCGCCTCCTGCTGCAGCGTCGAGGTGGTGAAGGGCGGGGCCGGATTGCGGCGGCGTTGCTTGCGATCGATCGCGAGCACGCGCAACTCGCCGCCGCCATCGGGGCGCGCGCCGGCCGCCGCCCGGATGGCGCGCTCGACCTCGCGCGCCTGGGTCTCGTTGGTGAAGCTGAACTGCTCGACCTTCTGGCCGCGATACTCCAGCAGCTTCAGCGGAAAGGACTGCGAGCTGTGCGACCCCTCACCCTCGATGGTCCAGTACTCCTGCGCCACGAACGCGCCGATCTCCTCCTCGCGCTCGCAGATCATGCGCAGCGCCGGGCTCTGCACGCGCCCCGCCGACAGCCCGCGGCGCACCTTCTTCCACAGCAGCGGCGAGAGATTGAAGCCGACGAGATAGTCGAGCGCGCGCCGCGCCTGCTGGGCGTTGACGAGCTCGAGCGACAGGCCGCGCGGTTGTCCGACCGCCGCACGGATGGCGTTGCGCGTGATTTCGTAGAACACCACGCGGTGCACGTCCTTGCCGTCGAGATCGCCGCGCGCGCTCAGGATCTCCTTCAGGTGCCAGGCGATCGCCTCGCCCTCGCGATCCGGGTCGGTGGCCAGATACAGCGCCTTCGCCTTGCGCAGCGAGCGCGCGATTGTCTCGACGTGGCGCTCGTTCTTCTCGAGCACCTGGTACTTCATGGCAAAGCCGTTGTCGGGATCGACCGCACCCTCCTTGGGCACCAGGTCACGCACGTGCCCGTAGGAGGCGAGCACGTCGAAGTCGCGGCCCAGATACTTCTTTATCGTCTTGGCCTTGGCGGGCGATTCGACTATGACCAGATTGTCTGCCATGGCTTAGCGAGCCGCGGACCGAGCTTCAGCTGCCGGTGCAGCGGCGCGCTCAATGCGGAGCATGGGCGCGCAGTTCCGCCACCAGGCCGCCGAGCCGCTCGACCGCCAGCTCACTCCCGGGCTGACTCGAGAGCACCATGAGCACGACCCACTTCAGCTGCTCGGTGTCGGGCTCGTCGGCTTCCAGCGCCAGCATGCGTTCGATCACGATCTCGCGCTGTTGCGGCGTGATGACACGCGCGCGTTCCAGCGTCAGCAACAGCCCGCGGCACTCCGGCGACAGGCGCAGCAGCTCACTGTCGGCAAAAACCCGCACGCAGTGGGGCGCAGCGCCGTCGTGCCTTGCTGCGGGCAGGGGCGGCCGCTGGTGTCCGAAGGCAAGTTCGGTGAGCCAGTCCAGCGCCCGCTCGACGTTGGTGCGCCCGAAGCCCGCCAGTTCCAGATCGCGCGCGAGCTGCTCGCGCTCGGGCACTTCCGGCGTCTCGTCGAGCATGTACCGGTCGAAGACGTAGATCAGGATGTCGAGAACGCTGCCAGTCATCATTCAAGGTAATCGGCCATAGCGGCCGCCCGGAAGCGCCGCCACACGCCCCTGGAGCTCGAGTATCAGCAGCATCGAGGCAACTGACTCGGGGGCTAAGCGCGTGCGTGCGACGAGAATATCAATGGTCGCCGGTTCAAAGCCGAGCGCATCTAACAGCATTTCATACTCCTTGTCCAATGCCGGCGGCTCTTGCAGGTCGCTGCGTGCGCCCGTAAGTGTTTCTTTCGGAACCGAAATCCGCAGCTCCGCCAGAACGTCCGCCGCTTCCTCCACCAGCTTCGCGCCGTCGCGTATGAGTTGGTGGCAACCACGCGAGACCGGACTGTGGATGGAGCCCGGGATCGCAAACACCTCGCGTCCCTGTTCCGCCGCGAGGCGCGCGGTGATGAGCGAGCCGCTATGGCGTGCGGCCTCGACCACCAGCGTGCCGAGGGTGAGGCCGCTGATGATGCGGTTGCGCCGCGGGAAGTGCTGGCGCAGGGGCGCGGTGCGCGGCGGAAACTCCGACACCAGCGCACCACGGACGCGGATGCGGTCGGCAAGAGCTGCGTGCTCGGCCGGGTAGACGCGATCGAGACCGGTGCCGCACACGGCCACCGTGAGTCCCTCGACCGACAGCGCCCCTTGGTGGCTGGCGGCATCGATACCCACCGCCAGCCCGCTGGTCACCGTGAGCCCGGCGCGCGCAAACCACGCCGCGAACGCGCGCGCCGTCGCCAGGCCACTGGGCGTGGGGTTGCGCGAGCCGACCATAGCGAGCTGCGGCGACGCCAGCGCTGGCGCGGATCCGAGCAGGTAGAGCGCCGCGGGCGCCCCGGCGGTTTCCCCGAGCAGCGGCGGATAATCCGGGTCGGTGCACAGAATGATGCGCGCCCCGCTGGCGGCGAGCCAGGCGAGATCCGCGTCCAGGGCTGGCTCATCGGGGCAGCTCAGGAAGCTGCGCGCGCTGGCCGGCAGCTGCACGTCGCGAGCCGCGCGCGGCTGCGCCGCGCGTGCCGGCTCGCCGCCGGCCGCCGCAATCAGCGCTCGCAGGTGCTCGGCGTTGAGCGCGGGGACCCGCGCCAACAGCGCGCGCGCACGGATTGCATCCATGCGCGCGAGCATAAAGGAAAGGCAGTCAGGGGTTACGCACCACGTCGGCGACGTGAATGGTGTCGGAGGCGCCGACGATCAGCCCGAAGCTCACGCGATCGAACACCTTGAATACGAGCATCGTCCCGGTGCGCTCGTCCGGCAGTCTCACCCTGGGAGCGAACGAGGTTCCGAGGCCGTTGGTATCACCGATGGTCTTGCCGCCGCGGTACAGGTCACGCACCACATCCCCCGCCTGGTCGACGGCGAGCACGTTGCCGGGTTCGAGTCCGTGACGCTTGCCGCGGTTGATGACCACCACTGCGTACTGCCCGGCAAGCTCGGTGCCGCCGACCACGTCGATGATGCGGCCGTGCACGTCGCTCGCCGGCGCACGCAGGGCGAAGGTGACCGGCGTCTCGCTGGCGTCGGCGGACAACAAGCGATCGCCGCGCAGCGTCTCGCGCGCCGGGTCGATCAGCAGCGCCTTGGCGGGATCTCCCGGGCGCTGCACCAGTGCGGTGGCCGTGTAGATCCCCTCGTAGCCGACCACCTTGCCGTCATCCGGATCGCGCAGCTCATTGCCGACGTGCACGATGGCGAAGCGGGCATTCTCCGCTGCCGGCAGATTGCGCACGTAGACTTCGATGCCGGAGCCGGCGATCTCGTGTTTGTCGCGGAACGCCAGCACATACGGCGCGTGGCGCATCTCATCGGTGGTCACGACCGTCGGCCGCGACAGGAAGGCGGCGATGGCCGAATAGGGAATGGTCGGGATGGCGCTGTCGAGCGCCGAGTTGCGCAGGCGCGGATCCAGGCGCACGGCACCGGCCTGCTCGAGGCTGACTTGCGGCCGGCCGTCGGCGCCGTAGGCCAGCGCCAGCGTGTCGCCCGGATAAATGAGGTGGGGATTGGGAATCTGGGGATTGAGGATCCACACCTCGGGCCACAACCACGGATCGCGCAGGTACATCGACGCGATGCCCCAGAGCGTGTCGCCGCGTTTGACCGTGTAGTGCTTCGGCGCGCTCGGGTTGACCATGCCGCGGGTATCGGCCGGCGGCGCAGCGGGAGCGGCGGCGGTGGCGCCCGCGGCGCTGATGGCGGCTTCCGTCGCCGTCATCTGCGGCTCGGCGGGGACGGCGCGCGCGTCGCCCGAGGCTGCAGTCACAGGCGCGGGCGCGGGGGCGCCTGCGTCCGTGTGCCGCAGATGCGAGCACCCGCAAACCGCGATCGCGCTGATCAGCAAGCCCGCCGCGAGGCGAGCTCCAAGTACTTGATTCGAGAGCATCCTCCACTCCTCATTGGCGCGAGGTGGACCACACGACCTGCGCCCGAGATTCTAGTTGTTATACTGGCATGGCGCCCGCTCGGCATGCGAATTAATGTCGAGTTTGTGCGCTGGATCACGGGCGGCTCCGCCCCCATAACAGGCAAGCGATGGCCTTAAGAGCGATCCTCGAGTTCCCCGACCCCCGGTTGCGCACGCGCGCGCAGCCGGTGAGCCGCTTCGATGCGGCCCTCGGCGCGCTGGTCGAGGACCTGCTCGAGACCATGTATGCCGCTCCGGGCATCGGGCTCGCCGCGACCCAGGTCGATGTCCACCAGCGCGTCATCGTCATCGACGTCTCCGCCGAGCACAACCAGCCGCTGGTGCTCATCAACCCGCAGATCCTCTCGCGCGAAGGGGAGGCGAACACCGAGGAAGGGTGCCTGTCGGTGCCGGGGATTTTCGATGACGTGATGCGCGCGGCGAAGATCCGCGTGCGCGCGCACGATCGCAACGGCGCTCTGTTCGAGCGCGATTACGACGACATTCTGGCGGTGTGTATCCAGCACGAGATCGACCACCTCGACGGCAAGCTGTTCGTCGACTACCTGTCGGATCTGAAGCGCGAGCGCATTCGCAAGAAGCTCGAGAAGGAGCGCAAGGAACGCGTCCCGCATGCGGCTGCGGCGAGCTCGGGCAGCGCGCGGCGCGCGTACTGACGTTGCGCGTCGCCTTTGCCGGCACGCCCGAATTCGCGCTGCCAGCCCTCGCGGCGCTGCTCGCTCAACACAGCGTCGTCGGGGTCCTGACGCAGCCGGACCGACCCAGGGGGCGCGGCCAGAAACTCGCCGCGAGCCCGGTGAAGCGCGCAGCGCTTGCCTCGCAGCTGCCGCTGGCGCAACCGCAGACTCTCAGCAGCGCCGCCGCGCGCGCCCAGCTTCTCGCCTGGCAAGCGCAGATTCTGGTCGTCGTGGCCTATGGCCTGATCCTGCCACGCGAACTCCTCGCTCTGCCGCCCCTGGGGTGCATCAACATTCACGCGTCCCTCCTGCCGCGCTGGCGCGGAGCGGCACCCATCCAGCGAGCCATCCTCGCCGGCGACACCGAAACCGGCGTCACGATCATGCAGATGGACTCGGGTCTGGACACAGGCCCCGTGCTGCTGCAGCGGCGACTCGCCATTTCCGCGAGCCACACCAGCGGTTCGCTCCACGAAGCGCTCTCGACCCTCGGCGCCTCGGCGCTCCTCACGGCGCTCGAGGGACTGGCTGCCGGCACGCTCAGGGCCAGCCCCCAGCCGCTCGAGGGTGTCACCTACGCGCCCAAGATCGGGAAGGCCGAGGCACGGATCGACTGGAGCCGCGACGCCCTCGAAATCGAGCGCCAGATCCGGGCCTTCAATCCCTGGCCGGTGGCTGAAACGGCGCTGGAGGGTGAGACGCTGCGCATCCTGGAGGCGCAGTCGGAACCCGCGGCGATCCAGCGATCAAAAGACGATAAAAGTGATCATCCTGGTTCCATCATCGCCGTACACGATGATTTCATGCGCGTACGATGCGGTCGTGGGTGTCTGCGCGTGACGCAGGTGCAGCGGCCTGGGCGCCGGCCGGTGGCCGTACGCGATTACTCGCACAGTGTGGCCCTCACCGGGCGGCGCCTTGGCTAGAACTCCCTGGGCGCCGGGCGCGCCGGCGCTGGCGGCGGCGGCACGGGCGGTCGATGAGGTGGTCTCGAACGGCCACTCAGCCGAGGCGGCCCTCGCCTCCCCCGCGAACGCCCCGGACCGGGCGGCGGTCCGCGCCATCGCGCTGGGAACGCTGCGCTGGTACCTGCGCCTCGCACCTGCGGTCGATGGACTGCTCAAGCATCCGTCCGGCGTGGCGAGCCCTATCCGGGCGCTGCTGACGGTGGCCGCTCACCAGGTCGAGTACTCGCGCAATGTCGCAGAGGCCACCGTGCACGCGGCGGTCGATGCGGTGAGGCTGCTGGGCGCGCCGGGAGCCACCGGACTGGCCAATGCGGTGCTGCGGCGGTTCGTCGCCGAGCGTGCGTCGCTCCTCGAGCGCGTGGATGCGCAGCTGCCGGCACGCACCGCACACCCGGCCTGGCTCGTGGAGCAGATCGCGGCCGCCTGGCCCGGGCAAGACCTGGCCATCCTGGCGGCCAACAACGGCCATCCACCCATGACCGTGCGCGTTGACGCCTCCCGCTCGGACGCGCGGGCCTACGTGGCTGAGCTGGCTAGGGCCGAAATTGACGCGTATCCGATACAGTGGGCTCCATGTGCAGTCACTTTGAATCGCCCAATGGCCGTAAGCCGCCTGCCCGGCTTTGCCGAAGGGACCGTCTCGGTTCAGGACGCGGGTGCGCAGCTCGCGGCGCCCCTGCTGGATGTGCGCGGCGGCATGCGCGTGCTCGATGCCTGTGCCGCTCCCGGGGGCAAGACGGGTCACCTTCTGGAGCTGCTAAGCGAAGGCGCGGATCTCACGGCCGTCGACATCGACGCCGCCCGGGTGGGGTTGATCGAGGACAACCTCCGGCGCCTGAAGCGCACGGCCCGGACGGTGGCGGCAGACGTTCGCGATCCGGACACCTTCTGGGACGGCCGGCCGTTCGAGCGCATTCTGGTGGACGCTCCCTGCTCTTCTACGGGGGTGATCCGCCGTCACCCGGACATCAAGCTGCTGCGACGCGCGGATGACATTCCCGCGTTCGCGGCCGCACAGCTCGCGATCCTCAGGGCCGCGGTCACCATGCTGGCTCCGGGCGGGCGCCTCCTGTACTCGACCTGCTCGATACTGCCCGGGGAGAACGAGGAGGTCGTAAGGCGCCTGCTGGCGGCGGAGCCGCAGATGACGGTTGCCGCGATGCCCGCAGGCCCGGCGCTCGCGCCCGGCGCGGTCGATTGCGCGGTGGGCGTGCAGCTGCTGCCGGGAGCAGAGGCGGGGACGGACGGCTTCTATTATGCTTGTCTCGAAAAGACAACGGCCGGAACCTGAGTTCCCGCCAGCGGTCGCAGATCCATCACAGGTCTGTCGTTGCACCCATGCTACGCGGCGAAACAAGGGATGGTTTGACCCGGGGCGGGCTGCTCACGACGGTGTGCGTGATGGCCCTTGCGAGCTGGGGCCTGGGTTTCGGCGACGCGCTCGACGGGGTGCTCGAGGTGCGCTCCGCATACGTGAACCTCGACAAGGGGGTATTTCTGCTGCACGCGCGGGTCGAGTACCCGATGGGTCCCGCCATCCGCAACGCGCTGCGGGACGGCCTGACGCTCACGTTCGACCTCGACGCGCGCGTGGATCGCGGTCGGCGCTTCTGGTTCAACGTGAACATTGTCGACCTGACGCTGCGGCGCGAGCTCAGCTACCACGCGGTGAGTGAGCGTTACGTGATGCGCGACACGCGCAGCGGCGATCAGGAGAGCTTCGCGACACTGGACGAGGCGCTGCAGTACCTGGGCAAGGTGGATGCCTGGCCGATCCTGGTGGAACCGCAGCTCGATGGCGGCAACTACACCATCAGCGTGCGCGCCGGCGTGCGCCGTGGCCACCTGCCGGCATCGCTGCGCGCCATTCTCTTCTGGAGCGACGACTGGGCACGGGTGAGCGAGTGGTACTCATGGTTACTCCCGGTGTGAACGAGCGCGCGCCGCGCCTGCGCTGGGTGGCGGTCGCGCAGGCGCTGCTGTGGAGCGCCATCGGACTGGGAGCGTTCCTGCTGCTCGCCGAGAGCGTGCAGAACTCCTCGGAATTCGGCCGCCTGCAGCCCTGGATCCTGCTGGTCGACTTCTGCGGCGTGATCGTGCTCAGCGTGCTGCTGGCGCGCAAGCTGTGGCGCCTGGTGCGCGACTATCGCGCGCACGTGCCCGGCTCACGTCTCACGGCGCGCACCGTGGGCATCTTCGGGGCGCTGGTCATTGCGCCGCTGCTGATCGTGTATCTGTCATCCCTCGAGTTCATCAATCGCGGCATCGACAGCTGGTTCAAGGTCGAAGTGAAGCAGGGACTGAACGACGCGCTCGGGTTGTCGCGCGCGGCGCTCGACCTGCGCATGCGTGAGTACTCCGCCAGAACGGTGGCGCTGGCCGCGGCACTGACCGGCGCCGCGCCCCTTGAGGTGCAGTCAAGACTCGATGCGGAACGGCGCGCCAGCCAGGCCACCGAAATCGCGCTGTTCGGTGCACACCAGCGCATCCTCGCCGCGAGCCTCGAGAGTCCCCTGGAAAGCATGCCCTCGCAACCCCCTGCGGATCTGGTGCGACAGGTCGAGCAGCGCCGGCCTTACGTCAGTCTCGAGCCGCGCGCCGGCGGGCACTACTTCATCCGCACGGCCGCGGCGCTCGGCGACGCTGGCGCCGGCCATGACGCGCGCTTCGTGGTGGCGATCTACCCCGTGCCGGCGCAGCTCGCCGCACTGTCGGAAGCGGTGCAGAGCTCCTACCACCAGTACGGCGACCTGGCCGCCCTGCGCGAGCCCTTGAAGACCAGCTTCCGGCTCACGCTCACGCTGGTGGTGCTGCTCGCCATGCTGGCGGCCATCTACGGCGCGATCTACTCCGCGCAGCGCCTGGTGCGTCCGGTGCAGGACCTGATCGAGGGCACGCGCGCGGTCGGCAAGGGCGACTTCGGGACGCGCCTGCCGCTGCCCTCGCGCGACGAGATGGGGTTCCTGGTGCACTCCTTCAACGACATGACCAAGCGTCTGCGGCGCGCGCGCGCCGAAGCAACCCACAGCCAGCAGGCGGTGGAGCGCGAGCGCCAGCGCCTCGCCATCATCCTGGCGCGCCTGTCGACCGGGGTGCTCGCCATCGACCGCAGCCTCACGGTGCGCACCGCCAACGAGGCCGCAGGCGCGATCCTCGGGACGGACCTGTCGGCGGCCAGCGGGCGCGCGCTGCCCGAGCTCGCCGCGGGCAACGAGCGGCTGGGGCAGTTCGTCGCCGCGCTCGCGGTGCGCTTTGCCGGTGGACGCGAAGAGTGGCGCGAGCAGCTCGATCTGGACGGCGCCGCCGGACGCCGCACGCTCATGTGCGCCTGCACCCCGCTGCCGGGCGAGGACAGTGACATGGGCTTCGTGATCGTGTTCGACGACATCACCGCGCTGCTGCAGGCGCAGCGCGATGCCGCCTGGGGCGAGGTCGCGCGGCGCCTGGCGCACGAAATCAAGAATCCCCTCACCCCCATCCAGCTGTCGGCCGAGCGCCTGCGCCGGCGCCTCCTCGCCGGCATGAACGAGCGCGACGCCGAGATCCTGGAGCGCGGCACGCGCACCATCGTGCAGCAGGTGCAGACCATGCAGCAGATGGTGAACGCGTTCAGCGAGTACGCGCGCGCACCGGAGATGCAGATCACGCGCTTCAGCCTGAATCAGCTGATCACCGAGGTGGCGGACCTGTACCGCTCGCAGGGTCCGCTCACGCGCATCCGCCTGGATCTGGATGAGCACCTCGAGGGCATCGAGGCCGATCGCGGCCGGGTGCGCCAGATCCTCAACAACCTGGTGACCAACGCCCTGGAAGCCCTTGATGGCGTGGTCACCCCGACGCTCGAGATCGCGACCCGGCTCGAGTCCGGCGCCGATGCCGAGTACGCCGCCGTGACCGTATGTGACAATGGCCCGGGATTTCCGCGCGAGCTCCTCGGCAAGGTATTCGACCCCTACGTCACCAGCAAGCCGAAGGGCACGGGACTGGGGCTCGCCATTGTGAAGAAGATCATCGAGGAGCACGGTGGGCGAATCGAAGCCGACAATCGGCCCGAAGGTGGAGCGCGCGTGCGCATCGTGCTGCCGGTAAAGGACAGCACCCGGTCCGCCACCGGAGGCGCGCGCGAGCGGCTGGATCAGTTGCGGAGGGAAAGGGCATGAGCAGTCCACTCATTCTCGTGGTCGATGACGAGGCGGATATCCGCGGTCTGCTGAAAGAGATCCTCTCCGAGGAGGGGTACGAGGTGGACGTCGCCGCCAACGCCGCGCAGGCACGCGCCTCGCGCGCCCGGCAGATACCCGATCTGGTGCTGCTCGACATCTGGATGCCGGACGTGGACGGGATCACGCTGCTGCGCGAATGGTCCGCCGCCGCCGCCGACGGCTGCCCGGTGGTGATGATGTCCGGGCACAGCACGGTGGAGACGGCCGTGGAGGCCACGCGGCTCGGCGCCTTCGACTTCGTGGAGAAGCCGCTGTCGCTCGCGAAGCTGCTGCGCACCGTGGAGCGCGCCCTCGATGCGGGCCGGCGGCACCGCCAGTCGGGCAAGCTCCTCGGCTCCCCGCTCGCCGTCCCGATCGGCAAGAGCCGGCTCATGCAGCAGCTGCGCGCGGAGTTGCAGCAGATGGCGGCCAATCCCTCGCCGGTGCTCCTGGTCGGGGAGCCGGGGGCCGGACGCGAGGCCTTCGCGCGTTATCTGCACGAGCACGGACCACGCGCCAGCGCGCCGTTCGTGCCGCTCATCGCCTCGAGCCTGCGTGACGCGGACGCCGAGGGCCGGCTGTTCGGCCGCGAGCAGGCGGACGGACAGAAGGTCGCGGGCGTTCTCGAGGAGGCGGGCAACGGGACGCTGTTCATCCACGAACTGGAGGACCTGCCGCCCGGCGCACAGCGGCTGCTGGTGGGCGTGTTCGAATCGGGACAGTTCACGCGCCTGGGTGGAGCTGAGCCGGTGAGTTTCCGCGCGCGCCTGCTGGCTTCCGCGCAGCCCGGCATCGAGCAGCGCGCCGGCACCGAGGCCCTGCGCCGTGATCTGCTCGCCCACGTCAACGTGTTGCTCATGCGCGTGCCGCCGCTGCGCGAGTACGCCGAGGACGTGCCGGAGCTGCTGCGGCATCAGGTCGATCGCCTGGTCGACGCAGACGGGCTGCCATTCCGGCGCTTCAGCGTCGCGGCGCAGAACCGCCTGCGCAACTATCCCTGGCCGGACAATGTGCGCGAGCTCAGACACCTGGTGCATCGGCTGCTGATCCACGGTGGCGCGGAAGAAATCCGCCTGGAGGAAATCGAGCGCGAGCTCGCGGTGCAGACCCCGCCCAATGAGCCGCTGGTGAAGCAGGACCTGCTGGCGCTGCCGCTGCGCGAGGCGCGCGAGCAGTTCGAGCGCGCCTACCTGCAGCAGCAGCTGCTGCTGTGCAACGGCAAGGTGGGGCAGCTCGCCAAGCGCGTCGGCATGGAGCGCACGCACCTGTACCGCAAGCTGCGCTCGCTCGGCGTCGACTTCCGCAACATCAGCGAGGACTGAAGCACCTAAGCGCGGTTGCACGGCGGCAGCTGCGCGGTAAGCCGCGTGAACTCATGGCCGTCAGCAGCGACTACCTCGACTACGTTCGCGATCAGCTCAGCGGGTTGGGCGGCGTGACTTCACGGCGCATGTTCGGCGGCGCGGGCCTGTACTGCGAAGAGTTCTTTTTCGCGCTTGTCGACAACGATACCCTGTATCTGCGCGTCGACGATTCCAACCGCGCGGATTTCACCACGCGCGCCATGGGTCAGTTCCGGCCCTACCCTGAGAGCCCGCAACTCAGCACGACCTATTACGAGACACCGGCGGATGTGCTGGAAGATG
>Ga0209118_1001105_pt1 | contig 13105 bp, 9 predicted proteins | sample BlaSpr_A8_Ref_M1_FD_187988 | JGI IMG/M metagenome (GOLD analysis project Ga0209118, IMG submission 187988) | Forest soil microbial communities from Thunder Bay, Ontario, Canada - Black Spruce, Ontario site 2_A8_Ref_M1 (SPAdes) (version 2) | ecosystem: Environmental > Terrestrial > Soil > Boreal...
GATTTCACGACTTAGACGCTGCAGATCGGCGCGCATCTCGGCGGCGCTTTGATACCGGCCCACCGGATCTTTCTCGAGAGCCTTTCTCACAATGCGTTCGAGTTCGGCAGGGACGTCCGGATTGAGCCGCACCGGAGAAGCCGGTGCGCGGGAGAGAATCGCTTCAAAGATCACCGCGGAAGTGTCGCCGCGAAAAGGAATCGTGCCTGTAGCCATCTCATACAAGACCGCGCCAAAGGAAAACAGATCCGTGCGAGCATCGAGTTCTTTTCCCCTAGCCTGCTCGGGGGACATGTAGGCAACTGTGCCGAGTGCCGTGCCCGGGCTGGTAAGGTGCATGTCGTCTAGAGTGGCTCCGGCGATGGTGCCGGGAGCCTGGCTCGTGGAACTGATGGTTGGCGTGACCTTTGCCAGGCCAAAATCGAGAATCTTGGCGTGACCACGCTTGGTGACAAAGATGTTCGCCGGCTTAATGTCGCGGTGGACGATGCCCTCGGCATGAGCGGCGTCGAGGGCGTCGGAGATTTCCATGGCGAGTGCCAGGTTCTTTTCCAGTTCCAGGGGCTGGCTGTTAATCAGGTGCTTGAGGGTTACACCGTCAAGGAATTCCATGGCGATGAAGGCTTTGCCTTCGTGATCGCCGATGTCGTAAATCGTGCAAATGTTGGGGTGGTTCAGCGCAGAAGCGGCCTGAGCTTCGCGCTGGAAGCGAGCCAGAGCTTGAGGATCCCGAGCGAAATCATCGGGGAGGAATTTCAGCGCGACGAACCGGTGGAGGCGAGTGTCTTCGGCCTTGTAGACGACGCCCATGCCGCCGCCACCGAGCTTTTCAACGATGCGGTAGTGGGAGAGGGTTTGCCCGATTAGGGAAGAGGGGTCCGGCATCAGCCGGACATGTTAGGTTGAGGCCCGAGGTAAGTCAACGAAGTGAGCTGCTAGAGGCAAGTGTGGATGAAAGAGCATAATATGTGGCTGTGGATCCTAATTTGCCAGCTGCGCTTGTCGAACGCTTCGTAGTGGACCGGGAGAGGTAGAAATGAGAAACGGGATGAAAGCACGGCTGACAACGCCGATGATCCGAGAAAACGGGAAGCATCGTACGGCGAGCTGGGACGAGGCGCTGGACCGAGTTGCGGCGGGATTCCGCGGAGAGATTGAAAAGCACGGGCCGCGCACGTTCGGGATGTTCAGCTGTTCGAAGACCACGAACGAACTGAATTACGTGGCGCAAAAGTTCGTGCGGTCAGTGATTGGCACAAACAACATCGACAGCTGCAACCGTACTTGACACGCGCCGAGCGTCGCCGGTCTGGCGGCGGTATTCGGCGCGGGTGGAGGAACGAGCTCGTACCGCGAAATCGAACAGTGCGAGGTGATCTTGCTGTGGGGTTCGAACGCGCGGGACACGCACCCGATTTTTTTTCACCACGTGCTAAAAGGAGTTCGCAACGGCGCGAGGTTGTATGTAGTGGATCCGCGGCGCACAAGCTCGGCGCAATGGGCGGATGTATGGCTGGGGCTCGATGTGGGAAGCGATATTTCGCTGGCCAACGCCATGGGGAGAGAAATTATTGTCTCGGGCCTTGCGAATCGGGCGTTCATCGAGCATTCGACGAGCGGATTCGAGGCTTATCGCGAGTGTGTGGAGAAATACACGCTGCAACGCGCCGAACATGAGACCGGAGTGCCCGCTGAAGTGATTCGACGGACGGCGCACGCTTACGCGAAGGCCAAGAGCGCGCAGATTTGCTGGACGCTTGGGATAACGGAACATCACAACGCCGTGGACAACGTGGTGGCGCTGATCAACCTGGCGCTGCTTACCGGACACGTTGGGAGATATGGCAGCGGCGTCAATCCGCTGCGCGGGCAGAACAACGTGCAGGGCGGCGGAGACATGGGCGCGATTCCGGACCGCTTGACCGGTTTCCAGCACGTGGAGAATGAGGAGCTGCGCGGGAAATTCGAGCGCGCGTGGGGCGCGAAGATTGAGCCGAAGCGCGGGTGGCATTTGAGCGCGATGTTTGATGCCATGGAACGCGGAGAATTGACCACGCTGTATGTGTTGGGAGAAAACCCCGTGGATTCGGAAGCGGACCGGCACCGGGCAGTGAAGCTGCTCGGCGGGCTGAACTTCATGGTGGTGCAGGATCTTTTTTGCACGAAGACGGCGGAGATGGCGAATGTGATCCTGCCCGGGTCAGCGGGATGGTGTGAGACCGAAGGGACGGTCACGAGCAGCGAACGGCGCGTGCAGCGCGTGCGCGCGGCAGTGCCACTGCCCGACGGCGTGCTAGATGACATGGATATTATTTATCAATTGGTGCGGCGATTAGGGCACGATTGGGGTAAGCCGCACGCCGAAACAATCTGGAACGAAGTCCGGCAGCTGAGCCCGATGCACGCAGGCATGAGCTACCGCCGGCTTGAGGAACTGGGCGGGATTCAATGGCCGTGCTACGACGAAGCGCATCCCGGTGAAATGTACTTGCACAGCCGGCTTTGGCAGGAACCGTTGATTGGTCCCCGCGCGCCGTTCCATGCGGTGGAGTTCGAGCCGCCGGTCGACGAATTGAATGAACAGTATCCCATCCGGCTGACAACGGGACGGCATTTGGATTCGTTCAACACGGGAGCTCAAAGCGAGCGATATCCATCGCCACTCCGCCGCACCGCAACCATCGACCTTTCGCCGGAAGATGGCGAGCGCTACAAAGTGGGCGAGGGAGAAAAAGTGCGTGTCAGTTCGCGGAGAGGCTCGGTGATCGCTCCAGTGCGCTTCGATCCGGGATTGCGGCCCGGACTGGCGTTTCTGTCGGTCCATTTTCATGAGCAGGTGGCGACGAACAATCTCACGATTGACGCGGTTGATCCCAAGTCCGGAACGTCTGAATTCAAGGCGACGGCGATTCGCATTGAGAAATGCACGGAGAACTGAGTGGACTTGCACCTGACTGCGGCAAGAGCAAGCGCTGAGGAGCAAGCGGCCGTGGACGCGCTGCTCGGCGAGGCAGAGTCCAGTTGGGATGGCGGAGCGCGACAGATCGAGCGCGATGGGCGTGCCGCGTTCGGTGACGAAGCGGGGCGCGCAGGTCGCCATCTCATGCTCCCCGTACTGCATGCGATTCAAGAGCGAATCGGGTGGATCAGCCCCGGCGCACTCAATTACGCGTCGGTGCGATTGAACGTGGCCCCAGCTGAGGCGCATGGCGTTGCTTCGTTTTACGGAATGTTTTCGCTTTCACAGCGCCCTCCCGTGACCGCCCATGTGTGCGATGACATTGCTTGCATGACTCGCGGTGCTGGCGCGCTGTGCGCGGAACTGGAGCGGAAACTGGGGTCGGCGGGATCGCCATGCACGGACGGGCAGGCAAGCTGGCAGCGTAGCGCGTGCTTGGGTCTTTGCGAGCGAGGGCCGGCGGCGTTGATTACTGCGGCCGGGAAAACTCCGCAAGAGCGGGTCATCGCTCCTGCAACATCGGAAAGCATTTGCTCCGCGGCAGGCGATGCGGCGAAGGGAAAACTTTCTGCTGCGTCTGACCTGCTAAACACAAAGTTATCGGCCCCGCAGGCGGGACAAGCTCAACTGCGACTTCTTCGGCGCGTTGGGCAAGTAGATCCGGCAAGTCTCGACGACTACCGGCGCGCCGGTGGATACGACGCGCTGCGGCGGGCGTTCGAATGGGGAGCCGAGCGCGTCATTCGTGAAGTTATCGATTCGAAACTGCTCGGGCGCGGGGGCGCTGCGTTTCCCACGGGGAAAAAATGGGAAGCGGTGCATTTGCAGCGCCATCTTGGGCGCACGCATTATGTGATTTGTAACGCGGATGAATCTGAGCCCGGGACGTTCAAGGATCGCGTCGTGATGGAGGGCGATCCGTTTGCGGTGCTCGAGGGGATGACCATCGCCGCGTTCGCGGTGGGCGCGCAGAAGGGTTTCATTTATATTCGCGGAGAGTACCCGCTCGCGACGGAGCGGCTGAGCCACGCAATCAAAATCGCTCGAGCAGAGAAGCTCTTGGGGGAGGACGTTCTCGAACGCGGATTTCGTTTTGATGTCGAAGTACGGCGCGGCGCGGGCGCGTACATTTGCGGGGAAGAGACGGCGCTGTTCAATTCGATCGAAGGCTACCGCGGCGAGCCGCGCAACAAGCCGCCATTTCCCACGCAGTCCGGCTTGTTCCGGCAGCCGACGGTCGTCAACAACGTAGAGACGCTGATTAACATTCCGGAGATTATTCTGGGGGGCGGCGCTGCTTATGCGCGGATCGGCGTGGGAGATTCCACCGGGTACCGATTGTTTTGCCTTTCGGGGCATGTCGTGCGTTCTGGTGTTTACGAAACGCCTTATGGACCTTCCCTTCGAGATGTGATCGACATGGCGGGCGGAGTTGGAGGTACCGGTCGCCTGCAGGCGGTTTTGCTCGGCGGTGCGGCCGGAGGTTTTGTTTCGCCGGCGGAACTGGATACGCCTTTGACGTTTGAAGGAACACGGGCGATCGGAGCGACGCTCGGCTCTGGAGTGGTGATGCTGTTCGATGATTCCACGGATCTGAAGCAAGTGCTACTTCGCATTGCCGCGTTTTTTCGGAGCGAGACTTGCGGGCAATGCGTGCCGTGCCGAATCGGAACGGTTCGTCAAGAAGAGGCGTTGCAACGCCTGGCGCAGCGCGAGCCCATCGGGTCGGCCGCCGAAGAGAGCAACGCTCTGCAGGAGATGGCGCAAGCGATGCGCGATGCCTCCATTTGCGGTTTGGGACAAACGGCATCCGGCGCGATCCTTTCCGCGATGAATCGATGGAGCCTCTTTTCATGAGCGAGCAGGCCCAAGGACCATCTCCCCTTATCCCTGTGCCGCAAGCGCCTGCCCCGCTTATTCCCGCGGCTGCTCCACGTCGTGACGTTGAACTTACCATCGACGGCAAACGGGTGGCGGTTCGGGAAGGCGCGACGATTCTGGACGCCACGCGGATACTTGGCATCGATACGCCTACGCTTTGCTTTCTCGAGACACTCACTCCCGTGAACGCGTGCCGCGTCTGCGTGGTAGAACTCGAAGGCTCGCGCACGCTCGTTCCCGCATGCTCGCGGAAGGTCGAGGCGGGAATGGCGATTCAAACGGAATCGGAGCGCGTGCGACTGAGCCGCCGGCTGGTGCTGGAGTTTCTGGCGTCAGCAGTTGACATTTCCACCGCGCCGGCGATGCAAGAGTACATGATCCGTTATGGCGCGCGGCCGGAAAGGTTCGGTGCGCGCGCCGAGACGTTGGCGCAGCCGCCGAAAATCGACAACGAACTCTACATGCGCGACTACGCAAAGTGCATCCTTTGCTACAAGTGCGTCGAAGCTTGCGGCGTGGATGCGCAGAATACGTTTGCCATCGGCGTCGCGGGGCGAGGTTTTTCCGCGCATATTTCCACAGAGTTCGATATCCCGCTGCCGGAATCCGCGTGCGTCTATTGCGGCAATTGTATTGGCGTGTGTCCCACGGGCGCGCTGATGTTCAAGACCGAGTACGACATGCGTGCGGCGGGGACATGGAACGAGGCGCACCAAACGCGCACGGACACGATCTGTCCGTATTGCGGCGTGGGCTGCGAGCTGACGGTTCACGCCCAGGAGGGACAAATCGTGAAAGTGAGCTCGCCGCTGGACCATTCGGTCACCCAGGGGAACCTGTGCATCAAGGGACGATTCGGGTGGCAATTCGCACAAGTTCGCGAGCGGGGAGTTGATGCCCTATCTAAATGATTGCCACCGTGGACCCGGGCAGCTTGGGCGGCGGTGCTCACCACGGGGTCACTGGAACGAACTTTGGCAGCGGCGGTTCCACAAACATCTTTACTAATCCGGACGCCGCGGCTGGTGATTTCCGGTACCCGAATATCAGCACGGACGGCCGAGACGGCTCAGGTCATCCAATTCGCGGCCTTGGATTGAGGAGCCTGGATTCACGTCTTGGCAAGACGACAGCGTTCCATGAACGGTACAAAGTGGAAATCTCCGCTGACTTTTTTAACATTTTCAACCATGTGAACTTCTTCGATCCGTCTCTTAACATCAATAGTCCAGCCACTTTCGGTGTCATCAGCTCGTAATTGATTCCGGCCAATCGCACCCAGGGGAGCCGCTGGATCGAGCTCGGTTTGCGTCTTTCCTTCTGACGTTCGACCCTTAGACAGGGGCCGGGGTGCGGGCCGACAGCCCGCTCCCCGGCTTTTCTCTTGGTTGTTTGAGCCGCGATATTTCTAGCGCTCGTCGCCAAAGCGCTTGATGTCTTCGGGGCCTTCCTTGAGGGGGCCGACGTTGCGGCCCTGGACGAGCTCGCGAATCTGCTCGACGATGTCGGGGTTCGCGAGCGTAGTGATGTCGCCGGTGTCCATGTGATTGGAAATAGCGGCGAGGACGCGGCGCATGATTTTTCCGGAGCGGGTTTTGGGCATGTCCGGGACGATGTGAATGGACTTGGGCCGGGCGATTTTGCCGATCATCGTTTCGATCACGGATTTGACTTTGTCCTGGATGGCTTTTGTAGTGGGAACGCCGGGCTTCAACGAGACGTAGACGACGGGGACGCGGCCCTTGACCTCGTCCACCTCGGGAACGACGGCGGCTTCGGCGATTTCCCCAATCGTAAGGCAGGCGGATTCGACTTCTTTAGTACCCAGGCGGTGGCCGGCCACGTTGATGACGTCATCCACACGACCGAGGATGCGATAGTAACCGTCGGCGGGTAGCACAGCGCCGTCTGCCGCATAATAGGGCCAGTCGCGCCAATCCTTGCTCTTCGGATTCTTGTTGTACTTTTTATAGTACTGCGTGACAAAACGCTGCGGGTCTCCCCAGATTGTCTGCATGATCCCCGGCCAGGGATTCCGGATGCAGATATTTCCCGCGTTACCCGAGCCTGCCTTAACTTCATTTCCATCCTCATCCCAAATGACGGGATAGATGCCGAGGACCGCGGGGCCAGTGCTGCCCGGCTTCATGAAATCCAGCGCAGGTTTCGTGCTGCAAAGGAAGCCGCCTGTTTCCGTTTGCCACCAGGTATCGACGATGACGGCTTCTCCCTTGCCAACATTTTGGTAATACCACTTCCACACTTCCGGCTCGATCGGTTCGCCGACGGTGGTCATGTGTTTGAAGTGGTAGTTGTAGATTTTCGGCTCGTGGAAGCCGGTTTTGCGGAGCATGCGGATGGCGGTGGGTGAAGTGTGGAAAATGTTGACGTCCAGGCGTTCGGCGATGCGCCAGGGACGGCCCGCGTCGGGAAATTGCGGGACGCCTTCATAAAGCACGCTGGTTGCGGCCAACGCCATGGGGCCGTAGACGATGTAGGAATGCCCGGTGATCCAGCCGATGTCGGCCATGCACCAGTAAACGTCTTCGGGATGAATGTCCTGGTAATACTTGGCGGTGCCGGTGACGTAGGCGAGATAACCGCCGGTGCGGTGCTGGCAGCCCTTGGGTTTGCCGGTAGTGCCGCTCGTGTACATGAGGAAGAGCGGAGCTTCGGCATCCTGCGAGACGGGCTCGACTATCTGGCCGCGATAGTCTTTCAGGACTTCATCGACGAAGAAGTCGCGGCCCATGATCAAGGGCGTTTCGGAAGAGTATTTTCCAGGATAGCGCTTCCACACCAGGACCTTCTCGATCTCCTGTCCCTCTTTCGTTGCGGTTTGCACGGCGATATCCGCGCTGGCTTTGTGATCCACCCATTTGCCGTTGCGGCTGTAGCCGTCAGCGTAAATGAGGACGCGGCTGCCGGAATCGGCGGCGCGGAGCCCGCAGGCTTCGCCGCTGAAACCGCCGAACACGACGGAGTGGACGATGCCGAGCCGCGCGCAGGCCAGCATGGTTATAGGCAACTCCGGTATCATCGGCATGTGTATGGTGACGCGATCGCCGGTTTTCAGCCCCGCGAAATCGCGGAGCATGGCGGCAACTTCGTTTACGCGCTTGTAGAGCTCCTGGTAGGTGATAACAGTGGTGGATTCGTTTTCCGGCTCGGGCACGAAGATCAGCGCGGCTTTGTTCTTGTATTTGGCGAGGTGGCGGTCAACGCAGTTGTAACAGGCGTTGAGTTTCCCGCCGACGAACCATTTCCAGAAGGGCGGGTTGCTCGTGTCGAGCGTCTTGCGCCAGGTCTTGTCCCAATGGAGTAGGGAAGCGTAATGGTCGAAGCATTCCGGAAAATGCTTTTCGCTGAATTTCTTGACGAAGGCTGGATCGGCGAGATTGGCTTGGGCGATAAATTTCTTGGAAGGGCGCAGGTATTCTTCTTCTTTCCAGTGGACGGCGATCTGCGATTCGGTAAGCTTTTGCTTGCCCTTCGATGATTTCGTTTTTGCTTTCGCATTTTCGCGGGCTTTGGCCACGGCGGCAACTCCCTTTGGAGGATCGATTTCGGTTGTGACGCAACAACGAGGGACAACCTGGTTTGGGCAAGCCCATTTCGAGAAAAGAAGGAACTTGCCCGAACCGATAATGCTACCGCGCAGGCGCGCGAGTCAATCCACTCAGCCCCGCTACTTCATGCCGCCGACCTCGTCCCAGATGAGGGTGCCATGCGTCTCCTTGAGCAGCAGGCTGCCGACGACAACGGTCATCGAAGCGATGATCATCGGGTAATAGAGGCCGGCAAGAATATTCCCGGTCGCCGCGCAGCTCCATAATCCAATGAGCGGCAGGAGGCCCCCAAAAACGCCGTTGCCGATGTGGTAGGGAAGAGAAAGAGACGTATAGCGAATTTTCGCCGGGAAAGCCTCGACGAGATATGCCGCGATGGGACCGTAGACCATGCAGACGTAAATCACCTGGATGAAGACCAAAAAAACCAGCATGGGCACATTCGGGTTGGACGCTTCTTTCGCGGGGACCAGCGCGTTGGTAGTGGGGTCGGTGGTCAGGGCAGTCAGGTTGATGGCCCCGGTGACTTTGTTTTTTGCGGATTTTACGGTGACAACGTTGTTGCCCGCGGCGTTCTGCATCGCTTTGTAGATCGGGATGTAGGTAACGACAGCGAGGAGGCAAGCGCCCATCATGAGCCACTTGCGGCCGATCCGGTCTGAGATGGCGCCGAAGACGGTGAAGAATGGCATGGCGCAAAGCAGCGCGATGGCAATGATGATGTTGGCGGTCTTGGTGTTCACCTTGAGGATCGTCTGCAGGTAAAAGAGCGCGTAGAACTGGCCGGTGTACCAAACAACGCCCTGGCCTGCAGTCGCGCCGAACAGTGAGATGAGGACGCGCTTGAGATTCTCCCATTTCCCAAAAGCATCTTTCAGCGGCTGCGCAGAGGTCATGCCGGCGCTCTTGATGGAGGTGAAGATCGGCGATTCCTTCATCTTTAAGCGGATGTAAAGCGAGATGCTGACCAGGATGATGGAAATCAGAAAGGGAATGCGCCAGCCCCAATCGCTGAAGGCATCCTTGGTCATCGATTGCTGCGTGAGAAGGATCACGATGAGGGAGACGAAGAGGCCAAGGGTGGCGGTGATCTGAATGAAGCTGGTGTAGAAGCCGCGTTTTTTATCAGGAACATGCTCGGCCACGTAGACAGCAGCACCGCCATACTCCCCGCCAAGGGCCAAGCCTTGCAAGACGCGGATGAGAATCAGCGTGATGGGAGAGAACCAGCCGGCAGTCTTATAGACTGGCAGAAGACCGATCAGAAAGGTTGCGCCGCCCATGATAGTGAGCGTCACGAGGAAAGCATATTTGCGGCCAACCAGGTCGCCGATCCGTCCGAAGAAGAGTGCGCCGAACGGGCGCACCAGGAAGCCCACTGCAAAAGTCGCCAGGTAAGCGACGTAGGCGAAAGTATCGTTTCCGGGCGGATAGAACTTGAGTGCAAGGACGGTGGCGAGGCTGCCAAAAATGTAGAAGTCGTACCATTCGATCATAGTGCCAACGCTGGAGGCGAAAATCACTCTCCAGATGCTGTATTCGGCAGTACCACCCATCGGAATTGCGTCTGCACGGCTGGCCATGCTTCCTCCTGTGAACTCGACCTTCTCGCGATAGTGTGACGCTGGGCGATCGCTCTCTGGAGCGAGGCCGCGGGACACACTTCACCTGACGCCTCTTTTCCCATCCTGTGAATCCCCCTGTGACTCGCCTTTGGGGTGCGAGCCAAGTCTTCAGTGGCGGAAGGGCTCTGGAATCACCCGTTCATATACGTGTCGGCGTTCGTTGTCAAGAAATGACTTATCCTCTGAAGAAGGAAATCTTGACGCGCCAAATCACCTCGGGAATGGAATCTCCAGCGCGAAAATCGCCTCCCACTGGAGCGCCAAGCATCAATCGTGATAAAAGACAGGTTTGAACTTTCACGACGCCATCTTTCTCTTTTTCGCGGGAGCCCTCGGGGGCGCCATCAATGCGGTGGCGGGCGGCGGGAGTTTCGTCTCCTTTCCCGCTCTTTTGTTCACCGGTGTTCCCCCAATCCCCGCCAACGCCACCAATACTCTCGCCCTCTGGGTGGGCACCACGGCGAGCGGCGGCGCCTACCCCCAGAAGCTCAACATTTCCCGCCGCGTGATGATCCCGCTGGTGGTGACAAGCATCATCGGCGGCTTGGCCGGAGCCTTTCTATTGATTAAGACATCCGCGCAAACTTTCCTGCACGTGCTGCCGTGGCTCATGCTCGGTGCCACGCTGCTGTTTGCCTTCGGCAAGCATCTGACCGGGCGGATTTCGGCCGGCATCTCGCACGACGCCACCACCGTGGCGGTCACCGGCGCTTCCATCTTCGAGCTGCTCGTCGCCGTCTACGGTGGCTATTTCGGCGGCGGCATCGGCATCATGAATCTGGCGATGCTCGCCGCGCTCGGCATGACCGACATTCACGCCATGAACAAGCTCAAAGTTATTCTCGGTGGGGTCATCAACGGCGTCGCCACACTTACTTTCATCGCGACCCGCGCGATCGTCTGGCCGCAGGCCATCGTCATGATCGTGGGCTCCTTGCTGGGCGGGTACGCCAGCGCGCACTTCGCCCAAAAGCTACCCCAAGCATGGGTGAAGTCCTTCGTCATCCTGGTGGGAACGGCCATGAGCATTTATTTTTTCGTTCGCGGCTATCGCTAGACGATTCACGCCAATCTTCATCGCGCGTTGCACCTCGATTTCTCTTTTCCTTGCAACAGCTTTTGATATAGTCCGCGCTGTATGTCCACTGACGATAGCCATTCGAACGCGCAACCCGCCAAGGTGGCGCCACTCACACGAAATCAAGTCCGAGGTTTCTGGGCCTCGTGGGGAGGTTGGACGCTCGACGGCATGGATTCGTTCATCTATGCCCTGGTGCTCGTTCCTTCTCTTCGCGAGCTGCTCCCGCGTTCCGGCATTGCCGCAACGAAAGGCAACGTCGGCTATTATGGGGGACTGCTCTTCGCGCTGTTCCTCTGCGGATGGGGACTCGCGTTTCTCTGGGGTCCCGTCGGCGACAAGTTTGGGCGCGTTCGAACGCTCATGCTCACCATCGTCTGGTATTCCGTGTTCACTTTTCTCAGCGCGCTGGTGACCAGTGTCTGGCAGCTTGCGGTGCTGCGCTTGCTGGCAGGAATCGGCATTGGTGGCGAATGGGCGATGGGAGGGACATTTGTCGCCGAGGAGTGGCCGGAAACCCGCCGGCGCGCTGGCGCGGGATATATGCACACGGGATATTACGTGGGAGTTTTTCTGGCGGCGCTGGCCAACTATGCGATTGGAAGCAAATTCGGATGGCGCTATATGTTTGCAGTTGGCGGGCTGCCTGCGTTGCTCTTGGCTTGGGTGCGTCACGGCGTGACCGAGCCTGCGCGTTGGAAGCAAAAAGAAGGGGTCGTCCGAACTTGGCAGATTTGGCAGCCGTTCGCGACGCTTTTTTCGAGCGCGATGCGCCGCAGAACAATTCTGAACTCCCTTTTCATGCTCGCTTCGATTTGCGGACTCTGGGCAGGAACGGTGTACGTTCCTGCTGCGGTGACGGTGCTTGCGGAAGCGGCAGGGCGAGCCGGACCATCGGCGGCGCAACTCGCTTCGCGGGCGACCATGCTAGTTTCTTTTGCGACCATTCTGGGATGCTTGGCGATGCCCTGGCTCGCGGAAAAACTCGGACGGCGCGGAGCATTGGGATTCTTTTTCGCGCTGATGCTGGCCTTCATCGCGTTGACGTTTGGAAAGGTTTTCTATCTCAAGACGGACGCGCTTCCCTGGTTCTTTGTTTGCCTTTTCTTTCTTGGTTTCGGCGGCGCGAATTTTGCCGTTTACACGCTGTGGCTCCCGGAGCAGTATCCGACGGAGTGCCGTGCGAGCGCGTTTGCATTTTCCACTTCCTTTGCGCGCTTTGGCGGAGCGGCAATCACCTTTCTGGTCGGCGCTGGGGTGCAGCACTATGGATCGCTGGGAATTCCCGTCGCATTGACCTCTATCGCCTTCGCCGTTGGTCTGCTGCTTATTCCTTTTGGAGTTGAAACCCGTGGGCAAACTCTTCCGGCGTAGGGTTACCGAAAGGCAAAGACCACATGGCCGAAGTCGAGACCAAAGTTTTCTCCATTGAAGCGTTACGTGATTTCAGCAATCGCATCTTTCTCCATTTCGGCGTTCCCAAAGAGGATGCGGCCCAAGCCGCCGAAGTCCTCGCTTCCGCGGACCTGCGCGGCATCGACTCCCACGGCGTCGCACGCCTGCGCAGCTATTTCGACATGCTCACCTTGGGCCGCATTAATCCCAAGCCAGAGATTAAGGTGCTGCGATCCACACCTAGCACCGCCACAATCGATGGCGACAACGGCCTGGGACTCGTCGTCGGACCGCACGCCAATCGCCTCGCCATGGACATGGCTGAGCGATTCGGCTCCGGCTGGGTCGGCGTCCAGAACACCAATCATTACGGCATCGCGGGTTACTACGTCCTGAAAGCGCTGGAACGCGACCTGATTGGCTGGGCCATGACCAACTCAACAAAGCTGGTCGCGCCTTTATGGGGAGCTGAACGCATGCTCGGCACCAACCCCATTGCCATCGGTTTCCCCGGCAAGGAAGAGCCGCCCATCGTGATTGACATGGCCACTTGCGCCGCTGCGTACGGAAAAATCGAAATGGCACGCCGGCGTGGCGA
>Ga0209118_1001106_pt1 | contig 13104 bp, 13 predicted proteins | sample BlaSpr_A8_Ref_M1_FD_187988 | JGI IMG/M metagenome (GOLD analysis project Ga0209118, IMG submission 187988) | Forest soil microbial communities from Thunder Bay, Ontario, Canada - Black Spruce, Ontario site 2_A8_Ref_M1 (SPAdes) (version 2) | ecosystem: Environmental > Terrestrial > Soil > Boreal...
GATCTCGTTCTCTCGTACCGTTCCCAAAGGAACCGGAACATCGAGCCTGAGAGTGTGCAGCTTCCAGAAATTCATGGTTGCCGCGGCTGCGTACAGCAGGCGGCCGATCGCAGCGCCCAGCAGTCCATAGTGCGGCATCAGCAGCGCAATACAACCCAGGGCTAAGACTCCGCCGAGGACATTAACAGAGGCAACAAATCGCGCCTGCCCCAGAGCAAGCAGAACGTAGTGTGAGGCCACGCAGGCGCCCAGACAAGCATTGGCCACGGCTAGCCAGGTGAGCACCACGTAACCCTGCTCCGCGAAAGACGGCCCCATCCAAAGGGCGAGGATAGGTCTGCTGAAGAGGATAAGCGGCGCGGAGAGGAACGCCACAAACCCGATGTTTGCCCAAGTGGCGGCTCGGAATACGCGCCGCAGAGTATAGCTCTCGCCGGCCTCGTGGCGTGCGCTGATGTGCGGGAAGACAAAGTTAAGAGCGGCGGCGGTGATTCCGTGGATTGGTTGCGATGCCTGAACGCAAACGGCATAGATGCCCAGCGCAGAGGTTCCCATGACGGCACCCACAACCAGGCGGTCAGCATTGTAGAAGATGACTCCGGCTAAAGCTTGGATCCAGCTAAAGACGCCGAAGCCGAAGATTTCGCGCATGGAATCCCGGTCAATTTGGGGCAATAAAATAATCGGTCCGCATACAGAACGCACCGCCGCGCCTTGCAATACCAAGCTGACGACAGCAATGGCGAGCGAGGCCCACATGATGGCAAGCACCGAGTACCCCAGGTAAACCAGCACGACCGCTGCAACAACATTGAGCCAACGCGTCGTAATGCTGATCTTTACCGTGCGCCCATACTGTTCGTAGGCGCGAAGAGTGTTTGCGAAAACATTATCAAGAGAATGGAGGAGCAGCGTGATTCCCGCTATCTGCAGCATGCGTACGCTTAACTCATGTTGCTGGGGTTCGATTTTGAAGATGTGCGTGACGGCGAACCGAGAGCCGAGAATGACAAACGCGGCCAGCAATGATCCGAGAGCGCCGTTGATTGCCAGGGTGGCGCGTATGATGCGTTCGACTCCTGTCCAATCATTGCGGCCACGGTATTTGGAGACAAACTTGATCGTCGCATCCCCGAAGCCGCTGCTCAACGATTCCATGCCGCCCATAATGGCGGATGCCAGCATCCAGAGGCCGTACTGCGATAGTCCGAGACGGTGTACTAAGAAGCTGGCTGCGGCTAGCATGGCAAGGCCCTGAGCCAGGTACTCGGCGACGCCGTAAGCCGCATTGCTGGTGTTCTCGCGCAAAATGCGCGATCCGCGGAACATGGCGATCTTGGAGGCGATAAGACTGCCCATGTTCATTGCCACTCACCCCGGCAACGCGCTTGGCCCACGACTAAGCATGAACATCTTCGTCTGGTTGAGCGCGAAAATCGGGTGTTGGCGGCCCCGCCACCATTAAAGTGAACGACGATGGAAATGGAACGCAGCGCCCTCTCCTCGGATTGCGCACTTGAGGTCATCTTGTACCGACAACTCTGGTGTTGCGTAATCAGGTTGTTCTCAAAGAGGTGCTCCACGGTTCTGGTACCATTCGATCGTCCGTTGCAGTCCGTCCGCCAGCGAAGTCTTGGCTAGAAAACCGAACTCGCGATCGGCGCGAGTGATATCGAGGCGGCGCCGGGGCTGGCCATCCGGCTGGGTTCGGTCCCAGATGAGTTCGCCTTCAAACCCCGTCAGTTGGCAAACCAACGCCGCCAAATCCCGAATGGTAATCTCATGTCCTGATCCGACGTTCACCGGGTCCGGCTTATCGTAACGTTCCGCGGCCAGTAAAATAGCCTCCGCCGCATCTTCCACATACAGGAATTCGCGCGAAGCCGACCCTGTTCCCCAGCACGTAACCGTGCGTTCGCCGCGTGCCTTCGCCTCCAGCATCTTCCTTATCAACGCTGGAATCACGTGCGACGTTTGCGGATCGAAGTTGTCTTTGGGGCCATAGAGATTTACGGGTAACAGATAAATACAATTGAACCCGTACTCCTGCCGGTACGCCTGCGACTGGACCAGCAACATCTTCTTCGCCAGTCCGTAGGGCGCGTTGGTCTCTTCCGGGTAACCATTCCACAGATCTTCTTCGCGAAACGGCAAGGGAGCAAACTTCGGGTAAGCGCAAATCGTTCCCAAACACACAACCTTGCCGACATTCAGGCGTCTCGCCTGTTCGATGAGTTCGATCCCCATGATGGCATTGTCGTAAAAGAACTCGGCGGGATGCGACCGGTTAGCTCCGATACCGCCCACCGACGCCGCCAAGTGGATGACTAAATCTGGCTTCGCACTCTTGAGGAGGCGGACAATTTGTTCCCGTTCCCGCAAGTCGTACTCGCTCTTGCTCGGTGCGATCACTTTTTCGCAGCCTGCGGCACTCAGTTTTGCGACAACATGTTGCCCGAGAAACCCACCGCCTCCGGTCACCAGAACCGTCTTGTCTCGCCAAAAACCAATTTCATTACCCAAGCACAGCTCCCGCAGCGGCCTTCAGGTTATCGGAGACGCTGTTATTCCACTGATGCCATGCGCCACACTTTTCGCGCAAAATTGCCGCGCCTTCACCGGGAGACTTAAGTCCCAGAGACTCCATGTCTCCATCCACCATTATGCGCACCAACTCGCGAAAACTGATTTTAGGTTTCCACCCCAGGTCACGCTCCGCCTTCTTCGAGTCGGCGCGCAAAGAGTCGACTTCGGCAGACCGCTTGTAGCGATCATCAATGGAAACGTGTTTTCGCCAGTCCAAGGCGGCATATTCAAACGCTTCGGTAACAAACTCGCGAATGGTGTGCGACTCACCCGTGCCGAGAGCATAGTCGTCGGGACGTTCGCTCTGGAGAATTTTCCACATGCTCTCCACATATTCTGGAGCGTAACCCCAGTCGCGTTTCGCTTCCAGATTTCCTAAATACAGTTTGTCCTGCCGGCCGGCCAGAATATGCGCAACCGCGCGCGTAATTTTTCTAGTCACGAATGTCGGTCCTCGCCGTGGGCTTTCGTGATTGAACAACACTCCATTGCTGCAGAACATCCCATAGGCCTCACGGTAATTGATGGCCACCCAATACGCGTAGACCTTCGCCGCGCCATACGGGCTGCGGGGATGGAACGGCGTTTGTTCGTTCTGGGGCGGCGGCGCTGCGCCGAACATCTCCGAGGAACTGGCCTGGTAGAAACGGGTGGCCACGCCACTCCGGCGGATGGCATCAAGAAGCCGGGTTGTCCCCAACGCCGTGATGTCGCCCGTGTATTCCGGATTTTCAAAGCTGACCATGACATGGCTTTGAGCGCCTAAGTGGTACACCTCGTCCGGACGAATGCTGTAGATGAGATCGATCAACCGGCCGCCGGTCGAGAGGTCGCCGTAATGCAGGAACATGCGAACGTTGGGAAGGTGCGGGTCCACATAAATATGGTCTATGCGGCCGGTGTTGAATGTACTGGCACGACGAATGACTCCATGCACTTCATAGCCTTTTGACAAAAGCAATTCAGCAAGATAGGAACCGTCCTGCCCGGTGATTCCCGTGATCAGAGCACGTTGCAAAGGGCACCTCATCTCCCCGAAGGGCTTGAACACCTTCGTAAAACCGCGCAGTTCACACTTTTCGTTCCCCGGCGGTCCAGTCGCGCACAGTTATCTGAGTATAGTTGATGATAGTTCGTTGTTGTTCGCTAGTGCCGGGCGGGGAACCTTGTTGTCCTGTACTGCCTTCACGGCTCACAGCCGGGTGTTTGCAAGGAGGAAACTGCGGCAACCGGACCCTCGCTGAACTCGCCTGACTAAGAACTCGAAAGAGTCGGGATTGCGATTCCAGTGGCATTTCTAATCCTTGCGAACAAAGCGAAACCGCGCTACCTTTGGGTGCTTCCCCAAACTATCTCAGAGGCAGTGCACACATGGGGCAATGCGCTTGGTTTCCAGTTGTAGTTTTCCTGATCAACATTGTTAGTCCCGCCCTTGCGGCGAACGAGTCTCACCCATGGGAGGCCAGCCGCTTCTCAGCCAACCCGGCTGTGTTTTACCAGGCCGCTTCCGCGATCCCGGTAGCTGCGGGCGAGGATGCCGTGGTTATTTGGGAAGAACAAGCTCATGTCTTTGAAACCGACGGTCGGTCTACCAACACTTATTACATAGTCTTTAAGGTCGTAACTCAAAAGGGAGCAGAGAGCTGGGCAGACATTTCCTGGAATTGGGAACCTTGGCACGAGGAGCGTCCGATCTTGAAGGCGCGCGTGATCACCCCCGATCGGGAGGAGCACGTTCTCGATCCCAAGGCCATTGGCGATGCTGCCGCCCGCGAGACTGACAGCAAGATCTACTCCGATCGTCGCGTGTTACGTGCGCCCTTGCCGGCGATGACAGCGGGCGCGATTGTGGAAGAAGAGTTCATCGAAAAGGAGAATGCCCCAATTTTCGGCGCCGGCACCGTGGGCGAGTTTTACTTTGGACGCAACGTGCCGGTGACGCGAGCGCGTCTCGTGCTGGATGCTCCTGCATCGCTGCCGCTTCAGTACAGGCTTCATCTTCTTCCCGATCTCAAGCCGCAGCGGACTGAACAGAACGGCAGAGTGCAGATTGTTTTCGAGGCGGGCCCCCTGGAAGCACTGGGTGATTTGCCGGATTACCTGCCCAGCGACATTTCCGCCTATCCCCATGTCACGTTTTCTACCGGCGCCTCCTGGCAGAAGATGGCGGAAGAATACGGCAAGATCGTGGATAAGCGGATCGCGACAGCGGACGTCCGTCCTCAAGTGAACAAGTTCCTCGCTGGGAAGACGAGCCGCCCGGAAAAGATCGCCGCGCTCGTGCAAGGTATGAATCGGCAGGTCCGATACACCGGCATCGAATTCGGCGAGGCCGCCATCGTCCCGCACTCCCCAGGAGAAACGTGGAACCAAAAGTACGGCGATTGTAAGGACAAGTCGGTCCTGCTCGTGTCTTTGCTGCGGGCCGCCGGGATCCCGGCCTACATCGCGCTGCTGGACGCGGGCTTCGGTCAGGATGTTATGCCTGATCTGCCAGGGATCGGTTTGTTCGACCACGCTATCGTTTATGTGCCCGGCAGCCCCGATGTCTGGATCGACGCCACCGATGAGTACGCCCGGCCGGGACAACTACCTTCTGCGGACCAGGGGAGACTCGCTCTGATTGCTCGAAGCGACGAGCACACGCTACGCCCAACGCCCGTCAATCTCTCCAGCGACAATCTGATCCTGGAGAACAGGGAGTTCTATCTGGCGGAAAATGGGCCGGCTCGCGTAGTCGAAACCTCCGAGCCGCACGGAAGCTCGGAATCAAGCTACCGGCGATCGTATTCCGAAAAAGAAAATAAGGAGAGCAAAGAGCAGCTTACCAATTACATGAAGTCGCATTACCTGGCGGAAAGTCTTGATCGTTTCGACCGCTCCGATCCAACGGACACCGCACAGCAGTTCCAACTCGTCTTGGAAACCAAGAATGCAAAACGCGGGTTCACCGAGTTGGAAAGTGCGGTGGCCGCGATCCGGCTCGAATCTCTTTTCGAGCGGCTTCCGCCGGAACTTCAGCGCCGGGAGAAAACGGAGGATCTTGAAAACTCCGCCACACCGCACGCGGAGAAGCGTTGGGCCGACTATCAACTCCATCAGGCCTTCGTTACGGAATGGCACTATAAAATCTTTCCCCCACCCGGCTTTCGCGCCAAGCCGTTGCCGAAGGACCAGCAACTGTCGCTGGGCCCGGCAAAGTTCTCCGAAGACTTCTCGGTCACCCCAGACGGTGTGGTTCACGCCGTTTTTCGCTTTGACACGACCAAGCGTCGGTTCTCGATTTCTGAAGCCACCGAAATGCGCGGCAAGATCGCCGAATTGAAGGATGGGCAGCCGGTGATGATTTACTTCGAACCGGTTGCGAAAGCATTGTTCAGCGAAGGTAAGATAACAGAATCGTTCCAAGCATACCGGGATCTTATCGCTCTGCACCCGCGTGAGGCGGTCCCCCACCTGCAATTGGCCAAGGCGCTGCTGGAAGAAGGCATGGGACAGGCTGCGCGCGATGAGACCAATCTGGCAGTGAAACTCGAGCCGGCGTCTCCCCTGGTCAGGAAAACGCTGGCGGACGTTCTCGAACATGATCTTGTCGGCCGAAAATTTCGTCCAGGAAGCGATTATGCCGGGGCGGAGGCCGCCTTCCGCGCCGCCAGAATATTTGATCCGAAGGACAAAGAAATCGTCGGCAATTTGGCCATCCTGCTCGAATACAACTCTCAAGGAGAACGCTATGGTGCCGGAGCCAAGCTTAAAGAAGCGACCGACGCATACCTCAGCCTTCCTCCCGATGATTTGGCCGATATCGGTTTAAAGACGAATCCTGTCTACACTCTCCTTTATTCTGGACAGTTTGCTGAAGCCCTGAAGTACGCCGAGACCCTGAATCCCCATCCCACCGCGGTTACAGTGGCTGCCATCACCGCCCTCAACGGAGCCGACGCTGGTCTGAATGAAACTCGCAAGCGTACCGCGAATGATACGGATTACAAGCAGATCGTAAAGTCAGCGGGCGAAATACTTATGCGTATGCGTCGGTACGGCCCAGCCGCCGGCCTGCTTCAGGGAGGCGCGACGGGTGACAATGCCTCGCAAACCTTGGCCCTGGCCTCTATGCTCCGCAAAGCGAGCCCGCGGGAGGAATTGAAGTTCGATGACAACGCCCAGGGAACGGTCGAAAAATCGTTCTTACTGATGCTCGGCCCCGGAGTCACGCTCGACAAGCTGCAGAGTGTGTCCAGCCGAAATGCGCGGGTTGTCCTCAGCGATACCGATGCCGACGAAATCGAGGAGACTTTGAATGCGGGCCGCCACTTGAGATCCGAGCTGTCGCGCTCTGGACTCCCAGCGGACGTTATGCTTGACATCATGGTGCCAGTTCTTGATCCTGTCGCGGAGGGAACGGATGCGACCGGCTATCGTGTGACTCTTCATATGCCCGGCACCAAGGATATGGTCTTGTTCGTCGTCCGGGAGGACGGACAATTCAAATTGCTCGACTCCTCCGACAAGCCAAATGCCATTGGTCTGGAGATCCTCGATCGCTTGGCCGCTCACGATCTGGTGGCGGCCCGGCAGATGCTGGACTGGGTGCGCGAGTTCCAGCATCTGGCAGGCGGCGACGATCCGTTCGATGGAGAACCCTTCCCGCGTTTCTGGACCCAGGGTAAAGAAGCTGATGCCGGGCAAATGAAGCTCGCGGCCGCCAGCCTCCTGGTGCAAACCAAGCCCACTACAAGAAAGGGCCTCGCTATCCTCGAACCGGCGCGGAGCACCGCCTCCAGTGACGACGAAAAACTCAGCATCGACCTGGCTGATGAGGGGATACTTTGTCATCGGCGATTACGCAAAAGGTCTGCCAATCGCCTCCCGGCTGGCCCAACAAAACCCGGACTCCAAGCGCCTGTTCTGGTCGCATGCCATTGCATTGCGCGGCTTGGCGCGCTGGAGCGACCTCGACCATATCGCCGAAGAACGCTTGACCCGCAAGCCACAAGATCTTGACGCCATGCGGGTTTTAGTGGCCTCCGGCGAGGGCCGCGGAGACTTCAAGCTGGCTCGCTCTTTGGGTCGTAAGATCGTCACGAGCGGGAAGGCGGAAGAGTTGGATCTGAACAATCTGGCCTGGGATTCTCTTTTCACCGGTTCCGTCGACGACACCGATGTTGAGGCCGCCGTAAAAGCCGCGCAAATGAGCCAGGACAAACCAGGCGTCCTGCATACCTTGGGCTGCGTCTATGCCGAGGTGGGCAAGACTCAGGAAGCTCGGGAACTCCTCTTGCAGGCGATGGACAAGCTGGACCTGGATGCTCCCAACTCCGACTATTGGTATGCCTTCGGCCGGATCGCCGAACAATATGGCCAGCGCGACATTGCCATTTCGCTCTACTCGCGAGTTGGTGAACCCAAGGAACCGAATTTGCATCCCAACTCCTCCTATAGGCTGGCGCAAATGAGGCTGGGAATTCTGGGGCCTGCCCGCTCGACCGGCCCGGAAGCGAAGCAGTAGCGACTGTCCGCTCAATATGCTCGATCTGCTCTTTGGCTGAAAGCCTCGTGATTTGTGGCGATTTGAGGTGGCACAAGTGCTTTAAATCTGGCGGAGAGAGTGGGATTCGAACCGGGCCGTTTTTCGAACTGTCTTGTTACCAAGGGGATGGCGAAAACCCTTGTGAACACTGAAAACTGTGGAATCCTGCTGTTTCCAAGTGATTTCGATTGAATCAGTTACAGACCGCGTTTTGAACGCTGTTGAACTCGGATGAAGGGAAGTACTTGCGCAGCCTCAATTTTGCCAAATTGGTTCTGATACTTTGCGCTTGAATCGCGTCTCGTTGGAGACATAAAATGCGCCCTACTACTGGAGGCAGGTATGCACGTGCGCCCGTTACTCACGAGGTTTTTCTTTCCGTCGTTGCTGCTGGTAATTGTGGGAGCCGTGGGGTGTTCGAAGCAGGCAGAACAATCGCCCTCGGCTCAGCCGGTGTCGTCCCCTGCGAACAATCAGGTGTCCCGGCCTTCTACTCCTGCATCGCCGCCTGCCACTGCGTCTGCGCCTTCGGCATCTTCCTCCGCACCAATGAACCCCGGTACCGTGCTGGCCAGCGGGCAGTATAGCGCCGACCCGAATCTGCGCTGTGACTTGCTGGAGGTGAAGCGGGTAAGTGGAGGCGCCTTGCTCGTCCGCTGGAGGCTGATCAACACCGGCGGCGGGCCCCAGTCCAGCGGCCTGGTTGCTGCCTCGGCCCCAAAAGCGATTCACTACGATTTCGATTGGAAGGAGCTTTACTACACTGATCCCGCCGAAAACAAGAAGTATGCCTTTTTGACCGATTCCGAGAATAATCGAGTCCTGGATATGTGGTGGGGGGATCTGGGTCCTGGCGAGCAACGTTTGCAATGGGCCAAGTTCCCGGCGCCGCCGGCGAGTTCGAGCAAGGTCGCTGTGTATATCCCAAAGTTTGCTCCTTTCGAAGACACGCTCATATCTCAGTAAGGAGAAAACTTGAGGAGCGAGAAAGCGGGATGCATATTTCTGATTAGCGTGTCTATCCTGGCCGTGATTTTTTCCGAGCGGGCAGCGAATGCCCAGAAATACAAAGCCGGAGATGCCATTCCCCCTGGAGCCACGGGGAAAGTGTTGCCTCTCCAGGGGAAAGTCACCGACCTCAAAGGCCTGAGCTTGGCTGTGGCTGGCAAGGTTGACGCGTTGAACGCCGCGCTCAAGGATTTGGGAGCGCGTGCCACAGACACGGAAATTCAAATTCAACTCAATAGTGACGTACTCTTCGATTTCGATAAAGCCGAACTTCGCCCCGAAGCGTTGCCCAGTCTGCAAAAGGTGGAGACTGTGATGCAGTCCTATCCTGCCTATCTCTGCACTATCGGCGGTCACACCGATGGCAAGGGTGGCAAAGAATATAACCAGAAGCTCTCCGAACGCCGCGCGGATTCGGTGAAGGTGTGGCTAGTGGCACACGGTGCTTCGAATCCAGTCACGGTGCACGGCTTTGGGGACACCAAGCCGGTTGCGATGAATACCAAGCCCAACGGAAGCGACGACCCGGAAGGTCGGCAGAAGAACCGGCGAGTCGAGATTACTCTCCATAAACGGTGAGCACGACCCAAGGGTCCACCGTCACCTCTGTCGTTCGCCGAAATTGTGTGGGGCTGCGAAATCAACAGCTTCCACTGCTTCCTCAACCCGTGCATCTCCTATAACCTCGCCCATGTTCCGCTTCTGAGGACTCTCTTTCGGAGTCATGGTTCGCCTCTTTCGCCGCCGTGGCAGTTTGGTGCAGCAGAACCTCGTCCTTCGGCAACAGGTCTCTGTCCTGCCTAGTGGGATGGTGCAAGCTCGAATCTCTGACCCAAGGGCCGTCCAGTTCTGGGACAGAGACCATCTTGTCGCTAGAGAATGCAGCAGCCGCTTTCCAGTTCGCAAATCTGTTGCCAGCGCAATGGCACTATCTCCGATGCCGCTGCACTCTACTCGCGCGACGTACGATGGGGTACTTCCGCGCCTGCGTTTTTCGGTGGCGCGGTTCTAGATGTAGCGGGTGACGCTCGTCAACACCTATCGGCCATGAACTGCAGCCGGTAACTCATTGTCACGAACACAAGCTCGACGCCTGCTCCGTCCACAAAGCGTATTGATCCCTAGACGGCGCATGCAGGGCTCTTCGCAAGGGTGAGTGGTGGGAGCCCGACCGCAGGCATTTTCCATCCCTTTTTGGTCTCTTCGCTTGTATACCCCCTGGAGCGGAAAGAACTCGAAGTAATCCTTCTCGTCGAACCAGCCACACTTGAAGAACTTGAGCGGCAGGCTGGTCCTTCGGGCCAGGGCGAGCGCGTAGATGGTGAGTTGAACGTGGGCGTGAGTTTCCTTTTTTGCTTCCGGCTTGTAGTCGAGGATGTGGATGTGACCGTTGCGGATCTGCAGGAAATCGATATGACCGGTAATGCTGTCGCTCTCGAAATCGAGATTGAAACCGCGCTCCCGGTAGTAACGGAGATCCTCTCGGGTGAGGAACACCGGAAGTTCCACTGCGATGGTGACAGAATCATTTACCAGCATGAAGCGTTGCAGTGTCTCGTGTCGCTTCTTGTTGTTCGGTGCGGTTGGCACAGCGAGAGCTGCGGTGCGCGTGGCATGGTTCTCTTTGCGTGCGATCGGCGGACGAAGTTCTGCCGGGAACTTCGATGATCGATGAGGAGCTGTCTGGAAGAGGTGGTTCGGGAAGTTTGTTTTGAGACCTTCCAATATCTGGTCAGCGGCGCGAAAGCGCTGTGTAAGGGAGAGTCGAGAAGAATTTTGAGCTTCGCCCGGTGGATCTGATGGCGATAGACCTGCTGGTGATCGAAGTTGATGGTCCGGATGATCGTGTCCGGAGCAAAGAGTTTCTTCCCATCGGTTCGCAGGCGTGAATAGGTTGCGAGCGGCCCGTATTCTGCCAGCCAGGAACTGATCGTGCGCTCGGGGTTTCTCCGGTGGAAGCGTTGGCGCTGGACCTGTTGCGTTTCCGTGAGCGAGTAACCAAGGTTGAAAGTTGAAATGCTTTCGAGAATGATTTTGAGCGGGTAGGTTTTGTTCTTGCCGGGCTCTCCGGTGAAACGGGTGCAGGCATTCGGTGCACTTAAAAACTTGATGGATTTGCAGCGGTTGCAGCGCTTGCCTTTTTTGATGATGTCTTTGGAGCCGCAGGCGGGGCACACGGGATTCTGTTGTGTTGTGGCGATTGACATGTCGGAGGAAAGTTAGCGGGAGAAGTGAGATGACTGTAGTTATGATTTCAGTGAACAGGACGGGGCGTGGTGTGTCAATCGTGGGTCCCGAATTTTACGGAGTTGAGTCACGCATTTCTCGTGAGGGTTGGGTCGCGGATTTTGCGGGGTGTTGGACGGAAAAAGCCGCGCGGGTGCGCGGCTTTTCGGTGGTTGAGGATGGATCGTGCTCGCCTAGGCGGCGGTTGCGAGCGGCTGTATGTGCCCGAGCTGGGTCAGGAGCGTGTACTGATCGTAGTAGCAGTCACCTGACACCGTTTTCCCCTGCTCGTCGAAGTGACAGATTTCGCAGAACGGCAAAGACATCTTGCGCCAGGTGGGCTTCATTGCACCGAATGGTCCGTCGTTTATGCCGACCACCGTGAATCGGGCGATGACAATATCTCCGGCGTCAATGTACTCGGAATTGGTAATGCGGGCGTCGGAAAAGGCCTTCGCCCATCCTTCCGTCCATTCCCGGAATTTGTCCCGGCTGTTCAATGTAACGGCGCGAGCATTGTCGGTGTAGGTCAGTTTCTCGGCGGCGTTCTTGACGATGCCTGGGAAATCGCGTTTGTTCCAGCTTTCGTGCGCGGCACGGAGCGTTTGTACGTTCTTCGAAGCCATCATGTTCCTCCTTATAGTCTTAAAGAGCGCAAAGTCGGGCGAGACACGCTTGGGCTCGCCCTTGGTTGCGCGGTCATGGTTGTTTTTAGGCAGCTTTGCTGGCTGTGATCTTGTGCGTCGTCGAGCTATCGACGTTGAAGGTCCGAACTACGGGCTCTGCCTCAAGCAGGTGCCGTATCATATCGTGGATGGCGGGGTACTGCTCCTTTTGGTAGCGCTCGGCATCCTCTTTCTTGTTCCAGAAGCTAATCGCTAGGACACGATCAGGTTCGGGTTCCGATACCAGAACGGTCTCATCCACGAACCCGGCTTGTTTCTTCAGAATGGGCAGTACTTTGTCGTTGATGACGGTGGTGAGTTCTCGTGCCTTTCCCGATTTAGTGGTTAGTTCAACAGTTCTTGTAAACATGGAAACACTCCTTTGTGCGCTTGTTCTGAAACAAGCGACGCTCGAGGCTACCGGTCGAAGCTGACCGGCTGCGGTGGTGGGTCACTGGGTGGAATCGGTCTTGCGACCAACTGCTTGACCACCTTGTATTCGGGCCGAAACCGTCATCGGAGATGGGCGGACGGTCTTATGTATTTGAACTGCCCGAATGTCCTCGCGGGTCAGGGCCGTCGCTGGGCCGCTGGATAAGAGTTGTGCGACGGAGTTGGCTGTGGCCGATGGAGACGTCTCCAAAGCTAGGCCCCAGCGAAGCCAGTGTCAATGCCCGCTTTTGGTGCAGTGCTGCGGGCTTGGTTCTCATGCGCTCTTCCGCGAAGTGACAACGGAGGAAACGGACCAGCATCGCTCTACCTTATGGCTGCTGCAGTAGGGGCAGACAACCCCACTTGCCTCATAGTCGACGAGCGTTAAGATCGTCGTGAATGTTTTCCTGCAGGCGTGGCAGTAGAACTCATACTGAGGCATTGGGACCTCCGCGTGGTTGTGAAGGGCAGTAGCTAAATTGTAGGCCCCTTGGGCGGGGCGGGTTCCACCGGGTTGGCACAGACGTATAATCCCTTCCGAATCGGAAAGGGCACTTTTATGTCCGAGCCACCCTATCGTTCGCTACGGATTGGATTGCGGATTGTCTCCATACTAATCGCCGTTGGGGGCCTTCTGATGATCTTTGCCGACAAGCC
>Ga0209118_1001107_pt1 | contig 13101 bp, 11 predicted proteins | sample BlaSpr_A8_Ref_M1_FD_187988 | JGI IMG/M metagenome (GOLD analysis project Ga0209118, IMG submission 187988) | Forest soil microbial communities from Thunder Bay, Ontario, Canada - Black Spruce, Ontario site 2_A8_Ref_M1 (SPAdes) (version 2) | ecosystem: Environmental > Terrestrial > Soil > Boreal...
AAGTGCCGCCGCAGTTTATGGGACGCGTCCAGAATACTTTCTATTTCTTTGGCACGTTTCTGCAGGTGGCATTGGGGCTGGCGGTGGGCTGGATTGCTTCGCGGATCAGCCTGGCGGCAGGGTTTGGCGTGATTGCGGCAGTGTATGCGATCGCGTTCGGCAGCGCCTGCTGGCCGATGAAAGCACGGCAGGTGGTGGCTGCGGCGGCGGAATAGCGCAACCCATTTGTTGCGTTCGCTGAGAAGGGCTTTCACCACAGGGAGCACCGGGGAACACAGGGGAAACCAACACAGGGGATTTCATCCCCTGCTATTCTTATTGACTTCGTACCAGGAGCATTTCTCATGTTTGAGGACTTGAAAGGCCGGACGGCGGTCGTCTTCGGAGTGGCGAACAAGCGCTCGATCGCGTGGGCGATTGCACAAGGATTGCACGCCGCGGGGGCGAACCTCGCCATCACCTATCAAAACGAGCGGATGGAGATGGAGGCGAAAGACTTGATTCTGTCGCTGCCGGGCGCGGAAGCTTTCATGTGCGATGTTTCTAAGGATGAAGAAATCGCGCAGCTCTTCGAAAAACTGAAAACTCGCTACGGCAAGCTGCACACCCTGGTGCACAGCGTGGCTTACGCTCCTGCCGAAGAACTGAAGGGCGATTTCGTGAACACGACGCGCGAGGGCTTTCGGGTGGCGCACGACGTGAGCGTTTATTCGCTGATCGCGGTGTGCCGGGCGGCGGCGCCGCTGATGGAAGACGGCGGCAGCGTCATTACTATGACTTACTACGGGGCGGAAAAAGTGGTGCCGCACTATAACGTCATGGGCGTGGCCAAGGCGGCGCTCGAATGCGCGGTCCGGTATCTGGCGCAAGATCTGGGACGGCGGAAGATCCGCGTAAACGCGATCTCGGCGGGGCCGATCAAGACGCTGGCGTCACGCGGCATCTCCGGCCTCGGAGACATGTTGCGTGCGTGCGCGGAGAGCGCCCCGCTGCAACGCAATGTTGAAGTCAGCGAGGTGGGCAGCACCGGGGTGTTCCTTGCCTCCGATGCGAGCTCGGGCATCACGGGCGAGATCATACACGTGGATTGCGGATACAACATCATGGGATTCTGAAAGCCTGCGATTCTGAAGGATGGCGAACCCTGTTACGAAACTGGTTCCTCCTGCGCTTTTGACAATTTTTTGACGAGAATCCCCAGACAGCAAGAGTAACCTGAGGCTATGAAGTACCCGCGGATTCTCTGTCTGTTTGCGTTGGTGACGTTGTCGCTGACTCCCTGTTTTGCGCACCATATGGCGGTCGTGGTTAATAAGGACAACAAAGTTAAGAACGTGACGTCCGCTCATTTGGCTAAGATTTTCAAAGGCGAAGTGAAGAAGTGGCCCGACGGCAGAAGTGTGGTGCTTGTGTTGCACAACTCTTCTCCGGACGAGATCACTACGCTGGAACATCTGAACAAGATGACCGAGACGGAAGTGAAATCGCTGCTCGCCTTGCACAAAGATTCGATCCGGACGGTGGGGTCGGACGCGGAGGTGATTGATGCGGTGGCGTCCACTCCGGGCGCGATCGGGTTCGTGGAAGAACGATCGATCACCGATCGCGTAAGTGTCGTCAAGGTCGACAGTAAACTGCCGATGGAGTCTGGCTATTTGCCGCATTAGCCGCGATTATCCTCACTAAAACAGTTTCCCTAAAGCATCGAAGTCGACCTGCCGATTAGCTAGGCAGGTGCAGACTCCTCGACTTAATTTCGTTTCACACCAGAGTTTCGTTTCACAGCAGAGTTTCGTATTGCCGCGGACTTCGCCCTTTCCTCAGGCGCCTGGCACCTGTCTTTCGGGAGCCGCGCTATGACGGAGAGGGCGAACGTTGGGGAACTCAAGTTACCCTCGACGGGTTTCTGGCGCTCGCTGTTCAATCTGGACGAAGTCGCGGTGCCTCTCGCCGATCCGCTGCATTGCGATGCGCCCGTGCTGCGTCATGCCGAGATTGCGGCCGTGTACAGCGGGCAGCGCGTGGCTGGCGATTTCTATGAATTCCTGAGGGTGGGGCCGTCCCGCATGCTGTTCGTGCTGCTGGACATCGCCGGCCTGCGGGCGGACACGCGTGAAATCCTGATCGCGATGCAGAAGACGTTCCGAACCCTCGCGCCTGAGCTTCTCTCCGGAGAAGACTTCAACGAGACCACCGCCATGATCGAACTGTGCAACGAGATGAACCTAACCATTTTGCATGGCGGCCTTCGCAGTTGTCCGGCGTTCATCGGTTGTTACAACGAAGATCTGGGGACGCTGTGCTATGCCAATGCTGGCCACACTCCGGGGCTGCTTCGCGACCACACGGGAATCACGCTGCTCGAGGCCACCGGGCTGCCGCTGGGATTGTTCTCGCACACGATGCAGGGCGCGGCTACCTGTCACCTTATGCCCGGCTCGGCTCTTCTGGTTGTCTCACGCGGAATCGTCGAGGCGGACTATGTTCATGTTCATGCGGACCACCTCGACGCGGACCACCAGGCTCCGGAATATGCTGCGGAATTCGGACTGGATGGAGTGAAGCAAAGCTTTCAGCACGCGACGGCGCTCAACGCGAGTGAACTGTGCCTGACCATTCTGCAGGCAGCTCGGAAGTTCACACCGACGACTCCCACGCATAATGACCTAACGACGCTGGCGCTGCTGCGGAATGCGCCCCATGATGCCGGCTGAAACAATGCCGTGTCAAACCCTGGCTAGGCTGCGGGAGAAATCTATTTTCTCTTCGCAGCCGTAGCGGGTCGGTTTCCGAGTAGCACCCATCCAGCGCGGCGAACAAAGCCAGAGCGATGATCCGCGTCCATGTTTTGGAATTCCTGTGCTCCTCCTTGTAACTTCCGTGCCAATTCGCCGAACTATCTGCCCGGCTATCTCAGGCCGGGGATGTGATAGCGACTGCTCGACCGCCCTGAGGCGGAACTACGGTTGCAAACTACGAAGCGCATACTGCCTCCTCGTGCGACCACCGAAGGTGGAATCGCGTGATGTTGTCGCAACTCGTTGGGGAGCGGCAGGCACTGCTTTGGCGGCAGAGGAAGTGCCGGCCGCAGCAATCTCACTCTCGCTGGCCGGAACCAGCAGGACAGCACGCAGGTCGCCATTGGGCAGCATTCCGACGGCGGCAATCTCGCCACGGTCGTTGATGTCGAATGCCTCCTGGAATGCAATGTCAGTTCCGCCCAGAATCAGAGCACCCAAATCGAAGATGGAACCGTTCTCCCACAAGAACACGTGCTGCACTACCCCCATGCAATTCGTCGAGGTGCCGATCGCCTGTCCTCGTGAATTGATGTGACTTCCGTTCGTGCACAAGTCACCCGGCACAACCCCCACATCGGTCATCACGCCGTTCTTCCAGACGAAGGCGTGATGGATAAAGTCTCCAGCGAAGTCAGCCCTGCCCACGACCGCGCCGGAATCGCTGATCCAATCCGCCTCTCCGTTGCTGCCTCCGAAAGTGCCGAGGTCTGTGAGCACTCCCCGGTCCCAAAAGAATGGGTGCATGTTCCCATCGCCAGCGAGATTCGATATGCCGACGACCTGGCCATGGCTGTTCATCCCATTGGGGGCCCCAAATGTGCCTCCGAGAGAGCCGATATCCGTCATCGTTCCGTTCTGCCAAAAGAAGGGATTCAAGGTCGCGTCCGAATTTGTATACGAAAACCCGGAGACCTGACCCCCGTTGTTGATGTTGAACGCGATGGCGTCCGTGCCACCCAGCGTGCCCAGGTCTTGCATCGCTCCGTTCTGCCACAAGAATGCCCTGGTTTGCGTAGGGAAGCCCTGCAAGGAGATGGACGGGTCTTCGAGGATGTTGTTGTTGGAAAAACCCACGACCTGACCGCGGCTATTGTTAGCGCCGGCGAGGCTCTCATTTCCTCCCGGCAAAGCTCCAAGATCGATGATCTTCCCGCCTTGTGTCCAGAGGACAGCGTGAGCCTCCGCCAATCCGCTAAGCGGATCGATGCGGCCGTCTTCCGACCACCCGGCGATGAGTCCGTTGTTTGAAAGGGAATCCGTCTGACCGTTTGCTCCACCGGGCAGCACCCCAAGGTCCGTAACGGTGCCGTTGCGCAAGACTACGGGATGCTCGACAAAGCAGTCGCCGCCGCCAAGGAAAGGGTTGGCATTGAAAGGGATGAAGCAGCCTGGATTGGGATTAGGAGTGGCCGTGTTCGAGTACGCCGCCAGCGTTCCCTTATTGGCAAGGATTTGGACGAACGGGCCGGAAACGTAGCTGTTGGGTCCTCCCAACGTCCCCAGATCGATGAGTTTGTAGCGTGTGTTTTGCGCGGCCAGCGAAACTGGCATCGCCACAGCCAATAACGTCATTGCGATGATGCGGGTAAGTCTTGTGTTTTTCATGCGCACTTCTCCTCTTGAGATTTCGAGTGGCGTCGGCAGCGTGGTGACTGAGGCGGGAAGTACCGAGTTCGCTCCGGGCGCAACTCTGAGCCTGCTCGGTTGCGGCGTCAATGGCGCGCGCGTGACCTGCGCGTGACATTTTTGTTCCCCGCAGCAACTGGAGATTTGTCAATCACTTAACGGGGAATTCTAGCCCCTCACTTAATGCATCCGTGCTACACTTCCAGCGCGTTTTCTACTCTCGCGCAGGCTCGCCGATGGCGAATGCAGCCGAATCCTCTCAAATCGTCCGCTTTGGCGAGTTCGAACTCGACCTGCGCACCGGCGAACTTCGCAGCAATGGCCACCACATCATTCTTCAGGAAAAACCTTTCCAGATACTGACCGCTTTGCTGGAGCGACCGGGCGAGATGGTCACGCGGGAAGAACTGATCAAGCGACTCTGGCCTGCCGGCACTTTCGTGGACTTCGATCTCAGCCTGAACAAAGCCGTGAATCGCCTTCGCGAGGCGCTGGAGGATTCCGCCGAGCAACCGCGGTTTATCGAGACTTTTCCAAAGCGCGGATACCGCTTCATCCCTCCCGTCACTCGCAACGGCGCGGGACCGGCAGAGGCATCACCAACTTTCACGGCGCAAGAGAGTAACGCTGCCCTGGCTTCGGGCGCGATTCGATGGCGATCCGCTGGGGTTGCGGGTTTGCTCATGATCGTTGCGATGGTGAGCTACTTTGCCTGGCGCCGGCATTCCACAGTTCCCTCACCACCTGGCCGGATCATGATGGCCGTGCTGCCATTCCAGAATCTCACCGGCGATCCGGAACAGGAATATTTGACGGACGGCCTCACCGAGGAGACGATCGCCCGGTTGGGAGGGCTGCAACCCGAACGACTGGGCGTAATCGCGCGAACCTCGGTCATGGGATACAAGCACGGCGACAAGCGCTTGGACCAAATCGGCCTTGAACTCGGTGTGCAATACGTTCTTGAGGGCAGCGTCCGGCGCGACCGAAACCGCTTGCGCATCACCGCACAGCTTATTCAGGTGAACGACCAGAGTCACCTCTGGGCGCAGGAATACGATCGCAGCCCGCAAGACATCATCGCATTGCAGGACGACGTGGCCGCTGGGGTCACACAAGAAATCCAATCGCGTTGGGCCATCGAGTTACGCAACCATCCGGTGCACCATCCGCCGGCTAATCCCGAGGCTTACGATGCCTATCTTAAGGGCCGCTACAGCCTGAACCGGCGAACCGAGCAGGGGCTCCATAATGCGTTGGGGTATTTCCATGCGGCCATCGAGGCTGATCGTGGTTATGCGTTGGCCTATGCTGGCTTGGCAGACTGTTACGTCTTGATGTTGAGTAATTATGACGCTTCGGCGGAAGCCACCGTCCTCCAGGCCCGGACCGCAGTCAACCAAGCCCTTGCGCTAGATCCTGGGTTGGGAGAACCGCATGCCGTGCTGGCCTTGATAACACAGAATCACGACTGGAACTGGAAGGAATCCGAACGGGAATTCAAGTTGGCCATGGCCGCCGACCCCGCGGACCCGACCGCACATTTCTGGTACTCCAACGGCTTGATGGCGAGAGGACGATTCGACGAGGGCTTTCGTGAAATGGAAATTGCTCGGCGACTGGATCCCATGTCACTGCCGATCCGGATTTCTGAGGGAGCGCAATTCTATTTCGCCCGGCGGTATGATGACGCCATGGGCGAGTGCGATCACATCTTGGAAATTGAGCCGAGCTACGCTCCTGCATATCTTTATCGGGGTCTTTCGTACGAACAGAAAGGAAAGTGGAAAGAAGCCTTATCCGACCTCGAAACTGCGAAACGCCTTGACGACAGTCCGCCCAGCGCCGCCATGCTGGGGGAAGCATACGCACTTGCAGGGAACAAAATCCGCGCTCGACAGATCCTGAGTGAAATGCAAGTCCGCGCGGAACGCGAACATGTCAGTCCTCTGTATCCCGCGATTATTCATACTGGACTTGGGGACAAAGACTTGGCTTTCTCGGAGTTGGCGGCAGCAGTCGAAGAACGCGACACCAATGTCCTCGCAATAAAAGTTGCTCCCCTTTATGACCCGTTGCGCTCGGACCCACGCTTCGCAGATCTCATTCACAGGGTCGGTCTGCCACCCAACTAAGCCTTCCGCTTGCGCAAGTCCTCGGCGATTGTGCCTGGGTCATGCCCACTCGGAAACTGCCCCACTACCCTCCCGGCCTCTTCCGCAGCTCCCTACAGCGATCTTCCTGTTGCGGCCATGTACCAGCCTTCCGCCAGGAATTGCGCGACGGAACGCTCCTGAACACCCTCCTGCACGCGCAGTTCGTCGTTCAGAAAATGGTAGGAAAGTGTTCCGGCGTCGCGATCGACGCGGTCGATGCGAATGCGATTGCCGTCGCGATCGGCACAGATTAAGCCTACTTCCAGATATGGCTCGGTAGCTTTCGTGATGGTTGCTTCGGTTCTCGGGGGCATCATTTCATTGGATGAAGAAAGACGCGATAAGGAACCGAGCGGCGCGAACGCCTGATTCTGTTTCATCTGGGTGACTTCATCGGGGCGGGGCGGAGCGCTTGCCAGATCGGCTGCCGCGCGTCATGATATATAATAGTGATGATGCGTTCCCGCACTCTGGTGTTTGCCTTCTTCGCCGCTGCGATGCTGTTCTCCGTGGTCCGGGAATGGAGCGCGCCCTCAGCCTGCCCCCCGCTGACAATGACCGGGAGGGTTCGTCCCCGGTAGCGTACCCCGCCAGTTCTCGCGCGCGTCCGTTGCGTAAGGGTGGGGGATTTGACTTTCGTCCCCTTCAATCGCCGGCCAAACAGGGTTTCTCCCTCCCGGGGTGAGCACTCTTGCTCAGACGAACGCCCCGTTGGGTGCTAACTTCAAGGTGTGCTTCCAGAAGGTGTGCTTCCAGCCGCATCGCCGAGCAGCCCCGCTTGCCGCTTTGCAGAACCGAGGTATGGTGAAGCGAACTGCACCAATCCGGGTCATATCCTTTCTTCTAGTGGCTGCTTGCGGGGCATTGTGCCAGAGCGAACCTTCTTCAGTTGATGTGCCTCAGGGGTTTCACTTTGACGGCTCAAGCTCACTCTCAGTCGAAGCGCAGCGCCAGGAGATGCGTACGTGGAAATCCCTTCCCGATGCTCCGTCGTTCCAGCCTCCAACTCAAGCGGAGAAATTTCAAGCGTTCGTCGATGAAGCACGCTCGCCTTTGATACTTGGCGCGGTGGGAGTCAACGCGGGCGTAATGCGCGAAACCGAACTGGAACATTTCACTCCCGGACCGCAGCCGAGCTTTACCGCTGTTTATCGAGTCGCGCTCATTCAAAAAGAGTCCAGCGCCTTTTTTGGTAAGTACCTGTATCCGTCGTTGCTCAAGCAGGACCCACGTTATTATCCTTCGACCAGCGAGAGCGTTATGGGACGGGCCACATACGCAGTTTCGCGCATTTTTATCACGCGTGACGACTCCGGGAAGAGGAAGCTGAACACTTCGTATTTCCTCGGAGTGCTGACTTCGGTCGCTATCGCCACGGCTTACCGTCCATATTGGGCGCGCTCCACTTCGGCGACATTCAACAATTTTGGAACGACAATTGGCAGCGACGCGGGGATCAACGTCCTCCACGAATTTGGGCCTGGCATCCGGCAAATGGTGAAGGCCCACACCCCGAAGTTCGTGTCCAGGATCGAAGAGCGCATCACCCACGACCAGTTCCCGAGGGACGACATGGTCCAGATCTCGGCGGGAAGATAGAAAAGCGCGAGAAGCGGACACCCCCGCCGTGACGCCACCCATTGAGTATCCTCTTTCATTTCCCTTCATCACGCCCGAGTCACGACGACACCTTTAGAGCTGCGAATCGCCAGGCACCCAGCTAGACGAACAAACATGTTGTGTTCGCGCTCACAGACCTCGTCAAGAATCAGAGGCATGATCTCTAGAGCGGCAAATCGTGAACCACACGACTTAGCAGCCAGGAAAAACTCGAGCATCGTCACGAACGGGAAGAGCACAAATGGACCGTGGTTCGAGCAAGAACGGGAAGGGCACGAGTTTACCCGTGCCGTAAACGCCGCAATAAAACGCGGCTTGAGCCGCTGAGGTGAGCTTTTGATAGCGACGCGCGCGCAATCTCCCCGCCGGGGACCTATTTCGCGCTGCAATTCATCAAAGGCGGCTACTCTCACGCAGTGAAAGAAAGACTGGGAAACCCGATCGAAATCTGGGAACGAGGATTCACCGACCATCGCGTCCGAGACGCGGAGGACTTCGTGCATCATCGGATGTACATTCATCAGAATCCAGTCGAAAGAAAATTGGTTCCGCAGCCGTCCGAGTTTCGCTATTGCTCGGCGTTCCCGGGATTCAAGTTGGACCCGTGGCCCTCAGCGGCTGAAGCCGGACTTCTTTCTTCGGCTTGATGGCACGACTGGAAGTCGTGCCCTTCCCGTTCGTGCCTCAATCGAGTTTTGTTAAGCACCGGGCAGGGCATGAATACGAACGGGGAAGATACCCGCACGACCTGGAAGGGCACGAGTTTACTCGTGCCGCGAGCGGCAGAATCGCGAATCGCGCCGCGGCTTGTCTATAATCAGAAGCTTACTCTCAGAAGCTTACTCTGCAACTCAAGGGACACTCATTGGCACTCGACGAAAATATTTATGAAATCCGGCGCGAGAAGCTGAAAAAGATTGCGGCTCTCGGGCATCAGGCTTATCCGCGGAAATACAACTACAGCCATACCGTGCCGCAGATTCTGGCCGAGTATAGCGGGCAGACTACGGAAGAACTGGAATCTCCGCGGGTGACGGTGCGGGTTGCGGGACGCATAATGGCGATCCGGTTGATGGGCAAGGCCGGGTTTGCGCATTTGCAGCAGGACGGGCAGCGGCTGCAGATCTACGTCAAGAAAGACGCGATCGGCGATGCCGGCTACGAACTTTGGAAACTGCTCGACCTGGGTGATCACATTGGGGTTCGCGGATATCTGTTTCGCACGCGCACGGGCGAGCTCAGCATTCATGCCGAGGAGCTGACGTTTCTGTCGAAAGACCTACTGCCTTTGCCGGAAAAGTTTCACGGGCTCACCGACGTCGAATTGCGCTATCGCCAACGCTACGTGGATCTGGTGATGAATCCGGAAGTGCGCGAAGTGTTTTTGAAGCGCAGCAAGCTGACGCAGTCGCTGCGGCGGTATTTTGATGCGCAGGGATTCATGGAGGTTGAGACGCCGATGATGCATCCCATCGCAGGAGGAGCGGTGGCGCGTCCATTTAAGACGCATCACAACACGTTGGATATGGATCTGTTTCTGCGCATCGCTCCGGAACTTTATTTGAAACGGCTGACGGTGGGCGGATTCGATCGCGTGTATGAGATCAACCGCAACTTCCGCAATGAAGGGCTGGGGTGGAGATGGAATCCTGAGTTCACGATGCTCGAGGCCTACCAGGCGTATACGGATTATCTCGGCATTCTGGATACGACGCAGGGAGCGATCGAGCAGGCGGTGAAGGATGTCACCGGCGGGATGAAGACGAAGTGGGGCGAGCATGAGATTGATTGGTCGCACGCGAAGTGGCGGCGGATGACGATGCGGGAGGCGATCGTCCACTTCTGGCCGGAGAAGGCTGGCGCAAAGCCCGAGCGCAGTGGCTTCGCGGCGCGCGAGTCGGTCGAAGCGCTGGTCGAGCGAGTGCGCGGCGCGGGGATTAATTTGAAGTACGACGCCGCAGCACCGGTCGGCAAGGCGATCGCTGCCATCTTTGAGGCGGTCGCGGAAGAGCACTTGACGCAGCCGACGATTATTTATGAGTTTCCCACCGCAGTCTCGCCGCTGTCAAAGCAGAAGCCGGACGAGCCCGACTGGACCGAGCGCTTTGAGATATTCGCCGGGAAGATGGAAATCGCAAACGGCTTCAGCGAACTGAACGATCCCGAGGATCAGCGGCGGCGGTTCGAAGCGCAACTGAAAGAACGGGAACGCGGCGACGAAGAGGCCCACCAGATGGATGAAAATTATATAAATGCACTGAGTTACGGCATGCCTCCGGCGGGCGGGGTTGGCTTGGGAGTGGACCGGCTGGCGATGCTGATCACCGACTCGCACACCATTCGGGATGTGATTCTGTTTCCGTTGCTACGGCCGGAAAGAAGTCTTCCCCCCTCATGGACCATTTGCCCGTTTTGCGAAGCGCGAATCGAACGCATGTCGCCGAAAGCGGAAACGCTAGACGACGGAACTCAGGGAATCCGAGTCACCTGCACGAGTTGCCACAAGGTAGTCGAGAAACCAATCTCAGATTGGAAAAGCGGATCCGTGATCGAATGAGGTCTGTTTATGAGGATGCTGCGGAGTATCGCGGACGCATATGCCGTGACCAGAGGCAGCTGCCGAGCTGCGCTCGGCTTGGACGGGCGAGGCGCCCGTCCCCACACGAGCAACTAGTCGGCTGCGTTTCCGGACTTCTTGGCTGCGGCCTTCGCTGCGTCCCTGGTTGCGCCTTTTTCGGGACCGAAGTTCTTCGTCAAGTAATTCAGAAAGGCATTGCGATCGGCATCGGGGATGACGGCGCCCAGGCCTTCCATTTTTTCGAGTTGGTCAGACCATTGCTTGCGGGTCAGGTGCTGCCCGGTAATGCGGCTGGTGTTGTGGCAGGAAGTGCAGGCGGCTTTCACTTTCGCTTGCATGGGTCCGGGAGGAAGCGGTTTGCCTGGGGCGCTGGGCGCTTGCGCGCTCGCCAGAATGATGGATGCGAACAAAACGATTGCCGGAAAAACTCGCTGGAACAAGCAGGATCCCTTTCTCAGTTCTCAGTTCTCAGTTCTCAGTTCTCAGTTCTCAGAATTGGATGTGTTTCGTGTTTTGTGGTCGCTATTTTTTCGTTTTAGTTTGCACGGTTGATTGGGTCGCGCTTCTTGGAGCTGCGCAGGCGGGCTGGTCGGGGCCGAAGTTCGCGCTCAAGTAATCGATCAGCGCGTGGCACCCCATTTCTTTGTGGCATGATTGCTCTGCTGGACGAGAGGTTCGCTGTGTCTTACGGCGCGCTCAAGGCGCTTGCGGGAATCTTGCCCATTTGCATCATCTTTCTCGGGCGCCTTCGCACATGCCTGGTGCCCGGTCTATGTAGTCATTGTGAGCGGTCGGATCGAACATGCACCTCGCAAAGGCATCGTTCGCGTGCAGCTTGTTTATCCGAAACAGAAACAGGAGATGGGTGAATCGGGCGACGTGACCGTCGAAGGCGGATCCTTCCGCATCCAGATCCCTTTCCTCACCCAGAGTCGCGCACCAGGACTGCTTGGTGTCCGGGAGAAGTGCGACCGGAAGCCGAAAACTGTCATCGTGACACTAATGGAAGATGATCAGGAGTATGATCGCGTTTCCTTGGATCTGGCTAAGGACTTCAAAATGGCAGATCCCAGCGCTTACGCCTTGCGCTCCGAGATTCTGCTACACCGTTCGCCAAGTACGCCCCCGGTTCGATAGGATAGGTGGCGAGACTCCGATCAACTCCTTATGGCCCGCGGCTGAGTTGCGCGTTCCCCCTTCGACCGTGGATACTGAAGACAGTCCATCATGAATACAAATCTCTCTTCCTCCGTCCCGTCTCAACTGGAAACCGATTGCCTGGTCGTGGTGGTGCTTGATCGAGCCGAAAAAGATCGCGGCGAAAAAGACAAGCCAGTTGTTACCATCGAATCCAGCGACGCCGCCGTGCGCGAAGCTGCCAAGGATGTGGTTTCGAGCGGCGAGGTCACCGGCAAGACGTTCGAAACCACGTTGCTACATCGCCCCGCGGGGTTGAAAGCGAAACGATTGCTCCTCGTCGGCGGCGGCAAAGCCAAGACTTTTTCGGCGGCGGAACTGCGCAAGCTCGCCGGTGCGGCTGTGCGCACGCTGAAAAGCAAAAGCATCCGCAGCTTCGCTTTCGTTGTTCCTGAGAGCGCAGTACCCGCGAGCCAAGGCGTGCCCGCGATCGTCGAAGGCGCCTTCGTCGGCAACTTCGATCCTGGGTACTACAAAAGCGACCGCAACGAGAAAGACCAGAAGATCGACGCCGTCACCATCCTCGTGCAAGGCAACGTGGCAGGCAATGTGCAGGGTAACGCGCAGGGCGATGCAAAAGTCCTGGAAAGCGCAATGCAAGCCGGACGCATCGTTGCCGAGTCGCAGAACTTCGCACGCGACCTTATTAATGAACCCTCCAATCGCATGACACCCACAATGATGGCTGAGCGTGCGAAAAAAATGGCGGCGGAAGTCGGCCTGAACTGCGAAACCTACGGCGCGGACAAAATCAAACAACTCAAGATGGGCGCATTCTGGGGAGTGGCCCAGGGATCCGACGAGCCTCCCGCGCTGATTGTTCTGCGCTACGATCCGGTGGGCGCGGCTGACAAAGTTCATCTCGGTCTGGTCGGCAAGGCAGTAACTTTCGACACCGGCGGCATCTCCATCAAGCCTGCCGACGGCATGGAGAAAATGAAGTACGACATGGCCGGCGGCGCCACCATGATCGGCGCCATGCGCGCCATCGCCCTGCTGAAGCCCAAGGTCAAAGTCACCGCCATCATCTGCGCCACCGAAAACATGCCCTCCGGCAAGGCGCAAAAGCCGGGCGACGTGCAGATCGCCATGTCCGGCAAGTCGATCGAGATCATCAACACCG
>Ga0209118_1001108_pt1 | contig 13100 bp, 14 predicted proteins | sample BlaSpr_A8_Ref_M1_FD_187988 | JGI IMG/M metagenome (GOLD analysis project Ga0209118, IMG submission 187988) | Forest soil microbial communities from Thunder Bay, Ontario, Canada - Black Spruce, Ontario site 2_A8_Ref_M1 (SPAdes) (version 2) | ecosystem: Environmental > Terrestrial > Soil > Boreal...
GCGCCTCGGCGGTCTCGTTCGGATGGAACAGGCGCACTTCCCACCAATACGGCGCGTAGACCTCGCCGGTCAGCAGCTGGGCAAACTTGGGCTTGCCGCCGGCATCGAGCTCGACGAAGTTCTGGGTCGTGCCGTCGTGGGTGAACAAGGCCGCACGCCGCGCCTCGAGCGGCGCAAGGCCGAGCTTGCCGGCAAGCGCGCTGGCACGATCGAGCGCGTCCTCGCGCGTCATCTTGACGTCGAGTTTGATCAGCGGCAGCGCCTGCGGCAAAAACCGCCACGCGAACACCGCCGACAGCACCGAGATTACGGCGAACGCGATCCAGAATGCGGGCTTGCGTGTAATTTCAGTCATCGCGCAAGATCGCTATCGCATTCGAGTTGGGCGCCGTGGGGAAACGGATTGGCGTTGCGCAGGGAAATCCGGAAGCTGCGACCTACTGCCGGACAGCGCTCGCCTCGTGGTGGCGCCCGAAACGCCGCGTCAATCAACCGCCTTGACCAGATCCTCGACAATCTTTTTCGCGTCGCCGAACACCATCATCGTCTTGTCCATGTAGAACAGCGGATTATCGAGGCCGGCGTAGCCGGAGGCCATCGAGCGTTTGTTGACGATGACCGATTTCGCCTTGTACGCCTCGATGATCGGCATGCCGTAGATCGGGCTGCCTTTCTGCTCGGCGAGCGGATTCACGACGTCGTTGGCGCCGAGGATCAGCGCAACGTCGGCTTGTGGGAACTCGCTGTTGATGTCTTCCATTTCGAATACTTGATCGTAGGGGACCTCCGCCTCGGCCAGAAGCACGTTCATGTGTCCGGGCATCCGGCCGGCCACCGGATGGATCGCGTATTTGACGGTCACGCCCTTGGCCGTCAGCTTCGCGGCGAGCTCCTTCACCGCATGCTGCGCGCGCGCCACCGCGAGGCCGTAGCCGGGAACGATGATCACCGTGTCGGCGTTGGACAAAAGAAAAGCGGCATCCTCGGCACTGCCGGTCTTGACCGGTCTTTTCTCGGCGTCGGCGGCGGCCTCGCTGGTCTCGCCGCCGAAGCCGCCCAGAATCACGCTGAAGAACGAGCGATTCATCGCCTTGCACATGATGTACGACAGAATCGCGCCAGAAGAGCCGACCAGCGACCCGGCGATGATGAGCATCGGGTTGTCGAGCGAGAAACCGATGCCCGCCGCAGCCCATCCCGAATAACTGTTCAACATCGAGATCACCACCGGCATGTCGGCGCCACCGATGGGAATGATGAGCAGGAAACCGAGCAGGAACGCGAGCGCGGTCATGATGATGAACGGCATCCAGTGCGACGAAGGCGGCGCGATGCAGAACCAGATGCCGAAGGCGATCATCGCGATGCCGATCGCCAGATTGACGAAATGCTGGCCCTTGAATGTCACCGGCGCGCTGCGGATCCGCCCCGACAGCTTGCCGAACGCAATGACCGAGCCCGAGAAGGTGATCGCGCCGATGAAGGTGCCGATGAAAAGCTCGAGCTTGTGACCGAAGGTGATCGGCACGTCCAGACCCATGGCCGAGGGATTGTTGACCGCGGCAACGGCGATGAACACTGCGGCGAGGCCAACCAGCGAGTGCATCGCCGCGACCAGCTCCGGCATCTGCGTCATCTGCACCCGGCGCGCGACGATCGCGCCGATCGTCCCGCCTACCGCCATCCCGCCGAGAATCGGCAGCACGTTCTTGCTGTGCGAGTAGACCAGCGCCAGCGTGACCAGCAAGGCGATCGCCATGCCGGTCATGCCGTAGAGGTTGCCCTTGCGCGCCGTGTGCGGGCCCGATAGACCCTTGAGCGCAAGGATGAAACTCACCGCGGCGACGAGATACCACAGTGCGAGTTGGTTGGCGCTCATGGTCTCCCCTTACTCCTTGGCCGCGCCGGCTTTTGGTTCCTTCTTCTTGAACATGTCGAGCATTCGTTGCGTCACCAGGAAGCCGCCGAATACGTTGATCGACACCAGGGTCACCGCAGCCACGCCCAGCCAGCCGCCCCAATCGAGATCGGCGGTGCCGGCGGCGAGCATCGCTCCGACCAGGATGATGCTGGATATCGCGTTGGTGAGCGACATCAGCGGCGTATGCAAGGCTGGCGTAACGCCCCAGACGACGTGATACCCGACGAAGATCGCCAGCACGAACACAATGAGGTTGATGACGATCGGATCAACACCTGAGGTCATGATGTTCCTCTCAATTTTTGCGTCGCCTGTGCGGCGCGGAATTCACTGCTTGGTCGCGACGTTGCCGTTCTCGCAGACCAGCGTCGCAGTGATGATCTCGTCGTCTTTCGGGACGTTGAAATCGCCGGTCTTGGGATTGAGCGACAGCGCGAGAAAGTTGAGCACATTGCGCGCATAGAGAGCGCTGGCGTCGGCCGCGACTCGCGCGGGAAGATTGGCAATGCCGACAATCTTGACGCCGTTCTTGGTGACGATCTGGTCGATCTCGGTTCCCTCGACATTGCCTCCCTGTTCGGCGGCGAGATCGACAATGACCGCGCCGGGCTTCATCGCGGCGACTGTTTCCGCGCGGATGAGCTTCGGCGCCGGGCGGCCCGGAATGAGCGCGGTCGTGATCAGTATATCGACAGCCTTGCAGCGCTCGGCAATGATCGCAGCCTGACGCGCCATCCATTCCGGCGGCATCGGACGCGCGTAGCCGCCGACACCCTCAGCGATCTGCTTTTCCTCGTCGTTGGCATACGGAACGTCGACCCATTTCGCACCGAGCGATTCGACCTGGTCCTTGACCGACGGCCTCACGTCCGACGCCTCGATCACCGCGCCGAGGCGTTTGGCCGTCGCGATGGCCTGCAGTCCGGCAACCCCGACGCCGAGGATCAGCACGCGCGCGGCCTTCACCGTTCCCGCCGCAGTCATCAGCATGGGCATGAAGCGCCCGTACAGGTTGCCCGCGATCATCACCGCCTTGTAGCCGGCGATGTTTGCCTGCGAGGAGAGCACGTCCATCGATTGCGCGCGGCTGATTCTCGGCAGGCGCTCGAGCGCGAAGCCGGAAACGCCGGTTGCAGCGATCGACTCGATCGCTGCAACATCGAATGGATTGAGGAGGCCGATGAGCATCGCGCCGCGCTTGAGTTTCGGCAGCTCCTCCGCGGTCGGTCCGCGTACCTTGAGGACGATGTCAGCGCCCAAGGCCTCCGCGACGGTGCCAATTCGCGCACCGGCCGTCTGAAAGTCAGCGTCGGGAATGCTGGCGTGCGCTCCGGCGCCGGTCTCGACAACAAGCGGATGCTTGCCGCTGGCGGCCAGTTTCTTGACCGTCTCGGGCGTGGCGGCGACGCGTGTCTCGCCAGGGCGGGTCTCGCGCGGAATACCGATGATCATTGCGGTCGCTCCCTGCGTCAGGCTCATTCTTTGGCGGCTATCTTGCCACAAAAGCCGTTCGAACCCCGCGCGACTAAGTTATGGCCTCCGCGATCGCCTTGCCGAGGGCTTCGGTGGTCGCTCGACCGCCGAGATCAGGGGTCCGCGGCGCGCTCTTGTCGGCAAGCACCGTTTCGATCGCACGCACGATTGCGGCGGCGGCAGCAGCGTGTCCGAGGTGTTCGAGCATCAGCGCAGCCGACCAGACCTGACCGATAGGGTTGGCGATACCCTTGCCTGCGATGTCCGGCGCCGAGCCGTGAACCGGCTCGAAGGTCGACGGATAAATGCGTTCCGGATTGATATTCGCCGCCGGCGCGATGCCGATTGTGCCGCACACCGCGGGGCCCAGGTCGGAAAGAATGTCGCCGAACAGATTGGAGCCGACCACCACGTCGAACCAATCCGGATGCTGTACGAATTGCGCGCTCAGGATGTCGATGTGGAATTGATCGGTTCGAATATCCGGGTACCGTGCCGCCATCGCCCGAAAGCGCTCGTCCCAATACGGCATGGTGATGGAGATGCCGTTCGATTTGGTGGCCGAGGTAACGTGTTTCCGCGGACGCGTAGCCCCGAGTTCGAATGCGTACTTGAGGATCCGGTCGACGCCGGTGCGGGTGAAAATCGTTTGCTGAAATACGGTTTCGCGGTCGGTGCCGTCGAAAACCCGTCCGCCGACCGATGAGTATTCGCCTTCGGTATTCTCGCGCACGACCACGAAATCGATGTCGCCCGGCTTGCGGTTGGCAAGTGGCGATGGAATGCCCGGCATCAGACGGCAGGGCCGCAGGTTGACGTACTGGTCGAACCGGCGCCGCCACTGAATGAGCGAGCCCCAAAGCGATATGTGATCGGGTACCGTCGCCGGCCAGCCGACGGCGCCGAAAAAAATCGCTTCGTGTCGATGGATCTGTTCGAACCAGTCTTCCGGCATCATTCGGCCGTATTTGACGTAGTAATCGCAGCTCCACGGGAACTCGTCCCATTGGAATGCGATGCCGAACTTCTTACCCGCGGCCTCGAGCGCGCGAACGCCCTCGGGGACGACCTCCTTGCCGATGCCGTCACCGGGGATGACGGCGATGCGATGCGCTTTTGCCATGGGAGACACCACAATGAGACCCAGAAACGATCGATTGCGACGGCCGCATAGTGTAACTTAAGGTGCCGCAAACTCCGCGCACGTCTCGCCCAACGATGCCCTCTGAAATCGCCTGGCAGTGGAGTCGATTCGCCGATCTCACGCCACGCGCCCTGTATGCGGCGCTTCGCGTGCGCAGCGAAGTGTTTGTCGTCGAACAGCACTGCACGTTTCTCGACATCGACGGCGCGGACCAGGAAGCGTGGCATTTGCTCGGCTGGGTGGAACGCGGCGGCGCCAAAGCCCTGGCCGCCTATTTGCGTCTGCTCGAACCCGGATGCAGGTTTGCCGAGGCGTCGATCGGCCGCGTCCTCAGCACCGCGGATTTCAGGCGTACCGGCGCCGGGCGCGCGGTGATGCGCGAAGGCGTGCGTAAATCGTCCGAGATCTATCCGCAGCACGGTATTCGAATCGGGGCGCAGCGCTACCTCGAGAGCTTCTACGCCGACTTCGGCTTTCGACCCGCGTCCGAGCCGTACCTCGAGGACGGCATCGCACACATTCAGATGCTGCGTCCGGCCGACAGCATGCGATAGAGCAGCGCGGGAGCCGATATGGATTTGCCTGTTGCCGGAGCAAACTTGGCGATGGGGCGCAAGCTGATCTACGATGTGGGCGGGCGGCGCATCATGGCCGCGGTCGGTGCCCGTGCGCTATGATGCCGCCCTCGCCTCCTGTACGCCGGTCGAACCTGGCTCGATGAAACAAACCTTTCTCGATTTCGAGCAACCCATCGCCGATCTGCAAGCCAAGATTGACGAGCTTCGCTATGTGCACGAAGACTCCGCGGTCGACATCTCGGACGAGATCAACCGGCTCAACAAGAAAAGCCAGCAACTGACCAAGGAGATCTATAGCAAGCTTTCCTCCTGGCAGATCGCACAAGTGGCGCGTCATCCACAGCGACCGTACACGCTCGATTACATCGCGGGGATCTTCACCGACTTCCACGAGTTGCACGGCGACCGCAGCTACGGCGACGATCAGGCGATCGTCGGCGGCTTGGCGAGATTCAACGGCGCGTCTTGCATGGTCCTCGGCCACCAGAAGGGCCGCGACACCAAGGAAAAAATCCACCGCAACTTCGGCATGCCGCGCCCCGAGGGCTATCGCAAGGCGCTGCGCCTGATGAAGCTCGCCGAAAAATTCGGGCTGCCCTTGTTCACTATGGTGGATACGCCGGGAGCATTCCCCGGCATCGGCGCCGAGGAGCGGGGACAGTCCGAGGCCATCGGACGCAATCTCTACGAAATGGCCGGCTTGAGGACGCCGATTATCGTCACCGTGATCGGCGAAGGCGGTTCAGGCGGAGCGCTGGCCATCGCGATCGGCGACTTGACACTGATGCTCCAATACGCCACCTATTCGGTGATCTCGCCGGAGGGATGTGCGTCGATCCTCTGGAAATCGGCGTCGCACGCCGAAGAAGCCGCTGAAACGCTGGGCATCACCGCGCCGCGGCTGAAGACGCTCGGGTTGATCGACAAGGTCGTCAACGAGCCCCTCGGGGGCGCGCACCGCGACCACGCGGCGATGATGGTAACGCTGAAAAAGGCGCTGACCGAGGCGCTACGGCAGTCGCAGGAGCAGCAGCTCGACGCCCTGCTGGAAGCACGGGAGGATAAGCTTCTCGGCTATGGCAAGTTCAAGGAACTCAGCGCCGGCTGACGGCAGAGGCAGTCGCCTTCAGCCCGGCTCCTCTGCCGAAATGCCCTCAACCCCATCCCCCTCCCGCAGGGAGAGGGGAGATTCCAGTCGCTTCGCCGGCAATGCTGCTGAAGGCGACCTTCGTGAGTCGGCGTCCGACCTTAGGAATGACGCGGTTGTCGAGGTAATCACGGCCGTCGAAGATGCGCTGGACGCCTACGTTGCTTCAGACGCGCGGGTTGCGGTCGCACTCTCTGGGGGCATCGATTCGATGGTGCTGCTCGACGCGCTGGTGCACGTTTCGCTCGATCATTCGCTCCAGCTCTCGGCGATCCACGTTCACCACGGACTGTCTCCCAACGCCGACCAATGGGCACGCTTTTGCGCCGAGCAGTGCGCGTCGCGCGCGGTGCCGCTGACCGTGCATCGGCTGCACCTCACGCGCCAGCCAGGGCAAAGCCTCGAAGCGCTGGCGCGGGCCGAACGATACGAGCGCTTCATGTCATGCGACGTCGATGTGATTGCCCTCGCGCATCACGCCGACGATCAGGCCGAAACCGTGTTGCTGCAACTGTTGCGCGGTTCCGGCCCACGCGGGCTGTCCGCGATGCCTGCGATTCGGCGCGGCATGCCCGCCCTGCTGCGACCCCTGCTGTCGCTCCCTCGCGCAACGCTTGCTGCCTGCGCGAAGGCCCGCGGCCTCGGGTGGGTCGAGGATGAAAGCAATGCCGACACCAGGCACCGCCGGAATCTGCTTCGGCACCAAATCGCGCCCCGTCTCGCCGCGGCCTTCGAGGGCTATCCGGCGACGCTCTCCCGCGCCGCGTCTCATCAAGCCGAGGCAAGCGCTTTGCTTGACGAGCTTGCCGCGCTCGACGCCGAGCGTGCTATCGATGACGTTGGGCTGGATCGCGCCCATCTGGCAGGCTTGTCGGACGCTCGAGCCGCAAATCTCCTGCGCTGGTTCCTGCGCCGCGAAGGCCTGCGGCCGCCGACGGACGCGCGCCTCGCGGACGTGCTGCGGCAACTGCGCAGCGCTTCTGCCGACGCGCGCACACGTATCGCGCACGACGGCGCCGAGATCGGTTGCTATCGCGGGCGCGTTATCGTGCATGCACCCACTACCGCGCCGTTTGCGGTCGCGTGGGAAGGCACACCTGAAGTCAAGCTGCCGGGCGGGGTCCTTGTATTCGAGCGTGCGAAAGGTGACGGGCTCGCCCTGGCGAAGATCGCCGGGGCGCCGGTGATGGTTCGCTCGCGCCTCGGCGGCGAGCGCATCAAGCTCGCGATCAACCGGCCACGGCGATTGGTCAAGAAACTGCTGCAGGAAGCGCGGCTTTCGCAATGGCAGCGGCAAGCGCTGCCGCTCGTATGGTGCGGCGACATGCTCGCTGCGGTTCCGGGTATCGGTGTCGATCTCGCCTTTCAGGCCGAGCATGACGAGCCGGCATGGAATCTCGCGTGGCTACCGTCCGCGCGGGCAGCTACGCGGCTCACCGAAGAAACTTGACCGCGATCAAGCTAGCTTTAGCGCGCCACGATACAAGTTCTCGAAGCGGACTCGCCGCGTCGAGCATCCGATTGACAAGCCGCACCAAGGCGAGGCTAAATTGTTCAGATAAGCAGAATAACGCCGCTTGATCGTCTTCCTTCCGGAGGTATCGATGAAGTTCCGCATCTTCGTTGCTGTCGCGATCTCGGCCACGTTCGCCTTCGGCACGGCGTTCGCACAGCAACCCATTGTCATCAAGTTCAGCCACGTCGTGGCGCTCGATACGCCGAAGGGCAAAGGTGCCGAGCAATTCAAGAAGCTTGCCGAGGAGCGCACCAAAGGCCGCGTCAAGGTCGAGGTCTATCCGAACAGCCAACTGTACAAGGACGGCGAGGAAATGGAGGCGCTGCAACTCGGGTCGGTGCAGATGCTCGCTCCCTCGGTGGCCAAGTTCGGACCGCTCGGCGTGCGCGAGTTCGAGGTGTTCGACCTGCCCTACATCTTTGAAACAGTCGCCGAGCTGCACAAGGTCACCGAAGGATCGGTCGGAAAATTGCTGTTCCAGAAGCTCGAGAGCAAGGGCATTACTGGATTGGCATACTGGGATAACGGCTTCAAGGATTTCAGTGCCAACAAGGCGCTCAAGATGCCCGGCGACGCCAAGGGCCTGAAAATGCGCATTCAGTCGTCCAAGGTGCTCGACTCCGAGATCCGCGCGCTTGGCGGCATTCCGCAGGTGATGGCCTTCTCAGAGGTCTATCAGGCGCTGCAGACCGGCGTCGTCGACGGCACGGAGAATCCGCCGTCGAACTTTTACACCCAGAAGATGAACGAAGTGCAGAAGTATCTGACGATGACCGATCACGGCGTCATCGAGTATGCCGTGATCGTCAACAAGAAATTCTGGGACGGCCTGCCTCCGGATATCCGAACCATCCTCGAAGGTGCGATGAAGGATGCGACGAAGTACGCCAACGACATCGCCAAGGAAGAGAACGACAAGGCGCTTGCCGCGGTCAAGGCCACCGGCAAGACGGAGATCGTCACACTGACGCCGGAAGCCAAAGCGGCGTGGAAAAAGGCGCTGGTCCCGGTCCATCGCGAAATGGAAAGCCGCATCGGCAAGGACGTTGTCCAGGAGGTCTACAAGCAGACCGGCTTCAAGCCCTGAGAGGCGCCGCGTAGAGCGGCGCGTTTTGCGCTAACAAGACGAAGCGCCACTGCCGAGCACATGGGCTGCAGTGGCGTTTTAACGTGGCGCGTAGAGGCACATTGGGAAGGGACATGCTGAAGGTTCTCGATCACCTCGAGGAATGGCTGATGGCGCTGCTCATGGGCTATCCGGCCGCGATTTCTCTCGGCATCAATCCGGTGCATCTGGGAATCCTGATCGACGTCAACATGGAGGTAGGGCTCTGTCACCCGCCGGTCGGTCTGAATTTGTACGTGGCATCGGGAATTTCGCGCCTTGGCATTACGGAGCTGACCAAAGCGGTGATGCCCTGGCTCATCACAATGCTCATTTTTCTGGTCATCGTGACGTACTGGCCGGCGCTGTCGACCTGGTTACCTCGGGCGATGGGAATGAAGTTCTAATGAGGCTGGGCTTGCCCGGAATTTACGGACACTGCCGATAGCAAGCAGCATGTTACGGGGGTGTCAGATGGCAAGGTCCAAGCGGGCATGCAGCGCGGAGTTTGAGCGCGAACGGCGCAACTGCTAAGGGCGCGCCGTCTTGCAGTTCGGACATTTGTTAGCTTGTCGGTCGTTCATGCCGTCGTCTAATATCGAGGTATGGGCGGGAGGCATCAGCCCGCATGGCTTGAAAGATCCGCGCCTCTTCGACACCTTCTTTGTATCCTCTATGCCCATCCCGTCAGCAGCCATACGCCGCGTCTGGCGCGCGGTCGGCGTAGGCCTTGTAGTGCTCGTAATCTGGCTATCGCTCACGCCGCAGCCGATCGAAATCCCGGTCGAGCACGGCGACAAACTCGGACACGTCGCCGCCTACGCAACGCTGATGTTCTGGTTCGCGCAACTCGACACGCGGCATCGCATGCACCTCGCATACGCGGTCGGCTTCGTCTTGCTAGGGGTCGCGTTGGAGTTCGCGCAGCGGCTGACCGACTATCGTACTTTTGAGGTCGCCGACATGGGCGCGGACGCGGTCGGCGTACTGTGCGGCTGGGTCGCTTCCCCGCCTCGGGGACCGGATGTGATCGGTTTTGTCGAGCGCGTGCTGTCGAGTTCGTAACATCGCGCGAGAAGGAGCCCCATCGGGCGCTGCCACCCAAAGGTGGCGGCGACCCGCTTTTGCTTTTGGAGTCCTGCCGCGCGGCGCGTTTTCGGCGGCCGCGCTCCCAAGCGGGCACTCCACTCATGGTAGAATTATGAGTTTCCTCGCATTTATTCGGCCGGAGCGCAAGAATGGCGGTAGAACGCACCCTTTCCATCATTAAGCCGGACGCGGTCGCCAAAAATATCATCGGAGCGATCTATACTCGTTTCGAGAGCGCGGGGCTCAAGATCGTCGCCGCCAGGATGACATGGCTGTCCCGCGATGAAGCGGAAGGCTTTTATGCGGTTCACCGCGAACGGCCCTTTTTCAGCGGTCTCGTCGACTTCATGAGCTCGGCCCCGGTGATGATCCAGGTGCTCGAGGGCGAAAACGCGATCGCGCTGAATCGGGAGCTCATGGGCGCGACCGATCCCAAAAAGGCTGCGCCGGGAACCATCCGCGCCGATTTTGCAGAATCGATCGACCACAACGCCGTCCACGGTTCGGACGCGTTGGAAACGGCTAAGGACGAAATTACATACTTCTTCCCGGCGCTGACGATCGACACGAGGAAACGTTGAAACGCAACGACGAGACCCGGAAAAAGGACATGCCTTTTTGCTCGATTGCCGCGCTGCTACGCCGACCTTCCACATGATCAACTTGCTCGACCTCGATCAATCGGCGATGTCTGCATTCTTCGCCGAACGCGGCGACAAGCCGTTTCGCGCCAAGCAGGCGCTGCGCTGGATTCATCACGCGCTTGCCGACCGTGTCGAGTCGATGACCGATTTGGCCAAGACCACCCGCGATGCGCTGATGATCGACGCCGAGATTCGGGCGCCTCTCGTTGTGCGTGACTCGATCGCCAGCGATGGCACGCGCAAGTGGCTGCTCGACGTCGGCAGCGGGAATGCCATCGAGGCGGTCTATATCCCCGAACCCGCTCGTGGCACGCTTTGCATTTCCTCGCAGGCGGGCTGTGCGCTCGACTGCTCATTTTGCTCGACCGGCAAGCAAGGCTTCAACCGCAACCTGTCCGTTGCCGAAATCATCGGCCAGCTTTGGATTGCCAACCGCGCGCTGCTCGCCAGCGGCGTTACCGGACCGCGATTGCAACAGGGCCGGCACCCGATCACCAACGTGGTCATGATGGGCATGGGTGAGCCGCTGGCCAACTACGACAACGTAGTAAGGGCGATGCGGATCATGCTCGACGACAACGCGTACGGACTGTCGCGGCGCCGCGTAACGCTGTCGACCTCCGGGCTGGTACCTGCGCTCGATCGTCTTGGCGAAGATTGCCCGGTCGCCCTGGCGGTCAGCTTGCACGCACCGAATGATGCACTGCGCGACCAGCTAGTGCCGATCAACCGCAAGTATCCGATTCGCCTGCTGCTCGCCGCATGCCTGCGTTACATCGAGCACGCGCCGCGCGACTTTGTCACGTTCGAGTACGTGATGCTCGACCATGTCAACGATGCTCCCGAGCAAGCCCGGGAACTTGCGTCGCTGGTTCGCGACGTGCCGTGCAAATTCAATCTGATCCCGTTCAATCCATTCCCGGATACCGAATTCCGGACCAGCTCGCGCAACCGAATCGTCGCCTTTCAGCGAATACTTCAGGACGCGGATCTGATCGCCACCATTCGTAAAACGCGAGGCGAAGATATCGACGCCGCGTGCGGTCAGCTTGCCGGCCAGGTCCAGGACCGTACCAAGCGGCGTTTGCACCGAATTCAACCCGTTGCGAGGCCTTGAACCATGCCCACGCACAATCGTTATCGTTCTCGCGCTTTAATCACGATCTGTGCCTTGGCAATGCTCGTCGGTTGCAACACGGCGCCGAAAGCACCCGAGCCGCAACCGCGCGTTACGCCGCCGCCGCAGCAGCAGGCAAGCCCGGCCGACAGGGCACGGATGCACACCGATCTGGCCGGAGGCTATTACGAACGCGCGCAGATGGATATCGCGATCGAGGAGCTCAATCTCGCAGTGGCGACCGACCCCGGCTACGCGCCGGCATACAACCTCTACGGGCTGGTCTACGCCGTGCTGGGCGACGACCGCAAGGCGGAGCAGAGCTTCGAGCGCGCGCTTGCGCTTGCGCCCAACGATTCCGACGTTCACCACAACTGGGGCTGGTATTTGTGCCAGCACAAGCGCGAGCGCGAAGCATTGGCGCAGTTCGAAATCGCGGTGGCCAATTCCTTGTACCGAACGCCGGAAATCGCGCTGGTCAATGCCGGGCGCTGTGCGCAGACGATTGGCGAGATCCGGGTTGCCGAATCCTATTTCCGCCGCGCGCTTGCCGCGCAACCCGGCAACGCGTTGGCGAGCTATGGCGTCGCGTTGATAGCCTACAAAGAGGCGCGCTACGATGAAGCGCGCAAATGGATAAGGCCGGTGATGCAGACCACGACGCCGCCGCCCGAGGCCATGTATCTCGGGCTTTGTATCGAACGCAAGCTGGGGGACAGGCAGGCGGAGCTGTCGTACATAACGCAGCTGCGCAATCGCTTTCCGGATTCTGTCGAAACCAAAGCCATCACCACCGAGGCTTGCGAATGACGGCAGCGCAGGAGCAATTGCCAAACGACGTCGACGGGCTGCCTAGCGCCGCGTCGGCCGGCCCCGGTGCGCGCCTCAGGGCCGCGCGCGAGGCAGCCGGGCTTTCGCTCGATCAAGTCGCGCAGCAACTGAAACTGGCGCCGCGGCAGGTCAAAGCGCTGGAAGACGAGAGTTTCGGCGAGCTGCCGGGCCGCACGTTCAGCCGCGGTTTCGTACGCAATTACGCACGCCTGCTGCATCTCGACGCGCAGGACCTGCTGGCGCATCTGCCCGATGTTTCGCAGGCACCCGCGCTCGAGTCGCCGACGCTGCATTCGACCGCCACGAGGATGGCCGAGCTACCCAGTGCGACGACATCAAAGACCGGACTTGGCCGCTGGCTGATCCCGCTGATTCTAATTGGCTGCATCGTTGCCGCCGCGGCGTATGAATGGTATCGCGGCGGACTGTCGAATAACGCCGAACCTGCGCGAACCGGCTCCGACGCGACGGATCATCGCGCGCCGGCGACAATTGTGCCTGGGGTCGCGCTGCCCAATCCACTGGCCGGCTCTTC
>Ga0209118_1001109_pt1 | contig 13099 bp, 12 predicted proteins | sample BlaSpr_A8_Ref_M1_FD_187988 | JGI IMG/M metagenome (GOLD analysis project Ga0209118, IMG submission 187988) | Forest soil microbial communities from Thunder Bay, Ontario, Canada - Black Spruce, Ontario site 2_A8_Ref_M1 (SPAdes) (version 2) | ecosystem: Environmental > Terrestrial > Soil > Boreal...
CGTCGATGCTGGTGCTTGGATTCCCGACGGTCATCGCCACGTTTTTCGTGGGGCGCGACCTGCTCCAGCTCGTCATCGCGCCCGTGCGCACCGCGCAGATCTTCATCGCGCGTCTGGTATTGGCGATGGGTGCGAACCTGTTGCTCGGGGCGATGCTCCTGGCCGGCGTGCTGGGCATCGGCGCCGGGGCCGGCGCGCCGCCGGTCGTCCACTCGCAGGTGCTGCCGGCAGCAGCGGCGCCGCCGCCGGCCGCGGCCCCCTCCCCCGCCGGAACCGCGCCTTCCCTGCCGGCAGCGGCGCCGCTGCCGCCCACCGGCGGCCCCGGCAAGCCGCCGCCGCCGCCCCGACTCTGATTGACCTGATCGCCTCGCGGGCCCGGGGTGAGGTACATTCCCCGGGCCCATGATCATCGCCCTGATCAGCCGCAAGGGAGGCGTCGGCAAGACGACCACCGCGGTCAACCTCTCGGCGGCCCTCGCCCGGAGCGGCAGGCGCGTGCTGCTGGTCGATCTCGACAGCCAGGCCTCGGCCTCGCTGTCGCTGGGCGTCGACCGCGCCGCGCTCGCGCCCTCGGCCGCCGACGTGCTGGCGGGAGGCCTGGCGGCCGAGCAGGCGGTGCGGCCGACCGCCGTCGCCGGCCTCGACCTGATCACCGCCTCGGTCGACCTCATGCACGCCGATGCCGAGCTCGCTCATTCGCGCGGCCGGGAGGCGCGGCTGCGCGCCGCGCTGGCGCCCATCGCCGGCGCCTACGACTTCATCTTCCTCGACTGCCCGCCGTCGCTGTCGCTGCTGCCGGTCAACGCGGTCGTCGCCTCCGACGCCTTCCTGACGCCGGTGGTGCCGCAGTTCCTGGCCGCCTCCGGCATCCCGAACCTGATCGCGGCGGCGCAACGCGTCGCCTGGGATGCCGGGGTGCGCACCCGCCCGCTGGGCGTGCTGCTCACCATGGTCGACTACCGCACTCGCGCCACGCGCGAGACCATCGACACCATCCGCGGCGAGCTCGGCAGCCTGGTGTTCGCGATCGAGATCCGCATCAACACCCGGCTGGCGGAGGCGCCGAGAGCGGGCCAGACGATCTTCCAGTTCGATCCGTCCGCCACCGGCGCCGCCGCCTACCAGCTGCTCGCCGAGGAGCTGCTGCTCCGGGTCAGTGGCTCGGCGGCGGGGGCGTGATGCGGCCGAAGTCCCCCGGCAGCTCAGCGGCCGCGTAGACGACCGCCGACCAGGCTGCGACGTTGTAGTCGAGATCCCTGGTGTTGGCCTTGTCGAGGGTGTCGTTGGCAGTGTGGTGGAAGTCGAAGTAGGCAGTGGCGTCCTGCATCAACGACACGGTCGGCACTCCGGCCCGCTCGAGCGGCTCGAGGTCGGCGCCGCCCGCGCCCTGGTTGGTGCCCGAGACGGCGCCGATTGGAAAGATCAGGCGGTCGAGCTCGCGGATCCAGCCCATGGACTCGATCGCGACCCGCGATTCGAGCCGCCAGATGCGTCCCGTCCCGAGGTCGGACTCGAGAGCCAGCACGTGCCGCGGCAGCTCCGCCGCATGCGCCTTGGCATAGGCTTCGGCGCCCGACAGCCCGAACTCCTCGTTGGCGAAGAGCACCACCCGCAGCGTGCGGCGGGGGTGGGCCTTCAGCTCGCCGATCCGCCGCGCCGCTTCGACGACGATGGCGCAGCCGGCCCCGTCGTCGATGGCGCCGGTGCCGAGGTCCCAGGAGTCGAGATGCGCGCCGAGCAGTACGATCTCCTCCGGCTTCTCGCGTCCGGGGATGTCGCCGATCACGTTCGCCGATTCGGCCGGGGCCAACGTCTGGGCGCCCAGCTGCAGGCGGAAGCGCACCGGTTTGCCGCTGGCGACCTCGGCCGCCAGCAGATCGGCGTCGGGGTTGGAGAGGGCGGCCGCCGGGATCTGCGGCACGCCGGAGGCGTAGCGCAAGCCGCCGGTATGCGGCAGCCGGTTCGAGTCCGTGCCGATCGAACGGATGACGACCGCCAGGGCGCCGAGCTTGGCGGCGCGCGACGGGCCTTGCGAGCGGACCGGGACCGCGTTGCCGTAACCCGAGCCGTCCCGGGTGCGCTCGGTCGGGGTGTTGAAGAAGACGATCTTCCCCTTGACCCTGTCGGCGCCGAGACGATCGAGCGCATCCAGACCAGCGGCCTCGACGACCGGCGCCTCGATGCCGGCGCCCCGCGTGCCCACGCTGCCCCCGAGGGCGGTCAGCGCCACCCGCTGTGGATAGGGGGCGGTGATCTCGCCGGCTTCGGCGCCGCGCACCCAGTGCGGCACCGTCACCTTCTCGGCGTGCACGTTGCTGAAGTCGAGCCCCTGCAGCGTGCGCAACGCCCAGGCCACCGCCAGGCGGTCGCCGGGAGAGCCGGCGGGCCGCGGGCCGACCTCGGTGGTCAGCGAGGAGACCAGGTTCCAGGCCTTCGTGCCCTTGAGAGCGCCGTCGCGCAGCGACACGGCCGTCTCCTGGATCTCGTCCGCCAGCACTTGCGCGGCCGGCGCCGGCACATTCTCTTGCGGCGTCTGACCGGCGGCGGCGGTCCAGCCGCCGGCGGCGAGGGTGGCGGCGGCCAAGACCGCCAGGGCCGCGATCGCGGCGAATCCGCGCGGGCGGCGCGCGGGGTGTTGCGACGCAGGGATGCTCATGGAAGATCCTCTTGGTTTCTCAGGGTTTACGGGTAGGGCTGACAAACGCCGACGGCCAGCCGCCGGCAGGGCCGCCAACTCTGGAAATCGGCAGCGCCACGGCGGCGGCCGCCGCCGAGCGGTGGTCGCCGGTGGCGGAGACGGGGCCAGGTGACGAACCGGTGAGATCAAGCGGCAGCGGCAGCGGCTGGCAGCCGCTTCATCTGCCGCAGTGCCTGTTTCCAGTCCACCAGCGCCTGCTCGAGAGCGCGATGGATGGCTCCCAGCCGGCTCTCGAGCGTCTCTCCCGCGGCGTCCTGAGCCAGCGGGGCCGTGGCGGGCGCCGGTGTCGCCGGTGTTGCCGGCAGGGCCACGGTCTTGGCGGCCGCGGACGCGGCTGGCCGGCGCTGACGTTGCGCCGCGACCAGCTCGCGCAGCGCCGCCTGCAGCCTGGCGTAGCTCTCATGCACCCGCTGCTCGACGCTCTCCCGCGCCTCCGCCAGCACCCGCCGGTTCTTCTGCAACCGCTCCAGGCGCTCCTTGGCGCGCTCGAACTGGACGTCGATGCGGGCCTTGAGGATGACCGCGTCGGAGGCGCGGCGCAGGTCGCGGGCCAGCCCGACGATCGACAGGCCGTAGATGGTCCACTTGGCGGGGTCGAAGTGCCAACCCTTGATGCCGTTGCGGTAGTCGAAAGGAAAGCTGTGGTGGTAGTTGTGGTAACCCTCGCCGAAGGCGAGCACGGCCATGACCGGGCTGTCGCGGGCGCTGTGCTCGCGGCTGTACGGCTGGCGGCCGATCATGTGGCAGAGGCTGTTGATGAAGAAGGTGCCGTGGTGGCTCACCACCACCCGCAGCACGCCGCCGATCAGCAGGCAGCCGAGGACGCGGCCGGTCGCCAGCCCGACGATCAAGGGGATGCCGAAGGCGACGCCGATGCCGATCGGCGCGTACCAGCGCGCCTGCCAGCGCACCAGCGGGTCCTCGAGCAGATCGCGCACCACCGTGGCCGGTGGCGTCTCGTTCTCGAAGAAGATCCAGCCCATGTGCGCCCACCAGAAGCCCTTCTGGATGTTGTAGGGGTCGCGCTCATGGTCGACCTCGGAATGATGGACGCGATGGTCGGCCGTCCAGTTGAGGACGGAGTTCTCGAGCGCCGCGGCGCCGAAGACGACATAGAAGAGGCGCACCGGCCAGGCGGCGCGGTAGGTCTTGTGGGCGAACAGGCGGTGATAGCCGCCGGTCACCGACAGGCCCACCACCAGCCACAGGCCGGCGAAGGTCAGGGCCTCGGGCCAGCCGAGGCCTCGCGTAGCCAGGTACCAGGGGGTGCCGATGGCGGCGACGAGCAGCGTGCTCATCAGGAACGACACGTTCAGCCAGTTGACTCGGCGTGCTCTTGCTGGTGCTGGTGCAGTTTCGGGTGTAGCTTTTTGCACAGTCTTTCTCCGTAGGACGGTCTCGCGCGCCGGCTCCCGGATTGGCTTTACCGGTAGAGCTGTTGGCATGCAAAAAACGTGCTTGTAGGTGTCGCTCGAATTCTGGCTGCGAGTCGGATTTCGGAGGTGTCCTCGCCCGTGGGCTTATCGGCGCACACACGGAATCCGTCTCCTGGCCTGGCGGAGCGTCGCTATGATACCAGGGAACGGCCCAGCAGATACTGTCAGGCAGCTGACCAACGGTGGGAACGGCCACCCGGCGGCGGCGCTGTGTTACTTTCGACGCCGCGAGGTGACCCCATGATCAAGCACCACCGCGTCGAGCCGGGCAGCAAGTTCCGCGTCCGCGAGGTCGATACCGACTCGACCGCCGGCTTCCGCGGCGGCAAGGCCAAGACCGGCAAGGTCTTCGCGGACCTCAATCAGCGCCTGCACGCGCAGCAGAACCTGCTGTGGGCCGAGGATGAGCGCAAGGTCCTGGTGGTGCTGCAGGGCATGGACACCAGCGGCAAGGACGGCACCATCTCCCATGTCTTCGAAGGCGTCAATCCGCTCGGCGTGAGGGTGACGGCCTTCAAGACGCCGAGCCAGGAGGAGCTCGACCACGACTTCCTCTGGCGCATCCACGCGAAGGTGCCGGGCGCCGGCGAGATCGGCATCTTCAACCGCAGCCACTACGAGTCCGTGCTGGTCGAGCGCGTCCACGAACTGGTGGCTCCCAAGGTCTGGAAGGCCCGCTACGCCCAGATCAACCACTTCGAGCGGCTGCTCGCCGAGAGCGGCACCCGCGTCCTCAAGTTCTTCCTCTACATCGACCGCGACGAGCAACGCCGGCGTCTGGAAGCGCGGCTCGCCAATCCCGAGAAGCGCTGGAAGTTCAGCGCTTCGGACCTCGACGATCGCAAGCGTTGGGACGCCTACATGGCGGCCTATGAAGAGGCGATCAGCCGCACCTCGACCGAAGACGCGCCCTGGTTCGTCGTGCCGGCCAACAAGAAGTGGTACCGCAACCTGGTGGTCGCGTCGGTGCTGGTGCAGACTCTCGAGGACATGCAGCTCCACTACCGCGAGCCGGCCGTCGACCTGCGCCACGTCGAGATCGAGTAGATCCGGCGACTCCCCGGCTGCCCTACGCCAGGAATGGCGGGGACTTTGCAGGCTTGCACCCATATGCGGAGGCGTGCCGCAAGTCCTTCGTCAAGGGGAATCCCATGAATATTCGCAGAGCCTTCACCTTTTCGACGTGCGCGGTCGTGGCGGCAGCGTTGACGCTGCCGGCCTTGGCCGCACCGCTCGAGGTCATCACCCTCAAGGCCAGAGTCGAGAGCCAGAACGGCAACACCAACGGCGACTTCCGTAGCGGCGACGGCATTCCCGGGACGATCGGCGAACGCTTGAAGGTCTCGCTGCTCGGCACCGGCATCGTCAACGGCGGCGGCCGTGAGGTGCCGGTCAACGCCCGCTTCTTCGTCGCCGCCGGCGGCGCCAACTGCAACCTGGTGCGCACCGGGCCGAACTGGGCCGTCGTCGGCGTCAACGCCGCGGGCGGCAACGGTCTCTGCCAGATCGGTTACACCGCCGCCGCCAACTACCAGATGAAGCCTGGCCTCGCCAGCGGGCGCCTCACCTTCAAGATCGGCAGCGCCACATCGGCGCCGGCCCCGCCGGCGATGTACGCCGGCCCCGACCCGGGGGCGCCGGAAGGCTATGAGCGGCAGCGCTGGCGGCGGGCCTGGGAGCTCGACGCCATGCTCTTCCGCGCCATCCTCGGCGAGGAGCCGCGCGGCGATCGCGCCCGCGTCGACGCCGACCGCATCTACCGCGAAGGCTATGGGGGCGTGCTCACCGTGGCCTCGGAGCTGGCGCGCATCGCCGAGGAGCGGGGGCTGGGACGCTCGGCGCTCGACCGCGGCTACCAGGAACGCGACGTCGAGCGGCTCGCCGGTCTCTATCGCGACCTGCTGCACCGGCAGCAGAGCGACCGCGATCTCTGGCAGCAGGATCCCGGCTTCCGCGGCAACGTGGACGCCCTGCATCGCAAGGGGCTCGGGGCGGTGGTCAGCAGCATCGTCGACTCCGACGAGTTCCGCTCGGTGAACCAGATCGGTCCCGGAGGCCGCTAGTCGTCTGGGGACGGGGCTGCCCGGTCCCGCTTGCGCCTCGAGCGGAGACTCTTGGCTCGCAGCCGGCGGGCTCGGGCGGCGCGGCTGGGGCGCGTCGCGCGGCGCGGCGCTTGCTCGGCGAAGGCTTCGCGCAGGAGCTCGACCAGCCTGGCCACCGCGGCTTCGCGGTTGGCGGCCTGCGTGCGATGACGCTGCGAGGTGACCGAGAGGACGCCGGCGCGCGAGACGCGCGTGGCGAGCCGCTCGCGTATGCGGGCGCGGCGTGCGTCGTCAAGGCTCGGCGACGCGAGATCGAAGCGCACCGTGACGCGGGTTTCGAGCTTGTTGACGTTCTGGCCGCCCGGGCCGCCGCTGCGCGAGGTGGCGAAGGTCAGCTCTTCCTCCGGCAGGGCGAAGCGATCGTCGACCTGGATCATGGCGGCAGGGTCCGTCCGCGCCGAGAGGGGCCGCCGGCTCAGGTCAGATCTTGAACAGGGCGTCGAAGGCCGCCCGCGGATCGGCCGCCTGCCCCTGGGGGCGGTCCCGGTCGGCGCCGAACTCCTGCGCCAGCCTGGGGGCGAACAGGCCGCACTCGTTGCGGGCACTCTTCTTGGCGATGCGCGCCGGCAGCTCCGCGTTGCGCCGGCACTCCCAGCGGCTGCTGGTGTCGAAGTGCACGCAGTTGGTGCAGGTGTGCAGGTCGGCGCCGCAGCGGGCGCAGGTGGCATCCATCGCCAGGAAGTCGGGGTGGCCGATCTCGGCGGAGACCAGCCGCTTCGCGCCGCAGGCGGCGCAGCGGAAGACGTTCTCCGTCGGGGCGCCGAGCCCACGCCCGCGCGGCCCCTCGGGCTTGGGTCGGGGCGGCGCCGACTCGCGAGGACCCTGGGACGAGCGGCTCTGGCCGCTATCCTGGTAGCCTCTCTGCCGGTACTTGCGGTCGTCGGACATCGCGGTCCCCCTCTTAGGACAGTCTAGAGCGATCCACACCCAACGTCGAGCCAGCTGCGCTGTCACGGTGTCACCGCTGTCACTGGACGACGAGCCGGACTGGTGGAGGAGCCCGTCGGGCTCAAACAACGGCCGAAGAGATCAACAGCCGGAGAGGCGGAGAGAGGGCCCAGGCGGCTGACTCCTCCGGCCGCCGTTTGGGCGCCACCGCAGTCCTCGAGACCCGCATCGACCACCGCGCCCAACCGGAGGCCGGAGGAGATCAGCCGCCTGAGCCCGGCCGGGGGGGATCCCCGGAGGCGGGCACGATCAGCGGCAGCTCCTCGTCGGTCGGCTGGAAGAGGGCGGCGCCGACGGTGCCGGGTCCGGAGTGGGTGCCCACCACCGGCCCGATCTCGGTCACCATCAGCTCGGCGGCGTTGAAGCGCTCCTCGAGCAAGGCGCGCAGGCGGTCGGCCCAGATCGGCGCCTTGGAGTGGCCGACCGCTACCACCACCGGGCGCCGCGGGTCGACGCGCTCCGCGAACAGCTCGATCAGCCGCGGATGGGCGGCGCGCCCGCCGCGCACCCGGTCCACCGGCACCACCTCGCCGTCGGCGACGCCGAGGATGGGCTTGACGCCGAGCACCTTGCCGAGCAGCGCCCGCGCCTTGCCGATGCGCCCTCCCCGCGCCAGGTACTCGAGCGAGTCGACGACGAAGAGCACGTGCATGCGGCCGCGCATCGCCTCGATGCGGCGCTTGATCTCGGGCAGGTCGAGGCCGCGTTGCGCCATGCGGGCCGCGAACAGCGCCTGCAAGCCCAGGCCGAGGCTGATGCTGTCGCTGTCGGCCACCTCGATCGCGAACGGAACGCCGGCCGCGGCGGGCCGCAGCGCCGCCAGCGCCGGCCGCGCCTCCTCGGCGACCGCGCGGGCGTTGACCACCGTCTGCGACAGCTTCTCCGAGAGGTGGATCGAGAAGATGTCCTGCCGCGCCGCCGACTCGCGGTAGACCTTGAGGAAGTCGCCGCGGGGCGGCGGATTGGTGCGCGGCGACACCGGCCCGGTTTCCAGCCGCTCATAGAACTCGCGCGCTCCGAGGTCGATGCCGTCGTGGTAGATGCGGTCGCCGAAGATCACCAGCAGCGGCACGACGTGGATGCCGTGCGCGCGTGCCAGCTCCGCCGGCAGGTCCGAGGTGGAATCGGTCACCACCCGGACCCGCGCCTCGGACTCCTCGACCTCGACCACCCCGATCGACACCAGCTCCGCCAGCGCCCTCAGCACCTCGCCGTCGGTCGCCGGCAGCGCGTCGACCAGCCGCCCGACGGTGCGCGCGGCGGGGATGGCCGCCAGCACTTCCTGCTGGCGCGGCGTGAAGCTGCGCTCGAAGAAGTCGGCGCCAATCTCGATCCGTACCCTGGAGCGGGGCCCCGGGCCGTCGTGCACGCGGTCCTCGAGCGCCCGGATGATCAGCGCTTTCAGGTCCTCGCGGATCTCGCGCTCGCCGCCGCCGCGGCCCAGGGCGAGCTCATCGTCGGCGTCCGCCGGCACCACGCGCACCGGTCCGGAGTCGAGATGACTCAGCCGGCAGAAAGCCTTCAGCCCGCGCGTCGCCCCGGCCGCCGCCGCCACCACCTGGCCGCCGATCAGCGTCACCTCGCCGGCGGCATGCACCAGCCGGCCCGAGACCTCGGCGCGCTGCAGCGCCCGCAACAGCTCGAGCAGCGGCGTCAGCTCGAGATCGCCGATCAGCGATGCGAGCTGCGAGTCGGCCTCGACGCCGACCTCGCGCCCCAGCAGCAACACGTGGACGCGGCGCACCAGCTCGCCGGGCGCGAGGCCGCCGGTCGCCAGGTAGGAGATCTCTTCCGGCAGGTCGTCTCCGTCTTGCTCCCGCTCGCCGAGCAGCAGCAACGTGCGGCGGCCGCGGCCATTGCCGGTCTCGGAGCGGCCTGGCTCCGGGGTGCCGGTGCCGTCGCCGTCCATGGGGACGATGGGCGCGACAGTGGCGATGGCGGCGCCGCCGGCGCTGCCTTCACTGCCGCCGTCGTTGCCGCCGCCGGACAGGAACGCCGCGGCGGCGGCAGACAGGGCCCCGGACGTCTCGGCGCCGGTGCCCATGAAGCCCAGCGGCGCCACCACCACCGCCAGCGGCAGCTCCTTCGCGAAGAGCCGCCCCTGCCGCTCGTCGATCGCCGGGATCACCTCGTAGCCCAGGGAGGCGAGCCCGCGGGAGAGCTCCCTGCGCCGCGGGGCCTGCGGATCGACGACGAGGACGGCGGGACGTGGCATGGCAGCTCTCTAAGGCTCAGATGGCTGCGCGCGGCTCGAGCGCCGATGGCGGGTTGGCGGCACCGGCGGCTCTGGGGGTTGTACGCTGATCGAGCAGACACATGTATACGCAAGGTTTACGCTCGCCAGACGAGATGTCGCGCTGCGCCCGCAAGCATACCTTCCTACGGCCGGTTTTCAAGCGGAAGGGATCTGAAACTCGGCGATCACCGGCCGGTGATCGCTGGCCACGCGCGCCACCTGCAGGCGGCAGCGGCGTACCCCAAGCAAGCGCAGCGGTCCGCGGTAGTAGATGCGGTCGAGCCCGCCGCGCGGCGAAAAGGCGGGAAAGGTCGCCAGCGGCCGGCGACGGCCGGTGCGGCCGTCCGTGGCGCAGTGGAAGCCGAGGCCGTTGGTGAACCTCGGACGCAGCAGCGACCGCCAGTCGTTGAAGTCGCCGGCCACCAGGCACGGGACCTCGGGACCCAGGGAGGCGAACTCGGAGGAGCGGGTGAGAAGCTCCACCTGCCGGTCGCGCTCCCGCGCCGAGAGGCCGAGATGGAGGTTGAAGACCTCGAGCGCCGGACGCCCCGGGAGCACGGCGACGCTGGTGTGCTGGCAGCCGCGGCGGATCCAACTGCCCGCGACCGACAGGTCGATGTTACGTTCGCGCAGGATCGGGTATCGGCTGAGAGTGGCATTGCCGTAACGGCCCTTGCGCAGGCTGACGTTGTGGCCCACCGCGAAATGGGCGAAGCCGAGCTCGGCGGCGAGCTCCCGCGCCATGTCCAGCTCGCGCGACCGCGGCACCCCCTCGTCGACCTCCTGCAGCAGCACCAGGTCGGGATTGTGGTGATGCAGGATCCGGACGATGCGCTCGGGCTTGAAGCGGCGGTCCACGCCGATCGCGCGATGGATGTTATAGGTGACGACTCTGATCAGCAATCGTGCTCCCCGCGCCGGCCCCGCTCCTGGCCATGCCATCGCCCCGCTTCGCGGGACGGCAACCCCGGTAACCGGCAGCCGGCGCTCCGGGTGACTTGGCGCGCGTCTATAGTAAACGGATGGCGGTCACTCTTCTCACCATCGGGCACTCGACGCGCCGCATCGACGAGCTGCTTGCCCTGCTGGCCGAGCACGCCGTCGAGAAGCTGATCGACGTCCGCCGCTTCCCGGGATCGCAGCGCCACCCGCAGTTCTCGCGCGAGGCCTTGGCCGCGAGCCTCGCCGCCGCCGGCATCGAGTACGTCCATGAGCCCGATCTCGGCGGCCGGCGCCAACCGGTCCCTGACTCGGCGAACAAGGCCTGGCGGGTCGCCGCCTTCCGGGGCTACGCCGACTACATGGACTCGGAGCCGTTCGCGGCCGCCCTCGAGCGCCTCCTGCGGTCGGCGGCCCGGTCACGGACCGTGATCCTGTGCGCCGAGGCGGTGCCCTGGCGCTGCCACCGGCGGTTGATCGCCGACGCCGCGACGGTCGCGGGTGCCGAGGTGCTGCACATCCTCGGACCGGGCCGCGCCGGCAGCCACGAGCTCGATCCCAACGCCCGGGTCGTCACCGGTCCGGCGCCCGCCCGGGTCCGCCTGGTCTACGACGGCAGCCCGCAAGAGTCGCCGCCGCGCCTGCCGTTCCCAGAGCGGGCCTGAGGCCGGCGAGAGGGTCTCTGGCGGGCCCGGGTTAATCCCGCGTGAAGGTGCCTCGCTCGCGGTCTTTGCGCACCCCGGGAAAGGGCAGCGCGCGTCCGTGGGCGACGAGGTAGACCCCCGGCGGCAGGACACCGGTGGCAAACAGGGCCTCGGTGAGGTTCTGCAGCGCGTCCGACTGCTTCATGTCGAACGGCCGCATGGCGCCGGTGAGCACGATCGGTATCCGCGGAGCGGGGATCTCCGCGACCAGTTTGTCGCCGGTCGCCTGCAGGGTGTCGGTGCCATGGAGGACGACGATACCGGTCGCGTCGCCCTCGCCGCTGGGGCCGCTGGCCCGCACCGCCTCGAGGATGCGCAGGCGGTCGGCTTCGGTCATCTCCTGGCTGTCTTTGCTCATCAGCTCGAAGACGTTGACCTCGGTGTCCTCGAGCCGCAACTCGGAGAGCATGCGCCCCACGATCGAGCGCCGGTTGACCAGCTCCCCGCGCTGCTCGTCATAGATCTTCTCGATGGTGCCGCCGGTGGTGATCAGCGTGATCTTGCGCACGGCGAGAGACTCTATCGTAGCGGGGCTGCGGGGAAGGCGGCTTGCAGCTCGGCTGGCGGGACTACCTTCCAGGCGCCGGGGGGCAGGTCTTGCAGCTGGAGGCCTCCGAAGGCCACTCGCTTGAGGGCAGTCACCTCGTGGCCTAGCGCTGCCAGCATGCGGCGGACCTCGCGGTTCTTGCCCTCCGTCAGCTCCAGCACCAGGTGGGTTTCGCGGCCGGAGCTCTTGCGCACCGACGCCTCGCTGGCGGCCAGGCGCTCGCCGCGGTCCTCGATGCCGGCGGTGAGCTGCCGCGCCCGCTCCGCTGTCAGCTCGCCGCGCACGGTCACCAGGTAGACGCGCGGCACGGCGTGCGCCGGATCGGTTACCCAGTCGGCAAAGCGGGTGTCGTTGGTGAGCAGCAGCAGCCCGGAGGTGGCGGCGTCGAGCCGGCCGACGGGCACCAGGTGAGCGCCGGCCACCGAGGCAGGGGGGCTGGCCTGAGCGTCTGGCGCATCCGACGGATGGCCAGAGGCGCTTGCCGCCGTGGCCCCGAGGTCCCGCTCCTCGAGGCAGGCGTAAACGGTCGGCCGCCCTTGCGGGTCCGAGCGCGTGGTGACGACACCGCGCGGCTTGTGCAGCAGCACCGTGAGCGGCGCCGGCCGCTTGGTCGGCTGGCCGTCGATGGCGATGTGGATGCGCTCAGGGACCACCGGCGCCAGCGGCTCGGTCACGATCCACCCATCCACCGCCACTCGCCCCTCCCGCACCAGCCCGCGCGCCGCCGAGCGAGTCGCCAGGCCAAGCTTGGACAGCGCCCGCTCCAGCGACACCTCTCCCCGCCCGCGGCCGGCACGGCCGCCAGGGCCGGTGCGCCCACCGCTGCCCCTCCGTCCATCGCCGCGGCTGGACATTCTCTCCATCAGGCATATCCTAGTGCGCGCGCGGCGGACGTCCCAAAGTCCAAGACCGGTCGCCGAAGAGCTTGTGACCGTAGAGGGAGGAAGGAGGGCCACGGGCGGCAGGTCCTTCCGGCCTCCTTTGGGCGAGCACCGCAGTCCACGGCCCGCCCGGACAACCCTCGCCCATTGGAGGCCGGAGGGACCTGCCGCCCAGCGGCCCGGCCGGAGGGTTTCCCCGGAGGTGTGCATTGGAGCGACGGCAGGCTTGGAAGCTGGTGGTCGAGAACGTGCAGTCGCCTGGGCTGCGGCGGCACATGCTGGCCGTCGAGGCGGCCATGCGCGGCTATGCCTCACGCCTCGGCGGCGAGGTCGAAGAGTGGGGTCTTGCCGGGCTGCTGCACGACTTCGACTGGGAGATCCACCCCACGCTCGACCAGCACCCGGCCGCCGGCGCGCCCATCCTGCGCGAGCACGGGGCCAGCGAGAACGTGGTCCGCGCCGTCCTCTCCCACAATACCGAGGGTACCGGCGTCGAGCGCGAGCGACCCATCGATTTCGCCCTGCTCGCCTGCGACGAAGTGACCGGCCTGGTCATCGCGGCGGCTCTCGTCCGGCCAAGCAAAGACCTGCGGGAGGTCGAGCTCAAG
>Ga0209118_1001110_pt1 | contig 13087 bp, 8 predicted proteins | sample BlaSpr_A8_Ref_M1_FD_187988 | JGI IMG/M metagenome (GOLD analysis project Ga0209118, IMG submission 187988) | Forest soil microbial communities from Thunder Bay, Ontario, Canada - Black Spruce, Ontario site 2_A8_Ref_M1 (SPAdes) (version 2) | ecosystem: Environmental > Terrestrial > Soil > Boreal...
CGAAATACGTGACTCCAGCGGCCAGCCACTCCTTGCGCCACCAGATAGTGATAAATCTCCCAGTCTTTGCGGATGAATTCCACATCAGGTCCGTCGCCGGGATCTCGATACCAGGTGGGATCCATGGCCAAATGCGTGCGGTCGGTCGCGGGGTTGTAATACGTATGATCGAAGTCAACCACATTGTGGAGTTTGTCGGGAGGGACTAATAGGGAAGTGTAATAAGAGCTGTATGGTCCGACGCCCCCGTCAGTGTATTCGCCCGACTCCGCCAGACGGGCAATATCGTAGCTGATCCAGCGTCCTCCTCCGTAGCAGGCGTCGATCCCGCTTTGGGGATGATCGTTCTTGAAACGCTCGAGCAGCTTGCGAAAATTTTGATCGGCAGCAAGCGAATCCGAATCATTGGCACTTGCCGCAGGCGCAATGTCATAGCGCCACTGAAAATCTCCCCACGCGCCAACGCCTTCGTCCAACAATCGGCTTTGCCAGTCTACGGTCGCCGGAATCGACTGTTCGAGAGTTTGCTGGCCCGGAATCATCCAGTCCGGGTGCTGCTGCGCGACTTTGGACTCCGGTGTGGCCAGAAAGGTTGGATACCACAATACCCATTTCATGCCGTGCTTGCGCAGGTAATCATTCGTCCTCCGCCCCTCGGGCCCATTCCACGTGCCCCACTTGTCGTACCATCCCGCATCGTCCCACAGAATATCTGTGCCTGTTTCGCGCAGAAGATCGACGTAGCGAAGGTCGAGAGCCAGGCGTCTTCCCCAGTTATCGGCGCTGGGAGTGCCCCCCTCACCAATCCAAGGGTCTGGCCAATCGACTGCCCACCGAGTCTTCGCGAAGTATTCTGGATTTGTGAATTCCCACAGGTAGGCATATTGCCAATCGAGTAGCTGATTTCCGAGCTCATCGATGCCGCCGGAGAACGTTGCTATGAAGGCTTTTGGTGTTTCTATCTGCGCGCCCGGCGCTAAGTCTTTTTCGAAGCCCGCCAATAAAAGGCTCATGGTCAGCGGCGAGCCCTCTTGATCGCCTATCTCGAAGCGCCAATGGCCAAGATAGTCCCAACCCACGGCCACGCCGTCGGTGGCCTTTCGATTGAGCAGAAAGATGAGTGGCAGGAAACTGCTGTAGCTACCCGCTTGAATGCCTCCGTTGGAATCGAGAGTCCGACGGTAACTCGGGCTTGCGGGCTCGGTCTTCAGAAGTTGACTACCGTTGTAATTGCCTCCACCAGTTAAGTAGTTGAATTGGAGGTCCTGCGCTATGGAGCTAAGGATGCCGAAATGCAGGAACTCGACGTTGCTCAAGTGGACCGGTCTATCTGATGAGTTCCTTAGTTCCATCCATTCGCGAGTTACTGCGGTACCAGGATAGATAACATAGCATTTTGTAACGCGTATGCTCGCAGATGCAAGGTCGATGGCAAGTTGTAGTTCGCCCTGGTTACCCTTGGCTACATGCTCACCGCGAAGTTCCCACCGCCAGTTGAAGGCACTTACATCCTGCCCATTTACAAAGAAGCGAATCTCAGCGGGAGTAGCGATTGCGTCTTGATACTCTCGCCCCGACACTTTATTACGAAGTGACACCAAAGATAACCGTCCGCCGGAGAGACGGATCCTTCGCTCCATCAGCGACGTACCCAGAATCCATTCGTTGCCTTCACGGCGCACATACCCATCCCGGCTCTGAAGATTAGTTTGGGCACATAACAGCGAAGCCGCCGCACAGAGAATTGATATTTGAATCAGAATAGCGCGGCGAAATGAAATTCGGCTCGTCCTCTGGCGCGCCGTCAAAGGACTGCCTCCATCGCACAACTGGTTGTATCCACGGAGTTCAAACGCAGACTGGCCAAGCGGCAAGTGGCCAGTGAGCTTCTTCTTCGATTTCCAGCAGGCGATTGTATTTTGCCAGGCGCTCAGATTGCCGGATCGATCCATTCTTAAATTGATCGGCCCGCCAGCCGACTGCTAAATCTGCCGCCCAGTTGTCTTCGGTTTCGCCGCTGCGAACGCTAAGCGTGACCGACCAACCTGCCGCCCGCGCTTGCCGGTAGGCCTCAAGCGCTTCGGTAAGCGTCCCGATCTGATTGACTTTCAGCAGCAAAGCATCGCAGGCGTGCGTTTCAACCGCACGTCGTATGCGGACGGGGTTCGTGCACAAGAGGTCGTCTCCCAACGTGAGCGCACGACCGCCGATCGCTCGACGAAGCTTGGGCCAGTTCTCCCAGTCATCTTCTGCCAGTCCGTCTTCTACGCTTAAAATCGGGTATCGATCGAGCCACCGGGTAATTGTTTCGATCATCGCAGCGCTGTCCAGAACCTCCCCATCTTTGTGGTACCGGTGGTCCTGGTAAAAATGCGAAGCGGCAACATCAATGCCGAGAAAAATATCCTTGCCGGGAGAATAACCTGCCCGCTCGATCGCTTCCACAGCCAGGCCCAACATCTCTTCGGCAGACCGGCAGGGCGGCGCCAGGCCGCCTTCGTCCGCCGTGAGAAGGCGCATCCCATACTTTTGCAGGATAAGGTCGGCCGCCGCCTGATAAACATCGAACGCAGAAACTAGAACCTCATCGATGGTTCGCGGCGACATCGGTATGATCAGCACATCCTGCACTGATACTTGCTGTCCCGCATGCTTCCCACCGCTGAAAAGATTGATAGTCAGGCGAGGCAGCCTATTCACGGAAGCACCCAGCATGTCGGCGAAATGCTGGTAAAGAGGAATGCCACGTTCCCTTGCGTGGGCTCGCGCGAAGGCGACGGATACGGCCAGAATGGCATTCGCGCCGATTCGCGATTTGGTGGCAGTTCCATCGAGCGCGATCATCGTCCGGTCCAATTCAGCCTGATCGGTGAACTGACGCTCACCCAGTGCGCCCTGAAGTTCTCCGCCAATATTTGCTGCCGCCCGACGGCAGCCCAAACCCTGATATCGCTTTGGATCCCCGTCCCTAAGCTCGAAAACTTCAGCACTCCCGGTTGATGCGCCCGAGGGTACGGATGCGGAAGCGCCGATCCCACCGTCCAGGACGCAGGTTGCTAGGACCGTGGGTCTGCCGCGGCTGTCGAGAATCTCTCGGCCGGAGAGTCGCTCAATTTTGGGCATAGGCTTCGATCTTGTGAACAAACTCAGCGATCAAATCGGGTACGCTACTCGGAGGCTTCACCATAAGGGCGAGGACGGTATCCCTTTGTCGTGTTGTCTCCTCGGGCGTCAGGTAGTCCAGCGGCGACTTTCCCGCCACCCGCGCCAGCAAGCATCCAAGGGTATGACGCACGACGCGCGGCTCCAGCGCCGCCGCCCAATTCAGCCGCGCAATTTCTTTGCAATACACCTGCCAGAACACCTCCGCAACGGTAGCCAGACGAGCACGATCTTTGGCCAAGTGATGTGCCTTGCTGAGGAAGTGCGTCAAAGCAAACCCTACGTCAAAAGCCGGATCTCCGAAGTGAACCACTTCGTAATCGAGCAGAATCAATTTGCCCCGATATATGAGCGTGTTCTTGGGGCTGAAATCGCCGTGAACCAGACAGTCTTTGTGATGTAACGTTTCCCGCGCCAGCGCGTTGAGAAACGCGGCGGCTTCTGCGGTCTTCTCAGCGGTATAAAGGTAGTAGGGCTCCAACCGCAGATTTACGAAGTACGTCGTGTCTGCAAACACCCTACAAGTTTCCGCCCCGCAATCCGACGACTCGCGATGAATTGCGCCAAGAAGCAAACCGAATTGCTCGAAATGGTTTGAAACAATCTGGCCCGATAGCAAGACGGATTTCCAGTTTTCGTGTTCTTCCGGTATTGCTTCCATGCCCATCAAGTGGTTCGCTATGTCTTCAAAGATGAAAGCAGGAGTCGTTCCCGGCGGGGCCGAGCGATTAAGCCAGCGTAACGCCTTTGCTTCTACGCCGATCCTCTCAGGGCTGCTGAACCAGTCTACGTCGACTCGCAATTTTGCTAACGCCTGTTTTAAAACCCAAGCGTGCCCATCCGCCCACGCCACCCTCACCGTCCGGTTCGAAACTCCGCCAGGAAGTTTCTTAAATGCGAGCGCCTCACCCATTTTTGCGTACCCGTGCTCCCTCAGGTAATCGCGTAAGGCGTCAAACTCTTCGATGTCGAACTCCATTTATTGTCAAGTCCTAAGCTGAGATGACCACCTATCACCTGCCGCGGTCGGCGCCACCGAGCAAGAGGACTCGGGCGAACAGACCCGTCGTATCGCCGGAATTCGTCTTGTTCTTACCATACCCAACAGCAAATGTGACGGTGTCGTTAGCTTTCATTTCGATTTGACCTGAATACGCCGCCGTGGGGCTCGCCCCCTGCACCTTGCGGAACGCCGGATCTCCTCCGTAGCCATCGATGTCGGCGTCAAAGAGGGACGTGCCATTGTGCAGCACATGCACATCCGTCGTAGACCATACATGGACGCCTGCGAATTGAGCACTTATCTTGTAGGTACCTGCCACGGGCGCCACGAAGCGAACCAGACTGTATTGGCCGCTATTACTCGCTTCCATGGCGACCTCGCCGCCGCGCACGACCCAGCCATTCGGTGAAGGCCAAGCCTGCGACTGCTTCGTGGTGTTATAAGCGATGTAGGGGTAATAACCCGGGCCCGGCCCGCTGCTGGCGTCCGGATGCCAGAACCCGACTGGGCCGGCTAAGTCAGCATGCTTGTCGAATCGAAATTGGTCCGGCGCAAGTGAGTTGGTTGCAGAATATCCATACTGCCAAACCTTGTTGGGGTTGTTCTGGAGAGAGAAGTCGTCAGACAAGTCGAAAGTCGTTTGTGCCTGCGCAAGCAGGCAAAAACACATGACTATGAACAGACCGAGTGAATATTTCATGGGTGTATGCTCCTCTGTTTGCTAGTTGGCATTAGCAGGCGTTTACACTCGCTGAGAACCGGTCGATCTGGGGTCAATGAGCGAAATGGCGATATTACGCCAATTGACCCCGGTTCAGTACTTGCACACCCTGCCTGCAAAAGTCTATTATGTTGACAATACTGTTGACAATATGAAATGCATAAATTAATCTTCTCACCGCCCTGCGACGGGTTTTTCACGGTTTCGATGCCAATTGGTAATTGCTGAGCAATCGTTCGACGCAATTAAGAGCCACCGCACGATGTGCGACATCCTTTGGAAATCAATGCCTATAATTAGAATCGTAATCGTCGGCGTCGTCCTAGCAGGGCTACTCTTGGGCCCAAATTACGCTTGTGCGCAATCCCCGCACTCACTGGAGATTCGGTCCGCATCTCTGTCGGTCTCGCTTGATCGCGCGTTTCCACGCGTTTACAACTATCAGGCAGCAAGCGGGCGCAGCATCCCGGCAGCGCTGCGTTCTCTGCGTCCGACCGTCAAACTGAACGGGCAAACGTACACGCTCGGCGATCTTGCCGTCAGTGTTCAGTCAACTCCATCGGTGGCGAATTACTCGATGCGCGTCGCATCGCTTGATTTGCAGCTGGACTGGCGGCTGGAAGTGAAAGGCAACGAACTTAGCTTCGATCTGACCAAAGTGCTTGAGCATGGAAGCTTCCGCCTGGAGACATTGGAATTTCCCGACCACTATCTGGTCCGAGTGCCCGCAACTGGGGGCAAAGGGGAAGCCTATCGCGGCGAATACGGTCGGCAAAAATGGAAAGATTCATTTCCTAATCTTCTTTGGCAGTCGACTGCGCATTTTATGAACATTGGCGAAGAGGATGGAGAACCATTCCCCAAAGACGCCAACTGGGCTTCGGCTGATGTGCCGGGAGTTGTAGCGACCATCTCCGACAACATCCCCTACTGGAAACTCAAGACTCAAGTTTTGGGCGGCGAAGGTCCGGGCACGGATTTTGCAATGTGGCTCGGTACTTACTACTACCGCATCGCTGGCGACGTGCAGCCACTGCTTCAGTCGCGCGTGGCAGTGCTTACCGAAGATCGCAATCACGATGGTGCCGTCAACTGGATGGAAGCTGCTCTGTGGCATCGCGACCATATGCGGACACCGAGCAATACCTACGAACCGAAGACTATCGTTTACATCGTTTTTATCGATTGGGTAAAGCCGGTCAAAGAGCCGCCGGGTGGTTACGCTCCGCCGATTACTTCATTCGCCGAAACCCTGGAAATTGTGCGTGCGGTCGCCAAGGTGACAGGCAACGCCAAACAGCGAGTGACTCTTGTTGGATGGCAGTTCACGGGTCATGACACCGGCTACCCGGCATTGAATCAAGTGAACGAACGAGCCGGTGGAGCCGCGGCATTGCGAAAGCTGGTGAAAGATGCGGCCCAATATAACGCAAACATCGAGTACCACATCAATCTCAACGATGCCTATCCTGACCACCCGTTTTTTGACCCAAGTGTTCTGCAATTCAATCGAGAAGGCAAACCCTACGTCTGGTCCTACCAGTTTGACGGTGGGCCGCCGGACTATCGGATTTCCAATACCAAACAATTCCGCTCCGGCTACTTTCAGCGGCGTGTTAATTCATTTCTAGATACAGTCCCGGTTTCGGAAGGCATCCGTCTGGATACGTTCCGCAATTGTGACATTAGTGTCGGCCCTGGCGAAGACATAGGCATTGTTTCCGAGACAGTTTACGGCGCCAAAATCCTTGATTGGTTTATGGAGCGCGGCATCGTTCCCTTGACTGAAGGACCTGTGGATGCCTACTACGGAAAATCAGAGGGCGTGCAGCATCGCTTCGTGATCTCCGATCCCTTCCAGCTCCTGATGATGCAAGGAAAGCTCTACGGTGGCGGCAAATCTCAGGAAGGCGTGGGACAGGCATTGGGCTGGTCCATGAATCTAGGCTACTCGTTTCGAGCGACCAACGAGATGGGTGGTTTGCATCTCGATAAGTACAGCGAAGCCGAGATCGCGGACATGTATTACCTCGGCAATCTCACCCAATCCTATTTAACCAAGAAGAACCTGATTTGGCTCGGGACCGAAAAAGTTGGCGAGAAGCAAGTGGAAAAGAATGGAAAGACCGTCGCTGTGCCTGTGAATAACTACATCGCCCGATTCAATGATGGAACCGTGTCAACGGTCAGGGACGATGGGTATTGGACAGTGGTCGACCACGACTTCAAAAGTGTTGACGGTCAGCGACGCGTGATTCCAATCGATGACAAAGAGATTGTCCTCTACGGGGTAGATGGGGGCCCTTTTGAGTGGACTCTCCCGTCACAGTGGGCGCGGGCCAGCATATCCGCAACTCCGGTTAATGACAGCGTAGCGGCGCAACACTACATCGTCGGTCCCGATAGCAAAGTGCAGATTTCAGCGAAGGGCAGGACTGCTTACATTTTGAAGCGGCTCAATTGATAAGGAGAAACAGATCAATGTCCCATTTGCGGTAGCCTGACTGCAGACTCACCAGTGACAGGAATCTACCAATTTAGGAATTAGAATCTAGGAAATAGAAATGAGCGGAAGACTTGCGGGAAAGATTGCGTTAGTCACAGCGGCGGGACAGGGCATTGGGCGCGCCACCGCCATCGCATTCGCCGACGAGGGAGCGGTGGTCTGGGCTACGGACATCAGCGAGCCGTTGCTTGAGACCCTCAGCCACGATTGGCCCGGCATTCGAACCCACCGGCTGGACGTCCGCGAATCGCAGGCCGTTGCCGCTTTCGCCGTCGAAGTGGGCACGATCGATGTCCTGTTCAACTGTGCCGGATATGTTCATCACGGCAACATCCTCGATTGTGCCGAAAAAGATTGGGACTTCTCCTTCGATTTAAACGTCAAGTCCATGTATCGTACCTGTCGCGCTTTTCTGCCAGCCATGCTAAAAGCTGGGAAGGGAAGCATTATCAATGTGTCTTCGGCTGTCTCCAGCATCAAGGGTGTGCCCAACCGATTCGCCTACGGCACCACGAAGGCTGCCGTGATTGGGCTCACGAAGGCAATCGCTGCCGACTTCATTCGGAGCGGCATTCGTTGCAATGCGATCTGCCCTGGCACAGTGCAGTCACCTTCGCTCGATCAGCGGATCGCCGCGCAAGGCGATGTTGAAAAAGTCCGTGCCGAATTTGTCGCCCGGCAGCCGATGGGGCGCTTAGGTCGTCCAGAGGAGATTGCGGCGCTGGCCGTTTATTTGGCCTCGGACGAATCCAGCTTCACCACGGGCCAAACCCACATCATCGATGGCGGCTTTGCTCTCTAGAGGCCAAACCTTGATGGAGAAAAAATGAAATTGCTGCGTTACGGTTCACAGGGCCACGAGAGGCCGGGCCTTTTAGCTGCCGATGGCGAAATCCGCGATTTATCGGGAATCATTCCCGATCTTGCCGGAGAATCATTGCTCCCCGGGTCGATTGAAAAGATGCGAAACATTGACATCTCGCTTTTGCCCAGAGTCGCCGGCCTCCCTCGAATCGGTCCTTGTGTAGGAGGCGTGGGAAAGTTCATCTGTATTGGCTTGAACTATTCCGATCACGCGGCAGAATCCGGGATGGCTGTACCCGTCGAACCGGTCGTGTTCATGAAAGCAACCTCGTCCATCTGCGGCCCCGACGATACCGTTGTCATCCCGCGCGGATCCAAGAAGACGGACTGGGAGGTCGAGCTCGGCGTGGTAATCGGCAAGCCGGCAAAGTATGTGGAAGAGACCGATGCGCTTTCGCATGTTGCCGGGTACTGCGTGATCAATGATCTTTCAGAACGTGCCTTTCAACTCGAGGGCACTGGTCAGTGGGTGAAAGGCAAGAGCGCTGACACCTTTGGCCCCATTGGGCCATGGCTGGTGACTCCCGACGAGGTTCCCAACCCGCAGAATCTGGAAATGTGGCTGGAGGTAGATGGTCACCGTTACCAAAACGGATCCACCAAGACCATGGTTTTCGGGGTGGCACACTTAATCAGCTATCTGAGCCGATTTATGAGTTTAAGAAGCGGCGATATCATCTCAACCGGCACTCCTCCCGGCGTCGGCTTTGGCCAGAAGCCACCCGTTTACCTGCGTCCCGGTAATCGCATTCAATTGGGCATACGCGGTCTCGGGCAACAGAACCAGGACGTCGCAGCCGACTAGCGGACTCTCTCATAGACCTAATGGACTTTCTTATAGACAATGATCGCGGCTCCACGCTTCTCTGCAATTGCCACACGGAGTCCGTGCTGCATCAAGTCTTTTCCTGAGATGGTGTTCGGGGTTTTCGCATCGAGATCGGTGACCTCGTACGTTGCGGCCGGATCAAGGCCTCGCAAAGATAGATTCTTTGTGGCTTCCTTGTTCTCGTCTCGACGGAAAGCCTGTACCATTCCATCCCCTTGTTCGGGACGATTAAACTGCCAGGCGGCCCATTCGAACCCAGCGCTACGTTCCTTGCTCGGGTCGGTGGCGCAATCGGAATTCGCACTGCAAGGCAATAGAGGATAGTAGTCCCCGTAATAGTAGGGCCGCACGAGTTTAAGCTGCGCGACCATGTTGCGCATCCAGTCAAAAGGAAAATCAGCTGGTATAAAGCTACCAACCTGGTTCGGGTAGCCAGCGACATTGAAGAGCGCGAATGCCAAGCCAGGGGCCATTCCGCTGCGGAAATGGTAGGTATCGCGTGGCCGGACTTGGAGCAGCGTTCCGAAATGCGGCCTCCAATAAGCAAGGCCTTCGGTGCTGATTTGGGCGCCGATCGGATCCGCATCGGGCGAAACCGGATAGTCTGCGCGGCTCAGGTCGACCGCGCGCGTAATCGTCTCCAGGTCGCCGCGCTGAACAATATCAAGAATGAGTTGCGGATGCCTGCGCCGTAGGCCGTCCCAAAACTCCAGCAACCCTTCAGCGTACCGTATCTGCGTCATCCCTTGGCGGTCGGGCGCATCGTTTTTCTCCCAGAATGGAGCGAGAGCGAAGTTACAGTCCTGCCTGTAAACGTCAATGCCTTCCTTATCGATAAGTTCCGAGGTCGAATCGATCATGAATTGCCTGGCCGTCGGATTGCCAAAGTCAAACATCCGAAACTTCACCACTGGTCTCTCGGTATTCCCTTCAAAGTTGGTTGTGACTTCTCCGATAAACCAATCTGGATGCTCGATCGTGAGCGGGGTCCCAACGACCGCCCGTTCCGGTTCAAACCACAGCAGGAACTTCATGCCCGCAGCGTGAGCGGCATCGCTGATCGGCTTCAAACCTTTTCCGTCAGGATGAGGAACCTCATTAACCCGCCAGTTTCCCGCGTGCAGAAACCAGTCTTCTTTACCGAATACCTGAAACTCATCCACCGGACGGTCCGCGCCGTACCATCCGGCGTCCATCCAGAAGTTCTCAAAGCCGATTTTTTCTTTGGTGATCTGCTCGATAAGTTTCAGACTCGTGGATGTCTTCATCCCGCCCCACCCCAAATGAGACACGGGCAGAACGACTGGCTTCCCGTCGTATTGGGGCGTGTGGTATTTCAGGATATGCCGCCGCAAGACATTATGTGCGTCGATATCATCTCCTTCCCATGGAAGCAGAAGGACTTGCGGGGTGCGAATCTCCTCGCCGGGATGCAGAGAGAGGTGTGTCGTTTGCATGCCTGCACTGAGAGCAATTGCTGCCTCGGTTGAACGCGAGAAGTTGATGGTCCACGTTCCCGGCCATCCAAGAGCACCGATCAGGCCGCGCCCCTCCGTCCTTATATCGAAGAACGGTATGGTCTCAACGGTTTTACCGCCACTTTCATTGGAGATTTGAAAAGACTCAAGTTGATTCAGAGTTTTTTTCACCAACGCATATGTATCCATGACACCGCATCCCTTGGAGTAAAGAATGGTCGGGATGCCCTCGCCTGCAACTGGAAATGAAATGTCGAGCGCCTGAACATACTCGAGTATCGGAGCGTCGGCCTTGCCCTCATTCCGGAAATACGCCGTCCACTCCACTACGGGAGAGTTCGCAAACTCCATCGCCTCCAAACGAACCTGCAAGCCGGTTTTCGGATCGGTCCACAGCACGGTATGTTCCGTGCGCTCGCTGTCGATTTGCTTGGTTTCCGTCTTCCTCGGCCAGACTTTCAGCAGCGCACTGGATCCGTGCCTGTCATAAGCGAATGAGAATGGCAGTTGGGCCTTGTCATTCAGGAGATGTTCTTTCACCCATGGGTTGTCTTGGCGCATGCCGGTGGGCTTATTCAGGTCAGCCGCCTTGACGTAGTTAGTCACGAGACCGAATCCGATAATGGCCAAGGCAAGGCACCGCGTTACATGGTCTCGAGGGGCCATACGGGAAGTTTGTCTTGCGTCTCTGGGGTGCTTTGTTTTCACTCCGCCCATGGTTCGTTTCCGAAATCCCAATTTTGCGTTCATAGCGTACTCACTCCCTCATTTGCCAATATGTCAACACTATTGTTAACATTGCTGCGCCGTCCCATGCAAGCAAATGTCGGGCTGTGTCCGTCCTCACGGTGAATCGGCGTTGTGGGCTGCGCGCTACCCACTTAGCGCCGTTCTTGTTGGGATTGCCTTTTCAGGAATCCAGACAATTTGTCCTCGAGTTTGGCAAACACGGAGCTGGCGTCCCATTGGTCATGTGGACTTTCGGTTGTGATCCTAGTGAGTACATCCACCGATAACAATTCGTCATGAAGGTGAACTCCGGTTCCGAAGGAGCGGAGAGACCGCTCTTAGCCTAGGGTGAGAGACGGTCATACGACTTAGGGAGCAGGGGTTAGGGATGATTGCCTTGCTCCCTCATACGGTGAGGTGATATGGGGTTCGGAGGGAATCGTCCTACTGCGGTATCCATCGTGCATGGGAGGTGAAAAGGCCGTTCACAAAGCAGATCTGGTAAGCGACGAAAAGCCCGAAGCAAAGACTTAGCAGACCCGAAGCTAATGCCAGTCGACGGGAAAACTTCTGACGACCCCTTCCCATCATCGTAAACGCGGACGCAATACTCATTGTGATCAGCATCATGCCGGCAATAGTGCCCACTCCAAAGAGCAGCAGATAAGCGACCGCCCAATGGACGTTTCGAATCGTGGTGAGGACCAGCAAGGCCACAGCCGCTGAACCCGCAAGTCCGTGAACCACGCCCACCACGAACGGCCGAAGATACTGATACAGTCCGCTCCTGCCAAATACCCGGTCCAGCCATGCCAGCGGCGTGTGGTCGGGCGCGTGGGGATGGGCATCGGGTCGGTGAGCATGCGGATGGTTATGGATGTAGTCTCCGTGGCTGTGGGGATGAGAGTGGATGACTTCCTCTCCATCATGAGGGTGGATTGATCCGCCAGGCATCGACTGCAGAAAACCGGCTACATTCATCAAGCCCAGGACAATCAGCATCACGGCGACGGACAACTCCATGCTGAGCCCGACCCGCACCGGAATGACGAGATTGAAGAGAATAATTCCCGCGCCGACCACGAAAATGGTGACAGTGTGGCCAACGCCCCAAAATGCTCCAATTAGCGCGGCCCGCAAATTGTTGCGCTGATTGCTGACGATGGTTGTGACCGCTATGACGTGGTCGGGATCTGTGGCGTGGCGCATCCCCAGGAAAAATCCCACCGCGAGGATGGAAAGAAAGCTGATCATGCACTACTACTCTACCTTGGTTGCTGAGAGGATTGCTTAGACTGCCGCTGCCTGGCGCAGTTCGATCAGGCGCACCGCAAGAAATCTCAAAAACTCTTCATTGCCCTCTTCAACCACCAAGCGAGAGCCTTGCAGTGGAGTATTCTCGCAGGCCATTTCCAAAAAAAAAGCCGCTTCGATGACGCAGAAAGGTCTTTCGGCCTTCCTGCGCAATCAAAGCGGCTTCGGCGTCGCTTCCGGCGCGTTTGATTCGCTATGGCTCTTCACTACATCGGAAGTTCCTAATCCCGTTCTCCGCGGTGGTGGTGCGTCGGCAACCAGCAGAGCTCACTGACACACGGCCGGCTGCATCCCAAGGCTGGTGGGCTGGTGTCCTATTTGAGTGCGGGACGTGCCGGACTGGAAGACCTGTCCAGCCCAAATCTCCGCAATCAGAACTCGGGCGATGTCCGACGACGCAATCGAGTTCCCGGTAAGGAAGCGGTCGTAATATGCGAGGAACTTCTTGTCGTTTAGGATATCGAGCTCGGCCAGTGTGCTC
>Ga0209118_1001112_pt1 | contig 13081 bp, 6 predicted proteins | sample BlaSpr_A8_Ref_M1_FD_187988 | JGI IMG/M metagenome (GOLD analysis project Ga0209118, IMG submission 187988) | Forest soil microbial communities from Thunder Bay, Ontario, Canada - Black Spruce, Ontario site 2_A8_Ref_M1 (SPAdes) (version 2) | ecosystem: Environmental > Terrestrial > Soil > Boreal...
GGAACGGGTAGCGCCACAGGTTAGTTCGGCTCGACTGAGTCTCGCCCTACCAGTTGCGCTTCAGCGATGATCGCTACTGCAAATTGTAAACTTCGACTACGGCGATACCGGTGCTGTTGTTCACGCCGCGGACAATGGCAGTGTAGTTTCCGGGAACGAGCGTGCGCACGATCGCCGATTCCAAATCGTTCGTAGGCGGGATCGTCGTCGCCTGGATGTCGCCCTGCTGGCTGTCCTTCCAATTGTCATCCGAAGCGATAGTCGTTCCGTTTCCGTCGTGCAGCTCGAGGGTGGGATCCTGGAGGGTTCCGCTGAGCGGCAGGGAGGAAGCGATGGCGCGGACAATTACCTTCGCCGCGCCGCCGCCGGTTCCTCCCACGATGAATCCGCCGATCATCGCGTTGTCGCCGGTATCGACAAATCCGCGCGTGCTGATGTTAGCCAGCTTCGAATTCGCAGCCTGGTTCAGATCGTACACTTCCACTACGCCGATCCCGGTAGTTTGATTCTTACCCGCGAGAATGGCGGTGTATGCGCCCGGATCAAGCGTCGCGATGAGGGCGGATTCCTGATCTTTCGTGGGCGGAATCGTGGTCGCTTCGATCTCAGCCTGTTGCGACAGCCCGGTTTGATCGTTGATTTTCCAATTGTCGTTAGTCGCGAGCGTGTTGTTTCCTTGATGCAATTCGAGGGTGGTATCTGCCAGCGCGCCTTGGATGTTAGAGTTGACTAACGAAGGGCCAAGTCCGCGGATGATCACCTTCTTCGGATCGGTGCCGGTGATGATGAAGCCTGCGATGAGCACGTTGTCGCCGGTCAGCACGCGCATGCGCGTCGAGATATTCAGAAGCTGATCGGGCGGCTTGGTCACGAAATTGGAAAGCACGAGATGGTTGTCGCTATAGGTCGCGATGAACGAGCCGCGGCCATCGGTCGTGGGGAACCGGCCGCCGTTAGGCGCGTTCGAAAATGCGCCCGTGATGGGCGGGCCGGCGGTGAGCACAGTGAAGCTATCGCTCGACTGCGGCACGAACCCGTTGACCAGCGAGACATCGAGCGTGCCTCCGAACGTAGCCGAGCCGCTCACATTCATGGTGTCGAATTCTCCCGCCGTATTATTGCGGATGACCATCGAATAGTGCGCATCGGCGCCGAGCACGAGATTGCCGTTGATCGTCATCTTGTCGGGCCCCGGAATCAAGTAGCTGCCGGGAATGACGATGATTCCGGCTCCGCTAAGACTGACACTGCCGCCGCCGCCGCCGCTCGTCGGGGCAATGGTGCCGCGCGACACATTGACGTTGCCATTGATCGTGCCGCCCCGGTGAATGATGCCGCCCTGGATTAGGACGTTTGCCGCCGTCAGGATGCTGTCGCCCATAGACGTGTCACCGCCGGTTTGGATATAGCTGTGTCCGCCGGCCACGCTGAAAACTTCTGAGGTGTTCGCAAGAAATATCGCTCCCGCGTTGGTGAAATCCGAGGGCGCGGTGAACGACTGGCCGGCGAGGAAGAAGCTGCCCGCCTTCGTGTTGTCGACGAAATTCCGCAACCCGTTGTTGCTCGCCTGGTCGACGATCGTTCCCGTGCCGCCGAGCGTAAGGTCGGCGGCGTTGTGGACGACATCGGCGCCATTGAACCGGAGTGTCGCGGTCGCGGACATATTGGAAAAACTTCCGAACACTCGATACACGCCGCCCGTCAATGTTTTGGTCGCGGGATCAAAATTAGTGAGCGCGCCGTTCACGGTGAAGACAGTCGGGAGACTTAGCCCAACCACACTCAGGCTGCCGTCGTTGGTGAATGCCCCAGTCGAAGAGAAATTGTGGTCGGTGAAACTCACGACGCCGGCGGCCAGGTTATGGGCGAAGTTGCGAAACGCATCGAGACCATTCTGATCGACGATCTTGGCGGTGGGAGAAGTGATACTAATCGAACTGGCGTTGTTGACGATGTCAGCGCCGTTGAACCGGAAGATGACATTCTTCGTGGAGGAGACAAAGGTTTGCACGCCGATGCTCCCCCCGCTTAACGTGCGTGTCGCGGGGTCGAAGTTCGTGAGCGAGCCGGTGACCGTGAAGCTGGTATCGAGTCCGTAATCGAGGAGACCGACGCTGCCGTTGAGGGTCAGGTTTCCCCCGGTCACGAAATCCAGAAATCCGAGGCTCAGGGACGCGCCGGGCCCAATGACGGCGAGATGACGCAACGCATCATTTCCAACTTCGTCGATGATATGACAATTTAAGCCGATAAGACTAATGCTGGTGCCTGCCAGGGTGACGATATCGGCGCCGTTGAATTGCACTGTGGCCGCGGGCCCCTGCGAAAAAAGAGTCAACTTCGTAGAGCTCAAGGTCCCGCCGGCGAAATTGGTGAAATGGCCTAACGAAAGGATCGCGTCCGCGCCGCCGGTCCGGGTTTGGACGGTAAACCCGGGAGTCTGGGTCTGATTGTCCCCAGTCTGATTCTGCAAAGAGAGGTCGGTGGTGGAGCCTGTTACCGTCAGGAGATTTGCACCCGTTGATGTGAAATAATCATCGTTGGTCAGGCCGGCATCGATCAGCGTCAGGTTGGAGACGGTCGCGGAAATATCGAGCTTCGCGGCTCCGACGCGCCGGGTGATGATCCTGTCCTCGTTGCTCAGTTTGCCGCTTACCGTCAACCCCATGATCGTCACATCGAAGAAACTGTTCCCGGCGTTGTTCGGCACCACATGCGCAGACACCCAATGATTAGAGTCGCTCCATGGGCCGGTCGCGTCCGTCCCCGTCCCGTTGCCCGAGAAGGTCTCCGCAGTGGTTTGCGATCCCGCCTTGAGGTTACAGATGAAAGAAAGGCTGTCGGCGTAGCCATCGTTGGAAGTGCCGGAGAAACGCGTCATCGTCAGCGTGATCAAGACACGAGTCGTATTCACCGGCACAATTCCGCTGCCGCGGCGAAGGAGAAGACCCGTGGCGCTGCCGCGGTCTTTCGCCGTGACGTGTCCCACCGTGACGATGCCGAGACTCGTCGTGCCATTGAAAAACGTCGCGCTGAGCCGGGCGTTGTCGTTATCCGACAAGTACGCTCCGAAGTAACCCGAGAGATCATAGATGACATTCCCTTGGTTGATGTCCGCCGCGTTAGCAGAGAGATCGATGTTCTGGGTCGCCGTGCTGACAGAGGCGTTAAGGTTGTTACCCCCGCCGAAAAACTGGTTGAGGCGATCCGGCGGCCCGGGATCGCTGGCCGTAGGATAGCCGTTGCCGGCTGTGTATGGAATTACAGTGAAGAAGGGGCTCACCGTCCAGTTCGGCACGCTGACGGGACTGCCGCTGGCCGAATTTCCCCCGGCCTCGGCGTTCCCGTTCACGATCAGGTTGACGCCGTAAGAGAACGCATCCGCGCGCTCCTGGAGACCCAGAAGCGCCAGCAGAGCCAGGCTCAGAGTTAGCACTCGCTGCCGGATAAATTTCATCAGATAATTTTCCCCATCTCGGGGCGCCGTAACGCGATCATACTTCATTTGCTTATTGGGTAACAAACCAATAATGGGGGCCGAAGGTGGCAATTTTTGATGAGCGGACTGCAGATGGGTTGTGGTTCATAATCTTCCCTCTCCTATCCAAAGCGGAAAAAGGTGACGCGAAGGGCCATTTTTTTCCGCCTTTCCGCAATCGGGTTTCCGAAATCCGCCACTACCTCGGCTGCATCGTACCTTTTTCTTTGCGCAGGGTCTTTTGCTTCATCGAGGAAATCTTCGGCGTTCCTTCCACGATGATAATCTGGAGGTCCACGGCCACGGCGCCGTTTATCCATTCACCACGGGCCGCATTCTCGACGTAGTAATCATGTTCAAAGATCGCCGTGTAGGTTTGATTTGCCGCCTTCTCGCTTAGCTTCACGTCTCCGCGGATCGTAGCGCGGCGACTGGGCCAACGCGCGTTGTAACCTTCGATGTCGCGCCGGATGGCATCCGTCGTTTTCCATCCTTCTTCGAAGAGATCCACCTTAGGTGCGTAGAACGAGACTGCCAGGTTAACGTCGTTTGATTCGTTACTACCGATGAAGTCGTGAACGAATACATCCATCCATATTTGCCACGTTCGGTTATTCCTTGGTAACGGGCCTTTTTTGGTTACCTCATTAGGGGCGGGAGTAGAGCTATCCGGCACAGTTGGAGATTGAGTAACTGCTACAGCTACCACCTCCGGTGTCCGCGTCGGCTGGGGCGTAGCGCTGGGCGTTGGTTCCGGTGTCTGCAGAGCGACCGGCGAAACACTCTGCGGTTCCTTGCTGCGCTCCGGCCGCAACGCCCAGATCGTAACCGCAAGACCGAGCGCGAGAATCACGCCGGCGGCGATCATCAGCGGCTTCCGATTCGTGGAAGACTTCGGCTCGATCGGTGCGACGCTTTTTGCCGGCGCCTGTCGGGAGGAAGGCGGTTCACCGACTAGCACCTCCTTCACCGGCTCTTCCGCGGATTGAGCCAGTAGTTCTTTGATCGCGTCTTCAAGGCGCGCAATATGTTTCGAAAGCGGCGGGGTAAGGGCATCGAGCCAATGCGGAGTGCTCAGATAATACCTCAAATCGTCGCTCAGAGTTACATCTTCGATCCGCAACCGGACGATGGGCAGATGAGACTCAACCGCCAACTGCACCTCGCGCAACACCTGCTCCGAGTCATTTGAGTGCCGGGAGAAAATCAGCACCATCACCTTGCTGTGTTGAATCGCCCGGGTGATTTCGCCTGGAAAGGAACGGCCGGGCCGCACATCCCGCGGCGCCACCCAGCACCGAATTCCGTCCTGTTCGAACGCGGCACAAACGGCATCGGCGACCGCTCTGTCCTGCGCCGAATGGGAAATGAAAACGTCGTGCACCATGATGGGGCGAATCCGCCCCGGTTTTACTTGCCGCTGGAAGAACAGGCAACGGAATTAATCCCGGGCGCGCTGGAACTGACTTCCCTTGTGCCCTTGCTCCGGCCGCACCAGCGAAAGCCTATTTCGGAGGCGCGATCGAATGATATTCTTGACAAGCCGCTCCTCGAATCGCCACAATCAACGTAATTGCCAGCAAGTAAGGCCTAAGGGCGTGACCGAGCAGATAACGATGAGCAGATCTCCAGGATACTTGTGAAAACCCCGAAAATCCCCGCCATTTGCGCCTGTCTGCTGTTATGTGCCGGCGTTATCTTCGCGGTCAGCGCCACCTGGAAGTCGGCCCCGAGCGCCGGTGATGGTGACCTCGTTAACTGGAGCGCGAACGTCCCTCCTGAAACAAATGTGTCACTGTCCGATTTCGCGAGCAGGAGCGGCTTCACTTTTCCCGCCGCGAGCGCGTTCACGATCAGGACCAAATCGGAAGGCGCAGAATTAAGTGTCGGCGGAGCGGGGATTGGGAACGATTTAGGAATCACGCAGAACGTCATAGCTGGTAATGAAACTAACCAAAGCAGCAGTCGCGATACCTTCACCAGCGCGGCCGCCGGAAATTTAACTAACTTCCCCAATTTTACGACCAGCGGCTCGGTCGCGGGAGGGCATCGCGACCCCGTCATTCCCGCTAACCCCGGCAGCGCCACTTGGAACGCCACGCCGAGTAGCGGCGACTGGAACGATGCCGCTAATTGGAGCGCAGGTGGCCCGCCCAATACGTCCGCTGACACGGCAACGTTCGCTTCCTCAAATACAACCACCATCTTCCTCTCCGCCGCCACAACGGTGGGTAGCATCGTCTTCAACGCAAGCGCAAGCGCATTCACGATCACAACGAACGCGGCCTTGACTTTAACCATCACCGGCGCGGGGGTCACCAACAATTCAGGGATCACCCAGAACTTCGTGACTGATCTCGATGTCGGCGGCAATCCCGGCTTCATCGTGTTCAATGGCACTGGCACCACTGCCGGGAGCTTGACCACCTTTACCAACAAAGGAAACACCGTCGGCGGATTTGGCTCCGGAGGGCAGACGGAATTCCGCGGCAGTTCTACTGCGGGCAGTGCCACGTTCATCAACAATGGCGGCACGGACAACCTCGCTGGCGGCGGCGTAACAACGTTCATGAACAGCTCGAACGCGGGTAGCGGGACCTTTACTAACAATGCCGGGACCGTGGCGAACGCGTTCGGTGGATTCACTAACTTTCTCGGCATCTCGGACGCGATGACCGCCACACTTACAAGCAACGGGGCCACAGTTAATGGCGCCAACGGCGGCAGGATCGCATTCCAAGTCAGCTCGACGGCGAACGCTGCGACCTTGATTGCTACCAGTGGCTCGAATGGAGGGTTAGGCGGCACTATTAGTTTTGGTGGCGCTTCCACTGGCGGCACCACGAGCGTGCAAGTTTTTGGTAACGGCAACCTTGATATCGGATTGCACGACGCTCCGGGGGTTACGATCGGCTCGCTCGAAGGGACTGGAAAGGTCTTCCTGAGCAACCGCAATCTCAGCGTCGGCAGCAACAACTCGAGCACGACCTTTTCCGGTGTTATTCAGGATGGCGGAGAGGGTGGTTTCACAGGCGGCTCGCTCACGAAGATCGGTACCGGAACACTGACACTCACCGGCGTTAACACATTTTCCGGAGGCGTTACGATGGCCACTGGCATCCTGGCCGCCGGGGTGGGCAGTCTCGTGAGCATTAGCGGCACCATCACGGTGAACAGCGGCGGCACCCTCATGCTATCCGGCGTCGGTCAGCACATTGGAGTGAACCTTCCCATGACACTTAACGGCGGGACGTTTGATACGAATGGTCTTTCCGAAGGAAGCCCGGGTTTCCGTGGCATCGGGGCGCTTACTCTCACGGCAACTTCGACGATCAATTTCGGCGCCGGCGCATCCAGCGTCATCGAGTTTGGCGGAATCGGAACCCACACCGCCAGTACCATCTTGCAAATCATTAACTGGAATGGGGTGCCGGTCACGGGAGGGAGCGGCGACCGATTGCTCTTCCAAGGTTTCGCCACCGCCTTTGCCTCTGCCTATGGGCAGAACGACGTTTCTTTTAACGGGGCCACCGGCTACGATCTTATTCAATTCAACGCTTTCGGAGATAACCCATACTTCGAGGTAACTTCGCTTACTCCGGTTCCCGAACCGGGCACATGGTTGGCTGGCGCGCTCGTGCTTGGAGTTTTAGGGTGGACTCAGCGACGGCGCTTGGCGCGACTGCGTCGCAGCGCATAAGAGTTACAACGGTTAGGATCAAAACCGAACTCACCGTTGCGACTTGCGTGTTATTTCAATGCCTTGCGGTACGCGCCTCTCGGCCGCCGTCTCGAAGTCGCGCGCAAAATAAGACGCGCAGTTAACGATCCCTCCTCGAGTGTCGCAGGCGGCTCCTTCGATATCGGCGAATTCAAGTCCTTCGAGCAATTTGAGATCAAGTATCGAACTCTCGCGAAAGAATTAGGGCACGCGGGGAAAATCCCTCCGCCCGGCGAACTCGATTTCCTCCACGCGATGGTGGACCTGGATGATGTCCGTTATCCGGGAGGCATCGGTTCGCGCGATTACTTCTTTCTCACCGCTCTCGTCAGCATTCTGGCGCCTCGTCGCGTCATCGAGATCGGAACGTTGACCGGTTTCTCAGCAGCCATCATCGCTGCTGCCATCCATCGCCAGCACGGAGATGGCGGCGGGATTTCTGTCGAGACAATCGATGCCCGGACTCATTGCAGCATCGACGAGACGCGACCGATTGGCTTTGAGATTCCCGAGCTAATTCCGGATCTCGCCTCGACGGTGCGCGTGCACACGGAGCGCGAATCGAATTTCGTTCGCGAGCTGGGAGCGCGCGACGAATTCGGCCTCGCCTTCATCGACGCCGATCACCGGCATCCCTGGCCGCTCCTCGATGTGCTCCGTCTCGCGCCTTATGTCCAAGGTGGCGGCTGGATCTTGTTACACGACATTCAGCTGGGCACGCACGGCGCGAAGGCGGAAGAGGCGGGTCAACCTCTGGAAGGAGGAACGCCTTACGGAGCGGAATGGCTCTTCGATCGATGGCCCTTCCGAAAAATCAGATCCTTTCACATTGGCGCCATCGAGCTTCCGTCCCGGAAAGAAGCTCTCATCTCGTTTGCTCTATGCCTGATGGAAGAGCCGTTTGAAGTAACTGGTAAGGCTGCCAGGCGCGTTCGCCGCGCACTCTATCGAAGCTTCGCCGAATTGAATTGAGACCAACGCGATCGCCTCATTGCTTCCAGGGTCTGAGCGAGCCAGGATAACGATAGAGATAGGCGCTGTGCTCAGGAAATCGCCTTAGCAGGTCGGCGATTCCGACACCGTCGCCATACGCAAAGTAGAGGAGATCGGCAGACCACAAATCAGGGGAGTTCCGGATGAGATCGGGTATCTCCATTTTGTAGGTCCCGCTCTCGAGCAAGACGATCTTCTTCTTCTGCGGAATGGCCGCGACCATGCGCTCGAGGTCCCGTCGCCGGTAGATATCGCGAGTTTGACCGTCGGCATAGATGAAACTGCACACCACGAGGCCCGCCATCGCCGCGCGCCATCCAAATTTGCCGAGCCACTGCTCGCGATTTAGCCGATAGACCTCGAGCACCGCAAGGAAGAGAAACGGAAAGTAAGGGAAGTAGTAGCGCGGACCGGGTCCGGCCACGCCTCCGGCATAGAGGAAGTAGACAATCACATTGAGCGCGAAGAGCGTGAGGTACGTTCTCAGTCTCATGCTCCGGCACGGCCGGATCAGGCACAGGAGAATCAAAATAGCCGGTGGGAAAGCATAGAGCACTCGGCGGAGCCGAATGGCGGTTGTTTCGAAACCCGCCAGGAAAAAACCGAAGTGAACCTCCGAAGTTCCTCTCGCAAAATGGACGCCCGGCGGCGTGAGCGCGTCTCCAGTCAGAAGCTTGTTGTAAAACAAATGAACGGAAGCGAGCAGGCCGAACCCAAGCAGGACCAGGACGAGTCCTTTGATTTTTCTTCGCCGCAATAAATCGAAACCAATCCATCCCAGCAGAGGGATCCAATCGATGTAGCGGATCAAGGACACATAGCCGAGGAGCAATCCCACGCTGAGCAGTCGCCAGCGGCAATCTTCCGGTGGACGTTCGAGCGTGTCGTCGTAGAGAAAAAATGCGCCAAAAAGAAGTGCCATGGCCGCGGTATGCGTCCCGAAATTGGCGACGCTGAGGAAGAAGAACGAACAGAGCGTGACGAGCCACCAGGCAGTTCCCACAAATTCCTCTCCGATCCGTTTGCTCACGTGGGAGAGAAGGAGGAAAACCGTCAGCGCCCCGAGCAATGGCGCCACCAGCCCCTCCAATCCCAGCCTCGCAAAAGGCGCAAGCAACGCGGGCCAGCCCGGATCGTATTTAGAGAATCGGCGGCCCTCGGTATCGTCCATCGCATCCGCGGCCACGAACTTGTGGAGTGGATGCGCCCAATCGTAGATCGGATCTTCCGCATAGAACTGACCGCGCGAAAATAATTGCGCCTCGTACAGATAAGCCTGCTCGTCGCCCGAATTAGGGAACTGCTGGATCAGGAAAAAGTGGACCAGCACGAACTGGAGCAACGAAAGAAGCGAAAGGAGCAAAATCTTGCGTTTCATCTTCAGGTAATGGCCGGGTCTGACGGGAGATTGGTCCAGTTCCGGGGCCGGCGAAATAACAAATCGCTCGCCAATGTTTTTGCGACACCTTACAAGCCATCTCATAAATAGAACTGTCATTCTGAGCGGAGCGAAGAATCTCTGATCATTTCCGGCGCAGCAGGAAGAAATAGTCGAAGATCCTTCGCGTTCGCTCAGGATGACAGACTTTTAGGATTTAAGATGACTGGTAGAAACACCGGCAACATGGCTTCGGATTCGCAAGCAGGTTCACTCCTCGCCGTGGCGCGTCGTTGCAGAGGGATCACATGCCGCTGCAACTGATCAGCGTGTTGGGCCTGGTGGCCATGCTGGCGTGCGCGTGGCTGTTATCCAACAATCGCAAGCGGTTCCCATGGCGCACCGTGATCTGGGGAATGATCCTCCAGTTTGCCTTCGCCCTTTTCATTCTGAAAACGCCGATCGGTTTGCGGCTCTTCCAAGGCGCGCAGGTCGTGATGGATCAACTCAACGCCTATGCCTACGACGGCGCGAAGATGGTCTTCGGGCCGCTGGCCGACGGTGAAATGCTCCGCAAAACATTCGGCCCCTCCGGCGCCTATGTCTTCGCGATCTCGGTCACGGCGACGATCATCCTCATCTCGTCGCTCTCATCGCTGCTTTATTACTGGGGTGTCCTGCAAAAAGTCGTCGCTGCGATGGCGTGGGTGATGATGAAAACGATGCGGACCAGCGGCAGCGAGAGCCTGGCCGGCGCCAGCAATATTTTTCTCGGGCAAACCGAAGCCGCGCTCCTGATCAAACCCTACCTGCCGAAGATGACGCAGAGCGAGATGATGGCGCTCATGACGACCGGCATGTCCACCATCGCCACCGGCGTGATGGCCGTCTACGCCGGCATGGAAGGATTGAGCGCGGGCCACATTCTCACGGCTTCGGTCCTGGGCGCGCCGGCCGGTCTGCTCGTGGCCAAGGTGATGTTTCCCGAAACGGAACCGAGCGAGACGGGCGAACGCTGTCATTTCGAAACGAAGCGCACCGCTACGAACAGCATCGATGCGCTCTGCACCGGTGCGAGCGAAGGCGTGATGCTCTCGATCAACGTGATGGGAATGCTGATCGCGTTCGTCGCGATCGTGGCGCTGCTGAATGGCCTGATCGTCTGGCCGCAACACGCGCTCGGGATGGCGACGCCGCTCACGATCCAACAGATGCTCGGCTGGGCCAACGCGCCTTTCGCCTGGCTCATGGGCGTGCCGTGGAACGATTGCCCGTTCATCGGCGGAATCCTCGGCGAACGCATCGTGCTGAACGAATTCGTCAGCTATCTCGATCTTTCCAATTTCGTCAAGGCACATCCCGGCGCGGTCGATCCACGCTCAGTCACGCTCGCGAGCTATGCGCTCTGCGGTTTCGCGAACTTCTCCAGCATCGCCATCCAGATCGGCGGCATCGGGGCGCTCGCGCCGGAGCGCCGCCACGACCTCGCGCGGCTGGGGATGAAGTCTATGATCGCGGGCGTGCTCGCCTGTTATCTCTTCGCGGCCGTGGTCGGAGTGATCATCTGATCTACCAACTGCTCGCGGAATTTCGGCCGCTTAGACTGGCCTAAACCCCAAACGTTCAAAAAAGTTTCATAAAATCGCATTTTTTTCTCGCAGCGCACGAAATCGAAAGATTAATAGAAGGCCTGCATGAAAAAACCTGCCTTAACCTTATTCATATTCTGCCTACTGGTGAGCTTGCTGGCGCTCCCCTCCCGCCTCGGCGCCCAGGGTGTCACGAGCTCATCCATCGCCGGCCTCGTCACGGACGAATCCGGAAAACCTGTCGCGGGCGCGTCCATCACCGCCGTCGATACCTCCACCGGGACCAACTACACTTCCGTTACGCAGGGGAACGGCCGTTTCGAAATTCCCAACGTCAAGACGGGCGGCCCATATAGGATCACCGCCTCGGCCAACGGTCAGACCAAGACAAGATCAGGCGTCTTCACCACCCTGCAGCAAGCGGCTGAAGTAAATCTGCAACTGAGCGCGGCGGCTCCGGGACCGGCGGTCACCACGACCACCACCGAGGCGGGTGCGACAACCGAACGGGTCGTCGTGACTGGCACTGCCTTGGAGGATCTCTACAGCTCGGACCGGACTGGTGCCAGCACCTACGTGGACCGGAAGGAAATTAACAATCTGCCGAGCATCACGCGGAGCCTTAATGATTACATCCGGCTCACGCCGCAGATCAGCACCCTTGGCCGCCAGGGCGCGTCGGCCGCGGGACAAAACAACCGTTCGAATAACATCCAGGTGGACGGCGCGACGATCAGCGACGCCTTCGGCCTCGCCACTGCGGGCGGCGGCACGGGCGCGCCGACCGAAAGCGCGGAGCCGATCAGCCTCGACGCGATCGATCAATTTCGCGTCAACATTGCGCCGTTCGACGTGCGTGAGAGCAATTTCGCCGGCGCCTCCATCAATGCCATCACGCGCAGCGGCGACAATACCTTTAGGGGATCGGTTTATGGCTTCGGCCGTAACCAGGACCTGGTCGGCGACGGGCCGCCGATTCGAAATCCGATCGCGGACTTCCACGAATACACCTACGGCGCGCGCCTGGCCGGACCGATTTTTAAGGACACACTCTTTTTCTTTGCCAGCTACGAAGCGAAACGCGCCCTGATCCCCATCCAGGGCGACACCTCGAGATTCCCTCTCGCCAGCGTGCAGCGCATCATTGACGACACCAACACCCTGTACGGCTTTGCTCCCGGCGGCACCGGCACCGAATCAACGATCATCGAAGACGACAAGTTCCTGGTGAAACTCGATTGGAACGTGCTTCCGGGCCACCACGCCTCGGTCACCTACAACCACATCGATGGCACCAACCAGTTCGGCCTCGCCCGAGGCACGACCTTCGATCTCAAGAGCCGCCAATACACGAAACCGATCGTGTTCGACTCGACGACGGTCCAAATCTTCGACACCTGGACTCCAAGCTTCTCCACGGAAACGCGTTTCGTTTTCAACAACAGCATCGCCGTGCGCGTGCCGAACGGGATCTTCCCGCAGGTGATCGTGCACGAAACTTTCGGCGATGTCCGCTTCGGCGCCGAACAGTTCAGCCAGGAAAATTCGCTGAAACAGGAGCAGATGGAGCTGACCATCAATGCCAATTATGTGCTCGGCAATCACGAGATCACCCTGGGAACGCAAAACGAATCGCTCGCCTTCGAAAACAAGTTTCTCCGGGATTTCTTCGGAGCGTTTGATTTCCGTTCCGCCGGAGGATTTACCGCCACGCAGAACTACGAGCGCGGCGCCCCGAGCAATTATGCGGTCACCTTCCCGACCGTGCCGGGCAGTATCCCGATCACGGAAGTGCGTTTATTCGATTTCAGCGGTTACCTTCAGGATAAATGGAGGATTCGTCCGAACCTGGTGCTGACTGCCGGCATTCGCTTCGATACCCACGTTTATCCGGACGATCCGCTCTTCAATCCGAAGTTTGC
>Ga0209118_1001114_pt1 | contig 13064 bp, 10 predicted proteins | sample BlaSpr_A8_Ref_M1_FD_187988 | JGI IMG/M metagenome (GOLD analysis project Ga0209118, IMG submission 187988) | Forest soil microbial communities from Thunder Bay, Ontario, Canada - Black Spruce, Ontario site 2_A8_Ref_M1 (SPAdes) (version 2) | ecosystem: Environmental > Terrestrial > Soil > Boreal...
GAACGTCAGATCGACGCGCACCTGGTCCGAGTTGGTGACGTCATGCCACACCAGCTTGTGAGCATGGGCGGAAACGCTCCGTACCGGATCTGGGAACAGCTGCAGGATCCAGTCGAAGTAATGCGACCCCCAGTCGTAGATCGTTCCGCCCGAGATGGGCTCGTGGCTGTGCCAGAAATCGCAGGGATGGTCGTGGCCGCCGATGAACGATTCCATGTAAAACGCCTCGCCGATCCGTCCCGAGCGCACGACGTCGCGCAGCGCGAGGTAGTCGGGATCCCAGCGGCGGCTCTGAAAGACCGTCAGCACCAGGTCGCGCGCGGCCGCCGCATCGATCATGCGGTCGACCTCTTCGACACGCAGCGCGAACGGCTTCTCGCACACGACATGCTTTCCCGCGCGCAGCGCCGCCATCACCGAGTCGGAGTGAATGCTCGGTGGAGTGCCGACCACGACCAGCCGCACCTCGGGGTCGTCGAGCAAATCCTCGGCGCGCGCGTGGGTCCGCACCGACCATTCGCGAGCGGCCATCTGGCGTCGCTCGTCTGAGACGTCGCAGACGCCGGCCAGGCGGAGCCCCGGCGTGGCCGTGATCGAGGCGGCGTGCACCTGTGCGATGGCGCCGTAGCCGATCAGGCCCACACCGACCGGTGGCGCAGCTTGGCGGCCGGCCACGAACATCATGGTCCGCTGCACGAGCTTCTGAAATCCTTCCAGCTCGTAGGTCGACGGATCGTGGCCGAGCCCGATGTTTACGAAATGTCCATCCCCGACGCGCCGCTCATACGCGACGACCTGCTCGGTGAAGCGCCAGCTTGCGCGCATCAGCACCGACGCGTCGCCCGGCGGGCCTTCGGAAAAGTACAGCTCGTCGTGCACTTTGAGCTCGGCGCCAAGCCGCGAAGTCAAAGGGTTCGATGGATCCGGCCGGACGACCAGCTCGGTCAGCGGGCCGGGCCCGCTCGGCGCCCAACCGGCAACCTCCGAGAGGTCTCCGCCTTCGGCCCACTTCGCCAGGGTGCCGTGCAGAAGCACGAGGCCGCCGCCGGATCGAACGAAATCCGTCAGCTGCGATGCCTGTCCGGACCTCAGTGCGTGGTCGCTCGCGGCCAGCAGCACCTTCGCGCCGCGCAAGGGCAGATCCTCACCGTCGGTGACCACTTCGACCGTGAACTGATGGGTCGCCTCGAGCGCCCTCAATAGCGGACGGGCCATGTGCAGATAGTCATGCTGGTTCCCCGCGAGCAGCACAACCACAGGGATTCGATCTGACATCCTAATGGTGCGTCCTGGGAAGCGCTGGCCAATCCATCGGCCTAGTCGGCCGGGCTTCGCTGATGCCCGCGTCGCCTACTGCGCGCGCTCGGTCGCGCATTTATGCGATGCGCTCTCTCGCGTGCTCGTCGGCTCCTTGGCACCGACCGCCAAGGCCGCGTCTTGTCCAGCGGATCCCAGGACACACCACTACGCGACTTTACGATGGATGGCTGTTCCGATTCGGCGCAGCACCGCCAGCGTCTGCTCCGCCGCCTTGTCCCACGTGAAATCGCGCGCCCGACGCCTGCCCTCATCGCCGAGCTTCTGCCGCAGCTGCGAATCCGAGAGCAGCCGCTCGAGCCCGCCGGCGATCGCGTCGACGTCCTCGGGCTCGACTGTGATTGCAGACCCGAGCGCCAGCTCGGGCAGCGCACCGGCCGCCCCGACCACTGCGGGCACCCCCCGAGACATCGCCTCGAGCAAGGGCAGCCCGAATCCCTCGTACAGGCTCGGGAAGGCGAGCACCGACGCCGATTCGTAGAGTGCGCTGAGCGTTGGCTCGTCGACATGCCCCAGGTAGCGGACGCCCGGCTCTGCTCCGATCCGCTGCAACGTGTCGCCATGCGCCCAGCCGGGTCGCCCGGCGATCACGAGCTGCGGCACGCCGGGCCGTCCATTGATGATGAACGGCAAAGACCCCTGCCTTCCGCGCAGCTGCCGGAACGCCGCGAGCAGGCGTGGATAGTTCTTGCGAGGCTCCACAGTGCCGACGGCCAGGATGAAGCCTGGCTCGAGCCCCTCGGGCAGCGGGCCTGCGCCGACCGGGGACGGAACACCTTCGGCGATCACATTGATCTTCGATTCCAGGCCCGGGATCTTGTAGAGATCAATCAGGTCGCGGCGCGTGGCCTCCGATGGCACCAGCACGGCGGCCGCGTTGCGCAGCGCCGGACCGAGGATCGTGCCCATGTATGCGCGCTGCTGCCACGGCACCTCTTGCGGTCGCAGGCGGAAGGCAAGGTCGTGAACGAAGATGGCGGCCGGCGGCGCGTCGTGACGTCGAAACGGCGGGCTCGGCCAGTACGGATAGAGGATCGCGTCGGATTCCAGCTTCGGTTCGACGGCGGGCAGCCAACGCATCTTCAAGTTGACCTCGTGCCGGTAAGGCGACAGGACCGCCTCGCAATCGAGACCGTCAAGGGCTTGCGGACGTTCGCGACTGCACAACAGGACGATGTGGTCCTTTTCCCTGCGTGCCACGAGCGCCTTCGAAAGCTCGATCGCGACGGTGATCATGCCGACACGCTGCGGCCGCCAGCACGCCGTGACGTCAACCGCAAACCGCACTAAGAGAATCTAACGCCCTCCGCAAAGGGGCATGGAGGGGAGTGGAAGAGAGAAGGTCCCGCACCCGTCAGTGAAGGACCTTCAGAAAGGAGGGAGGGCGATTTGAGAACGCCGAGACATCTCGGTTAAATCGATGTTAAACCGAGTGGCGTAACAACCGGCGAAACAAAATAGGGTGACTTTGGTCACGCCTTTTTCGATCTCGGAATGCTTTCTATGGGATCGGCTGGGGAGACCTCAGGTTTCGACCGATCGAATCGCGAAAACGCAGTCGAATGTTCCCGTCACCGAGCCGCACTCGACCTCCTCGACGTACCAGTCGTTGGCGAGACCGGCCCAGCGGAGGATGGTCTCGATGCTCGCCGTCCAGATGTGGCACGACTTCACCGTCTTGATGCGCCCGAGCGCGAACATGTTGGAGAAGTTGACGAGCCAGAACTGGTGCTCGTCCACCTGGAGCCACGCGTGCGTGTGCTCGCCGCGGACGTTGTCCATCGCCTCGGTGAACCCCTTCACGACGCCGGCCAGCTTGCGCTGGCGACCTGGAACCAGTCGCCGCGGTCCGCCCATGCCGTGCCGCCCCTCAGCCAGCCAGCGCTCGGTGGCTCGGCGTCCCCACGTCCGGATCATGTCTTCGGCCTCGGGCCCGTAGACCGTCTCGAAGGCTTCATTGAGCCGGCTGAGCGATTCCACCGGCGAAGAAAGCTGATCGTCGTGCGGCGGGTCTTGCTCGACGTACTGCACGAGTCCCGCGGCGTACGCGATCTCGGGCCAGCGGTCGCCCGTCACGTCGCGCGCGACGTGGACCAGGTTGCTCACATGCGAGTTCAAGATGAACCGGCCGCGCGCACGCGACGCCCGAACGCCCATGAGCTCGAGGGTCCGGATCGCGGATCCGCCGACGCCGGTCGGAGTCGGGATCGGCGAGCCATGCAGTGCCGGCGGCGGAGGAGCGGGGGCGGGCGGCGCGATGACCCGCAAGTTGTTGGCCGCGGTCGTCGGTTCGACCGTGACGCCTGGGCGAGGCGGCGCCGTCGCCACCGCGCCCGGCGAGGCCGCGACCGGCGGCGGGACCGTTGACCGGCGCTGCGGCAGGCGGGCCATGAGCCCGAGCAGGTCGCGCACCGTCTGCGGGCGCTGCGCGGGATCTTTGGCAAGCACTTTCGCCAGCAGCTGGTCGATCTCGTCTGGCAACGCTGCATTCAGCTTGACGGCGGAAGGAATCGGCGCGTTGACCGTCGAGTAAGCGACCTCCATCCTGTTGGACCCGATGAACGGAAGCCGCCCGGTCAGCATCTCGAAGGTCAGCACGCCCATCGCGTAGATGTCGGCGCGCTTGTCCACGTCGTGTCCCATGACCTGCTCGGGCGCCATGTAGCCTGGGGTCCCGATCGCCAGACCGATCGTGGTCAGGTGAGTCGGCTGGCCGGCGCCCCGCGCCAAACCGAAATCGGCAAGCATTGCGCGGCCGTCCGCGTGGATCAGGACGTTCGTCGGTTTGAGGTCGCGATGGACGATCCCTGCGTCGTGCGCGTGCTGCAGGCCGTCGCCGATCTCGCGCAGATAGCGCCACGCCGTGAGGGTGTCGAGCGGTCCGCGATTGAGAATGTCCCTCAGGGTGCCGCCTCGGATGAGCGGCATCGTGAGATACGCGACTCCATCGGTCAGCTCGAAGTCGTAGATCGGAAGGATGTTGGGGTGATCGAGCTTGGCCAGCGTCTTGGCCTCGGTCTCGAAGCGCTTGACGAACCCGTCGTCCTGGAACAGCTCCGAGGACAGCGCCTTGAGGGCCACCTCGCGGCCGAGCGGCTGTTGGACCGCCCGATACACGACGGCCATCCCGCCACCGCCGAGGCGCTCGACGATCTCGTACTGGCCGATCCGCGTGCCGGTGAGATCTTTCACTTCCCGACTTTCCCGCTTTCTTGGGCGAGCTTCGCCACGATCGCGACCAGGTCGGCGAGGCGGAATGGCTTGCTGAGAACGTTGTCGGCGCCGGCCGCGAGGAAGCGCTCCCGATCGCTCGCCATCGAATGCGCGCTCGCGATGACGATGGGCATCGTAGGAATCGCTTCCTTGATCCGGCGCATCGCCTCGAGGCCGTCGATTCCGGGCATCGCCACGTCCATCAGGATCATCGACGGATGCTGGTTGAGGGCGACATCGACAGCCTGCAGCCCGTCGGCTGCGATGAGGACCGCGTAGCCCGCTTTCTCGAGCACGCGCTTGCAGAGGCGCTGCGCCACGTCATTGTCATCCGCCACCAACACTGTGAAAGGCCCAGTCGTACCAGTCGCCGGCTCGTCAGGCATGCCGTCGCTGCAGCGGCGTGACGTTTTCCGCAGCGAGGGGAACGGTGAAGTGGAAAGCCGACCCGTGCCCCACCGCGCTCTCGACCCAGATCTTGCCTCCATGCATCTCCACGATCTGCTTAACGATCGTGAGGCCCAGGCCAGTCCCAGGAATCGACTGCGCGGCGCCGCTGCGCACCCGGCGGAATCGCTCGAAGACGTGCCCGATCTCGTCCGGCGGGATGCCCAGGCCGGTGTCGGCCACGCTCACCAGGGCGTATCCGCCCTCGGAACGGGTGGAGAGTGTGACCGTTCCGCCGTCGGGCGAGTATTTGATCGCGTTGTTCACCAGGTTGCTGACCACCTGGATCAGCCGGTCCCGGTCGCCCATGACAATGGGCAGTCGCGGGTCAAGGTCCGATTTGAACTCGACCTGCGTCAAGCCGGTCCCAGCCCTCGCCATCGCCTCCGTCAAGACCTCGTTGATGTCGACGTCGCCGGCGCGCATGCTCATGCGGCCCGACTCCATCCGGTCGAGGTCGAGCATGTCCCCGATCAGGCGGTTGATCCGGTCCGCGTCATTGAATATGTAGCCGCCGTACGCCCGGACCTCGTCCGGTTCGAGGCCACCGTCGCGGATGAGCTCGCTGAAGCCCTGGATTCCGGTCAACGCCGTGCGGAACTCGTGGCTCACGATGGAAAGGAACTCGGTCTTGGTGTGGTCGAGCTTCTCGAGGTTGGCGTTCGCGCTGCGCTGCGACTCCAGCGCTTCGGCAAGCTGGTCCGAAGTCTCGCGCACGGTCGTGACGTCCTCGATCATCACAAGCAGGTGCTCGGGGCGGCCGTTCGAGTCGGGGATCGAGGTCGCCGTGAGCTGCAGCCACAGCCACTTGCCTGCGCCCGTCGACGCCCGCACCTGCACGCTCTGGCCAGACGTGATGCCGGCCAGGAGAGGCGCGACGCGCTGGCGGCCGGCCGCCTGGTCGTACGCGCGCAGCAGGTCGGGCCATGCGCTCTCGCGCATTGCTGCGAAGTCGTGCTCGAGCATCCCGAGGAGCGCCGGGTTGGCTTCGACCAGGTCTCCTTCCCCGCTGATGCGAACGATGCCGATCGGCGACCTCTCGAAGATGGCGCGGTGGTCCGCCTCGCTGCGCCGCAGCGCCTGCGCTGTGTCTGAGCGGCGAATGAACTGCCCGATCTCGACACCAACTGTCGACAGCATCGTGACCTCGTCGTCCGCGACTTTGCGCGCATGCCCGGCCAGCAGCTCGACGACGCCGACCACGGCGCCGGCGTCGACGACGGGGAACGCGATCACCGACTTGAGGCCGGCCGCGCGGGCAACTTCGACGCCCGCATAGTCACCGGCGTCGGTCAGGTCCTCGTTGGCCGCCACGACGCCCGATTGCCACACCCGACCGAGCAGCCCAACCCCGATCGGAACTGATGCCGCCCGGCTCTGGTCGCGAAGGGCTTCGAAGCTCGATGCGTCGCGATGCCAGTAGTGCCGCACTCGAAGCGTCTGCCGCTCGGGATCCACTGCCCAGAACTGGGCCAGGTCCTGGTCCAGGTACGCGCACAGGCTGCTGAGAAGCTGGGGAATCGACTGCTCCCAGGTCAGGCCGCCGACGATGATGTGCCTGACCGCGACCAGGCAGTCACGGAGCCCATCGAGCCGCTTGCGCGCCGAGATGTCGCTCTCCTGGACGAGCAGCAGCGGCTCGCCGGGGACGTATCCGGGCGCTGCTCCGATCGCGATCGCGACCGGAACCCGGGTGCCGTCGCCTCGAACCTGGTGCAGCTCCGCCTCCCAGCGGACGATGTCGCCGCTGCGGAGCAGCGCAAGAGCTTCGGTGAGGACCGCGCGGTCTTTCTCGGCCGTGACCGCTTCGAGGGGCAGCTGCAGGAGCTCGTCGCGAGGCCGGCCGAGGATCGTGCCGAGCCTGTCGTTGACCTGGATCCAGCGTCCTTCGCCGTCAACCAGCGCCAGGCCGACCATCGCCGCCTCGAGCATCAGCCGGAGGCGCTCTTCGCTGGCCGCGATCTCTTCCGTCTGCCGCTTTGCCTTGTCTGCGGTCTCGCGAACCTGCCGGACGACCTCGGTGATCGCCACAGCGGCGACCAGCAGCACGACCGCGAGGAGCAACGCCGGAGCCATGTCGCTCGGGAGCTCACCCCCAAGCACGGACGGCATGACGATGGCGATCGCGGCCAGAAAGGCCGTCGCGAGCGATTCCACGCGGCTCAGCTGCAGCGCGGTCAGCAAGATCACGGTCAAGTAGAGCGGGAAGGCAAGCACGGGGCCCGCGCCGGCGGCGACCTGCACGGCGAAGACCGCGGCGATTGCGAAAAAAGGCGTCGCTCCACGCACCAGGCTCACGGTCCACGACGGCTTTGGGGCATTTCGTGGACGGGCGCCTGGCAACACCTCTGAAACCTCGCCCCCCCTGGCGGGATGGAAGGTGCGCAGGCTGCCAAGTGTACCTGCGCCCCTTTCACCCGAGCCCGTCTTAACCCCTTAAGCTGACAACCCGGCCCGTTGAAGTTGAACGCCCCCACCACGCCGCTGCAAGCCGACGGTCTGAGCCGCCGCGTCTACCCGTTCCTCGGGCTCGCCATCGTCGGCCTGGTGAGCCTTCACGGCTATGCGGGAGTGATCGCCTCCCCGGTGCTGGCCGGGGCCGCCGCCATCGGGGTGATTCTCGTCCTGGCACCGCTGGCCCAGATCGACATCCCCGCCCGCAACGGCATCCTGACCTCGCTGCCAGTGGTCGTCGGGTTCGGCATGGCGCTGTATCCGCTGTGGGGCATGTCGGAGTTCGGACTCGGCATCTCAATCGTGCTGACCGTGCTCGCGAGCGCGCTTGTGCTCCTGCCCTGGGAGCGCATTCCCCGGTACCTGCACGCCGTGTCGCCGATCGGCGGCCTGGCTGTCGCCTTCGCGCTGGAGGTCCAGTTCGGGCTGAGCATCGTCCGCGCCTTTCCCTTCGTCCTCCTTCCTTTGATCTTCCTCGCGCTCTACTACACGACGGTCGAGTTCGCCGTGGGCGCCGCGCTTGCGGTCGCCGACCTGGTCCTGGTGACTGTGGTCAACCCGGCCGCAGGCGATCCCGCCGCGGCGTCTCTCGAGGCTCTGCTGCTCATCGCATTCGGGGTTCTCGTCCGCCGCGTCGTCACGCAGCTGGAGACCAACCGCACTGCCGCGTCGGATGCAGAGGTTGCGAAATCGGAGCTGCTCGCCGACCTCTCGCAGAGCAACCAGGAGCTGCAGGAGCTGACTCGCCTCAAGTCCGAGTTCCTTGCCACGATGAGCCACGAGATCCGGACTCCGATGAACGGTGTCATCGGCATGACGGGCCTCCTCCTGGACACGGAGCTGACGGCCGAGCAGCACGAGTACGTGGAGACCGTTCGCGCCTCGGGCGACGCCCTGCTCGAAATCATAAACGACATCCTCGATTTCTCGAAGATCGAAGCGGGACGCGTGCGCCTCGAGACGATCGATTTCAGTCCCAAGCACGTGATGGAAGAAGCGGTGGAGCTCTTCGCGGAGGCGGCCGCCAACAAGGGCATCGAGCTGGTCCTCGATGCTGGCGAGTTGGTTCCCGAGAATGCGATCGGCGACCCCGGCCGGCTGCGACAGGTGCTCATCAACCTGATCGCCAATGCGGTCAAGTTCACCGACACGGGCGAGGTCGTCGTCAGGGCGCGCCGCCACGAGAACACCGGCCCGGGCGTTTTGATCCGCTTTGAAGTCTCCGACACGGGCATCGGGCTTACCCCCGAGGAGCAGGCTCGCGTCTTCTCGACCTACTCGCAGGTCGACAGCTCGACCACGCGCAAGCATGGCGGGACCGGACTCGGCCTGGCGATCGCGCGGATGCTCACGCAGCTGATGGGCGGCGAGATCGGCGTCGAGAGCGAGAAAGGCTCCGGCAGCCGGTTCTGGTTCACGGCTCTCTTCCGCGAAGCGGGTGGAAAGAGGCGAGCGCCTCAGCCGCCTGTCAGTCTCGCCGGTACATTCGTCGCGGTGGTCGACGACAACAAGACCAATCGCGCGATCCTCGAGCGCTACCTGAAGTCCTGGGGACTCCGCGAGCGGAGCTTCGAGAGCGGTCGCGAAGCGCTGCGGGAAATGCAGGTCGCAGCCCATGGGGACGACGGCTTCGACGTCGCCATCGTGGACATGATGATGCCGGGGATGGACGGCCGCACCGTGGCGAGCCAGATCCGATCAGACGAGCGTCTGAAAGAGCTGGTCGTCATACTCCTGACCTCCGCCGGCCAGTCGGACGAGCCGGTGCCGGGCGTCGACGCGGAGCTCGTCAAACCGGTGCGCCCGTCGCAGCTGTTCGACGTCCTTCACACGCTGCTCGCCGAACGGTCGCTGCGCTCCGAGCGACCGGGTACGGTCGTGGAGGTCGGGCCGCCCGACGAGACCCGCCAATGGTCACGGGTTCTTGTCGTCGAGGACAACGCCGCCAACCTGAAGGTCACCGTCAGGATGGTCGAGCGCCTGGGCTACCGCGCCGACGTCGCCGCCAACGGCGTGGAGGCCGTGAGGATTCTGAAAGAGCTGCAGTACGACGCCGTCCTGATGGATTGCCAGATGCCGGAGATGGACGGGTACGAGGCGACGCGACTGATCAGGGCGGACGAGGCCGCGGGCCGTCACGTGCCGATCATCGCGATGACGGCCGCGGCCCTGGCAGGGGACCGCGAACGCTGCCTGGCCGCAGGCATGGATGACTACATCTCCAAACCAGTAAAGCTGCACGTAGTGGCGGCGTTGCTGGAACGGTGGATCGCCCTACCAAAAACGGTCTAAGAAGCCCATATCGGACTCAAAGAAGCCACCTCCCCGCTTGCCGGGGAGGTCGGCGCTGCCCGCAGGGCACCGCCGGGTGGGGGGGTACCGCTTGCACGAGCTCTCAGAGGCGCTTGAGAGCCAGCACCGTCACGTCGTCGAACAGGTCCCGGTTCTTCGAGCCCTGGCAAAGGATGTCGACCAGCTCCTGCGCGCTCCCCGCCCGCCGCGCCTCATAAGGAAGCGGAACGTCTTTCGTCGCCAGGTCGGGCCGCAAATCGAGCAGCCCGTCGGAGAACACGACCAGAGCATCGCCCGGGTTCAAGGTCGCCGTACCAACGGCGAAAAGGCTGTCGGGAAAGATGCCGATCGGCGCGCTGCGCAAGGGCAGCGTCTCCTGGCCGGTCGCCCCGCGCAGGAGCCGCGCGTGGCCGTGACCCGCGTCGACGTAATGAAGCTCGCCTGAGGACGGATCGAAAACAGCGTGAAAAGCCGTCACGTACGCATGGTTCACCTCAAGGGCGGCGCTCATCACCTCCGAGGCACGCTTGATCCCTTCGTCGAGCTGCTCGATGCCGGCCGACCCGCGCAGCGCGGCACGCGCCGTGGCCATCATCAGGGCCGCCGGCAGACCCTTGCCCATGACGTCACCGAGCGTAAGGACCAGGCGGCCATCGACCTGGCGGTACCAGTCGTAGAAATCGCCGCTGATCTCCTTGGCCGCGGTGAAATGAGCCGCCAGCTCGAAGCCGTCCTCCTTCAGCGGCGAAGCCGGAAGCATCCCGATCTGAAGGTCGACCGCGCGACGCATCTGGTCAGCGCGCTCCTCGAGCATCACCTCCATCCGTCGCAGCGTGGCCCGATGCTCCAGCTCGAGATTGCGGCGCTGGAGATTGTTGACCACGGTCAGGTAGAGCTGGGTAGCGCCGACGGGCTTCACCATGTACGCATAGGCCCCGTGCTCGAGGGCGGCCCTGCCCAGCTCGGGATCGTCGACCCCCGAGATCATGACCACAGCGGTATCAGGGCGCCTGGAGCGAAGCTCCTCCAGCAGGCCGTATCCCGACTCGTCCGGGAGGCGAACGTCGAGCAAAGCCAGCGCGTAATCGCTGGACTCGATTCGCTTCCGGGCTTCCGCCGCGCTGAGCGCGATGTCGGATTCGAATCCGCGGCTCCGCAGAATCCGCTCCATGAGCTTGGCCAGGACCTCCTCGTCGTCCACGATCAAGAGGCGCTGTGGTACCTCGGGTGAGCTCACGTCCAGCAGTGTAGAGAGGCTCAACTCGAGACTGGGTGACCCATAATGAGCGACCGTGTTGGGTAAGCATTAAGTGAGTCTTGAGGTACAGAGCCGGCAGATCGACAACGGGGTCACCGTCGTCGCTCCGACCGGCCGCCTGGACGTGGCCGGCGCGCCCGCTTTGAAGGACGCGATCGGCGAGGCCGTGAAGAACGGCAAGCCCAGGGTCGTCATCGACCTGGAGGGGGTCAGCTTCGTCGACAGCACCGGCCTCGGCTCCGTCATCTCGGCGCTGAAGCAGATCCGCAGCTCGCAGGGCGACCTGCGGCTTGCCGCCCCCAACCAGCAGGTTCGTGTAGTGCTCGAGCTGACCACGCTCGACCGGGTGTTTCCTTACTACGCCACAGTAGAGGAAGCCCTGACTGGCTTCTGACCGTGGCGAGTCACTCGAAGCCATTTGAGTTCAATGCCAATCTCAGCCATCTCGATGAAGGACTGGACACGCTTCATGAATCGATCAAACGGCTGCGCGAAGCGACGGGCCGCGGCGAGGACGATCGCAACCTCATGCACTTCGAGATCGCCCTGGCGGAGATCGGCGCCAACGTGCTCACGCACGGGCGGCCGGCCGGCAACGATCCACCGGTGGAATACCGGCTATGGCTCGAGGATGACGCCGCCCACGCGCTGTTCGTCGATGGTGGCCCGGCCGTCGAGGAGGTTCTCTCTCGCGCCATGCCAGACCCGACGAGCGAAGAGGGTCGGGGACTCCCGATGGCCCGCTGGCTGCTGGACGACCTTCTGTACAAGCGCGACGGCGAGGTCAACCGATGGCGGCTGGTGAAACGGCTTTGAGCTCGGACGGTGAGCTGTCGGACGAAGCCTGGCGCGTCCTGATCCACGACTTTCGCAACCTGCTCGCGGTGATCATCAATTACAGCGAGCTGATCGCTGAGGAGACCGGCGACGCGGAGGCGGTGAAGACGGACATCGGCGAGGTTCGCGCCGCCGCAGAGCGCGCAATCACGATGACCGAAAGGCTCCGGCGGCCTGTTAAACCCGCCCCGGAGCCGACCGTCTCGTGAACGTGGCGAACAAGGTCGGCGCGTCGAGCGAGCCGACCACCCGCGCGACGCTGCCCCACCGCGAGCTGGTCCTGGTGGTCGATGACGACGAACAGGTGCTGCGGCTGGTCAGGCGCGTGTTGGAGCGGGCGGGTTTCGAATGTGTCCCGGTCGGCAACGGCCGCTCCGCGCACGGCGCCGCGGTGGAGTGGCGGCCGGACATCATCCTCCTCGACCTGATGCTCGGCGACACCACCGGCGACCAGATCCTGGCCGAGATCCGGGGCGACTTCCGGACACGCTTGATTCCCGTCGTCTTCCTGACCGTGCGAAGCTCGTTGAAGGACAAGGTCGAGCACCTGCTCGCGGGCGCCGACGACTACGTCACCAAACCATTCATCCCGGAGGAACTGGTGGCGCGCCTTCGGGCGGTGATGAGCCGCTCCACAACGACCCGCGACCTCAACCCATTGACGGGAATGAGCGGCAACAGCGACATCCTTCGCGAGATGGGCCTGCGCCTCGCAAGCGACGAGCGATTCGCCTGCCTGTATCCCGACATCGACGCTTTCAAAAGCTACAACGACCACTACGGATTCCTGCGGGGCGATGACGTGATCAAGACGCTCGCGACGATCGTCCTGGAGGTCCTCGAAGAGAGCTATTCGCCGCGGCACTTTGCTGGCCACGTCGGCGGCGACGACTTCGTGATCCTGACCGACCCGAATCTCGCGGAGAAGATCGCGTCCGCGATCACGAAGCGATTCGACGATGCCGTGCCTGCGCTGTACGACCCGGTGGACAGAGAGCGCGGCTGGATCGAGTTCGAAGAACGCAACGGCAACACCCTGCGCGCGCCGCTCGTCTCGGTGTCGATCGGCATCGTGATCGCGGAACCCGGCCGGTACACGAGCGCCGCCGCGCTGGCCGCCCGCGCGGCCGAGGTGAAGGGCGTCGCCAAGCGAATGCCCGGCTCGAAGTGGGTGCTGGACCGCCGCCGGCCCCCGGAAAGGTTTGCTTGAGATAAATGAAATGAGTCTCGGTAACCCGGTGCTAGC